>Ga0307372_10001634_pt1 | contig 38615 bp, 16 predicted proteins | sample OX1MG_FD_202533 | JGI IMG/M metagenome (GOLD analysis project Ga0307372, IMG submission 202533) | Soil microbial communities from Risofladan, Vaasa, Finland - OX-1 | ecosystem: Environmental > Terrestrial > Soil > Coastal area > Acid sulfate soil | place: Finland: Risofladan, Vaasa | collected...
AAAATCCCCGGCGCCGTTGACCGCGGCCAGGGCCCCGAAGCCGGCCCCGCGCAGATTCTCCGGCAAAAGCCCGGCCGCCGCGGCGCTCTCCAAGGTCTCCCACGCGCCCGAGCAAAGCCCGAAGAGCCCGAAAGCGGCGGCGAACTTGAGCGGCGCGCTTCCGGGAAGCAGCAGGAGCGCCGCCGGCGCCACGGCGGCGGCGTAGCCCAGGGATAAAATCCTGGTCCCGGAAAATTTGTCCGCCAAGTGCCCGCAGGCGTAGCTGGAAACCACCTGGACCGCGTTGTACCCGGCGTAAAAGAGCATGGCCCAAAAGGCGGCGCGGGCAAAGCCCAGGCGGCCGCGCCAGGCTTCCTCGGCCCAGAGGATGAGCAAGGTCTTGGAAAAATCCCCGGCCCCGGCCGCGGCGGAGGCGGCCAAGAGGCGCTTAAAGCGCCGGGGCAGCGCGCGCCAGCCCTCGGGCAGGCCGCGCGGGACGGGACGCGCGCGCGGCGGCTCCTTCACCCAGAACCAAAAAACCGCGGCGGCCAAAATGCCCGGCACGAAGGTGAAGGCCAGCGCCGGGCGCAGGCCCAGGCGCGCGATGAAGCAGAGGGCCAAAAGCGGGCCCAGCACCGCGCCCAAATTGTCCATGGCCCGCTCGAAGCCGAAGGCGCGCCCCACCGCGCCGCTCGGGGCCGTCTCGCTTAAAATCGCCTTGCGCGCGGGGCCCCGCGCGCCGCGGCCAAGCCACCCGGTGGAGCGCAGAAAAAACGCCTGCCCCGCGCTTTGCGCCCAGGCCAAGCCGCCCATGCACGCGGCCGTGAGCGCGTAGCCGGCGACGGCCAGGGGCTTGCGGCGGCGCAGCCCGTCCGAGTAGAAGCCCGAGAACAGCTTGGCGAAGCCCGCCAGGGCGTCGGAAAATCCCTCGATGAGCCCCAGCGCGGCCGAGCCCGCGCCCAGGGAGGCCAGGAGCGCCGGCAAAGCGGCCGTGGCCATCTCGTGGCCGGCGTCGGCAAGCAGGCTCGCCAGCCCGATGCCGAGCACCGAGCGGTTGAGCCAGGAAAAGGAACGGGCGTCTTGGGCTAAAGGAGCCTTAGCGTCCACTCGCCACGGCCGGGCGCAGGATGTCGCGGCCCGGGAACCGGGCGCGGGACCCCAGCTCTTCCTCGATGCGCACCAACTGGTTGTACTTGGCCAGGCGCTCCGAGCGGGCCGGCGCGCCGCTCTTTAACTGCCCCATCCCCGCCGCCACGGTGATGTCGGCCAAAAACGCGTCCTCGGTCTCGCCCGAGCGGTGGGAGAAAAAGCAGGCGTAGCCGGACTTGCGCGCCAAGGCGATGGTCTCAAAGGTCTCCGTGACCGTGCCGATCTGGTTGAGCTTGATGAGAATTCCGTTGGCCGCGCCTTCCTTGACGCCGCGCTCCAGGCGCTTGGGGTTGGTCACGAACAAGTCGTCGCCGATGAGCTGAATTTTGGAGCCCAGGCGCTTGGTCATGAGCTTCCAGCCCTCCCAATCGTCCTCGGCCAGGCCGTCCTCGATGCTGAGGATGGGGTATTTGTCCGCGAGCGACTCGTAGAGATCCACCATGCCGGCGGAGTCGAGCGTCTTGCCGTCGGCCTTCAAGCGGTACTTGCCGTTCTCGTAGAACTCGCTGGCCGCCGGGTCCATGTAGACGGCGACGTCCTCGCCCAGACGGTAGCCCGCCTTCTCCACGGCCAATGAGATGACTGCAAGCGCCTCCTCGTTGGAGGACAAATCCGGCGCGAAGCCGCCCTCGTCGCCCACGGCCGTGCCCAAGCCCTTGTCGTGCAGGACTTTTTTCAGGTTGTGGTAGACCTCGCAGGCCATGCGCAGGCTCTCGGAGAAGGTCTTGGCGCCGCAGGGCGCTATCATGAACTCCTGGAAATCGACCCGGTTGTCCGCGTGCTTGCCGCCGTTTAAGATGTTAAAGCCGGTCAAGGGCAGCGTGCGGGCCTCGGGGCCGCCCAAATAGCGGTAGAGCGGAACCTTGGCCGAGGCCGCCGCGGCGCGCGCGCAGGCCATGGACACGCCCAAAATCGCGTTGGCGCCCAGGTTTTTTTTGGACTCCGTGCCGTCCAACTCGATCATCACGCCGTCGATTTTTTTCTGCTCGGAGGCTTCCATCCCGACGATCTTGGGGCCGATTTTCTCGCGCGCGTTGGCGACGGCCTTCAAGACCCCCTTGCCCAAATAGCGCTTGGCGTCGCCGTCGCGCAGCTCCACGGCCTCGTGCGCGCCCGTGGACGCTCCCGAGGGCACCGCCGCGCGGCCCGTCGAGCCGTCGGCCAAGGCCACCTCGACCTCGACGGTCGGGTTGCCCCGGGAATCGATGATTTCGCGGGCTTTGACGGCGGCGATTTTAGACATGGAATTTCTCCTGTTTTATTTGGGGTCGGGAGCCAGAAACGGGTAGCGGTAGTCCCGGGGCGGATTTAAATTTTCCTTGATGGTGCGCGGCGAGGCCCAGCGCAGCAGGTTCAAGCGGCTGCCGGCCTTGTCGTTGGTCCCGGACGCCCGCGCCCCGCCGAAAGGCTGCTGGCCCACCACCGCGCCGGTGGGCTTGTCGTTGACGTAGAAATTGCCGGCCGCGTGCTCCAGGACCCTCTGGGCCAAGGCCACGGCTTGGCGGTCCCGGGCGAAGACCGCGCCGGTCAAGGCGTAGGGCGAGGTCTTGTCGCACAGCGAGAGGGTCTCGGCGTATTTTTTCTCCTTGTAGACGTGGACGCTCAAAACGGGCCCGAAAATCTCCTCGACCATGGACTCCGCCCGCGGGTCGCCGGCCTCGAAAATCGTGGGCTCGATGAAGAAGCCATCCTCGCCGCGGCAGCGCCCGCCCGAGACCAGTCGGCACTCGGGGTTTTTCTTGGCGCGGGCGATGTAGCCCTTTATTTTCTCAAAGGCCTTCTCGTCGATGACCGCGTTCATGAAGTGGGAGAAATCCTCGGGCGAGCCCAAGGTGATTTCCGCGGCCATCTCGCGCAGGCGCTTCTTGATTTGGGGCCACAGCGCGTCCGGGACATAGGCCCGCGAGGCGGCCGAGCATTTCTGGCCCTGGTACTCGAAGGCGCCGCGGATAAGCGCCGCGGCCACGGCGTCGGGGTCCGCGCTGGCGTGGACCACCACGAAATCCTTACCGCCGGTTTCCCCCACCAGGCGCGGGTAGGTCTTGTAATTCTTGATGTTTGTCCCCACCGCGGACCACATCCCCTGGAACACGCCCGTGCTGCCGGTGAAATGAACCCCGGCCAAGTCGGGCGAGGCCAAAAGCGCCTGCGAAATCTCAGCGGCCGGGCCGCTCACCATGTTGACGACGCCGTCGGGAAGCCCGGCCTTCTTGAAGAGCTCCATGATGAAGGACGCGGTGTAGGCCGCCGCCGCGGCCGGCTTCCAGACCACCGTGTTGCCCATGAGCGCGGGCGCGGCGGGCAGGTTGCCCGCGATGGAGGTAAAATTAAAGGGCGTGACCGCGAACACGAAGCCCTCCAAGCCCCGGTAGTCCATGCGGTTCCACGCGCCCGGCGGCGAGAAGGGCTGCTCGGCGTAGATCTGCTCGGCGAAGCGGACGTTGAAGCGCAGAAAATCGATGAGCTCGCAGGCCGCGTCGATTTCGGCCTGGTAGGCGTTCTTGGACTGGGCCAGCATGGTGGCCGCGTTCAAGGTCTGGCGGAACTCCCCGGCCAGAAGCTCGGCCGCGCGCAGGAAAACGGCGGCCCGGTCGGCGAACGGGGTTCGGGACCACTCCTGGCGCGCGGACAAGGCGGCCTTGGCCGCGGCCGCGGCTTCCTTGGCGCCGCCCTCGTGGCAGCGGCCCAGGAGAAAGGCCCGCTCGTGGGGCGGACGGCACTCGCGGGTCTTGCCGGTGCGGATTTCCTTGCTTCCTATATAGAGCGGGATGTCGGCCTTGCGGGATTTCAACTCGGCCAATCGGGATTTAAGCTCCGCGCGCTCCGGGCTTCGCGGCGCGTAGCCCAGGACGGGCTCGTTTTTAGGCGTCGGGACGGCGAATCGGGCGTTCAAAAAAGCCTCCTTTTTCCCGTTGAAAGCGCGTGGTTCATGATATAAAATAAGGACAGAGAGGCGCCATCATGATAAAACGAATTTTCCTGTTCCTGCTGTTGAACCTGCTGGTCATCTTCACCATCGGCATCCTGGTCCAGGTCCTGGGCTTAAACCACTATCTCGCGGCCAGCGGGATGAGCTACGGCCCGCTGCTGCTCATCTGCGCGCTCTACGGCTTCGTGGGCGCGTTTATCTCGCTGCAGATTTCGCGCTGGAGCGCCAAGCGCATGATGCGCATCCAGCTCATCGACCCGCAGAACCCGCAGGGCCGCTCCGAGGCGGACTTGGTCGAGCGGATTAAGTCTCTTTGCCAGCGGGCGGGCCTGACGACCCTGCCGGAAATCGGCGTCTACCAGAGCCCCGAGGTCAACGCCTTCGCCACCGGCCCGAGCAAGAAGCGCGCGCTCCTGGCGATTTCCAGCTCGCTGCTCAATCAAATGGACGGCCGGGCCGTGGAGGGCGTGCTGGGCCACGAGATTTCCCACATCGCCAACGGCGACATGGTCACCATGACCTTGGTCCAGGGCCTGGTCAACACCTTCGTCATCTTTCTCTCCCAGATCATCGCCTTCGCCATCGAGCAGGCCGTGGAGCGCGACAGCGAGGGCGGGGGCTTGGGCTTCTTCGCCCAGTTCTTCCTGGTCATGACCCTGGAGAGCGTCCTGATGTTTTTGACCTCGCCCATCATCTACTGGGTCTCGCGCCGGCGCGAATACCGCGCGGACGCGGGCTCGGCCAAGCTCTCGGGCGCCGACACCATGATTTACGCGCTGGACTCCCTGAAGCGCTGCCTGGGGATGGAGGACAAGCGCGGGCCCGCCCTCTCGTCCTTCAAGATAAACGGCCACGGCCACGGGGTCTGGTCGCTGTTCTTCTCGACCCACCCGCCGCTCGACGCGCGCATCGAGGCGCTGCGCCGCGGCTCCTACGCCTGAGCGGCTCCGGCCGGAGCGGCGCCCGACGCGAGAAGGGCCCTTTGGCGCTCCTCTATTTCGGCTTGAAGCTTCCGGGCCTCGCGTTCGCTTAAAAATCTCGCGGCGATTTTGGGGAACTTCGGCTCCCTGAGGTTTTTAATCTTGACGCGCGGCCTGTCCGAGGGCGACGGCGCCGTTTCGGAATAAACGGCCGCGTCTCGCAGCGGAATTTTGATGCGCAGGGGCGCGCTCGCCAAGGGAACGGAGGCCCCGCGGCGCATGTAGGACTGCGGATCCAAAAAACCCTCCACGTAATCGCCGTCCACGACGACGCGGCCGCTCAAATGCCAAAAGACGGAATAGGCGCACAGGAGGACGATGAGCAGCGCTTCGTCGGGCGAGAGCCGGCGCCAGGCCAATCCCGCCAACGCGAAAGCGAGAAAAGCGGCGGAAGCCGCCGCCAAGAGCAGGCTCAGCCGCCCGTCCGGCCAGAAGATTTTCCGTCCGCGCACGAGCATCGCGCCTTAAGCCCGCGCCGCCGAGGCCAGCGCGCCGAAAAGAGCCGGCACGTCCTCGGGCTTTTGCGCGAAGGCCACGGGCCTTAAGTCCGCGCAGGCAAAAAGCGCGGGGTAGCTTGGCGCCGAGAGCTTGTGCGCCATGACGTAGTCCCTGTCCTCCGGGGAAATCCAGGACACGACGCGGCGCGGCGCGTAGCGGGCCAGCGCGGCCAAGGCCAGCGCCCGGGACTGCTCGTCCTCGGGCCGCCCCACCAGCTCCAAATAAAGCCGACCGCGCGCCAGCATGTCCGCCGCGCGCGCCAAGCCCGCCTGCCGCGCCGCGCTTAGGGTCCGGGCGTCCGCGGCCAAGCCCTTCATGCCCCAGACGAGCCATTTGCGGTAATTGGGATTGCCGGTGACGTGGTGCGCGCGCCACACCGCCTCGAAGGCCGCGGCGTTTTCCTCCGGGACGACGGGCGGAGCAGCCGCGCCGTTTCGCGGCGGCCGGGACAAAAATCCGCCGCGCTCCCTGTCCCAGAGCTCCTGGAAGAGCCCGCGCGTCAAATCGTCCGCCGCGCGGCGGAAATTAGGGTCGGCCGTGATCTGGAAAAGCTCGCAGAGCGCGGAAATCTTGGCCGCGGCCTCGCCCAAGGAAGCGGGCAGGGCGCCTTGAGCGCCGAGCGCGGCGCGGGCTTTCTCAAGCCAAGACGCTTTTCCGGACGCGGCGGCGGCGCGCAGAAAAGCCGCGGCGCCGAAAACCGAGGGCGTCCCGGAGCTTGAGGAAGCCAAAAATTCCGTCAACGCCTGGGCCGGAGCCAGAAGATCTTCCGCCCCGGCGGCCGCGGCGTCCCAGAAAACCGGCGCCAGGCGCGCGGCGTCTTCGGGCGACGGCGGCTTGCCGGGCTCAAAAGACGGCAGCCCCGCCGGATTGCCGCGCGGCAGATTTCTCAGCGCCTCTTCCGCCGCGGCGCCGGCGTTTTTGTCCCCCCACTCCGCCCGGGCGTAGAGCAGAAGCTCAAGGCCGTCCAGGGACGGCGGGCCGGAATTTTTCTCTTTGAGTAGCTCTCGGGCCGAGTCCCTGGCCCAGGACTCGGGAACTTCCGCGAAATTTTTCTCGCCGACCGCGCCGGTCCAGACCCCGTCCGAAGCAGGCACGCTCACTTCCCCTTGGCCGATTCGGTCAGCTCGAACATCCTGTCCAGCGGCCGCTTGGCGCGCCGCGCGAGCTCGGCGGGAAGATCGACGATTTGGGACGCCGTCGGGCTTTCCAGGGCGCGCAGGATTTCCGGCAGTCCCGTCGCCTTCATGTAGGGGCACAGCCGGCACATGGGGATGAATTTTTTCTCGGGAAAGCGCGAGCGCGCCAAATCGCCGAAGCCGCACTCGGTCACCAGCATGTAGGAGCGGGCCTTGCTGCGCGAGACGTAATCCATCATGCCGCCCGTGCCGCCCGTAAAATCCACCGCCTCGACCAAGCCCGGGCTGCACTCCGCGTGGGCCAGAATCTTGACCCCCGGATACATGCGCCGGTAAACGGCCACGGAGGCCGCGTCGAAATTCTCGTGCACGATGCAGCGCCCCTTCCAAACGACGAGCTCGGAGCCGAGCTTCTTGCCCAAAGCCTTGGCCAGGTTGCGGCCCATGAGCTCGTCCGGGATGAAGACGACCTTGGGATGCTCCGCGAAAAGCCGGGAGAGGATGCGCTCGGCGTTGGCGCTGGTCACCACCACGTCGGTCTCCGCCTTGACCGCGGCCGAGGTGTTGATGTAGGTCGCGACCGGCGCGCCGGGGTGCTCCTTTTTCAAGGCGCGCACCTGCGCCGGCGTGATGCTCTCGGCCAGGGAGCAGCCGGCCTCGGGCGCGGGGAGAAGGACCCGCTTCTCGGGGCTTAAAATCTTGGCGGTCTCGGCCATGAAGCGCACGCCGCAGAAAACCACGCTCTCGGCCTTGGACTCGGCGCAGAGCCGGGAAAGCTTGTAGGAGTCGCCCACGAAGTCGGCCACGCCGTGGATGACCTCGGCGCGCTGGTAGACGTGCGCGGGAATCACCGCGTTTTTGATTTTCTTGAGCCGGTTGATTTTCCAGGAGAGCCCGGCGGCGCGCTCAATCTCCTCATCGCCGTAGCCCAGGTCCGGGAGTCCTGTCTCGAAAAGCCTCTCGGCCTCGGCGGCCAACTCCGCCTGGCTGGGGGAACCGGCTGCGGTCGCGGTCAAAGCCATGGGTTCAAGGCGCCGTCATCTCCGGGAAATTGGTGTAGACCCCGTCAGCGCCCAGGCGCTTCATCCGGGCCAGCGTTTTGGAGTCGTTCACAGTATAGACAAAAATCTTGAGCCTGCGCTTGTGGCCCTCGCGCACGCGGCGCGCGGTGGCCTGGCGCGCGCTCACATTGAGGCTCTCCGCGCCCAGAAGCGCCGTTTCCTTCCAGGCCCGGGAAAGGCGCGTCGGCCCCAGGAGGTAGCCCAAGCGGGCCTGCGGGCAAATCTCCCGCAGGCGCCGCAGGGCGCGGTGATCAAAGCTCGAGACCGCGGCCCACGCCCAGGCGCCGCGCTTCTCCAAAATTTCCGCCAGGCGCTCCTCGATGCCGGGATACGCGCCGCTGCCGGCCTTTAATTCCACGTGGACCTGGGCCCGGCCGCGGACAAAATCGAGGACCTCTTCGAGCAGCGGAACCCGCTCGCCCGAAAAGCGCGGGGAAAACCAGGCGCCCACGTCCGCCGCCCCAAGCTCGCGCCAAGTCATGCGCGCGATTTTTCGGCGCATTCCGGCCAAGCGCTTTAAATCTCCGTCGTGGATGACGGCCAGGCGCCCGTCCTTGGTCTGGTGGACGTCCAGCTCCAGGGCCTTGGCGCCGGCCGCGAGCGCCATCTTGAAGGCCGCCATGGTGTTCTCGGGCGCCTTGCCGCTGTAGCCCCGGTGGGCGATCATCAGCATCGGGAGAGCCGCTCCAAGAACGCGCCGTAGACCTCGTCCGGAACTTGGACGCCCAGCGCGGCGTCCCGGCCGCTGCCCGGCCCGTGAAAATCCGTGCCGCCCGTGGCGATTAAGCCCAGCGTTTTGGCCATGTCCGAAAGACGGTTAATCTCCGAAGTCCGGTGCGCGGCATAAAAAACCTCCAGGCCCTCCAGGCCCATTTTAATCCACTCCGAAATCCGCGCCGCGCAGTCGGAAACCGTCCGCGGGTGGGCCAGGACGGCGAAGCCGCCGAACTCCCGGATGAGGCCGATGGCGTCTTCCACGCCGGGGCCCCGCGGCTCCACGTAGCCGGGCTTGCCGCTGGATAAAAACCGCTCGAAGGCCTCGCTGCGGCTTTTCACGACGCCCTTGCGCCTCAAGGCGTCCGCGACGTGCGGACGGCCCACGGTCTCCTTGGCCTGGGATTCCACGTCCGCCCAGGAGATGTCCAGCCCCAGGCCGCGCAGCCGCTCGACGATTTCGCGGGCCCGCAGCACGCGGCGCTCGCGCCACTCGGCCAGGCGCGCGGCAAAGGCCGGATCTTGATGGCGCAGGCCGTAGCCCAGGATATGCACCTGATCGCGCTCTCGGGTGTTTATTTCCACGCCGCAGGCGGCGCGCACGCCCAGCGCCCCGGAGGCCTCGGCGAAGGGCGCCGCGCCGGCGACGGTGTCGTGATCCATGAGCCAGACAAAATCCACGCCGGCGTCCTTGGCCCGGCGCGCGACGTCGGCCGGGGAGGACGTCCCGTCCGAATAGACCGAGTGGGTGTGCAGGTCGAAGGTTTTCAGGGCTAGACGGTGACGACTTCCTTTATTTCCGGAGCCTCGGCGCGCACCGCGCGCTCGACCCCGCCCTTCAAGGTCACCAGCGAGCTGGGGCAGCTGCCGCAGGCGCCGTGCAGGGAAACCTCCACGATGCCCGTGTCCTCGTGAATCGCCACGAGCGAAATGTCCCCTCCGTCCGACTGGATGTAGGGGCGCACGCGGGAAATCGCCTTCTCCACCCTTTCCTTGATCGTCAGTGCGGGCGCGTCGTCCATTGCATGCCTCCCGAGGTCCCGGCCGCGGCGGCGCCGCAGGCGGCGGGTTTCTCCTCCATGATTTGCTCCAGGCTCACCCCGTCCAAATAGGATTCGACCAGCGCGGCGAGCTTGCGCCAGACCGGCGAAATGGCGCAGCGGCTTTGATGGCGGCAGTCGCGCTCGCCGCTCTCGTATTTCTCGCAGACGTCCTCGAAAACCCGGCCCTCCACCGCGCGCATGATTTGGCCCAGCGTCACGCTTTGCGGCGGCCGGGCCAGGGCGTAGCCCCCGCCCTGCCCGCGGCGGCTTTCCACCAGGCCCGCGCGCTTGAGCTTGAGCAGAATCTGGTTGACGTAGTCCGCGGGGATGTTCTCAAGCGCGGAGAGGCGCTCGGCGGACACGGAGGCCTCGGACTGCGAGCGGGCCAGCACCGCCATGAGCCTGGCCGCGTATTCGGTCGAGCTGCTGATTTTCATGGGCTTGCCTTAGAAGATTCCCATCTGATCTTTGGCCTCTTCGCTGGCCATCACGCGCGGGTCCCACGGCGGCTCGAAGCTCAAATCCACGTCCACGTCGCGCACGCCGGGAATCTTGGCCACCGCCCCGTGCACCATGGCCAGCAGCATCGGGCCGTAGGGGCAGGCCGGCGAGGTCAGGCTCATGCGCACCACGACCGAGGCGCCGTCTTTTTCCGAATCCTTGATTTCGGCCCCGTAGACGAGCCCCAAATCGACGATGCTCATGTGGATTTCCGGATCAAAAACCGGCTGCAGGGCCTCGCCCACCTGCTTAAAGCTGATTGCGGCCGCCGGCGCGGAAGGCGCGGACGCTTTAGAAGGCGTTTGCTCGGCCATCAGGAACCCTCCTTGAACTCGGCCTGGCCCCGCGCGGCCAAGCCCTGCGCCACGGTGTTCCAGGCCAAGGTCGCGCACTTGATGCGCGTGGGAAACCGGCGGACGCCCTCCAACGCCTTGGCCGCCTCCAAGTCTCCGGGCAGGCTCTCCGGCGCGGCCTTGGAAAGCATCATGTCCTTGAAGGCGGCGACCAAGGACAGGGCGTCCTTCACGCTCTTGCCCTCCAGCGCCTCGGCCATGATGGCGGAGGAGGCCTGGCTGATGACGCAGCCGTGGCCCGCGTAGCGGATTTGCCCGATGGCGCCCGCGCCGTCTTTCTTCATGGTGATTTCCAGCTCGTCGCCGCAGACCGGATTGATGCCGTGCGAGTAAAAATCGCTGGCGGGGATTTTCCCCTTATGCGCGCCGCTCTGGTAGTAATCGAGAAGCGCCTCCTGGTAGAGGTCCCGCAGCTCGGCGTCGCCTTCCATGGCCTACCTCACCCCCGCGGGCTTCCTGAAAAACGCCGCGGTCTTGGCCAGCGCCCGCCCCAGGGCCTCGACTTCCTCGAGCGTATTGTAGAGATAAAAGCTGGCCCGCGCCGTGCCGCCGACTTTCATCCGGCTCATGAGCGGCTGGCAGCAGTGGTGCCCGGCTCGAATGGCCACCCCTTCCAAGTCGAAGGCGGTGCCCACGTCGTGCGGGTGCACGCCGTCGATGTTGAAGGACACGATGCCGCCGCGCGCGGCCGGGTCCTTGGGGCCGTAGACCGCGGCCGATGGGAACTCGGCGAAAATTTCCAGGGCCCGCTTGGTCAGGGCCGCCTCATGCTCGCGCAGGGCAGAAAAGCCCACGCCGCGCAGATAATCCAGGGCCGCGCCGAAGGCCGCCGCGCCCGCGATGTTGGGCGTTCCGGCCTCGAATTTATAGGGGATGACGTTGGGCGTAAAGCCCTCCCAGAACACGCGCTCGATCATGTCCCCGCCGCCCAGAAACGGATCCATGGACTCAAGGAGCTCTTCCTTGGCGTAGAGCACGCCCAGGCCCGTGGGGCCCAGCATCTTGTGCGCGGAAAAAGCCAGAAAATCGCAGTCCCAGCGCGCGACGTCGGTGGGGTAGTGCGGAACCCACTGGGCCGCGTCCACCAAGGTCTTGGCGCCGCGGCTCTTGGCCAAGGCGATGAGCTCGGGAACGGGATTAAGAGTCCCCAGGGCGTTGGAGGCGGCCGTGAAGGCCAGCAGCTTGGTCTTGGGCGTGAAGAGCGCGGGCGCGGCCGCCATGTCCAGGCGGCCGTCCTCGGTGACGGGAATAAAGCGCAGGCGCGCGCCTTTTTCCTTGGCCAGCATCTGCCAGGGCACCAGGTTGGAGTGGTGCTCCATCTCCGTGAGCACGATCTCGTCCCCGGCGGAAATAAATTTGCGGCCCCAGGAATGGGCGACCAAGTTGATGGCCTCCGTGGCGTTGCGCGTGAAGATGACGGTCTCGGGCTTGGGCGCGCCCACGAATTGCGCCGTCTTCCCGCGGGCGGCGTCCATCAGGGCCGTGGCCTCGTCCGAAAGCGTATGCACGCCGCGGTGCACGTTGGCGTTGTGCTTCTCGTAGAAATCCGTCATGGCCGCGATGACCTGCCTGGGCTTCTGGGTCGTGGCCGCGTTGTCGAGGTAAACCAGGGGCTTGCCGCGGATGGCGCGGCCCAGAATCGGGAAATCCTCGCGGATTTTGCGGACGTCGAGCATCTCAGTCGTCCTCCGCCGGCGCCCCGAGGCGCCGCGACAAGGCCAGGCGCAGGGCCTCCGGCTTGACGGAATCGAGCATCTCCTGGGCGAAGGCGCGGATCAAGAACTCCCGCGCCCGCTCCGCCACAATGCCGCGCGAGCGCAGGTAGAACAGCGCGTCCTCGGAAAGGCGCCCGATGGTCGAGCCGTGCTTGCACTGCACGTCGTTGGCGAAAATCCGGAACTCAGGCTTGGTGTTGACCCAGCCCTTTTCGGAGAGCAAAAGATTCTTGTTGTAGACCATGGCGTCGGTCTTTTGCGCCGCGGGAGCGACCTCGATGATGCCGCGAAACGCGGCCTGGGCCTGGCCGCCCAGCACGCCTTTGTAGAGCTCTCGGCTTATGCCGCGGGGCGCGGCGTGCCGGATGAGCGTGTGGTTGTCGACGTGCTCTTGCCCATGGGCGACGTAGAGCCCGTCCAGGACGCATTGGGCGCCCTCGCCTTCCAGCACGGCGTCAAAATCGTTGCGCACGAGCTCGCCGCCGAAGGTGAGGACGTGGGAATGAAAGCGGCTGTCCCGCGCCTGCCGCAGCAGCCCGGACGTGGTCTCGAAGGCGCGCGCGGCGCCGCCGGCTTGCACTTGGCAGTAGTCCAGTTGGGCGCCCTCCGCCAGGCTGATGACGGCGCCGCGGTTGCGCCAAGAGGCCCCCGCGCCGCCCAGGACCGCGGACTCCTCGACGACGGCGGCTTGGGAGAGCGCGCCCAGCTCGACGGCGATGAGCGGATGGCTCATGCGCGCGGCCGGGGAAGCGCTCCATAAAAAAGCGATTTGCACGGGCCCGCTCAAGGACGCCCGCGGCTCCGTTTTCAGATAGGCCCCGGCTTGGAAGAGCGCGGCGCCCAGGCGCGAAAGCCCGCAGCGCCCCTCGGCCGCGAGCCGCAGGGATTTTTCCAGAAGGTCCGCGCCGCCGGAAAGCCGCGGCGCCCACGCCCCGGCCTCCACGCCCTTTTCCTTGGGAAGCGCCGAGAGTTCGGCCGAAAAGAACCCGTCCACGAAGACAATCCGGCTGGGCAGCCAAACCGAAAGGGCGGCGCGGGCCTGCGCCTCCAACACCGGCGCGGGCTTTTCCGGAAGCGAAAAGGGCTCCTCCGCGATGGGCGCGAGATTGGTGAGCCGCCACGCCTCGTCCTTGGCGCCAGGCAGCCCGGTTTTGAGAAAACCCTCCAGCGCTTCTCTGCGCAGGGCGTCCGGCCCGCCCGAACCGAGGCTCGGCAGCCCGGCGTCCTTGACGCGATCCAAGGACGCGAGCAGTCCGCCGCGCCGCTCCAAAATTTGGCTCATGCCGCCGCCGCTTGCGCCTCTTTGGCCCAGCCGTAGCCTTCTTTCTCCAGCTCCAGGGCCAGGCTCTTGCCGCCGGATTTTACGATGCGGCCGTCCACCATGACGTGCACGAAGTCCGGGGACACGTAGTCCAGGAGCCGCTGGTAATGGGTCACCAAAATGAGGGCGCGCTCCGGGCCGCGCATCTTGTTGATGCCGGCGGCCACGGCCTTGAGCGCGTCGATGTCCAAGCCCGAATCGGTCTCGTCCAAGACGGCGAGCTTGGGCTCCAGGACGGCCATCTGCAGGATTTCGTTCCGCTTTTTCTCGCCGCCGGAAAATCCCGCGTTGACGAAGCGGTCGAGCAGCGCCGGGTTCATCTCCACGAGCTTGGCTTTTTCCTTGATGCGCTTTAAGAACTCGCCGGAGCTGATTTCCGGCAGGCCGTTGTGCTTGCGCGCCGCGTTGTAGCAGGCCTTCAAGAAATACTTGTTGCTCACGCCGGGAATCTCGACCGGATACTGGAAGGCCAAAAACACCCCTTCCCAGGAGCGCTCCTCGGGCGTCAGGGCCAGCAGGTCCTTGCCCTGATAAACGGCCTTGCCGCGCGTCACCGTGTAGCCCTCCCGGCCCGCCAGGATGTGGGAGAGCGTGCTCTTGCCCGAGCCGTTGGGCCCCATGATGGCGTGGACCTCGCCGGCCTTGACCGACAAGTTGACGCCCTTTAAAATCGGCTTTTCCCCGGCGTTCGCGTGCAGATCCTTGATTTGAAGCATGCCTTTTCCCCCGCCTATCCCACCGCGCCCTCGAGGCTGATGCTCATGAGCTTGTGCGCCTCGACGGCGAACTCGATGGGGAGCTCCTTGAAGACTTCCTTGCAGAATCCGTTGATGATGAGGCCCACCGCGTCCTCGGGCTTCAAGCCCCGGGAGCGGCAGTAGAAAAGCTGGTCCTCGCTGATCTTGGACGTCGTGGCCTCGTGCTCGACCTGCGAGGTGGTGTTGTTGACCTCCAGGGTCGGGAAGGTGTGCGCGCCGCAGAGGTCTCCCATGAGCAAGGAGTCGCACTGCGAGTAGTTGCGGCTGCCCGCGGCGTCCTTGGCTATTCGGACCAGGCCCCGGTAGGTGTTCTGCCCGTGCCCGGCCGAGATGCCCTTGGAGATAATCGTGCTGCGCGTGTTCTTGCCCAGGTGAATCATCTTGGTGCCGGTGTCGGCCTGCTGGTAGTTGTTGGTCAGCGCCACGGAGTAAAATTCGCCCACCGAGTTGTCGCCCTGCAAAATGCAGCTGGGATACTTCCAGGTAATCGCCGAGCCGGTCTCCACCTGGGTCCAGGAAATCTTGGAGTTGACGCCCTTGCACTTGCCGCGCTTGGTCACGAAGTTGTAGATGCCGCCCTTGCCGTTCTTGTCGCCCGGGTACCAGTTCTGCACGGTGGAGTACTTGATCTGCGCGTTGTCCAGGGCCACCAACTCGACCACGGCCGCGTGGAGCTGGTTCTTGTCGCGCATGGGCGCGGTGCAGCCCTCCAGATAGCTCACGTAGGCGCCCTCGTCGGCGATGATGAGCGTGCGCTCGAACTGGCCGGTGTCGGCCGCGTTGATGCGGAAATACGTGGAGAGCTCCATGGGGCAGCGCACGCCCTTGGGCACGTAGCAGAACGACCCGTCCGAGAAGACCGCCGAGTTCAGCGTCGCGAAAAAATTGTCCGTGTAGGGAACGACGGAGCCCAGGTACTTCTTGACCAGCTCGGGGTGCTCGCGCACGGCCTCGGAGAAAGAGCAGAAAATCACGCCGGCGTCGGCCAACACCTTTTTGAAAGTCGTGGCGACCGAGACGCTGTCCAAGACCGCGTCCACGGCCACGCCGGAGAGCATCTTTTGCTCCTCGAGCGGAATGCCCAATTTCTCGAAAGTCGCCCTTACCTCCGGGTCCACCTCGTCCATGCTTTTAAGCTCTTTTTTCGGCTTGGGCGCTGAGTAGTAAATGACGTCCTGGTAATCAATGGGCGGGTAATGGACGTTCTGCCAGGCGGGCTCCTTCATGGACAGCCAGTGCCGGTAGGCCTTCAAGCGAAATTCCAGCATGAATTCCGGCTCTTTTTTCTTGGCGGAAATCATGCGCACGACGTCTTCGCTCAGGCCTTTGGGCACCTGATCCGCGGCGATGTCCGAGGAAAACCCGTAGCGGTAGTCCTGGTTCGCCAGATCGTTTAAAACGTCGGGAGACTGTGCCATATATAAGGAAGATAACATAGTTGACTAAAATAGTCAAGAATAGAATTTTTGGGGCCGGCGCTTAGTGAATGACGCCGATTTTCCGGATGGCGGTGGCCGAACCGGCGGGCGAGCTCACCTGGATGCGGGCGATGTAGCCGCCCTTGGAAACGTAGCGCCCTTGGCCGTTCTTTCCGTCCCAGGGGACGTAGTTGGGGCCTTCCAAGCCGCCGGAACTCCCCGCGGAGTAGTTCATGGTCTTGACCAAATAGCCCAGCAGGTCGTAGATGGAAATCGTCACGTTGGAGTTGGCGCCCAAGGTGTAGACGATGGTCGTGGCTCCGGCGGGCCCGCCCTTGCGCGTGTCGAAGGGATTGGGGTAGTTGCTCACGCCGCTGATGACGGACTCGGAGCCGCCCGTGTTGACGTTGATGCCCAGGGGCGACCACGCCGAGTAGACGCCCGAATTGGAAATGGCGCGCACGCGGTAGCTGAAGAACTCCCCGGCGGACCGCGGCGTCTCTCCGGGATAGAAGGGATCGCCCACGATGTAGGTCAGATCGGGCGACGTATTTTGCGTCGCGGAGAGGAAATTGAGCGTGTGCCAGATGACCGTGGCGGACAAGTCGTTTGGATCGCCGCCGCGCTCCTGGATTTCATAGAGCGAGAGTCCCGAGGACGGCACGGCCGTGGGCGCGGTCCAGGTGACGGCGTAGCTCTGCGCGTTCTGCTCCAAGGGCGTGGCGGCCCCCGGCGGAGAAGGAGCCGACGGGTCCACGCGGTAGACCAGCATGGGCCGCTGCGAGGAAACGATGCCGTTGGAGGTGACGAACCGGGCGAAGAAGATCGCGGCGCCGTCCGAAACCGGCTCGCCGGAGAGGTGCGAGATGGGCGATGAGCCGCGCAGCCCGCGGCCGGTGTAGGGCGCCGGATCGCCGCTTTGATAGATCACGTTTAAGGTGTGGCTGTCCGAGCCTTTCTGGACGCGCACGATTTCGCTGCCCACGTAGATGAGGCCGGGGAGGTTCAGCTGGCTGTTGTCGGCCACGGTAAACGACGTGGTGTTGGGCGTCAAGGCCATGGTCAAGGTCGTGATGTGCGGCACCGGCAGGGCCAAGCCGGAAACCGAGGCGTTGGTCAGGGACTCGTTGGGGTTGGACGCCATCACGTGGTAGGCTTCAAGCCCCATGCCGCGGATGGATTGGGCCACGACCGTCGCGGTCACCGAGGACCAGACCTGGCTGTAGCTGGTCGGGTTATCGTAATAGGCGCCCACCGCGACCTGATAGATGCCTCCGGTCGAAATCACCGGCAGCAGCGCCGAGAGCTTGTCGATGGTGTTGCTCCAGCCGTTGGGCGTAAAGCCTTGATCCGGCACGGGCAGGGCCTGGGCCGTGTCGCCCTGGTCGGCGGGGTTCTCGCCCAGGAGTATCTGGAAGCCGCCGAAGCCGTTGTTGAACACCATGTCCACGATGCCGTCGTTGTTGTAGTCGGCGTCCAGAATTCCCGTGCCGGTCATGTCGCGGCTGGGGATGCCGTCGCCCAAAAGCGAGATGGACGTGGGCTCGGTGCTGCTCCCGAAGGCGAAGTTGTCGGGCACGCCGTCGCCGTTGATGTCGATTAAGGGCGGCATGTTGGAGCAGTTGGTCAGCCACGCCGTGCCGTCCGCGCAGATCCACTTGCTCTCGTCGGGGATGGGATCGCCGTTTTGATCCCGGCAGATGTTGTTGCGCGGGTTGGTCGCGTCCTTGCCGTTGTTGCAGTTGACCGCGTCGACCTTGGCGTAGGCGGGATAGCCGACGGTGTTTTGCGGCGCCCCGGTCGTGCCCTTGGTCACGATGATGGGCGGCAGGGAGGAGCTGATCATCACGGAGGGCACGGTCAGGGGCACCACGGGCACCAGCGCCGACTGGACCGGCGGCTGCTCGGCGGGGTTGGCCGAGGCCGCGATGGGCTCGAGGTTGGGCGCGATGATGTTGGCGAAGGCCGGAATCTCCATGCCGACCGAGTGTCCCAGCGTGCTCTGCCCGGCGGCGTCCGTCGTGCCGACATTGCCGGCGATGTAGATGGTGGTCGGCGCGGTCGACACCGTGAGGTAGGGAATCCCGTTGTCGGTCAAAGGCACGTAGGCCGCGCCGGCCGCGAAGGACGAGCCGTGCAGAGCGAAGCCGAGCTCCTTGTCAACCGTGGGCAAAAAGACCCCGCTTCCGTTGTCAAGCCATATGGAGACGTCGCTCAAATCGCCGTCGCCGCCGCCGGTCGTGGTCGAGGTTTGAATGGTGCCCAGTTGCTTTAACTGCAGGCCCGCGATGTTGACGAAGTTCTGGCTGGTATGAAGCTGCATCTCGAAGAGCGGCACGTTTTGCTGGCCCACCGAGGCGCCCGACGGCGCGATGGTAAATCCAGAGGCGGAGAGGCTAATCGGCGAGATGGCCACGATGGTGCCCACGTAGGGATAGCCGGTCGTCCCCGTGCCCAGCGGCTGGGTCTTGGTCTCGTTGAGGTAGACCTGCTCGTTGGCCACGTCGTCCGCGGGAAGGCCTATCCACGAGCCGTCGCGGATGTTGACGCCGATGAGATCGTTGGGCACGGCCGCGTCGCCCACGTCGTAGGAGACGAAGAACGTCGACGCGGTCGGGCCGATGAGCTGGTCCGCGGTCAAGGTCACGACCGTCTGGTTGTCGTTGTTGTTGGTCTGGTCGAAGACGTCCGTTTTCTCGACCGAGGTTCCCGCCGGCCAGCTCAAAATCGGGGTGACGCCCTGGCCCAGCACGTCGCCGCGCGCCGTGATCTGGATGCAGGGCTTGCCCGTCGCCGGGTCAATGCCGGGCGTGGGCGCGCTCTGGCAGCCCGGCCCGGAGAAGGTCATGAGTTCGGCCCCGCCCACGTAGATGTCGCCGCCGATGGGCGCGCCGGAATTGTCCACGGGGAAGCCCTGCGTGGAGGTCACCACCATGTCGAAGGTCGAGTAGCTCACCACCGCTCCGGAGGTGGAGTAGGCCACGCCGGTGTTGCTGGAAATGGCGGTGACCAGACTCGCGTAGGCGTCGGAAATATCCAGGTCGGCCGAGTCCAAGGTGTCGTTCTGGTTGATGTCCTTATAGACGCGGACGAACTTGACGTCCGTGTTCTGGCCCAAGGGCGTCGCGGGATTTTGCGATCCGCCGCCGCGTTCCACGCGCAGGCTGCGCCAGGGCGCCAAGCCTTGGTCCGTGACCAGGTTAAAGCGCAGGAAGGCGACGTTCTGCTGGGCCTGGCCCACCGTGCCCAAGCTGGAGGCCATGTCGTCCACGCCCATGGTGACGTGCGAAATCACCTTCTGGACCTGCATCAAAGGATTGGTGACGAATGAGTTGGTCGTCATGACGACTTGATTGGGAGCCTGGACCGTGAAGTAGGCCGCGCTCGCGATTTGCACGCCGTCCTCGGAGCCGATGGCCGCGAACTGCGAGTAGTCGTAGGTGACGAAATAATACGCGGGCACCGTGCTCACCACGATGGGATTCTTCAAGACGATGTTGACCGTTCCCGAGCTAAACGTGTCGTTGCCGAACGACATCAAGTTGGGATAGGTGCCGTCCGACGCGCGCGTGGATACTGAAGCGTCGAAAGATCCGCCGCCGTCCGCGTCGTACCATATCTTGACGGCGGTAATATCGCTGTCCAAGGCTCCGTCGGCCATAAGGTGGTCGAGTTTTATCTTTTGGATGATGGCGGTATTGTTGTTGGTCACCATCTGCAGGCGCACCATGGCCACGTCGGTCGAGTTCTGCACCACGGTCTGGCCCGAGACTTGGCCCGGATCGATGGTGATGGTATTGATGGTGGGCGTGAGCACGAAGCCTTCGCCGGGAACGGTGTGCTCCGGCTGGCCGGTTTCATCCAAGAATTGGCCGGTATGCCCGTCCGTCGTCGGCGTGAAAACGGCCGAGGATACGGAGAAGCCCGTGATTTCGTTGGGCGGCGACAGCGTCGGATAGGAGAACTTCGCGGACGGCGAGACGTCCATCGAGAGATAGAACGTCGACGTGGTGGGCGTGATGAGAGTGTAGTTCTGGCCGTTGAGCGTCGGATCGTAAATGTAGATCTTGGCCTGCGTCGTGTTCAACGGCGGCACGCCCACCTGGGAAGAGCCCAGCAAAAGGTCCCCGGAGTCCTGCCCGGTCGTAGGATCGCGATGGAAAGAACGATCCAGTGTTATGGATTTCCACATCTTAATGTCGTTGACGTCCTGATCCTGCCCATTGAGGCCTGGAGGCAGGACGCGGTTTAAGTCCAACTCGCTCCACTGGACTTCAGACCCCGTCGCCCAAGCGTCTATCCTTAAAAATGCCTCGTTGTTGACGCCCTGTTGGATCATGGGACCCACGACCGTGCCGGTCGAGTGAGCGGAGGTGATGCTGTTGAGCACGCCGCGGGTGACGTTCAACAGCGCGGGCCCCACGCCGAAGCCGTCGTAGCTCACGATTTCGCTGTCCACCATGGCGTAAGCCGTGGTGCCCGCCAACGGAACGGGCAAGCCCGCCGTGGAGGTCACCACCCATTGCGAGTCCGGCGTGCCGGCGGGCTCGTTGGGAATGGTGTTGGCCAGAAGCGGCGCCGGGAAGGTGCCGCTGGAGGTGCTTAAGTAGGGCGTGGCCTGCATGTAAACGGTCTGCGGCGCGGCCTCAATGGGCCGATCAATGGAGGTAAAGGGCAGGTTCGACTTCTGGTTATTGAACTGATCGGGATAGTCGATGGCGTTGAGCACGATGTTCTGGCCGCCGGGATCTCCGGTCGGGAACGAGCCGACGTTGCCGCTTGAGGAGAACAACTGGATGCCCAAAGTCCGCGGCTGAAAGGTGCTCGGATCCGTGGGCAGGGCGTTGGGGGTGATATGATAGGCGACCAAATACCTCTGCGGCTGGCTGACGTCCGCGGTCGGGAAGATGTCGATGGGATTATTCAGGACCACCTGCGCCTCGTCCGGCTGGCCGCCGTAGTCGCCGAAGGTTCCCGTGCCCACCAGCACGTCGCAGTTGGCTCCGCAGCCGCTGCCGGGCACGTCTAGAGAGCCGTTGCTGTTGGCGTCGTACCAGATGGAGACCTGATCCACGTCATTGGAGGGCTGCTCGTCCTGGGTCGCGGTGCCCGTGGCGAAAACGACCATCCAGCGCCAGATGCCGTCCGAGGTGGAGGTGTTGAGCGTAAAAGAAGCCACGGAGTTCGTGTCGCCTTCCACCAAATAGGGCCTATTGTTCTTCGAGTATACGCTGTTGGGGGCGTCCGTGGAGGTGACGATCATGAGATCCGGATAATGCTCGGTCGTGCCGACGAAGGATTGGCTTTTGTTGATTCCGATGTTGTTCGGCGCCATGGTCTTGGGCGTCGTAATTTGGAAATACGACGTATCGGGGATGATCAGGCCCAGCTTGGCGTTGTTGGAAACCGTCGCGAAGTCAGTCAAGTCGTAGGTCACGAAGACGTTCATGGGCGTCGTCGAGACGACTTGGTTGAATGTTCCCTGCGTCCCAACGATGGGAACGCGCGCCGAGCCGGAGACCACGGTGCCGGTGGCGAAGGCCAATTCGGGCGTGTCCTCCTGCCCCCGATAGCAATTGTGGATCACATTGCTGGTCAAATTCGCGCCGCCGGTGCACACGACGACCTCCTTCTGCGTCTCATCCGTTTGGTTGTCGTTAAGAACCAGCCTTTCCACGTCGGTCGCCGGATTGAAAACCGTGTCGGTCGGGTAAAGGGCTTGGGCGTTGGTGACATGGATGTCCTCGGGGCTCGGGTCCGCGGCGCCCAGCGACTGCGTCAGCGTCGTGACTGGGAACGAGTGAACCTGGCCCTGGGCATTGATGATTTGGTCGCATTGCGGCGGCCCGCCGGCGCAGTTCTCCAGCACTCCGTCATTATTGGCGTCAAGCCAGACCCGTATATTGGCCACGTCCGTCGCGATGTTGACCAGCGCGAAGGACGGATCGTCAATCCCCTCCTGATCGTAATATTTGGAGAGCATCCACCGGTCAAGCTTCAAGCCCGTCCACGCCGCCGCACCCGAGTTGGTCTGCAGCGTGAGCTTGGCCACCGGCTGGTTGAGCTCGCTTTGCACCAAGTTCGAAGCGATGACCGGGCAGGTCGGGCAGGCGACGGCGCTCTGATTGATGGGCCCGAGGATCACGACGTTGGGCGTCGGCTCGACGACCACGGCCGTGTGGGTGCTGGCCCAGAGGGTATCCATATTGCCGTTGCCGGGCAGGGGTTGGATGTCGCCCAAGGGCCCTATTTCCCCGTCATGATAGGCCCCGGACGTGGCCGAATAGGAGAAGTCGTAAGTGAGGAAATAGGTGTGCGTCGAGGTCGTGATGGTGCCGTCAACGCCCGTCGGATTGGAAATGGGCAGGATCGTGCTGTTGCTCCCGTTCGGGAACACGCCCTCGGCCACCATGCTGTCCACGGTCGCGTCGAAGACTCCGTCGCAGCCGTTGGGATCCTTGGCGCCGTTGGTGCACAGCCAAATCTTCACGGCGGTGATGTCGTTGGAGGGCGTTCCGCCGCCGTTGTCGCTGACGCGGATGCTTTGAATGACGCCGGTGTAGAGGTCGGTCCAAAGCTCGAGCTTCAAGACGCCGACATTGGGCGTCCCCTGATTCACGTAGGTGTAGGTGGAAAGGCCTGTCCCGGGATCCCAGAAGGCGTTGATGCTCTGTTCGGCCACATCGATGGTCGCCGGGGACTGCAGCACGGTCGCCGTCGATGTGAAGAACGGGAAGTTGTTCTGGGCCACTTGGACTTGGCTGACGGGGCTCGCGGTTGAAAGCTGGATGTCGGAGGGGTTGGGGAAATCCAGCCCGAAAGTCGCGGGCAGTTCGCCCGCGCTGTAGCCGGAAGAGGCGATGCTCACCCCGATGAAGTAGAAATTGTCGCTCTGCGTAATCTGGGTATTGCCCGGGCTCGCCAAATTAAGCGGCGTCTCGCCCATGGACGTGTCGCCGAAATGCCAGGAATTGTCCGACGAGTTGAACGCCCCCGTGGCGATGGCGACGTCGTTCGCCGGATCATAGCCGCCGCCGCCGGGGCTCTTGTAAAGCGTGAGCGCCGCCACGTGATCGGGATTAAGGTTGTCCGCGGGATTGTTCTGGACTTTGATCGCCGAAAGCGCCGCGGCGTAGGCCGGTCCCGCGTTCGGCTCCACGGTCAAGTCAAGCCTCATCATGACGTCGGGATACTGCTGGCTTGATCCCGCAGCTCCAAGCCCGTCGCCTTGATAAATATCCTCGGCGTTCTGCCCGTCTCCCGGCGGCGGGGTTTGCGGCGCCAAATCCAGGGGCTGCATGACCACGCCGGCCAAGACGACGTCTCCGCTTGAGCGATCGACGAAGGCGCCGGGCAAGCCCGCGCGGCTGGTGTCGTTGGTGAAGCCGTAAATGCCGGCATTGGCGTAGTCGGTCGCGTTAATCTGCAGATTCTGCACCACGGAGTCCTCGACTTCAAGGTCGGTATAAACGCCGGCATCCGAGGGAACGAACTGGTAATAAGTCGCCCCGCCCACGGTCTGCAGAATGACGGTGGCCGAGGATCCCGAATCCGAAAAATCAACCGGATCGGTGAAATACCCGCCGTTGATGGAATCCCCGCTGACGATATTGCCGAAGAGGTCCCGCGCCTCGATGCTCAGCAGCCCTATCGTGCGCACCGGGAGCGGATTATTGACCGTGTAGGGATGCGTGATGGTGAGGTAATAGGGCTGGGCCGGCGTGATGTACTCATCCTGCGAAACCGGGTTGAACACGTTCCCGAATCCAACGAGCTGGGCTTGCGCGGTCAAGGTCGTGGTGCCGGCGATGGTGTCCCAGAAGTAGACGGGCGCGTCGGAATACCCGGAGCCGCCCACGATATTCTGCTGGAAGCTGGTGCTCGGGCCCACGTTGTTCCAACAGCTGGCCGGAGCCGTGGCCAGGATGACGCAATTCTGGCTCAAGCCCATCCATGTCGTGTCCTTGCTCGAAGTGTAGAAAATAGAGTACGTATTGGTGGAAGTCGTCACGTTGCCGAACTGATCCAGCAGCGCGGCCGCGACCACGGTGGGCGTGGTCGCGCCGACCAGGTAATTGGGGTAATACTGGACGGTGGTTCCCGCGATGAGCCGGCGCGCCGGCGTCACCCAGCCGATTTGCGCGGGCGGCCCGGGGCTCACCGTATAGGTCGCCACGGCCAGCTCCCAGCTGGCCGGCCCGGGCAAGTGCGTAATGGGATCAAGGTGATTCCAGTCCGTGATGGAGAGTTGGTGCGTGGGCGCGGAGAGCAACGTGTCGATCATGTAGAACGTGGCCGAGGATTGCCCGACGGCGATGCTCGCCGTGCCCGGCTGCAGAGTGAAGTTCCCCGGAGTTCCCGATGAGAACTGCACCTGGCCGATGGAATCGGAGGTCAGCTGGAAAATGGCCGGCGGCGAGGAGATTTCGCCGTTTAACAGCGGCGAAGGGTTGCCGTAGTAGTCGCGCAAATCAAAGACGAAGGGCTGGGACGTGGCGCCGGCCAGAAGCGCGCCGCCTCCGCCGTTCTGGGAAAGAGAGATGTTGTCGATGTCTCCGGGCGTCACGGTCACCGACTGCTGGGTCTCGACCAGGCCGACGGCGGGCACGAAAGCCGTAATCTGGACCACCGGCGCGGTGGAGGCGTAGTTCTCCGAAGCATTGGTGTCCAAGTAATAGAACGTGGTCTGGTAGGCGTCCAGCGGAATGGTTATGGTGTTGGTCGAGGAGACGAACGACGGCGCTGAAAACCGGCTGCCGAAGACCTGCGCGGTCGAAACGGAGAAGCCCACGTAGTCGTTGAGCGCCGAGGGAGTCCGTACCGCGGTGGACAAGGACACGGAGAGCGTCGCGGTCGCGATGGTCGGGTTGAAGAATTCGTCCTGCAGTTCGGCCCGGAACACCTGCGGCGTGCCTAAGGAATTAGCGTCTTCTCCGGCGATCTGTGAATTGATGGGGTTGTTGAAGCCCAATTGATTGGGAAGATAGGGATCCATCCGCAGGGTCGGCTGCAGGCTGGGCGAACCATTGCCGGCCAAGGTCACCTGGATAGTCCAGTAGCCGGGCCTGCCGCCCTCCGCCGTATTGGAGGAAGGGCTCACTCCTGAATAGGACGACAGGGTGTCATGATAGCGGAATGAATAGGACAGGGCCGCGCCGGTGCAGGGCGGGTTGCTGGTCAGATTCCCGTTGGCCATGGACCCGCCCGATGTAAACAAGGAGTTATCCGCGGTGCGGAAACCATAGTAAGGATAGTTACCCGGATTGCCCGTGGTTTGTATATTCCCATAACCGTCGGCGGCATGGACGTTGCCCGGATCCGAAAGCGTGAGCAGGATGCTGTTGCTCCCGTCGCAAGTGACGTTGCCGAAGTCGTCGATGCGCTCGATTGTGTAGGCGGCGCCCGCGCCCGCGGGCGCGGTGATGCCCACGTAAGCCTCGCTTTGCGAGGAGACGAAGATGAGGCTCGACGCGGGCCCGCCGATGGTCGAGAGCTGGCCGGAAATATCCTTGGTTTCGCTGCCGTCAAGCCCGATGTAGGGCCCGCCATAGACCAAATTGGCGGGCGGCGCCGCGGTGTCAATCCAGACCCGCGCGGAATCGCCGGGATTGCCGTTGGGGCCGGCATGTGAAGAGACGACATAGGCGATGGCTGGAGTGCTCACGCCCACCTCGCCGCTGGCGTCCGAATAGACCACCGTGGATCCGCCCACGTCGACCCAGCCGCTGCCCGCCGCGCAGGTGCCGTTTTGAGAGCCAAGGCTGCCCAGGCTCTGGCCGTAGTTGACGGCGAGATATCCGCTCGTCCCTGAGACTAGCGCGGTCGACACCACAATCGCCTGGCCGCCGGTCAAGGGGTTGTTGTAGGCGTCGGTCAATTGCGCCGAGAGCTCGATGCAGCCCGGGTTTCCCGAGGATCCGGCCGGCACCTGGGCGTAATCGGTCGGGTTGACGATGACGCGGTTAAGAGGCGCCGCTTGGACCGCGATGATGGGATCGGCCACGTAGGGCGAGACGTTGGTGTTGACCGCCGAGTTCAAGGCGTCGAACGCGTGGATGTACTGCGATCCGGCTTTGTCCAAAGTCACCAACGTGGCGCTGGGCATGACGCCATGGTTGGCCGCGGAGGAAAACGTCACGTTGGGCGGCACGAAGCTGTAGCCTTGGGGCGGCGCGTAATACTGCGCGCTGAAATCCACGATTCCGGTGTAGTTGTTGGGTCCGGTCGAGACGATGTTCTTGTATTGATCGTAGACCGTCAGACCCACGGGAAAGGCCACGCCCGCGGTCGCGGTGCTGGGAACGTTGATAAATTGCATATAGTACGCGGGGCCGGGCAGGACCCAGAAATCGCTCGACGACGCCGATGAGAACGAGACCGCGGACGCCGGCGTGGTCGAGGCCACGATGGTGTAGGTCGAGATGTCCGCGGTCAAGGGTTGGACGGCGAAGGTAAAGAAGCCCGACGCGGTCAGCTGCTGGGCCGAGGGCGGCAGGGCCTGGGAATCAGTGGGCATGGAGAGCTGCACCGTGGGCATGGAGGCCTGCGGCGGATTGCTGTCCTGGTTGGCGCCCGTTAAGCCCGTCACGACGTTGTAGTAGGAGTCGACCAAGTAGACGTCGGCGTTCATGCTGGCCGGCACCACGTCCGGCGTGGGCGTCCCGCTGCGGCCGTAGGGCAAAACGTCGTACTTGCCGTTGACCTGGGTCTCGCCGGGCAGGACGACCTCCAAGTAGGCCGCCGTGGAGGCGAACACCTTGAAGGCGGACGACTGCGCCGCGCCCAGAAGACATTGGTTGGTGGGGGCATTGCCCGAGCACACGCTGCTCGCCGGGCTGCTCACCGCCACGCCGGCCATGGACGTCTTGGTGACCAAGGTCATGCTCGATGAGAACGCGCCGAAGTTGAGCGTCACCGTGCCCGGCGCCGGCGCGTAGACGTCGTTGGTGTAGATGTAAACCGACGTGCTCACGGGCACGATGTTCATGTAATTATCGACCAAATTAGCGCTCATGCCAAAGGGCACCCCCGCGGTGGGCGTGGACACGGCGCCGCTCATTCCGTAAGACACGGGGCCCGATTTACCCAGATAATCGCCGGAGCCGGGAACGGCGTTTTGCCCGCCCAACACGAGCTGGAAGCCCACGGCCGGAGCCGCGGTCACGGTGAACGTGGAGGAAACGCCGTTTTGATGCCCGTTGGTGTCTTCCCCTACTAAATATGCCGGAGCCGTGGAGATGGCCGTGGGCGCGGCCGTGTGAAGATAGACGGGGATGGGGTTGGTTTCTCCCGAGGCCAGATTGACGGCGGCAGGGGAAACGGCGGGGGCATAAGGATCCGTCGGCGTCTGGATTTGAATATTATCCGGGCTCCCGCTGTTGTTCACCACGTTCCCGTACTGGTCCGCGATGGCCGCGGTGACGTCATAAGGCTGCCCGGCCGCTATGCTTGCCGGCTCGCCGGTGATGAAGCCAGGAGCGCTCTGATCGAAGCTCTGGCCCGGCAGGGCCACCAGCACTTGATACGGAGTGCCGGCGGTGACGTTGATGGCGCTTGACGAGTCGAGCGCGAGGCTGTAATCAATCGGCGCCGACGCCTCCGCCCAAATCTTCGTCGTCCCCGCTTTCTGCAAAGTCACCAGGAACGTGCCGGAGCTGACGATGAGCTGGCTTAACGGCGAGATGACTGCCTTGGGATCGTCGGAATAGAGGCTCACCTGCTGGGACGTGCCCGGCTCCAGGTTCCAATAAGGATCGGTGATGTCCACGGTCACGGGGAACTGCTGTCCGGCCGGCACGGTGTAAGCGGAGCCCGTGCGGCCGGTTCCGTTGGTCGTCCCGGGCGCGGCGACCTCAGAAGGCATGAGTACCAGGAGATTATACGGCGTGCCCGGCTGAAGCGTGAACGAACCAGAAGAGGACTGCAGCAAAGGGCTGCCGGATGCCGTGGTCGCCGTCAGGGCCCGCGTCGCGTCCGGATAAGAATCCACGGTCCGCACGCCGTTGGGGCCGGTGGAAGCCGGGCTGGTGGCCGGAACCGCCACCGTGGCGCTGCCGTCGGCCAGCGTGAACAAGTTGGAGCCCAGGCCGTTCCAGGGATTGGGCGCGTTCGAGTCGTCGGAAGCCAGGTTCAACGTGGTCGTGATGGTGGAGTAGCTCACCCAGTTGTAGTTGGCGTCCGTGGCGTAGATGGACGCGTTGAATGCGGCGCCGGCCGTCTGGGTCGAGACCGAGCCCGTCACGCCGTAAGGCCAGGACGTCTTTCCGTTGACGCGGGTTTGGCCGGGAAAGACAAAGACCACGCGCGTGGGCGTGTTGGGCTCGACCGTGATGCCTGAATCAGTCTGCGAGGACAAATTAGCGCTTACGTCGTAAGCCGTCACCGTCAGATTTCCGGTCGACGCGCTGGGAATAAATCCGGAGAACGTGGTCTGGCCCGCGCTCAGGATTTGTGAGGCGGGCGCGGTCGAGTACACGTCGTTGTCCATGAGCCCGACCCTGTCACCCGAGTTGGCCAAGTTCCAGTACTGGTCCACCGCGCGCACGCCGATGGAATAGGAGTCGCCCGCGGTAAGCGGCCCGGCCGTCCCGGTCTTGCCCGGCGCCAGAGAGCCGGGCGCGGCCTGCTCCGCGGGCACGAGCAGCTGCAGGGCGACGGCCGCGCCGGGATTGATGGGAATGCCGGAGACTTGATCCGCGCTAAACGCCGTCGCGCCCGTGTCCACGATCTGGACGGTGGCGCCGGGGCTCAGGTTCGCCGTCACCGGCAGATAAGAAAACGCCGTGGTCCCGTTGGCCAACGCGAGTTGATCGGGCGTCGGCTCGTAGCCGCGCAGCTGGCTGCCGGAGTCGCTCGGGAAATTCATCTGCGCCACCGGATCATAGGACGACGAGGGCAAAACGAACTGGCTTAAAAAGGGCGTCGTGCCCTTGACCACGTTATAGTAGTTGTCGACCACGTTCACGGTCAAAGACGTCGTGACCCCGGCGGTCAAGGTCGCGGGCACGCTCACGCCGCGGCCGCCCGCGGTCGGGTTCGCGGTGTAAGGAGGCTTGCCGGGAGCGGCGGTCTGGCCTTGGGCCAGCAGCTGGAGTTTCACGGGAACGTTCCACCAGACGGTCGCGGGCAAAGTATAGTAGACCGAGGTCGCGGGGGGCAGAGACCCGCTTTGCGCCTCCACTTGCGAGGGCTGCGCGATGATGGGCGTGAAGGTGAATTCGGTCGCGCCCGAGCTCAAGGTCTGCGCGCCGCCGCCCAGGGAATAGGGATCGTTAAAAATCCCGGCCGTCACGCTGAAGGTGGCCGAGGAATCAAGGTTGAAGTAGGGGTCGACCGCGTAAACCGTGGCGCTAAAAGCCAAGCCCGCCTCCAGCGGGCCCGAGGAGCCGGACAATCCAAAGGGAGCCACGCCGGCCTTGCCTTGGTCCAAAGCTTCTCCTGGCATCGCGACGACGAGCTGCGTGGCCGAGCCGGGGTTGACCGTGATGGCCGCGGATGGATTGTCCACGTTCGGATAGACGCCCGCGCCCACGATGGAAAGCGTCTGGCTGCCGGCGGTCGTGAACTCATCCGAGATGGTCTTCGATCCGGTGATGGTCTGCGGCCCTTCATAACCCAGATAGTTGTTGTTCGGATCGGAGTCCTGCACGTTGACCACGACGGTCGAGGATGGAACCAGGTTCCAGTACTGGTCCGTCACCCGGACCAGGAAGCTGTTGACCACGCCGGCCGTGGAGATGCTGGGCGCGCCCGAAATGCCGTTGTCGGCCAGGTTGCCCGGATCCGCGCTTTGGCCGGGATCCACGACCTGGATCTGATAAGCCGCCGCGGGCTGGACGGTCACGCTGGCTTGGCCGAAAATGCCTGTGTTGACGCTGTCTTGAACCTCCAGCGTGCGCCCGCCCGCCTTGGTGAGCTTGAGATTATTGAAGGTGTGAACGCCGTTATCACCTCCCGGTCCGACGGTAAAGGTGTAAGAGGAGGGCAACAGCGTGTTGGCCATGGTTTCCGGCCCATCGGCCGGCGGGTCCGCGTAGAATTTGACGATGCCCTGGTAGCTTGACGCCAAGCTGCCCGTGCCGTTCAAGCCGGAAACCGCCTCAACCGTCACCGACTGGGCCGTGCCGGCGAGAACCGGGTTGGAGCTCACCGTGACCAGGAAGCTCTGGGCCGGCGCGGCGATGTAGAAGATCGGGCCGGCGTTGATGATGGATTGGACGTTTCCGGCGTTGTCGATGGCGCGCGTCCAAATGGCGTACTGCTGACCGTCGACCCAGCACGGCTGCCCGGTCGGGTTCGGGCTCGGGCATTCAAGCCCCGTATACTGCCAATCGCCCAAGCCGTCCGAGCCGTAGGTCGCGTTGACCCACTGGACGCCGCCCGATCCGGCCACCCAAGTCGAGCCGTTCCAGAAATACCCGGCGCTGCCCCAGCCGCCGAAGGTCAGCGGCCCGGCTCCCAGGGACGCGCCCGTGTCCTGAAACACCGCGACTTCAATGGCGCCTTTCTGCCACGTCGGGGACGCCCCGGGATAGACGCCCGAACCCGCCCCGGAAATTCCCGAGGTAAAGTCCGGATCCGAGGCCGCGCCGGAGACGGACTGGTTGTCGTTGTAGGTGACTTGGTTGCCGATGTTCGTCACGCTGGAAGTCGGCGGAACGGTGTCGATGAGGACCTCGCTCTCGCCCACGATGCTCTGCACGTTGCCGACGTTGTCGGTCGCCGAGGAGAACACCACGTAATGGTTCCCGTTGATCCAAGTCAAATTGCCGTTGGAGAAGCTCCACGTGCTGGAAAGGACGCAGCCGACGCACTGCGACGTGTTAATCCAATGCACGGAACTGTCCCACGAAGTGCCGTTGAAGTAAGTGGTGGTCTCTTTATTGAGAATCGCGGTTAATATCGTGTTGACGCCGCTGACGTCGTCCGCGGCCGTGCCCGAAAGAGTCGTGAGCGCCGAGGCGGCGTAGGCGCTGTTAGGAACGGGCACGGAGGGACCGGAGGTGGGCGGCACGTTGTCGAAGCGGAACGTGACCGTCGAATACGCGGTCTGCGTCAGGCCCGCCTGATCCTGCGCCTGAGTGATGATGTTGAAGAGATGGCCGTCCGCGCCATCGTTGCCGTACCAGGCGAACGTCGCGGAACTCGGATCCACGAAGTCCGAGTTCGTATAGGTCCAATTATTGACGGCGCCCGCGGGCCCGTTGGAGTTGGCGATGTTGTAAAACTTATAGGGGTTGCTGCCCGCCCAGTGCGGCGCCACGGGAGACCAGTAATAAGGCGTGCCGCCCGAAACGTACCACATCAAAATGGAAACTTGCGTGATGGGCGCGAAGCTGTCCGAGGAAACGCCTATAATCGCGCTCATCGAGGAGAACGTCGTGCCGCTGGGAGACGGATAGCTCACCGCGGAATAGGGCGTCTGGTGGGTGAAGGTAAACGTCGCGGAGTCCACGGTGTAGTTCCCGGCCAAGTCTTGGGCCTTCACGTCGACGCGGTAGCGCTGGCTGCCGTCCTGCCAATTGATGGCGGGAGTGTTCAAGGCCCAGGAGAAAAGTCCGCCCGTGGATGAGGAGTCGGGCGTCACGATCCAGGCGGTGTCCCGGTTCGCGTCGGGAATGTCGAAGGCGTTGGTCGCCGTGTCGTAGTAGACGTTCAAGGCCGTGTCCTCGACGCGCACCAGCGGGTAGTTGACGTTGACTTGGGGCAACAGGGCCGGATCATCCTGGGCCGTGCCGCTGATCGCCGGAAGCGCGCTCAAATAGCCGTTATTCGCCGGAGCCTGGATCGAAACCACGGGGGACGAGATGTCGAAGGTGAATAAATTGGACGTGGCCACCGTCTGGGTGTTGCCGGCCACGTCATACGCTCGGGAAAGCACGTTGTATTTGTCGCCCTGCTGGAAGCCGCTGGTGGTATTGTTGGAGGGCGGAAGGCCAGCGGTCAGACTCCAGTTAGTGGAGAGCTGATTGGGCGAGGTCAAGGTCGCCGTCATCCAACTGGAGCCTCCGCAGCTTCCCCAGGAGCCCCCGTCCCAGCAGAGGCTCGACGGATTCTGGATTTCCACCTGCACGCCTGCCACGCCGGACCCGCCGGCGCCCGGATCCAGGGCGCTTCCCGTCACGGAACTCACGTCATTGAAGAATCCGCTATTAGCCGGGTAGGCGGTCGCCGCCGAGGGCGCGGTGGTGTCGTAGTTGAAGGGGCTCGCCGCCGATTCATACTGGATGCCGGCCAGGCTGCCGACCTGGGCGTAGATGTTGTAGTTGCGGCCGGTGGTGACCGCCAGCGTCGCGCCCAAAACTGAGAAAGTAAAGTTTGGCGCCGTGCCCGCGAACGGCGCGTCCGTCCAAACGGGAACCGCCGATGAGAAGGTGGACGCGGCCCAGTCGTAGTACATCCCGGTGTTGGCCTCCTGAAAAGCGACCGAGGCGAAGGCTATGCCGTACTCGTCGTGGGCCGTGCCGGCCGTCGGGAAAGGCGAGGCCTTCAAGTAGGCGCCCGCCGAGGGCAGAGCGGGCGGCTGGGTGATGCTGGCCTGGGGCTGGGTCGGATCGAAGACGAACGTGGTCGATGAGATGCGCGGATCCGCGGCCGCGAATTCGTTGCCGACCGGCACGGCGTTGTCCTTGGCGCGCACCCAAATGACGAAGGTGTTCTTGGCCTCCGTGAGCGTAGGGGCCGTGATGCTCCAGTTCTGCGTGACGCCCGGCGCCGCGCCCACGAAGACGCCGCCGAGGCTCGGATCCCAGTTAATCGAATAGAAAATCGGGCAACCGACCGCGGTGAACGTGCCTCCCGCGCCGCCCAAGCCGTTCCAGCAGCCGCCCGTGGTCAAGTCCTCCATCGCCACCTGCACCTGCGACGCCGCGGCGATGCCGGAGAGCGCGTCCATGGCCGTGCCCCGAATCTGGGACAAGGACGCGACCACGGATCCGCTGGAAGGCGCCACGACGCCGGCCGCCGGAGCGTCCATGTCCGCGGTGAAGGTCGACGACTGCTGGCCGTAAGGCTGCTGGTTGCCCGGCGCGGGCAGGGCGTTGTCATAGCCCTCCACGCTCAAATAATAGGAAGTCCCGGAATTAAGCTGCGCCGGGGTCGGCAGGGCGCTGGAAGTCAGGTCCCAGCTCGAGGACCAAATCTCCACTCCGGGATTTCCCGGCGTGATCTGGGCGAAGGAAGAGTTCCAGGCGCTGCCGGTCCAATACTGGTGCAGGTCCAATCGCTCCAGAACCGCGTTGACCTGGGACACCGCGCCGACATTGTGTCCATTGCCGGTTTGATCCCAGGACAGGCCGAAGACAGCGCCGGTGGAAAGCCCCGAGGTTAAGGAGGACACGGAGCTAAACGCCACCGGCCAGCCCGCCGTGCTCGAGGTGCCGACCTGCACCAGGGGCGGCGTGTTGTCGAATGTCGAGAGCGCCGTCGAATAATGGATGGAGAAGTTGCCCGCCGAGTCCTCCGCGCGCGCCTGGAATGAGTATTGGTTCCCGCTTTGGTAAACCACCGCGCTCGACAGGGACCAGTTCAGCCAGCCGTTCGAGGTCGTCGCGTTGATCCAGCCCTCACGCCCGGTTCCGGGCGGGCAGTCCTCGAAGTTGGGGCAGTCGAAAGTCAAGTTCGAAGGATCAAGATAATTCGCCGGAATCGGGTTGTCGACTTGGACCCGCACTTGGACCAGCGAAATCGCGCCCGGCGAGGCTTCGGAGGACGTGCCGGAAATGACGTCAAACTCGTTCCAGCGGCTTTGGTCCGCCGGCGTGTCGACGGCCACCTCGGGTATGCTCGCGTCGTAAGTGAACACGAAGGAACTGATATTGATGGGGGCGCTGACGTTGTCAGCGACGTCGTATGCCTGGACGCTGACGCGGTACTGCGTGCCCGAGACCCACGTGGGCGTGGATACTCCGGTCAGAGTCCACGCCACCGTGTTGGCGCTCTGCGACGGCAGACTAGGAACGGCCGTCGTCACCGGATTGAAGTTCTCCCCCACGATGTCAAACTTGCCCGTCGTCGGATCGAAGTAATTGCCCGTGGGCGGATTAATCTCGATGGACACCCCGATGCTCTTTAAGCCCGAGTAAAGCCCCAAAGCCCCAGGGTCGGAGGCAGTTCCCGAGAGCGTCGAGAGGGGCGCCGGCTCGTAAGCCTGGTCCGGCACCTGCAGCCCCACGAAAGGCGCGGTCGAGTCCCACACGAACGTCGCCGTCGAGTACGCCGACACGTTCTGCGCTGAATCTATGTCCCGAGCGTTGACTTCGTACTGGATGCCGTTGCTCCAGCCCGGCGCGGGCTCGGCCACGCTCCACGACGCCGTCGTCGCCGAGGTGTTCCAGGTCTCCGCCGTCGCCGTCCATGACGACCCCGTCCAATAGACGGTATCGTTCGTATCCTCGATTCTCACCTGCACCTGGGCAAGCTCCGCGTAAGGATTGCCCGCGGGCTGGGCCTGCGCCGTTCCAGAGATCGCGGCCAAGGGCGTCGCCGGGCCGTAGAAGTTCCCGTTGACCGGCGCAATAATGGTCGGCGAGGAGGACTGAGTGTCGTAAAGGAAGGTCGAGGAGACCTGCGGCGCGGCCTGGTTCCCCGCGTTGTCTATCCCGCCCACCGCCACAAAGTATGTCGTCCCCGACGCCAGCTTGGAATTCAGGTTCGCGTCCGCGTAGCTCCACGTCCCAGAGCTAAACCCGGGGCCCGCTCCTCCGCTGTAAGATCCCGCCAAATTCGTCACCGCCGTTTGGAACGTGTCGTTGGGCGCGTTGACCGTCCCCGTCCAGTAATAAGTCGTTCCGCCCTGCAGATAGCCGATTTCCACCTGCACCGAGGCCACGCCCGAGTAGTCGTCCGACGCCGTCCCCGACACCGATGCTAAAGTGTTGACCTCCCTGCCGTTGCCCGGCTGCGTCACCCCGGCCAAGGGCGCCACGTTGTCGAAGCCAAAAACGTTTCCGGTCACTCCAGTGGCGGTCGAATCTTGCACGTTCCCGGCGACGTCCGTCGCCGAGGACAAGACCACGTATTGATATCCGGATTGGAAGCTGGGCAAGCCCGCGGACCACACCCACGTCCCCGAGTCCGCTCCGGTGTAGGTCACATTCGCGCTATTCCATACCGGCTGGCCCGGAGACCATGACGATCCGTTCCACCACGTGGTAAAGCCGGGGCCGGAACTAATCGCCACCGCCACCTGATTCACCCCCGAATCCGCCGGACTCGGGCTGCTGCACGTCGTCCCCACGCAGCCCATGTCCGACGCCGTGCCGGACAAGGCCGAAAGGCTCTTATAGTAATTCCCGTTGACCGGCTTGGAAATCCCCGCCACCGGCGGCGAATTGTCGATGGAGAACACCGCGTTGCCGTTGGCTCCGAACGCTTCCGTGTTTCCGGCCTGGTCGATGCCCTGCGTCATCACCCGGAACACGCCCGTCGGTCCCCAGTTCACCCCGGAATACGTCCACGTCGTCACTGAATTATCGAAGGTTTCCGTCGTGTTGGACACCACGAAGGTCGTGGGGTTGACCTGGAATACCGAGCCGTTCCAGAACAAGTCCGAGCCGTTGGCCGCGCAGCCGGGCCCCGCCTCCGTGTCGTTAGCCGCGCCGAATTTCTTGACGCACACCTGCACCGCGTTGACTCCGGACACGTCGTCCTGCGCGGTTCCGGAAATGACCGGCAGGGTCCGGTACGCTCCGCCGTTGGACGGAATCTTCACGTAGCTCTTGGGCGGAACCACGTCCACCGCGAAGGTCAAGTAGTGCCCGGGGTTTTCCTGGTTGGGCGTCGGCAGAGCCTTGTCCGCCGCGATGGTGTGCACGGTATAGTGCGCGCTCACGTAGTTCGTCGACGCGAAATACACGGTCCACGGCGTCGAGCTCCGCTGTCCCGTCCACGTTCCGGTGGAAAGCCACGCGTTCGAACTGCCCGGCGTCCCCTCCGAGGCCAAGGTAAACCCGCCGTTGACCCAGTCCCAGAAGTTTCCCGCCCCTTCCTGCAGCGACAAGTAGAACGCGCCCAGTCCTGCGCCCGGGCTCTGGTCCTGCGCCGTCCCGGAAATTTGCGTGGGCGTCGTCGGACCGCCGTAGCCCTTGCCCTGCACCGGATAAGTGACGGCGGTGATGGGCGCCGAGCTGTCGAAGACAAAGGTGTTCGTGGCCGCCGGGACCTGGAACGCCCCGGCCCCATTTTCCGCCACCGACACCACCGCGTAGCTCTGCTGCGTCTGCCACGCCGGCACCGAGGTGTAGTTCCACCCCAGCGTCCCCGACGCCGTCACCGTCGTTATCCCCGCCACGAACGACGAGCCGTCCCAGTAAGTGTAGTCTCCCGGCGTCGCGCAGTTCGCGTCCGCTCCGCAGTTGATGATCTTTAAATACACCGCCGAGACCCCGCTGGATCCGGCTCCTGCCGTCCCCGTGATCTTCGCCAAGCTGTTGTAAGCCGACCCGTTGACCGGGGCAGTGATCCCAGAGGTCGGCACCGTCGTGTCCACCAGCACCTCCATCGACGAAATCCCGACCGCGTAGGAGGACTGCGTGTTCAAGGCCTTGTCCGTGCCCTGCGCCAAAATTAAGTATGTGTGCCCGCTGATGACGTCACCGCCCAAGGCGCCGCTCCCAGTGTAAGTCCACGTCGCCGACGTCACCCCAGTCGCTCCAGTCGAGACCGCCACGAAGTCCACCGCCGACCCGTTGAAGCTCGTCCCGTTCCACCACCCCGCATTTGTGGCCTGCGTCTCGTCGTGCAGAGCCACCTGCACCGTTCCCACGCCCGAAAAGTCGTCCGTCGCCGTGCCGGAGAGTTCCTGCAGGGTCGAGACCTCCGTGGGATTGCCCACGTAGCCCGGCTCCGCGATGCCCGCAACCGGCGCCACGTTGTCGAAGCTAAACGTCGAGCCCCGGGCGTTGAAGTACCCCTCCACGTTGCCCGCGTTGTCCGTCGCGTTGGTCGTGATGTAGTACGAGGAACCGCTTTGCAGCGACAAGCTTAAATTGCCCGGGGTATAAGTCCATGACGACGTGTAAAGCGTTCCCGTCAACGACTGAAACGCGGGTTGGAAAGCGTTGGTGCCGTTCCACCACTGATTGGTCGCCACATCCTTGACCGCCAGCAGCACCTGCTGCACGCCCGATCCGAACAAGTTGTCCGCAGCCGTGCCGGTAATGGACCCGAGGCTATTGACAAAAGCGCCGTTGGCGGGCTGGCTCACCCCGCTTTGCGGCGCCTCGTTGTCGTAAAGAAAGCTGACGGTCGAGTACTGCACCGAAATATTGCCGGCGGCATCCTGCGCGCGGGCGTTGATCGTGTACGTCGTTCTGCTCTGGAAGCCGAAAGTCGAGTTCCACACGCTCCAGTCGGGCACCGTTCCGGACGACGCGAACCATGCGATGCCCGCGTCGGACGGAGGCAGATCGAAAACGTCTCCCGAGTTATCCCAATAATTCGAGCCGTTGTAATAGCGCACCTGCACTTGAGTCAGAGGCGTATTGCTGCCAGAACCAACGGCCGCCGTGCCCGTAATCGCCGCCAGGCTATTTTCCGGATTATTGTTCGCCGGCTGGGTGATCGCGACGGTCGGCGGAATCGAGTTGAAGGTAAAGACGAAGGAGCTGACGATGACGTTTGTGTTGCCCGCGGCGTCCGTCGCCTGCACATTGATGCGGTATTGCGTGCCGGAAACCCAGGTCGGCGTCGAACCCGTCAAGCTCCAGTCGACGGTCTGCTGGCCTTGGGTGTTCCTGGTTCCCTGCGTGAACGCGGAAGTTACCGGCAGGAACTCCTCCGTCAAGTTTCCGCTGAACGTCCCGCCATACCAAAACTCGCCCAGGCTCAGGTTTTCAATGGACACCCCGATATTGGACAATCCCGAGAAATAAACCCCGCTTCCCGCGTCATTGGCCGTGCCCGAGAGGCCGCTGGCGGACAAGGACGCGGGCTCGTAGGCTTGATTCGGGACCAGCAGCTGCACCGTCGGCGCGGTCGAGTCCCACACGAACGTCGTGGTCGTGTTGGACGACGTGTTCTGCGCTTCGTCTATATCTCGAGCATTGATCTGGTATAGCGTGCCGTTTTGCCATCCGGAACCGGGCTCTGGATAACTCCATGTCCCCGTGCCGGTCGCCACATTCCACGTCTCAGCGGTCAGCGTCCATGACGATCCGGTCCAGTAGGTTGAGTTGTTCGTGTTCTCGATCCTCACTTGCACCTGAGAAAGCTGCGCGTAAGGATTGCCCGCGGGCTGCGCCGCGGCCGTGCCCGAAATGGACGCCAGCAGATTGCTCGGGCCGTAATAGAAATCGGAGGGGGCCAGAATCGTGGGTGAAGACGCCTGATTGTCGAAAAGGAACGTGACGGACGAGAACGTCACCGCCTGGTTGCCCGCGTTGTCCAGCCCTTGCACCGCCACGAAATATGTCGTTCCTGATTGCAGCTTGGAGTTTAAATTGGCGTCCGCGTAGCTCCAGGTGCCTGAGCTGTATCCCGGCCCCGTTCCTCCACTGTAAGATCCCGCCAAATTCGTCACCGACGCCTGGAACGTGTGGTTGGGCGAGTTGACCGTGCCCGTCCAATAATAGGTCGTCCCGGCCAGGATGTATCCGATCTCCACGTTCAGCGACGCGACGCCAGAGTAGTCATCCGACGCCGTGCCGGACACCGCCGCCAAACTGTTGACCTCGCTCCCGTCCGTCGGCGAGGCCACCCCGGCCAGGGGCGCCACGCTGTCGAATCCGAAAACGTTGTCCGTCACGCCCGCGGCGGTCGAGGACTGCACGTTTCCGGCGATGTCCGTCGCCGAGGATAAAGCCAGGTATTGCGCTCCCGACTGCCATGCCGGCAGGCCCGCCGACCACACCCATGTCCCCGAGTCTGCCCCGCTATAGGTCACGTTCGCCGTATTCCAAAGCGGGGCTCCGCTTGACCAGGACGATCCGTTCCACCACGTGGTAAAGCCGGGACCGGAACTAATCGCCACCGCCACCTGGCTCACCCCGGAATCGGCCGGGCTCGGGCTGCCGCATGTCGTGCCCACGCAGCCCATGTCCGACGCCGTTCCACTTAGGCTC
>Ga0307372_10001635_pt1 | contig 38609 bp, 32 predicted proteins | sample OX1MG_FD_202533 | JGI IMG/M metagenome (GOLD analysis project Ga0307372, IMG submission 202533) | Soil microbial communities from Risofladan, Vaasa, Finland - OX-1 | ecosystem: Environmental > Terrestrial > Soil > Coastal area > Acid sulfate soil | place: Finland: Risofladan, Vaasa | collected...
TCACTGCGCTCTCATCTCTGCCCCATCCACCAACCAAGATCGAGAATTCAGCTCAAAGGCAGCTAACAAGCCGAACACTCAAACCCCCGCCAATTGGCCACTTCTACGAATTCTTGTGCAGAGCCAATTTATCTTGCCTCGCAGCATCGACTGCCCGGCGATTTGAACAGAACGATTCGATCCCAGGAAATCGAATCTCAACATCTCGCGTGCCGCACTTTTTGCGCGTTGTTCGCGCGCTCCTTGGCGCCCACGACACGGCGATGCCGCGCTGCGTCAAAAAAACAGTCGCATCGTTCGCGCGCGCCAGAAACCTCACCTGCCGAGCAGCCTGTCCCACGTTTCGCTCGAATGCCCACGGCAAATTCGCAAGGCTCTCAAGCGCTCGTCGTTGGGTGGTTGGAGAGAAAATAATCCCGGCGGCTCGCTGTGTTGTGATCCGGCGTTCCTGCCGATGCACCGAAGCCGCGCTAAATACCATCCCCGCGAGCGCGCAGGCACAAAAGATAACGCCGCGTTGCAGGCATCTCTTAAGGCCTTTACGGGCCATGCGCATACGGCGCAACGGAGAAAGGGGCACGCGGCTCACTGTTGGCGAAGCACTGTTATCAAACCACGGAATTAACTGAGAGGTACAAGCGCACTATTACGCGGACGAGTAATTCTGTCAACTATTTACTTGCATGCTAACCATCGGAGGCAGAAACGCAAGGCAAGGCCCGTAACGGGTTGCTGAAAAGGTTCGGAACCTGGCGGGGCGGAAATTTATCCGCGCAGTAACCGGCGGCTTTCCTTCACGGTGCGTTGACCCCTGAGGCCTTAAAAGCTGATCCCCCGCAACGCGCTAAACCGAAGCACTCAGCGCAAAGGCACGGACTTATGCGACCGGCCACGCATAGGACTCCTCGCCTAACGCGACTTCGATAAGCCCTTCGGGCGGTAACAAGTCCACCGGCAGCCCTCCGTGCCAAAGCGAAACATTCAGCCGCAGCAAATTCTGGCCCGTCAACGAAAATAATGCCTTCGCAATGCCAATCTCAATGACCTTGCCAACAGCCGCCCGGATTTTGCTCGCGTCGCCAGCCAGCGGCATTTTGTTCCGTTCGGCTGCGACGTTCACTATTTTTCCGCCGCGAACGCGCACCGAAAGTTTCAATTCGGACTCGTCTTGAAACGCGAATCGAAATTCGTAGTCTTCGAGATGCTCGAATGGTTCTTGCCGTGGATCCACGCGAACATATAACCAATCGCGGTTGAAACCGTAGAAGAGCTCGCCCACGAAATACACTTGGCCATGCATTGTGCCGTCGCGTCGCTCCGTCGCGTAGTATCCCGCGCCCAGCCATTCGAAATACGATGTGACGCGCCCGTCGACTTCCACGTTGAGCCAGTCCGTTGGCGGCATGGGCCGCGAGCGCTGCAGCAGCCGCTTCACGGGATGCGCCAGGGCCTCCGGCGCTTCGCGGCCCAGCGCGATATATGCCTCGGATAAATGCTTGCGGTACAACTCATCGAATTCCGCGTCGTTCACCGAACTATGCTCGGGACCGAACCACCAGCACCAATCGCTTCCCTCGGCGGCGAGCAGAGCTTCGTACGCTGCCGCTAAATCCAATGTGGCGGCCATCCCACCAGGGCCACCCCTGGCCTGCGCTTGCAGCGTCTCCGCTGCAATTTGTGCGTAGGCCTCGCGCGCATCCCGCAGCAGTTCCCAGGCGCGAATGTCTTCCGCGTGGCCAATCCAAATGTCGAAGTTCGCGTTGATCCACGAACCGGGGAAAATCCCCTCGAGCGTTTCCATCTCGCCCGCTTCCGCGATGGCTTCGGTCGCGGTGAGCGCGCGGATCTCCGGATCGTTTTCGATTCGCGCGTAGAGCTGCCGCAGAAATTCCCGCCCGCTGCCGGGATAATATTCCCACGCGTTTTCTCCGTCGAGGATCACCGCAACCGTCGCCGGCTTCGCCCCGCCGGTTCGCTCGCCGATCAATCGCAGGCGCCGGTGGAAATCCTCGGCGGCCGCGGAGGCGTCCATGCGCGAATAAACGAAGCCGATGAGGTCGGAGAGATAATGGTCGCGAAAGAATCCATGAATTTCCCTGTCATGAATTTTGAATCTCCACGGGGAATACAACTCGTGAGCATTTTCCGGGAAACCGGCGCCGTCGCGCGAGAACCCGATGTTTCTCGTGCGCCCAAGAATCCCTTCATCCGTCGCGAACCACCGGAATCCCAAATCCGCTGCGATCCCCAGAGCTTCGTCAGACACCGAGCCTTCCGAAGGCCACAATCCGGCCGGCCGGCGGCCAAACGTTTTCTCGTGATAACCGCACGCTCGAATCAGATGCTCTCGCGCATCCTCCGCAAATCGAAAGGGAGGGTCGAGCGGCGGGGTATTTGGATTCGCAACACGCGCGATTTGCGAATCGCATAGCAGCGGAAGGATCGGATGGTAGAACGGCGTCGTCGAAATTTCGATTTGCCCTCGTTCGGCGGCGGCTCGATACTCCCGCAGCACTCGGGAGAGCAGCTCCGCTTGTTTCGCCCGCAGTGTCTCCTTGTCGTGCTCGGTGAAATCCGTGCCCTGCCGTGCGAGCGCGGAAACCACGGGATCTTGACTTAAATATTCCTCGTCCATCCACGCCAGTTGCGACAGCAATTGTAGATCGCGCCAATCCCGCGCCGTAAATTGAACTGCAGCTCGCTCCCGGCCGGATTTCTGCACCCACGCGAATAGCTCGGCGAACCGCGGCCACCGGTTCATCAGATGCTCGTGATTCACCTGAAACGCGCGAACCAGAATTGCCTGCTTGTTCGCCGGCGTCAGCTCGTCGGAAGGTGTGAATGCCGCGCGAAACCAGGGCTCGTCGAATTTTCCGCTGGCATATTCTTCGATCTGCTGCGCCAGCGACGGAACCACGTTGAACGTCGCATGTACGCTCGGAAACTCCCCGAGCGTCCGAACCATGCCCCAATAGTCCTTCAGCGCATGCAAGCGCGTCCATGGCAGGACGTACTGCTTCGTGGCGGGATCGCGGTATTGCGGCTGGTGCATGTGCCACACCAGTACCAAATGCACACGACTCATGCCGAACGGCTCACGAATAACTTCTGCCCGCTCATGCTAGAATGACAGTGCGCTGCCATGCGCATTCTCGATCGATACGTTAGTCTCGAAGTCGTCTCCCACGCCCTGCTGGGCCTTGCCGTTTTCACATTTGTTTTCCTTGTTCCCCAGCTTGTGCTGCTCATGAGCTTGATTGTCCAGCACGCGGGAACCGCGCGCGAGACCGCCGTACTTCTTCTTTCGTCGCTTCCGCCCGTTCTCATTTTTACCTTGCCGATGTCCATGCTGGTCGGAGTTTTAATCGGCCTCGGCCGCCTCTCCGCCGACAGTGAAATTGTCGCGCTCAATGCCAGCGGCATCAGCCTGCGCCGCTTGCTCGTTCCCATTGGCGCCGTTGCGCTCACGGCCACCCTCATCGCTTTCAGCATCACGCTTTGGCTCGGTCCGCGCTCGTTCCGAACCCTCCGCTCCCTCGAAACTCGCCTGCGCACCTCGCAGGCATCCTTCGCCGTGCAGCCGCGCGTCTTCGACGAGCGCTTCCCGCACTTCGTGCTCTACGTTCAGGATGTCAGCGCTTCCGGAGCGCATTGGCGCGGCGTGTTCCTGGCGGAGTCAGATTCCTCTTCGGGCTCGAAGGTCACCCTGGCAAAGGACGCCATTGTAGCCGCCGACCCGAAGCAGGACAAGCTGACACTGCATTTCGATGATCTCTCCACGCACGAGTTCAACCCAAAGGACCCGGAACACTATAATCTGTCGACTTCCGCGACTCAGTCCACGAGCTTGTCGTTGGAAAACTCTACAACAGCCAGCGAGAGCCCTCGAAAACTTTCCGATAAGGAGCGTACAGTTCGCGAATTGCTCTCGGTGAAAGGTCCCGGATGGCGCGATGCTCACATTGAACTGCAGGAGCGCCTCGCCTTTCCCAGCGCCTGTTTGCTGTTCGCGCTGCTCGGTGTTCCTGTCGGCGTCCGTCCGCGCCGCGGCGGCCGCGCCGCGGGCTTCATACTGACCATTCTCTTAATCTGCGCGTATTACTTGCTCTTTGTCACCGGCGTCCACATGGCCGAGCAGGGCTCCGTGCCTCCCGCGCTGGGCGTATGGACCGCCAACATCGCAACGTTGATCGTCGGTCTGATTCTCCTGCACCGAATCGAGCACATAGGCCCCAAGGCGCGCTGGGTCGAGCGTTTGCGAAGTTTCTTTCCGCGCGCGGCAAAAACACAAACCGTCTCCACTTCGCCCGCAACGGCAACCGCCCCGCCGCCGAATGGCCGCGCTCGGCTTCAGCTCGGCGGCGCTCGCCCGGCCAGCTATCGCACCAGCGATTTTCCCCTGATCTTCGACCTCTACCTTCTCCGCACGTTCGTTTTCTGGCTGGTTCTCATGCTGACGGGTTTCATGGTTCTCTTCGACGCCTTTACGCTTTTTGACTTGCTCGGCGACATTTCCAAAAATCACATCCCGGTATTTATCGTGGTCAGTTATTTTCTCCATCTTCTGCCCATGATGGTCTACCAGCTTCTTCCGCTCGCGGCGCTGGTGGCAACTCTGGTTACGTTCGGCGTCCTTTCCAAGAACAACGAGGTCACCGCCTTCAAGGCTTCCGGCGTTAGCCTGTTTCGTCTTGCTCTACCGCTGCTGCTCGCGGGTTTATTGCTCACCGGCGGAATGTTCCTTCTCGATGATACGTTCCTCCCTTACGCCAACCAGCGGCAGGACGCGCTCCACGATCAAATCAAAGGACGCCCCGCGCAGACCTATTTCGAGCCCGCTCACCAATGGATTTTCGGAGAGCATGACAAAATTTACAATTACCAGTTCTTCGATCCGGATCACAATTTATTCGGAGGGCTAAATGTTTTTGAGCTGAACCCCGTAACGTTCCAGTTGCGCCGCAGGGTCTATGCCAGCCGCGCGTCGTGGGCGCCCAGCCTCAATGCCTGGGTACTCGAGCGCGGGTGGGTGCGCGATTTCAAGGGTTCCACCATCACGCGCTACGCGCCATTTCGCGTGGCCTCGCTTCAGGAGCTTTCCGAGCCTCCATCCTATTTCAAGCGGGAAGTATTTCCGTATTACCAGATGAACTGGTCACAGCTCGGCAACTACATACGCGGATTGCGGAAGGCCGGGTTTGATACCGCTCGTCTCTCGGTCGAGTGGCACAAAAAATTCGCGTTTCCGCTGATGACGGCAATCATCATGTTTCTGGCCATCCCTTTTGCCTTTGTGGTCGGCACTCGCGGCGCCATGGGAGGCCTGGCGCTCGCCGTCGGCATTGGCATTGTCTACTGGGCGACGGCTGCGCTCTTCGAAGCGATGGGCGCCGTGGGACAATTGCCGCCGTTCCTGGCCGCCTGGGCGCCAGACGCCATTTTCGGTTTCCTGGGGCTCTATTTCTTCTTAAAGATGCCCACCTAAGCGGACTTCGTGTATTTCGTATTGCGCGGACGCGAAACTACTTCGCCACGAGCGAACGCACCTTCTGAATCACCAAATCGATTCCGACTTCGTTGTGCCCGCCCTCCGGAATGATGATGTCCGCGTAGCGTTTGCTCGGTTCCACAAATTCCAGATGCATCGGCCGCACGGTTTTCTCGTACTGCTCGATCACCGATTCGAGCGTTCTCCCGCGGTCGCGGATGTCTCGGACCAGCCGGCGGATAAATCGCAGGTCCGCGTCCGTATCAACAAAAATCTTGATGTCCATCAAATTCCGCAAGGCCTCGTTCTCGAAAATCAGGATGCCTTCAATCAAAATCGCCGGTTGAGATTCCACCCGCACAGTCTCGCGGACCCTCCTGTGCTGCGTGAAATCATAAACCGGCCGCTCGATGGCCTGGCCGTTTCTCAATTGCTCGACGTGCTGGATAAACAGGTCCGTATCGAGGGCGTTCGGATGATCGAAGTTATGCTTCGAACGCTCCTCGATTGGCAGGTGCGACAGGTCTTTATAGTAATGATCTTGCTGAAGAACCAGAACGCCGCTGCCGGAAAGCGTGCGCGAGAGCCGGTTCGTGATCGTTGTCTTCCCCGATCCGGTTCCTCCGCAGATTCCGATTACAAACGGCGTCTGGGTCATCGCGCGCGCGCCTTGCCTCGCTTTCCGTTTTTCTTCTTTGCGGCTTTTTCTTCAATCACCGCCTGCGCCGCGGCCAGTCTGGCAATGGGCACGCGGAAGGGCGACGCACTGACGTAGTTCATCCCCGCCGTGTGGCAGAATTTCACGCTCGGCGCGTCTCCGCCGTGCTCGCCGCAGATTCCCACTTTCAACTTCGGCCGCGTCTCCCGCCCGCGCGCGATGGCCCATTCGATCAGCATCCCCACTCCCGCGCGATCCAGCGTCTGGAATGGGTCCGCCGCAAAAATCCCGGCCTTCTTTTCATCCACGTACTCGGGCAGGAAACGTCCCGCATCGTCGCGCGAAAGCCCCATCGTCGTTTGCGTCAGGTCGTTCGTGCCGAACGAAAAGAATTCCGCCACCTCCGCGATTTCATTCGCCAGCAATGCCGCACGCGGCAACTCAATCATCGTCCCGACGGTATAGTTAAGTTTTACTTTATGTTTCGCAATCAGCTCTCCGGCCACTCGCCGGGTTGCTTCGTCCAAAATCTGCAGCTCTTTTCGATCCATCACAAGCGGATGCATAATCTCAGGAAACACTTTAACTCCGCTCTTTTGACATTCAATCGCTGCTTCGATGATAGCGCGCACCTGCATTTCGAGGATTTCCGGATAGGTGATGCACAAGCGGCATCCTCGATGTCCCAACATCGGATTGGATTCATGAAGTTGCTCGACACGGCGCACCACAGCCTCGACGGGTATTCCAATTTTCTTGGCGAGCTCTTCTTGTTTTGGCCGTTCGTGCGGAACGAATTCGTGCAACGGCGGATCGATCAGCCGGATGGTTACGGGATATCCATCCATGGCTTTGAAAATGCCAATGAAATCCCTCCGCTGGAATGGCAGCAACTTATCGAGCGCCCGCTGCCGCGCTTCCTTGGTATCCGCCAAAATCATTTCCTGGATGGCCAACTGGCGGTCGCTGCTGCGTTCCGGTTGCTCGAAATCCTTGAAGAACATATGCTCCGTGCGGCAAAGCCCAATGCCCTGCGCGCCCATTTCCCTGGCGCGGCGCGCGTCCACTGGAGTATCGGCATTGGTTCGCACGCCGAGCCTCCGGATTTTGTCCGCCCAGCCCAGCACAATGGAATACGCTTCCGGAGCTTCCGGCCGTGCCAACGGAATTTCGCCTTCATACACAATGCCTTCATTGCCGTCGATCGTCAGCCAGTCGCCTTGCCGAATCAGCCGGCCCGCCACGCGCATTTCCTTTTTTGCGTAGTCAATATCGAGCGCCTCGCATCCCACCACGCAGCACTTCCCCCATCCCCGAGCCACCACCGCGGCATGGCTCGTCTTGCCGCCGGTCGCGGTCAAAATTCCCTGCGCCGCGTTCATGCCGCCCACATCCTCCGGGCTGGTCTCCCGCCGCACCAAAATCACTTTCTCCCCGCGCGACGCCCACTCCTCCGCTTCATGCGCGGTGAAAACTGCCTTTCCGCACGCCGCCCCCGGCACGGCATTGACACCCGTGGCCATTTTGCGTTTCGCCAGGTCGTCCTTCGTGGCCGTTGGCGCAATCACGGGATAGAACAATCGCTCGACATCTTCCGGCTGAATCCGCTGCAGCGCCTCTTCCCGTGAGATCAGGCCCTCATCCACCATGTCCTTCGCCACGCGGAATGTCGCCCCAGGAGACCGCTTCCCGTTTCGCGTTTGCAGCATGTACAACTTGCCGTCCTCGACGGTAAACTCCAGATCCTGCATGTCGCGATAATGGTGTTCGAGCGTCTGCCGGACATGTTCCAGTTGTTTATAAACTTTCGGCATCAGCTTCGCCAGTTCCTTCAAGTGCATCGGCGTGCGAATTCCGGCCACCACGTCCTCGCCTTGCGCGTCGATCAGGAAATCGCCGAAGAACGTCTTTTCGCCGGTCGATGGGTCGCGCGTGAAGCAGACGCCGGTGCCGGAATTCTGGCCGCGGTTCCCGAAGACCATCTGCACCACGTTCACCGCCGTACCCAGCAGCCCCGTGATTTTTTCCACGCGGCGATACGTCACCGCCTTCTCGCCCATCCATGACTCGAACACCGCGCCGATCGCGCCCCACAATTGCTCCTGCGGATCCTCGGGGAAATCCTTCCCGGTCTTCTCGCGGAAATATTTCTTGTACTCTCCCACCAAATCCCGCCAGCCTTCCGCCGGAACCTGCGTATCGTCTTTAACCTTAAAGCGAGACTTTAACTCTCTCAATCTCTCTTCCAGCTCATCCTTGGGCAGGCCAATCACCACCGATGAATACATCTGAACGAATCGGCGAAAGGCGTCGTAAGCAAAGCGCTCGTTGCCCGTGATTTTCGCCAGGCCTTGTACGGATTGCGAATTTAGGCCGAGATTCAGAATCGTCTCCATCATGCCCGGCATCGACCGCGCCGATCCGGACCGCACACTAACCAGCAAGGGATCCTTGGCGTCGCCTAGCTTCTTTCCCGTGGTCTTTTCCAGGCGCGCGAGATTCGCCTGCACCTGTGCCCGCAACTCCTTGGGATATTTCCGCTCGTGTTTGAAATAGTAATCGCACGTTGCGGTCGAAATCGTAAAACCGGCGGGCACGGGCAAACCGATTCGCGTCATTTCCGCGAGCCCCGCGCCTTTCCCGCCGAGAATTTCTTTCATCTGTCCGTTGCCTTCCGCTTTTCCCGCACCAAAGTAATAAACGTATTTCACCGGTCCTCCGCCTTTGCCTAATATTTAGGTCTAAGAATGTTCAGCGTTAATAGCGCTTATCAATGTTCCGGGCTGCTTTGAATTTCGCTTCTTCGCTTGTCGGCCCGCCGACAGTTGCAATCAAAAAGTTAAACTGCAACTTGAAGAACTGTTCTCCTGCTTTTCCTCCGAAACCATTTCCGAAAAATCGGCGATGGTCGAAAATTCCTTCAGCAATCCGCCCAGCAATGCCAGGCGATTTTTACGCACCGCTTCATCCTCGTCCATCACCATCACATCGTCAAAAAAACGATCCACGGCCGGACGCAATTCCGAAATCGCTTCGAGTGCTTCCTTATAGCGCCCGTTCCGTTTGTGCCCGCTCGCACGTTCCGCAAGCGCCAGCGCATCTCGATGGAGCTGCCGTTCCGCGTCTTCGCGAAACAGTTCCGCATTCACTGGCCCGGCCTTCACTCCGCTCGCGCCGGACTTTTCCAATATCTTCCGTATGCGCTTGAACGCAATCGCCAGCGGCTCGAAGTTCCTCGTGTGCCGTATGCTCTGCAGCGCGACGATTCGATTCCGCACGTCCACCAGATCGTCCGCCCCCGCGGCCATCGCCGCGTTCACTTCGTCGTACGCGAATCCCTGCTTTTCCCGTAATAGGTACTTGGCGCGCTCCACAATAAACTCTAAAACTTTTTTCTCGACCTCTGGCGCAACTGCGATTTTTGGCTTGTGCGCCGCCAGGCCCTTTGCGCTGGCAGAAATCGCGGCGGAAAGAGACAGCACTAATCTGCGCTCCAGCAAAATCTGGACAGCGCCAGAAGCCGCGCGGCGCAAAGCGAAAGCATCACTTGAACCTGACGGTATAATCCCGACCGCGAAGCATGCGACAAGCGAATCGAATTTATCGGCAAGCGAAACCGCGCAGCCCGTCAAATTCCGCGGAATCGCGTCCTCGACGCCAACCGGCCTGTAGTGGTCATAGATCGCCCATGCGACTTCTTCCTCTTCTCCCTGCGCGCGCGCATAGAGCCCGCCCACAATTCCCTGCAGTTCGGTAAACTCACGCACCATGTCTGTGGCCAGATCGCATTTCGCCAGTTCCGCCGCTCGATCCGCTGCGCCTACATCCGCGCCCCGGATTCCGGAGTCAAACCACTGGCCGGCAATCCAGCGCGCCAGGTCTTTCACGCGCTCGGTCTTGTCGCGATAACTCCCCAGGCGCGATTCGTATGTGACGTGGGCGAGCTTCTCCAAATAGTCTCCCAGCCGCCGCTTCTGATCCGATTCCCAAAAAAACTGCGCGTCCGCAAGCCGCGCGCGCAACACTCGCTCGTGCCCGGCCCGCACCAGCCCCGCGCGATCGTGATCGAGGTTGATGACCGCGAGGAACCGCGGCTCGAGATCCCCGCTGCGATCCTCCACCGCGAAGTATTTTTGATGATCGCGCATCACGGTGATCAGTATCTCGGACGGCATATCCAGATAGGCGGGATCAAACTCCCCCTCAATCACGGAGGGGTACTCATTCAAGTAGACGACCAGGTCGAGAAGCCCTTCATCCTTGTGCGTGTGCCGTTTTTTCCTTGCGGTCAGCGCCCGAATTTCCCGCTCGATTTTCTTCCGCCGTTCGACCGGCTCGACGATCACAAAGTTTCGTCGCAGCCGCGTGACATAATCCTTCGGCCCGGCCACGCGGATCCTCGATCGGCCCAGGAAGCGATGCCCCTCGGTAAGATTCCCCGCCGTAACACCTTCATATTCCACTTTAATAACCTGTCCGGCGAGCATCGCAACGATCCATCGTACCGGCCGCGTGAACCTCGCGCCTTTTTTTCCCGTCCAATACATCGATCGCGGAAACGCAAGTTCGCGCATCGCACGCGGCAAAATTTCAGCCAAAATTTCGTTTGCGCGGCGCCCATGGATAATTTGCTTCGCGGCCAGATACTCGCCCCGCGGAGTCATCGCGATGTGCAGCTTCGCAATCGGCAGACCCTGCTTCTCCGAAAAACTTTCCGCGGCGCGTGTCGGCTGGCCGACATTGTCAAACGCCACCGATTTCGGCGGGCCGAGAATTTCCTTTTCTTGATCCGCCTGCCGCAGCAATACCGCATCCGCCATGGCCGTCAACCGGCGTGGCGCTCCGTAAGTGCGAATCGAGCCGACGAGAATCCCGTTGGCGGAAAAATGCTTCTCAAGTATTTGTTGAAGTTCCACGCATGCTTTCGGAATCAGCCCTGCAGGAATTTCTTCGCACCCGATCTCGAAAAGAAAATCGCCGCATCCCTTCATTGCCGCTCCTGCGCATTCGCGGTCTGCGGAGCTGCGCCACTTGGCTGTGCCATCTCATTCCATCCATTCACCGCGCAATATTCCGATGCGACGCGGCAACACAGCGCGCGCACCCGGCCAATCAGCGCCGCGCGTTCCGTGGTCGAGATCGCACCGCGCGCGTCCAACACGTTGAAAAAATGCGAGCACTTCAAACAGAAGTCATACGCCGCCAAAATCGGCGCGCTTCCCTTCTTCGCGCCGCCCTCGCGCCGCGCGCCAGCGTTGGATGCATTGGACAGAATTGCCTTGGCCTCTCTTTCGCACAAATCAAACAGCTCGCGCGTGCGCACCGCGTCCGCCCATTCAAAGCTGTACGCGGAAAACTGCTGCTCTTCCGCAAGGCGTATATCGCCGTAGTTGACATCATCGGACCAGCGCAACTGGAATACGCTATCCACGCCCTGAAGGAACGCGGCAATTCGTTCCAATCCATAGGTCAATTCGCACGATACCGGATCAAGGTCCAATCCCCCGCACTGCTGGAAGTATGTAAACTGCGTGATCTCGAGTCCGTCGAGCAAAACCTGCCAGCCAACCCCCCACGCTCCCAGCGTGGGCGATTCCCAATTGTCTTCCTCGAAACGAACGTCGTGATGCCGCAGATCAATTCCAATCGCGCGCAGACTATCCAAATAAATGTTCTGAACGTCCACCGGCGGAGGCTTAAGTATTACTTGAAGCTGCGTGTGCTTGTACAGACGGTTGGGATTTTCACCGTACCTTCCATCCGCTGGACGCCGGCTCGGCTGGATATATGCGACGCGATACGGTTGCGGCCCTAGCACGCGAAAAAATGTTTCCGGATGCATCGTGCCCGCGCCAACTTCCACATCGTACGGCTGCTGGATCACGCATCCGCGCTTGGACCAATACGTTTCCAAGTCGAGAACCAATTGTTGGAACGTCGGCCCCGCCAGCTTGACGCCCGTCTCGCGATTCTCCCGTTTGCGCTTTGCCATCTTCCCCGTCTTTACCATCAAAGAGCTGTCTCCAGCATCTCCCGTGAGATGAGTTTGCGTTCGATCTGATGCTCAATTAGATCCAAGGCGTAGCGCGAGAGTTCGCGCAACGCTGGCTTCGTCAGTCCCGCGGCGCCGATTTTGTCCAGGCGATCGCCCAGTATTTTGCGGCCTGCGCCCAAGGCCGTTCCAGAAAGCGGCTTCATTCCCAGTCCCCGACAATCCGCGCAAAAAATGCCCGGCACCAAGGGACTCGCGTATGCCGCGTCGCCCGCCATTTTTTTTCCGCAGCGCGCGCAGCTCTCGAGCGAACCGAGCCAGCCGCCGAGCCGAACGGTCCACACCGCAAAATACGCCAGCGGCAAATCGACTTCCCTGCTCTCCTTGATCTTTTGCGCGGAGAGCAGCAACAGTCGAAAGGACGGATCGCTCGCCTCGCGATCCGGCAGCACCGCTTCGGTAATTTCCGCAAACAATGTCAAGACGACCCCCGCTGCGTAATCCTTGAACACATCCAAAAACGACTCGATCAGCTCGCACTGATTGATGCGCACCAGCTCACGAGTTTCACGCTCGTAAAACCAAATGCGCACATACGACATGCGTTCGAGCGTCGAGCCGAACCGGCTCTTCGGCCTGCGCGCGCCCGCCGCCACGCCGCGAACCCGGCCCATCGACCGGCTCAAAAAACTGACTAGCCGGTCCGCTTCGCCGAGCGGATAACTTTGCAAAATGATCGCTTCGGATTCGTGAAGTGGCATCGGCGTGTCGGCGCGCCGACTTTTCCGCGCGCCTCGGCACGCTTCATCCGCGCGTTGCGAAACTAAACTTTTTACCACAGCGTCGCGCAGTGCGCAATCAATCCCCGCGAAAATCCTCGCGTCTTGCAATTTTTCTTCGCGGCGGATCTGACAGCGACCTTCGCTCTTCCATTCCCTGCGCTTACATAAAGTAACTGTTGATCTCCTGAAACGCGCTTCGCAAATCAATGGCGCGACTACTGCGATGCTTTGTTTATTCGAATTTATTTCAAACGTCGAATTACATTTTCTTCTTGGCGGCGTTTTCAGAATCTCACGCGACACACATACTAATATGCTGGCTGAATTCCTCTACCCGGCCAGCGCACGCGAACCCAAACAATGTCGGGGACGGCTACAGTAAAATTAAACACTTACTTGAGGTTGAAAACTGACGCGCGCTCATGATCGAATCGCGGCTCGCCGTGCAGTTCTTCAGCGGTATGCGACGCCGACGGCCTGATTGCGGTTATTGCTAAGCGCCTGCGCCGGCCACGCCGTGTTTCGAAATCCGCTCAGCCAGCCAGTCGCTCGATTCTGTTGTGCCCAATCGCCCGCCTAGATCCGGAGTGGTCTTTCCTTCGCGTGTCGCGCTCCGCACTGCGGCGTTCATCGCCTGTGCCTCGGCGGCCCACCCAAGATATTCGAGCATCATCGCGGCCGCCAGCACAGAGCCGAACGGATTCGCCATATTTTTCCCCGCGATATTCGGAGCCGATCCATGCACAGGCTCGAAGAGCGACACCTTCCCCGGATGAATGTTTCCCGACGGCGCCAGTCCCAGGCCGCCCGAAAGTTGCGCGCCCAGATCGCTCGCGATGTCTCCGAATAAGTTGCACGTCACAATCACCTCGAATTGCGATGGGTCGCGTACCATCTCCATCATCAGCGTGTCCACATAGAGGTGCCGCGCTTCGATTTCCCCGTATTCTTTCCGCACTTCTGCCCACACGCGCTGCCACAAGCCGTGGCCAAATGTCATCGCGTTCGATTTGTCGCTCATGCAGACGCGTTTCAGTTTTTTCCGGCGCGCATATTCGAAAGCATAGCGAATGATTCGCTCGACTCCCTTGCGTGTATTCACGTCTTCCTGCACGGCGACCTCATCCGGCGTGCCAAGTTTGAAGTTTCCGCCCACGCCGGCATACGCGCCTTCCGTGTTTTCGCGAAATACAATGAAGTTGATGTCTTTTTCTTCGCGGTCGCGCAACGGCGTCAGACGTTTGTCGAACAGCACGCACGGCCGCGCATTGACGTAGAGGTCGAGCTTAAACCGCAGCCCCAGCAAAATGTCAGCGGCGTGCTGGTTCGACGGCACGCGCGGATCGCCCAGCGCCCCAAAAAGAATCGCGTCGAAGTCGCGGTGAAACATCTCCGGCGCATCGGCTGGCAAGGACGTCCCGTCGCGCAGAAACCGGTCCGCGCCCCAGTCAAAGCTCGTGAACGCGAGTTTCTTCCCACCCGCCGCGCAGACAACCTGCAGAACTTTCACCGCCGCCGGTGTCACTTCCTTGCCAATTCCGTCCCCTGGAATCACCGCGATTCGCTTTGTATCTCCCAAGCCCATCCTTAAAGCCTTTCTTTAACTATGTCGAAACCTGCCATGTGGTATTAAATCATGTCAACGAATGCCAAGGATCATCAATTCAATTATACCCCCGCCGTTTCCGCGGGAACGTCCTCGCTCCCCGGCCCGATCTCCGTCAGGTAAACACCCGCCAGGATGAGGCCAGCTCCCGCAAGCAGCGTGCTTGTCAGTTTCTCGCCCAGAAAAATCACCGCGAGCAGCATCGCCAGCGGCGCCTCGAGGTACGTGAACACCGCAAGTCTCGAAGCCGTCATGTGCCGCAGCGCCCAAAAGAAAATCAGATACGCAAACACGGACGACACTAACACTGTGTATGCCAGACCCGCCCAGCCAATCCATCCCACGTCCTTCCAATGCAGCCGCGCTGCTTCCTGTACGCCGAGGGGCAGTAGCATGATTGCCCCGGCCATGTTGCAGAACGTGTTCATCGAAATCGTGTCGTACTGCCGCGCCACTTTCTTCGCCAGCACCGTGTATATCGCGAATCCCACCGTGCTGCCAATTGCAATCAAGTCCCCGGCACCCGTTCCGCCGTGGAAATGCATCGCGTCTCCGCCAACGAGCACTACAACGCCCGCCATGCACAGCACCATCCCTATAATTTTCCCCCGTGTGATTCGTTCGAGATTGTGCGCCCGCGCCAGCAGCAGCACAAATATCGGCCCAGTCGCCACGATCAGCGCCGACCGCGCCGCCGTCGTGTAATCCAGCCCCACGATAAAAAATCCCCGGTTGATGACCACGCCAAAAAACCCCAGCACCACAAAATTCCAGAGGTCCCTGCGATGGGAACGCGCCCGTTGCGGCATTGCAAAATAAATGGGCAGCATGAAAAGGCCGGACAAAATAATGCGGAATGATGTCAGCGTGTAGGGATCGAAGTGCCGCAGCGTGATCTTGGCGATCACGAAGTTAAACGACCACCCCAGCACCATCAATAGGATCAGCGAATACAGCAGCACAGGATGCCGCGCGCGCTCCACCGATTAGACCAGCACATCGCGGCGCACTGTCAGCTTTTCGATGCGCTCGAGTTTTGGCCGGTACCCGATCCCTGCCCCTGACGGAACCTTAATCGTGCCCTGCGGCGTCACTATGACTTCGGGCTCAATGATGTCTTCGCTCCAATACCGTTTGCTCGCCGATACGTCTCCGGGCAAAACAAAATTTTCCAGCGTCGAAAGCGCGATATTCTGCGCCCTACCGATTCCCGATTCCAGCATCCCTCCGCACCACACGGGAATCCCGCTCTTTTGGCACAAGTCGTGAATCCGCCGCGCGGGCGTGTGCCCTCCCACGCGCCCCAACTTCATATTGATAATCCGGCACGCGCCCATTTCAATCGCGGCCACAGCGTGAGCGTAATCGTGTATGCATTCGTCCAAGCAGATAGGAGTCTCAAGCTGCTTCTGCAATTTCGCGTGGCTGTAAATATCGTCCCACCCCAGCGGCTGCTCGATCATCATCAAGCCAAATGGATCCAGTTGCTTCAAGAGCGGAGCATCCTCCAGCCGATACGCCGAATTCGCGTCCACCATTAAACGTATGCGCGGCCAGCGCTTCCGCAGCGCCTCCACCGGCTTCAGTTCAAGCCCCGGCTTCACCTTGATTTTGATCCGCTGATATCCCGCCGCGAGCTCTTTCTCGACGTTGGCAATCAATTCTTCCACGCTGGGCTGAATCCCGATCGACACGCCGCACGAAATTTCCTCGCGCACTCCTCCGAGCAGCTTCCACAGTGGCTGGCCCTTTTGTTTCGCCTCCGCGTCCCAAATCGCGGACTCCAATCCGCCTTTGGCCATGTTGTGTCCGCGCGTATGGCCGAGCATCCCCCAAACATCGCGCGCCGCCTCGAATTCCCTGCCCCGAATCTCCGGCCACAGGAAATCGCGCAACACATGCCAGGCGGTCTCGATCGTTTCCGGCGAATAGTACGGCTGCTCGCCCGCGACGCATTCTCCCCACCCGCTGACGCCATCCGCCTCCACTTCCACAAGCAATATGCGCCTTTCCGTCGTGGCGCCGAAGCTCGTCTCGAATCGCATCACCATCGGCATGCGAATTTCCCGCAAAATCACTTTCTGTATGCGCATCCCTTTACCTCAATTCTCTTCGCCTGGTTGCTATAACAGGACCGGGATTCATCGGCGCCGCAAGCGACACTGTCCGCCGGATCTTTTAACCCCGGAGGCCGCGAAATTTAGTTCCTCAACAAACGCTGGAGAATCAGGTCTCCGCCCTGCGTCGCGTCTCACCCTCGCAGCAGCGGGTTATTTTGTAGCGAGCTGCGCCGCCACGCTTTCGGCCTTTTCGAGTATGTAGCTTGCTTCCTTCGGCCCGATTTCCAGGCCCGTTACAATGAACCCCTTCGCCATCTTTTCGAGAAACTGCTCGCGCATCTCAGACTGCACTCGCGCTCCCGCCGCAGGATCTGCCTGCTTGCCCTCGCTGATGCCCGCCGGAATCGAAATCTTTTCCGCGCCGCGCCCTGCTTGCGGCGCTTGCCCACTAAGAATTCCGTTCACGCGCGGCGAATCCAAATACCATTCGGCCATCAGCCGATCCGTCGGCAACCCCGCGTGCAACGGGCTTTCCGTGATCCCATAGCAATTCGGGATGTACCGCTTCACCACCGCGCCCAGCCGGTTGATATTGAAATGCGCGTTCTTCAATTCCAGCGGATCAAACGTCCACTCTACCAGGTGAATCCCCCGCGCCAGCGCGTCATTCCTCTGCGCCAGCTTCAGCATCCGTCCAATACCGCGATCGCGAAAATTGGAGAGCACCGCCGTCATGTGTGAATGAATGATCGGCTTTCCGGCATGAATTCCGGCTAATCCCAGCGTGAATCCGACCAACTTATCTCCGGCGAACGCTCCAAGGGTTTGTCCGCCCGTTTCTCGCGCCACCACGAACAACCCCGAAGGAGTCACCAGGTCCTCGCCCCACGTAATCAATTGCAGCCGGACGCACTCCTTGTATTCCTCAAGCGTCGCGCAATGCCGCACTGTAATCGGGGCATCGCCTAAGCGCTGGCTTTGGCCTGGTTCCATAGTTCTTCCATTTCCTCGCGCGGCGTCTCGGCAAGCCTGCGGCGCTGCCCTTGCGCCCTGCGCTCCATCCATTGAAATCGCTTCACAAATTTCTGGTTCGCCCGCTTCAGGGCAAGTTCCGCGTCCGCCCCCGCGAATCGCACCACATTCACCGCAGCGAACAGCAAATCCCCCAATTCCTCGTCTACTTTCGCTTGAGCTTTCTGCTTCTCGGTCCCTCGCAACCGCAACTCCTCGCGCAACTCTCCAATTTCCTCGTTTAATTTTTCCAGCACGCCGTCCATGTGCTCCCAATCAAATCCGATATTCGACGCTCGCCGCGTCAACTGATAGGCTTCAAGTAACGCTGGAAGTCCGCGCGGTACTCCTGCCAGCGCGGAATCTTGCTTGAGCTTTTCGCCTCCGCCTTGAGATTCGGCGGCGCGCTCTTCCGCCTTGATTTGCTCCCAATTCTTGAGCACCTGCGCCGACGTCCGCGCCTTCACCTTTCCAAACACGTGCGGATGCCGCCGCACCATCTTCGTGTGCACGGCGCGAATCACATCGCCAATATCAAACCGCCCAGCCTCGCGCGCCAGTTCTGCATGGAACACGATTTGGAGCAGCAAATCGCCGAGCTCCCCCGCGAATTTCTCCGCGTCGCCTTTCTCCATCGCATCGAGGACCTCATACGCTTCCTCGACCAAAAACGGCCGCAAGCTCTCGTGCGTCTGCTCGCGGTCCCACGGACATCCGTTCGGAGCGCGCAGCCGCTTCTGCAGCGCCACGAGGCCCTCGAACACACGTCCAGCATCCGCGCGCCGCTTCCGCCGCTTTTGCGGGCCGCCTTTGGCCCGGCCTCTTGTTTTTCTCAAATGTCTTGGACGGAACGCCACAGGAAATTCCTTTTCTCTCCGAGCAACTCGATACTCTACGGCACCCGCGCATCCGCTTACAAGATGCAATTTGCTCATGGCCTATCATGCACGCAAGCACTAATGATAGACTGAACAGGTTGTGCATCGCCCCAGCGCGGCAAAACCCTAAAGGAGTTTCCCTTGGCTGACCCGAAACACGACGAGAAGCGCGACGAATCTTTCCGCGTCGTGGACCGCCGCCTGTTCACCGCCGAAGGCGAGTTGCGCCCCGAAGCGGCCGAAGAGCAGCGCCGCGAACAGGCCAAACCTCCCAAGTCTCAGCCGCAGCCTGAGAAAACCGCCGCCGCTTCTCCTGCGCCGCCAGCGCCGGAATTGGCCGCTGAAGAATCGAAGCCACCCATTCAAGCGGACAAGAATTTTCAGTTGCTCATCGACCTGCTCGCGCGGAATGCCGCCGCGCTGATGGGCGCAATTCCCGACCCCGCCACAGGGCAATCCTATCTCGACCTCGAGGGTGCGCACGAAATGATCGACATGCTCGACATGTTGCGCGAAAAAACTCGCGGCAACCTTGCCCCCGAAGAAAACAGCCTGCTCTCCGAAGTTCTCGGCAGCCTAAAACTGTCCTACCTGGAAGTTTCCAAAGCCGCCGCGAAGGCGATGCGCGAAGGGGCCAAGGGCGCGCGCTAGCTCGATGCCCTCCGGCGACACTCTGGAATCCTTGCCTCCCGGTAGGCTCCGTCTTACCGTTCTTGGCTCCGGCACATCGATGGGCGTGCCGACGCTCGCCTGCCACTGCGACGTTTGCCGCTCGACTGATCCCCACGACCGCCGTAGCCGCCCGTCCGTGCTCCTTTCTTACAATGACCGGAACAACGACCGAAACGTCCTCATCGACACGACGCCGGACTTTCGCTCTCAGGCCTTGCGCTACCATCTCGAGCATCTTGACGCCATCCTCTACACGCACGCGCACGCGGACCACATTCTTGGCTTGGACGACATTCGCCCGTTCAACATCAAACAGAATTTCACCATTCCGATTTTCGCCTCGCCGGAAACCCTGGCTATCCTCCGCCGCACGTTCGCCTACATTTTCGAGCCGCAAACTTCCGAGAGCTCCATTCCACAGGTCGAGCTTCACGCCATCGACGGCGCGTTCGACCTTTTCGGCGCCAAGATAATTCCCATTTCCGCGCAGCATGGTCCGCTCACCGTGTATGGCTTTCGCATCGGCTCGATTGCGTATCTCACCGATTTCAGTGCCGTTCCCGAAGCCTCCAAAAATCTGCTGCGCGGCCTCGACCATCTGATCCTCGACGCGCTGCGCTACACTCCTCATCCCATGCATTCAACGGTCGACCAGTCGCTCGCCCTCGTCCGCGAACTCGCTCCGCGCCACGCATGGTTCACTCATATTTGTCACGACCTCGGTCACGAAGCCACGAACGCGAAGCTCCCTGAAAACGTCCGCCTCGCCTACGATGGCCTGACCTTCGAGGTGCGACTCTGATGCCTCTCGCGGCCGTTCATTCCCCGGAAGAATGGGCCACGCGCTTCGGATCGAAGTCGCGCGCCGCTCTATCCATCGGCAATTTCGATGGCGTTCATTTAGGCCACCAGAAAATTCTCCGAGGCGTTGTCGAACGTGCGCGCCGCGCGAACATTCTCGCCGCGGCGATTACGTTTTCGCCGCATCCGGTAAGCGTTCTGCGCCCCACACTCGCGCCCGCTCAAATCGAAACGCTCGAACAACGCCTCGCGCGTATCGAAGGTCTGGGCCTTGACGCTATCCTCGTCCTCCATTTCGATCTCGCGATGGCCGCGCTGGCTCCCGAACAATTTGTCCGCCAGATACTCGTCGACAGCCTTCACGCCTCCGCAGTGCTCGTCGGCGAGAATTTCCGTTTCGGGCATCGCCAGTCAGGCGATGCGCAATTGCTCGCGGCGCTCGGCCGCGATCTCGGTTTCGAAGTCGAATGCATTCCGCCAGTCATCATTCGCGGAACGGTCGTTTCCAGCACCGCCGTTCGTGGCGCAATCGCTGCCGGCGAAGTGGAAAAGGCCGCGCGTTTTCTCGGCCGTCCTGTTTCGCTGGCTGGGGAAATATGTTCCGGCACGGGCACGGGCCGCCGCTTCGTTTTCCCAACGCTCAATCTGGCGACGAAACAAGAGTTGCTGCCCGCGCGCGGCGTTTACGCCACCGAAACGCTGCTCGATGGCCGCGCCTTCCGCTCCGCCACCAATGTTGGCGTGCGTCCCACATTCGACGGGACGCACCTCACCATCGAAAGCCATCTTTTCAATTTTTCAGAGGAGATTACGTCTGGCCCGATGGAAGTTTGCTTCTGGCATCGCCTCCGCGGTGAGGAGAAGTTTTCCGGTGCCGACGCCTTGCGCGCGCAAATTCAGCTCGATCTCGCCCGCGCCCGATCTTTCTTCGCCCGCCTCGACTCCGCCCGCGTTCTAATGCTCAAAAGCGGGTCGCAACATCCCCGCCGAACCGGCGAGCCGTCAACGGCCACTGGCGAGAAGTCAAAATAAAAAATCTGCGCTACAATGCCTCCGCCGGCCGGAGTTCTAGCGGCGCCCCGCATGAAGATCGCCAAACGCCTCGTCCACTCGACACTGAAGCGATTCGGGTACCGCCTGACTCACGAAGATTTTCTAGTCTATGGTCTCGAACCGTTTTTCCGTTGCCTCAAGCGCCTCGGCTTCGCGCCTCGCCACATCGTTGACGTCGGCGCAAATCGAGGCGTCTGGACCCGTACGGCCATACACTATTTTCCGGATGCTCTCTATACACTTGTTGAGCCGCAAGATTACTTGAAAACACACGTCGCGGACCTGATCAAACAAGGCTGCAACATCCGCTGGCTCAATGCCGGTGTTGCGGACACGCCCGGCCGTCTTCCCTTCGCCATATCCTATCGCGACGACAGCAGCACTTTTGTCCTTGAGCAGGACGCAGTGTCCGGCAAACAGCCGAGTCAAATCATGGTGGATATAACAACGCTAAACGAAATTATAGCTGTCCCCGGCACGCCTATGCCGGAAATGGTCAAAATCGACGCGGAAGGATTCGACTTGAAAGTTCTGGCCGGCGCTTCCGGCCTGTTTGGCAAGACGGAAATTTTCTTGGTGGAAGCTGTCGTCTACGGGGGACACGAAAACAAGTTGCTCGAAGTGACTCACCGAATGGCTGCCTTCGGCTACCACCTTTTCGACATCACCGATCTCAACCGTAGCCCGAAATACGGCAACTTGTGGGTTTGCGAACTGGCCTTTCTGCGCAATGGCAGTTCCTTGCTCGCCCAGATCGCGTCCTACGAGTGAGTCAGCGATTGGGGCCACGGTCCTGGCAGTTCCTGCAGTAGCCGCCGACTTCGGTGCGTGACACGGTGATATTCATCCCGCAATCCTGCTCGATCTGCTGCTTGAGCTGGTCGTAAAGTTCGCTTTCGAATTCGCGCACTTTGCCGCAGCGCAGGCACGCAACGTGAATGTGATCGCGCGGGCCGTGGCTTTCATAGTAGTGCCGATGCCCGCGCAAATGCAGCAAATCCAGTTCGTCGATCAGCCCCTGATGCTTCAACAGGTCCAGCGTCCGGTACACCGTGACGCGTGTGATTCGCGGGTCGATTTTTTGCGCCCGCGCCAAAATTTCACCGGCATCCATGTGGCGCGGCGCCGTATCCATCACTTGCAGCACCACGCGCCGCTGGCGCGTCAGTCGAATCGAGCGTTCAGCGAGCTTCTTCTGCAACTGCCCGGGCTTGTCCTGGACGTTGATTCGTTCGCCGGTGGAGACGCGGCGTGCGTCGGTGGGAGCCATCTTAATGGTGAGGGAAAAGCCTCATTACGTCAAAATACATGACAAAGCCGAAGACGGCGAGCAGGAAGACCAGCCCCACCGTCACGAACCGCTCTTTCACGGCGATACTCAGGTCGCGCCGCAGCGAACCTTCAATCGCCAGCATCAACACGTGTCCGCCATCAAGGATCGGGATCGGGAGCAAATTCAAAATTCCCAGATTGACGCTCAGAAACGCCATGAAAATGATGTATTCCGCGAAGCCCATCTTCGCCGCCTGCACCGAGACCCTCACGATTCCCACCGGCCCAGCCAGGTCCTTGATCGACACGCGTCCCGAGAACAACCCTCCGACGACCGATAGAATTTCCTTCGCAATCGTCACGTTCTTCGTCCACGACTGTCCGGCCGCCGCCAGGAATGAATACGACTCGCGCACCGTCTCGCCGGGACTAAACGAAAAGCCAACCATCCATCGTTTGCCCAGGCCGTTACCCGGGTCGCCAAAGATCGGCTTCATCGTAACCGCGAATTCCTTGCCGTCGCGGCGGACACCCAAATTCAAAGGCTTGCCGTCGGATTGCTTGACAATCGCGATCAGCACGTCGCGATTGACGAGCGTCTGCCCGTTGGCCGAAATCAGTTGATCTCCGGGCTTCACTCCTGCCTTCGCGGCCGGCTCGCCCGGCGTAACCGTATCTACCTGTACGCGTTGTTTCGGGCATCCCAATAGATCAAAACCGTCCGTCAAATTCTTCGGTACGGTCATCGTCACGGGAATCGTCGTTGCCCCGCGCTCGACGTCCACCGAAATCTGCCGCCCCGGCACGATCGACGGAACCGAAAGCGCCTGGTCCCAGTTCGAAACTTTCGTGCCATCAATGGCAACGATTTTGTCTCCGGCCTCTATTCCCGCTTTTTCCGCCGGCGACTTGGGAATCACGCCCGCCACTTGAACCGGCTGGGCCGTATAGCGCGGCACCGGCACGCCCACCATGTAGAGTCCCCACAGCAGCGCAAATGCCAGCACAAAATTCATGAACGGCCCGGCGACGATAATGAACAGGCGCCGCCATCGCGACTTCGCGAGAAATTCGTCGGGGTCCCCGGTGCGCTCTTCGGCAGGGTTATCCCCCGCCATCTTCACGTAGCCGCCCAGCGGAAACACGCTGACGCGATAGTCCGTATTCCCGCGTCTCCAGCCAAAGATCCGGTTCCCGTACCCGAGCGAGAACACGTCGACGCGCACGCCGCACAGCCGAGCCGCGACGAAGTGGCCCCACTCATGGACGAACACCATGATTCCCAGTCCAACGATCGCCGCGACGATTCCGACCCATGTGTGCGACATCAAGGTTAATTCTTCCTTTTCGCGATTTCTTCCCGCGCTATCCGGCGCGCTTCCTTGTCCGCATCGAGCACATCATCCATCGAGTGCAGCGCCACGCGCGGCATCCGCTCCAGCACGCGCTCGATGACTTTCGCAATACCCGTGAATCCCAGCCGGTCTTCCAAAAACGCCGCCACGCTCTCCTCGTCCGCGGCATTCAGCGCGCACGGCAGCGCGCCTCCTTGCTCCATGGCTTCGCGCGCCAGCCTCAAACACGGGAATTTTTGAATCGGCACCGGCTCAAAATCCAGCTTCTGCAAACGGCTCCAATCGAGCACCACTCCATTCGATGCGACCCGCTCCGGATAGGTTAGCGCATATTGAATCGGCATGCGCATGTCGGTTGGGCCAAGCTGTGCCAGAATTGAACCATCCACAAATTCCACCATCGAATGAATTGTCGACTGCGGGTGAATCACCACCTCGATCTGCTCCGGCCGCACGCCGAACAGCCATCGCGCCTCGATCACCTCGAAGCCCTTGTTCATTAGCGTCGCCGAGTCGGTCGTGATTCTCTTCCCCATCTTCCAATTGGGATGCGCTAAAGCTTGCTCCGGCGTCACATGTTCGAGCGCGGAAGCCGGCGTCTCCCGGAATGGTCCCCCCGACGCGGTCAACACCAGTTTTTTCACTTCGCGCCGTTCGCCCGCGCGTAGGCACTGGTGGATCGCGTTATGTTCGCTGTCCACGGGCAGTACGGCTTTGCCCTGCTTTTCCGCCGCCGCCATCACCAATTCCCCCGCCGCTACAAGCACTTCCTTGTTCGCCAGCGCCAGGTTCTTTCCGTGCTGAACGGCCTTATATGTCGCCGGCAATCCAACGACGCCCACAGCCGCCGAAAGAAGCGTGTCCGCGTCTGGATGCGTGGCAACGCGTTCCATTCCTTCCGCGCCGCAAAGTATCTCCGGCATCGGCTCCAACTTCATCGCTGCCAGCCGCTCGCGAAGCTCCTTCGCACCCCCGCAGGTTGCGACGGAAACCACCTTGGGCCGGTACTTGGCCGCTTGTTCGGCGGCAAGCTCCACGTTGCCGCCCGCGGCTATCGCCACCACCTCAAATTTTCCGGGAAGTGAATCCACGACCTTCAGACACTGCCGTCCGATCGAGCCGGTTGATCCGAGAATAGAGATGCGTTTCACTAGGCGAGGCGTATCACGGCCGGCCCTGCAGCAGCCATCCTGCGGCCAGCCAGACAACGGGAACGGCTAAAATCAGGCTGTCAATGCGGTCCAACATTCCTCCGTGTCCCGGAAGCAGCGCGCCAGAGTCTTTCACGCCAGCGCCGCGCTTATATGCTGATTCTATCAGATCGCCGGCCTGCCCCGCGACATTCGCGAGCGCCGCTGTCACCAGCCACGGAGTCAAATCCCCACCCTGCCAGCGCGCGAAGCAGTATCCAACAATCAGCGACCCCAGCATATTGCCCGCCGCGCCTTCCCAAGTCTTCTTCGGCGAAAGCGCGGGCGCCATTTTCACGCGTCCGATCGATTTTCCCACGAAGTACGCCGTCGTGTCGCCGGCCCAGACGATCGCCAGTGCAAAAAGCACCAATACCGGGCCATACCGTGGGCGCGCGTCCATCCGCGCCACGTAGCTGAACGGCCACGCCACAAAAGTCAGCGCCGCCGCGCTGGCCGCAATCCCCGGCAGCACGTCCCCGAGCGGCGCGCGGCTGGCGATTCCAATCAGCGCGCACCCGAACACAAATGCAAGCAGCACGACTTCACACGACGCATACGCACCCGGCAAACCCCGGATCACTTCAATGTTCGTTCCCAGCCAGTGCACATCTGTTGCTCCTAAAAGCCATTGCACGCAAAACAATCCCGCGGCGCAAACCATGGTCCACGCGCGAAAGGCTCGCATTCCCATCTGCGCCGCCAGCTTGAAAAATTCGATCATCGCCAGCAGCCCCACCACGCCCGCCAGCAGCGCCACCAGCCATGGCGGTCCCCAATACACGAGGATTACGACAATCGGGATCAGCACCGCCGCCGTTGCAATGCGCTTCCACATTCAGTTAACGCGCACCGTTGCCCGTCTCGTGATGGGCGCTCAGCCCGCCGTAGCGCCGGTCCCTCTGCTGAAAGTTGAGAAATGCTTCGAGCAATTTCTCGCGAGAAAAATCCGGCCACAGCGCGTCCGTGATGTACAGCTCCGCGTAGGCAATCTGCCACAGCAGAAAATTGCTCACGCGCATTTCGCCGCTGGTGCGGATCAGCAAATCCGGGTCCGGCAAGCCTGCCGTGTACAAATGATCCGAGATGGTCTGTTCATCCGCGCGAAACGCCGCCAGTCCATTCAGCCGCACGCGGTCGAGAATGGCATTGAACGCATCCACCAGTTCGGCGCGCCCGCCGTAATTCAGCGCCACAATCAGCTTCATTCCCGTATTCTGCGCCGTCAGCCGCATGCCCATCTCAATATCCCTTTGCACGGCCTCCGGCAATTGCGCCGCGCGCCCTATCACCAGCAGACGGATGTTGTTCCGGTGAATCGACGGCAGCTCTTTCTTCAGGTATTCCCGCAGCAGACGCATCAGAAAATCGATTTCCGCCTTCGGCCGCCGCCAATTTTCCAGCGAGAATGCGTAGAGCGTCAGCGCCGGCACTTTCAGCCGCGCGCACGTTTCAATCACCTCCCGCGCGATTTTCACCCCCGCCCGGTGCCCCGCCAGGCGCGGCAAGTGCCGCCGCTCCGCCCAGCGTCCGTTGCCGTCCATAATCACGGCGACATGCTTGGGCAGCTGTTTCAGATCGATTTGTTCCAGAAGCGCCGCTTCGGCGCGGTTCGTGGACTTCAGCAGTTCAGTCGCTGTCACTAGGTGTCACTCGAGGATCGTCGCTCGAAAAAAATCGCCGGCCGAAAACGTAGCACAGCCGCGCGCGCGGAAGCAACCGCGTGCCTGAACACAGGGCATTTTCCCGGAATCATCATCCTAATCCCGCGGCCTTGGGGTTGAAAATCGACACGTAGACCAGCGCCAGCGTCAGAATAATCATCGCGATGCTGATCACCCACGCAACCACATTAAATATCCTGCCATTCACGTACTCACCCATCAGGCTTCGCCGGTTCACAAGCAACAGCACGAAAATCAGCACGATTGGCAGCCATATCCCGTTGCCCACCTGCGACAAAATCAGAATTTTCAGCAGCGGCGCCTTGGGAATCAGAATGATTCCCGCGCCGGCTGCGATCAGCCCTGTGTACAGCCCGTAAAAAATTCGCGCTTCGCGGAACTTGTGATCGATCCCCGCCTCGAACCCCAACCCCTCGCAAATCACGTGCGCCGTCGAAAGCGGCAAAATCGACGCCGCGAACAGCGACGCGTTCAGCAGCCCAAACGCGAATAGATACGCCGCGAATTTTCCCGCCAGGGGAACCAGTGCGCGCGCCGCGTCCGCCGCATCGTTGATTTGCGTGTGCCCCGACACATACAGCGTCGCCGCCGTGCACACAATGATGAAAAAGACGATCACCATGCAACTGATGCTGCCCACCAGCACATCCGCGCGCGCCTGCTTGTATTGCCGCGGCCCCACGCGCTTCTCCACGTATCCCGCCTGCAAATAAAAAAATTGCCATGGCGCGATGCTCGTTCCAATCAGCCCCATCAGCATCAGCAGGTACGGTGCGTTCGCGTGAATGTCCGGGATCAGCATCGCGCGCCCTGCCATCAGCCAGTTGGGCTTGGCCAAAAATGCCGATGCGATGTACGACACGTAGAAAACGCACGCCACCAGAAATATCTTTTCCACCTGCCGGTACGTGCCCCGGATCACCAACACCCAGACAAGAATCGCAGCAATGGGCACGGCGATGTATTTGCTCACTCCGAAAATCTGCATCGACGCCGCCACTCCGGCGAACTCCGCCACCGTATTCGCCAGGTCCACTCCCAGACCGGCAACCATCACGAAAAATGTCGAGCGGAAACCAAACTCCTCACGGATCAGGTCGGAAAGCCCCTTGCCGGTCACCACACCCATCCGCGCGCACATCTCTTCGCTGACGTACAGCGCGATCGCAATCGGGATCAGCGACCACAGCATCGCGTACCCGAATTTCGCGCCCACAACCGAATACGTCGTGATGCCGCCCGCGTCGTTGTCCACGTTCGACGTAATCAGCCCAGGCCCCACCACTGCCAGAAACAGCGCCAGCCGCCTGCGCCAGTGGCGTCCGCGCCGGCGTGCGTCCTCGCCCCGGCTGCGCCAGGCTTCGATTCGTGCGCTAATAGCTGCCCAGTTCATGGCTCTGATCTTTTAACTGATTTTGGCGTGCATCCGGCTCACGATGTCATCCACGGTGATCGCCCCAATGGGTTGCTGCTCGCTGTTCACCACCGTCAGGCTCCGCAGATTGTACTTGTCGAAAAGCTCGAAGACTTCCTTCTCATCCGCCCGGGGTTCTATCGACACCAGCGGATCGCTCACCAGCGCCGCCATGCGCTGATCCGGTTCCGCCAGCATCAGCCGGGTCACCGACACAGTTCCCACAAAAACAGCCTTCGTATTGATCAAAATCACCGTATCGAGCTGATCGAGCGGCACGTCGTGGAAGCGTATGTAATCGACCACTTCGCCCCGGGTCGCGTCTTCGCCCACCTGCACGACCTCCGTCGTCATCATCCCGCCCGCCGTGTGTCCTTCGAACTGCAGCAGGCCTTTGACTTCGTCCGCCTCGCGCTGCGGCATTTCGCGCAGCAGCTCGCGGGACGTCGCGATCGGCAAATCCGCCAGCAGGTCTGCCGCATCATCGGGTGGCATTTCCTCCAAAATACCTGCCGCCGTTTCCGTATCCAGCGTCTCCAGCACCTGGGTTTTCACCCTCTTGTCCAACTCCGCAATCACTTCCGCGGCGGACTCTTCGTCGAGCGTCGCGATAACCGAGCTTCTCTCATCCGGCGACAGCTCTTCCATCAATTCCGCCAAGTCGGCGGGGTGCATGTGCGCCAACTTCGAGCTGGTCAGCCGCAGCTTCACCCGCCGCAACGGGTCCGGCTCGATCAAGTTCACGAATTCCCACGGAATCAGCCGCGACGGCAACTTCTCCTGGATTCTCCGGATCATTGCATGAGGAGCCATGCCCTGCAGCAGCCGCCCCACCGCCCCGGTCAACCCCACATCCACGCGCGTGATTCGCAGCTCCACGTTGCCGTTCATCCGCTGCTCCGCAATATCCAGATCATTGACGCGCACCACTTTTCGCCCGTGCGTATCGATGATTTGCTGATCGAGCAGGTCCTTCCTCACCCCCAGCCACGACTCGTTTGGTTGGTAAGGCTCCAATGCCTTTTCTCCAACCGTTAGCCGCATCGTCCCCGGTGCCACGAACCCGATCTGGTCATGCCGTGCCAATAGTGGCTGGTACTTTCCCCGGACCAGCAGGACCCGGCTGACGCGATTTCCCTGCTCCACCGGCTCCAGGTAAAACTCCTTCACGTGGCCGACGAAATTCCCCTGCGCGTCGTACGCCTCGGACCCTAACAGCTCAGTTGCGTGCAGCATGGCTTGCTCCTTACCCGCATCCGGTCATCTACGCCCGAGCCCCACGCCGCGCAAACAAAAAAATACCCGCGGCCGGACTCGCTCCCGACCACGGGCGGAAATCACTCCCGCACAATTACCCCTGGTCGGCTTCGGCCTCCTTGGCCTCAAGCTGCGTCACCGGCCATCCGCCGGACACGCCACGCTCGGCGACCCCCGCCCAGGCCTTCGTTCCCGGCCCAGGCAGGCATCGACTCCCCGGATCCTGATTGGACGAACGCTCCATCTTCGTGCGCTCCATCTCGCTTCCTTGTTAAAAGCACTTGCAAACTTTGTCAAGGGAAGACTGCACAAATTAGCGATTTTTTTTCGTTCCGAACACCATGTCCCCCGGTTTCACGCCTCGCCGCTCGCAATTTCCGAAATACAGCTCCAGATACGAAGCCGCAATGTAGTCTTTCTCGCCGTATCCAAGCGCGTGCGCCGCGCCATCTATCGCTCGTTTCGCGCCCTCCAGTTCCAAAAACGTGCCAATCGGCGTCTCGTCCAAATCCACATGCAGCCCTGCGAACCGCCGCAGCCGGTACTTCGTCCGATACTTCTCATACCGAAACCACGGCCGCAGCCCCAAACGCTCGAAAAGCCCTTCAAGCCGGCCCGCATTCTCAATCCGGCACTCGATCTCTTCGCGGATTTTGTACTTTTCCGGGCTTCCTGGCCCGACAATCGACCTTTTGTACCGCTTGTCGTTTCCCTTGCTGGGGGCGGGCCCCTTGAACGTGAGCAGCCCCGCACTTCCTCTGGCAAGTTTCTCGCGCGTTTGCGGCTCCCCCGCCGGAGTTGACGGCGTCTCCCGGCGCAGCCTTAGAACAACGCGCATCTGCTGAAACCCGCAATCGCTCGTATCAAAAAGAGTATTTTCCTCGTGAACGGCGGCGATTCGCTCGCCGCCAAGTTCCCGAAGCCGCCCGAGCAGCGCAGCCAAATCCCCGACGCGCAGCTTGATTTCAACTTCCCGCTTCGTCTTCATTGGTGGGCCAAGGACATACTTACTTTCTTGAGCAGTTGAGTCCAGACGAGAAGTGTTCCACCCATTGCCTTTGCTCCGGCGTATCCGGCAGTAGGCAACCCCTCGATTCTTCAATCGCGCGGAATGCAGAATCGGCTGAAAACCCGTTCCGAATAAGCGCACAAGCCACAATCATTGACGAGCGTCCGATCCCGGCCCGGCAATGGACCGCCACAGCCTTGCCTTTGCGCAGATATTCAGTCACGGAATCAAGTAGATCATTAAACTGACTGAATGACGCAGGAACGGATCTATCCTCGATGGGGAAAGAAAGAAACTGCAAACCGCTGCTCTGGCAGTACCGGCTCTCTTCGAGGAGTCCCAACTCTTCGGTTTCGACGGCGGTCAAGGCAGAAACCACTAAATCCACTCCGGCCCATCGCAAAAACGCGATGTCATCAGCCAGCCAATCTTGCCCTCTGGGACGCGGTATTATTGCCAACCGAACTCCCTCCACCTTTATCCAATAAGGGTTCATTTATTTCCACTTCCCGCTTCGTCTTCATTGGCCCACAGTATGCGCGGAGCGGTTTCGTACTTCAGAGTCTATAAGGATACGAAGGCCCCGATTTGACGTCCCGATCAGATTCCTCAACGCCGAGGTTTTGTTGCAGCGCCGGTTATGGTGTGGGTCTTGTCAGCAGTCGGAGTTGCCTCTTGCTTCATGCAATTTTCAATTTTGGAAATTGCATCCATAACGTCCTTGAATGTAACTTCCCTTGTTGGAATAACAGCAAGCTCCGCTCCTTCGCTGACTGGGGTTCCATTGAATCCTCTCTGGATGTTGACGTATCCTCTCCCCAGGAGTCCTTCCTTCATAAGGGCGGCGGTTGAGTCGCTGCGAATCTCATCCTGATAGCGCTTCTCGATTTCGAGGACGATCTCAATCCTGCGCTCGTTGCTCGCCGATATTCCCGGGAGCTTCACTGCATCCACTCTTCCGACGTTGACACCGTCCAGCTCAACGGGTGCTCCAACAACCACGCCCGCCGCTTCGGGAACGTACATCCGCAAGTGAAACTTAGGCAGAAATAGCCCCGATGACACCAAGTACAAAACCAACCCGGCCAAACAAATCCCGCCCAGAACAATCCCGGCGACCCGTAGCGTTCTATCTGAAATGCGGATCGTTATCTCCGCCATCGTCGCCCTCCATATCCCTCCCTTGTACCTTAAGAGACCCGTCAAATCAAAGGACCCTGCCCCGGATTCGTGCATCCACTCGGCCGCTGAACGCACATCTTACAAACTACTAGCCATCCTCATCCTGTCCTCGCTGTTGCCAAACCCCTCCCCACCCGCGATAATCATTTTGTTTCCAGCCGCGAATGAATCGAAAAATGATCCGAAAGATGGTCCCAAAAACGACCCGCGCATGACCGAACCGACCACGCCGCTGATGCAGCAGTATCACTCCATTAAGCGGCAGCATCCCCATGCCCTGCTGCTTTTCCGCCTCGGCGATTTTTACGAGCTTTTCTTCGAGGACGCCGTCACCGCCTCGCGCGAACTCCAAATCACGCTCACGTCACGCAATCGCGAGAAGGGCCAGGCCGTGCCCATGTGCGGCGTTCCCTATCACGCCGCGGAAAATTACATCGCGCGTCTGATTCGCGCCGGGCACAAAGTCGCCATCTGCGAGCAGATGGAAGATCCCTCGCGCACTAAAAAACTTGTCCGCCGCGAAGTCATTCGCGTTCTCACGCCCGGCACCGCCGCCGATTTGCCCGCCCTCGAAACGCGCGAAAATCATTTCCTCGCCGCCATCGCACGCAACGGCAGCGGCAAATCCATCGGGCTCGCCTTCGTCGATTTCTCGACCGGCGAATTTCGCGCCACGGAATTCACCGGAGCCGCCGCCGAAACTCGCCTCCGCGACGAACTCGAAATTCTCCGTCCGCGCGAACTCCTCCTCGCGCAGCCCGCCACTCTCTTTCCTCAATCAGCCGCGCCGCTGATCGAGGGCCTCGGCGCCACCGAAACGCGCCTCGATGAATGGGTATTCGAGGCGTCGCATTCCGAGCACATCCTCACCGAGCAATTCCGCGTCGCCACGCTCGACGGCTTCGGCTTATCCGGCCACGCGCAAGCCATTTCCGCCGCGGGCGGCCTTCTATATTATTTGCGCGAAACGTCGGCCATCGCCGCAACGGATTCCGGCAACGGCACCGCATCCATGCAGCTTCGCCCCGCGGGCCGCGGCCTCGAGCATCTGGACCGCATCGTTTACTACGAACAGCAGGACGCGCTCGTCCTCGACAACGTGACCGTCCGCAATCTGGAACTCGTCGCGCCCAGCGCCGGCGACGACGATTCCGCCACGCTTCTCGCGTCGCTCGACGGCACGGCCACCGGCATGGGCGCGCGACTTCTGCGCTCTTGGATTTTGCGCCCGTCCATTTCGTTCGAGGAAATCTCCGCGCGCCTCGATGCCGTTGCGGAACTGAAATCCGCCACCGTCGTCCGCGAGGAACTTCGCCGCGATCTCGATCAGATTTTCGATCTCGAACGCCTCACCAGCCGCGTCACCCTCGGCAACGCCACGCCGCGCGACCTGCTCGCTCTCCGGCGCTCGCTCGCCGCCGTTCCCCTACTGCGCGGATTTCTCACGCGCCTCACCTCCGCGCGCCTCGTGGCGCTTCATGCGCAGCTCGACGAGCTCGCCGACGTTCGCGACATGATCGCCAGCGCCATCGCCGACGATCCACCCGCGCAGCCCACCGAGCCTGGCATCATCCGCCGCGGCTACCACGCCGAGCTCGACGAATTGCGCAACCTCAGCAAATCCTCGAAGCAAATCATCGCCGCGATGGAAGAGCGCGAACGCAAACGAACGGGCATCGGGTCGCTCAAAATCCGCTTCAATTCCGTCTTCGGCTATTACATCGAAATCTCGAAAGCCAATCTCCATCTCGCGCCGACGGATTACGACCGCAAGCAAACGCTCGTCAACGCCGAGCGTTTCACGTCGCCCGAGCTGAAAGACTACGAGCGCAAGGTTCTCGAGGCCGATGAGCGCATCCTCGAAATCGAGCGCCGCCTCTATCGCGAGATTCGCGAATCCATCGCCGCGCAAGCGTCGCGTCTTCGGCAAACTTCTTCCGCCATCGCGCACCTTGACGTGCTCGCGAATTTCGCCCGTCTCGCCGCCGAGCGCAATTATTCGCACCCCTCATTCACGGAATCCGAGCCGGGCCGCGCGCGCGATGCTATCCAGCGCGGCGAATTGCTCATCGCCGGCGGCCGCCATCCCGTAATCGAAACTCTTCTCGAAACGCGCGGCGAGCGCTTCGTTCCCAACGATCTCTATCTCGACGATATGACCCAGCCCATCCTCATCATCACCGGCCCCAACATGGGCGGCAAATCCACCTATCTTCGCCAGGCCGCGCTCATTGTCGTCATGGCGCAGATCGGCTCCTTCGTTCCCGCCGCCGAAGCGCGTCTCCCGCTCGTCGACCGCATTTTCACGCGCATCGGCGCGTCCGATAATCTCGCCCGCGGCCGCTCCACTTTCCTCGTCGAGATGAGCGAAGTCGCCGCCATTCTCAACACCGCCACGGGCGCCAGCCTCATTTTGCTCGACGAAGTCGGCCGCGGCACCTCCACATTCGACGGCCTCTCCATCGCCTGGGCCGTCGTCGAGCATCTCCACGGAAACGCCCGTCCGCGCACGCTCTTCGCCACGCATTATCACGAGCTCACCGAACTCGAACGCTTGCTCCCCGGCGTGAAAAACGTCCATGTCTCCGTGCGCGAAGCCGGAAGCGAAATCATTTTCCTTCGCCGCGTCGAACCCGGCGCGGCCGACAAAAGCTACGGCATCGAAGTCGCGCGCCTCGCCGGCCTGCCCGCGCCAGTCATCGAACGCGCCCGCGAAATCCTCGTCGAGCACGAAAAGAGCGAGCACAAACTCACCGAAGGGCTTTCTCCCGGCGCGGCGCCCCCGCCCCAGCCTGCAATGTTCGCCTCTATTGACCAGGAAGTTCTTGGCGCGCTTCGCCGCGCCGACCTCGATAATCTGAAACCCCTCGAAGCGCTCAATCTCCTCGACGCGCTCAAGAAGCAGCTCTCGTGAAAACGCCGGCTCGCGGAATGCTAGTTCTTGGATTGATGTCCGGCACTTCCGCCGACGGCATTGACGTCGCGCTCGTCCGCATTACCGGCGCGGCCAAAAGATCGCCTTCCACTCCGCGCGCGCAACTCTTCAATTTCGCCGCGTTTCCCTATCCTCCCGCGGTTCGCGACGCCGTCCTTCGCCTCGCCAATGGCGCCGCCACCACTACGCGCGAAATCAGCCAGCTTAATTTTCGACTTGGCGAATTATTCGCCGCCGCCGCGCTGCGCGCCTGCCGCAAATTTCGCGTTTCGCCGCGCCGCATCACCCTGATCGGCTCGCACGGCCAGACGCTCTATCATCAAGGCGCGCCAAGCCAGTTCCTCGGCGCCCGCGTCGCGTCCACTCTCCAACTCGCCGAGCCTGCCATCATCACCGAGCGCACTGGCATCACAACGATTGCCGATTTTCGTCCCGCCGATATGGCCGCGGGAGGTCAGGGAGCGCCGCTCGTGCCTTTCGTCGATTATCTTCTCTACCGTCATCCGCGCCGCGGCCGTGTCGCTCTCAATATCGGCGGCATCGCCAACGTCACCGTGATTCCCGCGGCCGCGTCCAGGGAAGATGTCTTCGCTTTCGACACCGGCCCCGGCAACATGATCATCGATGCCCTCGCCGCGCATTTCACTCGCGGTCGCCTCCGCTACGACCGCGACGCGCAGCTCGCCCGCCGAGGCCGTCTCGTGCCTGAACTGTTGGACAATCTCCTCGCGCATCCTTTCTTCCGCAAAGCCCCGCCGAAATCCGCCGGCCGCGAGGAATTCGGCGCGCCTTATGTCGCGCGTCTCATCGCGACAGCGAAACGCCGCCGCGTGCGCCCCAACGATTTGATTCACACGATCACGGCATTCACGTCCGTCTCCATCGCTCGCGCTTTCAGGAATTTCATCCTCCCACGCGCGCGCGTGGACGAACTCATCATCTCCGGCGGCGGCGCGCGCAATCCATTGCTCGTCGCCTATCTCGCCGCCTTGCTGCCTTCGCTGAAAATCATTTCCGCCGATGAATTCGGCGTTCCCGGCGACGCAAAAGAAGCCTTCGCCTTCGCCGTGCTCGCCTGCGAAACCTGGCGCCGCCACCCAAACAATCTTCCAAGCGCCACCGGCGCGCGCCATCCGGCCATCCTCGGGAAATTCTCCTATGCCCCGCCGCGTTAACGCACGCGCCATTTTCGCGCCGGCGGTTACAGCGATCCTCGCTCTCGCCATTTTCGGTTTTGTTTTCGGATGCTCATCCCGCCGCTCCGCAAACAATTCCAGCACCGTGAATTTCCTCCTCGAATCCATGCCCACCAATCTCGATCCTCGCATTGGCACTGACGCTTTTTCCGAGCACATCGATTTCCTGCTCTTCGACGGCCTCTTGCAGCGCGACGCTCATCTCGATCTCGCTCCCGATCTCGCCACAAAATGGGAAATGCCCGACGCGCAAACCTACGTCTTCCATCTCCGCCACGGCGTGAAATTCTCGAACGGCCAGCCGCTCACTTCCGCCGACGTAAAATTCACATTCGAATCCATCATCTCCGGCGCAATCCAAACTCCCAAGCGTGGCGCCTATGCGCTCGTCGACTCCATCACCACGCCCGATCCCTGGACCGTTATCTTCCATCTTCGCGCGCCCTACGCCTCGTTTCCTATGAACCTCACGCGCCAGGCCGTCGGCATCGTCCCGCAAAATGCCGGACCCGATTTCGCGCGGCATCCCATCGGCACGGGTCCGTTCAAATTCGTGAGCCTGGCGCCGGACCAAGACATCGTCGTCGAGCGCAATCCGGATTATTTCGGCGGTGCGCCGTCGCTCCAGCGCATTCGCTTCCGCATTGTTCCTGACGCGCTCGTTCGCGCGCTCGAACTTCGCAAAGGCACGGGCGACCTCGAATTGAATTCGCTCCCGCCGGACACCGTCGTCGCCCTCGCCCGCGATCCGCATCTTGTCGTCACGGAATCCCCGGGAACGGCCGTCGACTACATCGCATTCAATTGTGACGATCCCATTCTCGCGCATCGAAAAGTTCGCCAGGCCCTCGCCTACGCCACTAATCGCCAAGCTCTCATTCGCTACCTTTTGCGCGGCGAAGCGCGGCCCGCCGACAGCCTCCTGCCTCCCAGTCACTGGGCTTATGAACCCAACATCGTCCATTACGATTTCGATCCCGCCCGCGCCAACGCGCTTCTCGACGCCGCCGGATTCCCTCGCGGCCCCGGCGGCATTCGCTTCCATCTCGAGTTGAAAACTTCCACCGACGAATCCACGCGCCTACTCGCCGCCGCTTTGCAGGACCAGTGGCGTCGCGTCGGCGTCCAGCTCGATTTGCGCTCTCTCGAATTCGCCACGTTTTACTCCGACATCACGCAAGGCAGCTTCCAGCTCTATACCCTCCGCTGGTACGGCGCGAATCTCGACCCGGACATTTTCGAATATGTTTTCAGCAGCCGCAAAATGCCGCCGGCGGGCGCGAATCGCGGCCATTACCGCAATCCGCAATTGGACGTTTTACTTCATGAGGCGCGCGTCACCACGGATCGCGCGAAGCGGAAGGAAATTCTCTCTCGAATTCAGCAGCTCGTCGCCATCGACGAGCCGTACATCAATCTCTGGTATTACGACAACATCTGCGTCCATCGCCGCCGCATCACCAACATTCACCTCTCCCCCGGCGGCAACTTCGGCTTCCTCCAGCGCGCCGTTGTCAATATTCCCTGATTTCCCTCGCGCTTACTTTCGCGCTCCCTTGGCCATGGATACGGCCTGACCGCTGAGCCTTTTCACATCGTTCATGAGCTTGGTCAGGCCTTCGTCGACATTTTTATCCCACGTCGCCTTTCGGAATGCTCCTTGCACAGGCTCCACAAACGCCCACAGAGGAAAATGCGTTTTCGCGTCCAAGATAGTCAATAAAAATTGAGGTTGATAATTCACTCCGCTGCCGTTAGGGATCATCGGAGCTATGAAACGTATTTCAAAAACCAAATCGGCCTCCGCAGGGGTCGACGCAAGCCGATACCGGCCCCAGCTCTTCATTGCCCAGTAGAATTGGTCGTAGGCCTGTTCCCGATCTCCAGCACGTTTCATAGCTTGCAGCGCATTGAGATCCGCTCCAGCGTTAGAAATAAAAACTGTCTTGGCAGCGCTGATCTGCGCCGGTACCGGAGCTGGAGGTGTCTTTTTCGGCTGTTGTGCTCGCAAGGCCGAGACGAATATCAGTGCTAATACGATGCAAAAGATTCCAGTCTTGACGATTCTCAACATGGCTTCTCCAAGCAATTCAGTCTCGGAGTGCAGAGCGTTTATCGCCTCGTCGATATTCACTGGAACTCAACCCTCAATCTCCTTGCGAATCTCCGCCTCCGGCACGGCTCCTTCGCGGATGATCGACCAATCCGCACCGCGCAGCGCCACAATCGTGGACGCGAGCGTCGCGCCCGTCGCGCCTCCATCGAGAATCAGCGGCAAGCGGTCGCCGAGCTGCTTCAGTAGCTGCACCGCGTCGCTGCACGCCGGAAATCCGGAAAGGTTCGCGCTCGTGCCCGTGATCGGCCCGCCCGTCGCTTCAATCAACGCGCACGCCACCTGCGACTTCGGCCAGCGCAGCGCCACGCGCCCGCTGTTCCCCGTCACCTTTAGCGGCAACCCGTGCGTCGCCTCCACCACAATTGTCAGCGCCCCCGGCCAGAATTTCCGCGCCACGTCGAAAAAACTCTCCGGCAAATCCCGCGCCAGCGTCGCCGCCTGCTCGATCGAATTCACCAGAATCGGCAGCGCCTTCGTTTCCGCGCGCCCTTTCACGCGAAACACGCGCTCAATCGCCGCCAAATTGTAGGGATCGGCCGAAAGCCCGTAAAACGTGTCGGTAGGGATGCCCACCACGCGGCCGCGCAGGATCAGGCTCGCGGCGTAATGGATGGCGTGCGGCTCGGGAGCTTCCGTCGAAACTTTCAGGACTTCCGCTGGCAATGGGATCGCTCGTGCGGCGCCGCGCTCCGCCGCATTCTGCTGGCAAACTACCATACCCACCCGAACTCGCGCAAGCCTACTCACGCCGTGGCGTTGCCCCAATTTGAATGGCTTCGGTCGTAGCAGTTCCTTGAAAGACTCTGCTCATTGTCATTCCGACGAGCAACCGCGAGGAGGAATCTGCTTTTTCTTTGCCTGATTGGATGGCGTTGTCGGCTCCTTCGACCGAGTACACTTGGTAGCTGTTCAACGACCAAGGCTCGGAAAAAGGAGCCGAGCGATGTTGATTATAGGATGTGATTTCCATACACGCTATCAGCAGATTGCCATGGCC
>Ga0307372_10001636_pt1 | contig 38594 bp, 43 predicted proteins | sample OX1MG_FD_202533 | JGI IMG/M metagenome (GOLD analysis project Ga0307372, IMG submission 202533) | Soil microbial communities from Risofladan, Vaasa, Finland - OX-1 | ecosystem: Environmental > Terrestrial > Soil > Coastal area > Acid sulfate soil | place: Finland: Risofladan, Vaasa | collected...
GTTGGTGATGTAGTCGAGATAGTCATACACATTGACGATGCGCGAGAGCGGTGTCACTTTGTCGCCATCAATAAACGCGTAGGTGACGGAATTGCATGTCGGGAAGCAGCACGGAACCGGGATGAAGTCGCTGACGACAAACGTGCCGGAGGTTTGCTGTTCAATCATCTTGAGGATGTCGGGGATGGTCATGCGTTGCATCGGATCGTGCTGCATGTGGCGGCCCGCGTGAAATGCCGGCTGAAAATTAATGCCGCGAACAGCCGGGTGCTTGATGGCAAATTCAACGATCTTTCCCACCTCGTGATCGTTGACTCCGCGCTCGATGGCGGGAACCAGCGTGACGTTCAGCCCAATGGAGGCCAATCGATCCAGCGCAAGCAGCTTTTCGTCGAGGATATCCGGCTCGCCGCGGATGATGCGATAGGTTTCGGAGTCGAAGCCGTCGAACTGAAAGTAAATAGATGGTCGGACTTCATTCAACTCGGCGAGGAAGCGGTCGTCGTGCGCGATGCGCTTGCCGTTGGTGTTCAACATAACGAATGGAATGCCACGAGATTTTGCGGCGCGAATGAAGTCGATGATCTGCGGATGGATACTCGGCTCGCCGCCGGAAAATTGGATGACCTCGGGCGTGCCTTCCGTGCGAACGATGTCGTCGAGCATCGCGTTCACTTCTTCCAGCGTGAGACTGAAGCCTGGTCTTGCATCGGCAAAGCACAGGGGGCAAGCCATGTTGCACGCGCTATTCACTTCGATAATGCCAAGACATGCGTGCTGCTGGTGATCCGGACAAAGTCCGCAGTCCAGCGGACAGCCGTCCTTGATCTCGGTACCATAGGCCAGCGGAATCGTTCCGGGTTTGTTGAACTTGCTGAAGCTGGTGTACATCTCGGCGTCGCCATACACCAGCGACTCGAACGCCCCGTGATCCGGACACCGTTTGGCCATGTAGACCTTGTTGTCGCGCAGCAGAATCTTCGCGTCAATGACCTTGCGGCAGGTTGGGCAGATGCTCCGGGTCAGCTCGTAGAAAACGTAGTCTGCGTCTTTTTTCGCCTGCGGTTGCGATAGTTTGGTGGCAAGATGTTGGTCGTTCGATATGTCAGCGTTTAGGGTTTCCAAAGGAGTCGCCTTCCTGTTGTGTTCACTGTACGGCCCTACAGTTGTCCGAGCAACCGCAGAAACCTGTAGTCCAAGGATTCCCGAAGCAGGATAAAGTTACAACCAACGAACCTGGTAACGTTTCGTGTGCCCAGGCATCCTATGGCACGTGAAGGAGCTAAATCTGCGAATGCAGTCACAGCCGCCGGGCCGATTAGCAGTCACGATCCTCGCACATGCTGTTCTGCGGATCGCGAGCAGCGCCAGCGGGGTGCTGATCGGAATCTACCTGGCAAGTCTCAGTGGCCACGGACTCCGAATCGATGTCCGGCTTCTTGGAGTGCTGGGGGCGGCTTCCTTTGCGGCGGAGCTGGTCTTTTCCATTCCTTTTGGTATCGCCTCCGACGCCATCTCACCGCGCTGGTTGATGGTGGCCGGAGCCCTTACTGGCGCGCTGGCGGTTCAACTCTTTGCCTGGAGCACGCATGTCGGAGTATTTTTCCTGAGCCGGACGCTGGAGGGGATGGGCGTGGCCGCCGTCACACCTCCGCTGCTCGCCTATCTCGCAGACGCAACCACGCACGAAGCAAGCCTGCGCGCTCGCGTGATGAGTTTTTTTGAGCTTTCCCTGCTGGCCGGACTGGCACTCGGCGGCCTGATGGGAAGTGAATTCTGGCAGCACTTTCATGTCAAATCGTTCAGCTTGGTGGCACTAGCCTATATCGTTTGCGCGGCATTGCTGGCCTGGGGTGCGAAAGGAAGCACAAGTCACGGGCACCATGCGGCAGTTCAGGGTCTGCTGCGTGCTCTGAAGGATCCTTCCGTCCGTTCTCTCGCTCCGGTCTGGCTCTGCGTCAACGCGATCGTCGGCCTCTGGCTCGGCCCCACGCTTTCATTTTTGCTGACACATAAGGCGCATAGCTCCCAATATCTGGATGGAATCTTCCGGGAGAATCCGACCCATGTCGGCTGGCTTCTGCTGGGCTACTCCATTGTCTTTGGACTGGGCGTGACCGGCTGGAGCTTTGTGCTTCCCCACTTGCATGTCCGCTCCGCCATGCGGATCGCGCTCTGGGCCATGCTGCCCGTCTGTCTGGGTTTGTTCGCCATTAATCATTCGGGGCAAATGACCTCAGCAGTTCGCTGGTTCCTGACCGCAGCCACTGCCCTGCTGGTTATGGTGGAAAGCGGCTTTACTCCGGCGGCCCTTGCATGGCTTGCACAGTCGCTTGGCACCGGTACTGGAAAGGGCGCAGCGATGGGCATCTACTCCGTTCTGTTAAGCCTGGGTGCGATTGGCGGCTCTTTGCTGGCAGGAGAACTCGGAAAGACATTCCAAGTGGACGGACTGCTGCTTGGCACGGCCGCGATGGGTGTGTGCGGGTTGGTTCTTCTTCAATTATTAAAGTCACCCACGATTCGACTGGATAAGGAAAATTATGAACCTGCCTGAATACGATCTCGCCATTGTCGGCGCCGGAGCCTCTGGCCTCATAGCCGCTGACTTCGCCGTTCAACTGGGTGCAAAAACCGCTTTGTTAGAAAAAGGACTGATCGGTGGAGACTGCACCTGGACGGGATGCGTCCCCAGTAAATCGCTGATCAAGGTGGCCACCGTGGCCCATCACGCGCGTATCGCGTCGCGGTACGGGGTCCATGTGAGCGCCCCCGCTGTGGACATGACGGAGGTGCGCGAATACCTGCGCGCCACCATCCAGCAAATTTACAAACCGACCATGCCCGATGCACTCCGCAAAAAAGGTATGGACGTCCTGCTGGGTGAGACACGTTTCCTCGATGCACACACTCTGCAAGTGGGCAACGAGCAAATCCGAGGAAAGAAAATCCTGATCAACACGGGCGCGGAGCCACGGATTCCCGCAATTGCTGGGTTGGCGGAGGTCCGGTATTCGACCTATCTGCAAATCTTCGACAATGACCGATTGCCGCAAAGAATGCTGATCGTCGGTGGCGGCCCCATCGGGTGCGAAATCGCCCAGGCCTATCGCAGACTGGGCGCAGAAGTCACGTTGATTGCTGAGCGTTTATTGCCATCGGAGGACCCGGAAGTCTCGGAAATTATCAGCAAAGTGTTCGAGCAGGAGGGAGTGCAGCGCATTCATGCGCGAGCGGAGAGTGCTCGCCAGCAAGGATCAGATATTACGGTTACGACAAAAGCTGGCTCTGTTACCGGCGACCTCCTCTTCGTTGCAACTGGAAGAGCGCCGCTGGTACACAATCTTGGCTTGGAAGCGGCAGGCGTGCGCTATTCCGTCCAAGGCATCCCAGTGAACCGCAACCTGCAAACCAACGTCCGGCACATCTATGCCGCCGGCGACGTGATTGGAGGCGCACAATATTCCCATCTGGCGGGTTGGCAAGGTTTTCAGGCAGTCAGAAATGCCCTGCTTCCAGGCAACAACGCGGGTATGACTGACGCTATGCCGCGCATTACCTTCACGGTCCCGGAAGTCGCCCAGATTGGCCTCACCGAAAGAGCGGCACGAGACAGATTCAAAGACGATCAACTGCACGTAAAGACGTTCGACATAAAGAAAGTCGATCGCGCCGTCAACGAAGACGACCGCCTCGGTCTGCTCAAGATTATTGCTCGTAAAGATGGCCGTATTGTTGGGGCGACGATCATCGGCGAAAGGGCGGGAGAAACCATCACCGAACTTTCTATCGCCATGCACAGCAAGCTCAAGTTGAGCGATCTGGCAGCCGCAATTCACCCGTATCCGACGTATTCGACAGGAGTGCAACTATTGGCCACAAAGATGGCCTTTGAAAGCGCCTTCGCCGGAAATTCTGGCAGGATCATTCGCGGGCTGTCGGCGCTGTGGCGTTAGCTTTTTACTCCGTGGCTACAGTTTGAGTCAGGGAAACTGATCGCTCCCCGCAATCGGCTTCTCTGACTAAAATCGGTTGGTCTACCTATTGGAATTTTCACCTATGCAGCCATTTTGCGGCATTCGGAAGCACATCGGCGGCACGCTTCCGCACATCGGCGGCAGTATTCCAGATCTTCGTGCTTCTCGCATTCCGTCGCACATGCTTCGCAAATTTCTACACATGTGCGACAGATGCTCGCAACGAATGCAGAGCCGGCTACAGTCCGCTCGGTTTCCCTCAGTGCAACAGTTGTTTAGGCACTCCGCGCACGCCTGAACGCACACGTCACAAGCATCGATACATCTTTGATTTTGGTTTGGAATTTTGAACCCTTCTGATAGGTTGAATCGGAGCAGGCCACAACAAGGCCGCCCCAGCACTCGCAGAATACGGCTTATACCGTAGTACAGAGCTAAGCCGTCTACATTGTGAAAAGAGAAGTCTGAGAGCAATGCGAATAATCCTGGATGGGCTAGAGCAGTCGCCCGAGTTCGCCGAATGCGCTTGACTCTATACCTACGTATAGGGTTTACCGTTGATTCATGGACGGCTTGAGCATCAACCAACTGGCGAAGAGTGGCGGAGTCAATCTTCAGACGGTTCGCTACTACGAGAGGCAGGAACTCCTCGCGCCCATATCCCGTACCGAGGCGGGTTATCGCATCTTTTCATCCGAGACTGTGCGACGGATTCGCTTCATCAAACGCGCTCAGGAATTGGGATTTTCATTGAAGGAAATCAAGGACCTGTTCTCCTTGCGGATCGACGCCCATACGACACAAGCCGACATTCGCAAGCGGACGCAGGCAAAGATTGCCGATGTCAAACAGAAGATTCTTCATCTCCAAGCCATCCATGCCAGCCTTTTGCGGATGGCAGAAGACTGCTCCGGTTGCGGGCCCTTGAAGGATTGCCCCATTCTCGCAAGCCTGGATAAAGAGGAGTTGTCATGATGGAATGCACTTGGAAACAGACCCTGCTTGCTGCGCCCGGTATCGGACTCTCGCTACTTCCGAAAATTGCCTGTCCCGCCTGCTGGCCAGCTTATGCGGGTTTGCTTTCTTCGCTTGGTCTTGGCTTCCTGATTCCAAATGCTAAATATCTTCTGCCAATGACAGCGGCATTTCTGCTGCTGGCAGCGGGAATGCTTGCGTTTCGGGCGCGGCGACGACACGGATATATGCCATTCGTTCTGGGAATTATCGCAGCCAGTTCCATTCTGTTCGGAAAGTTTTATCTGACTTCCGATCCACTCTTGTACGCCGGATTGGGAGTGCTCATCCTGGCCTCTGTCTGGAACGGTTGGCCCATAGCTTCCCGTTGTATCTGCGCTCCGGCAACGGGAACTTTATTCACCAGGGGCGCTCAAGGAGAAATAACAATGACCGCTAACAAAAGAAAAGTCGAAGTCTTCAGCGCAGGGTGCGGAGTGTGCGACGAAACCGTTGCGCTGGTGCAGAGCTTAACTTGCGAGTCATGCGACGTTGTTGTCCATGACATGCAACAACCCGAAGTAGTTGCAAAAGCCAAACGCTACGGCGTGCGTAGTGTGCCTGCTGTCGTCGTAGACGGCAAGCTGGCGGGCTGCTGTTCTGGCGGGCCGGAAGAACAGGGGTTGCGTGCTGCTGGCATCGGCGCTCGGCTTTAAGACGTATTACTAAATGGACGGCCCGGCCTTTGCGTAAACTAAATGGCCGCGGCCGTTCATCTAACGCGACCTGCTCGACCGGGATGCAACTATCGGCTGCAAAGATAGCCGTCGAATACGCCTTCTCCGAAACTTTGGGACGAATAATTCAGGGGCCATCGGCGTTCTCGCAATAGCTTTCGCCCACAGTTCAGTGGTGATTCCTTCGGTCCGCAGATCGCCGTTTTACTTCCTCAGGGAGGGATGCAAATGTCCTCGAAGCCGACACACCAACTGCCGCGCATCCTTGTACTGGATGTCAATGAAACCCTTCTTGACGTAAATACTCTGCGACCCTTCTTCGAGCGCTTCTTCGGAGATGGCGATGTGTTGAAAGAATGGTTTGCCCGGACGCTGCTCTATTCGCAAACAGTGACCCAAACCAACAATTACGTCGATTTCTCGACAGTTGCGCGCCTTGCACTGGAGATGACGGCAAAGATTCATGGCGTGCAATGTCACGAAGCCGATACCGCCTCCATCCTGGATGCGATGAAGAGTCTGCCCGCCCACCCCGAGGTTCCCGGTGCATTGCAACGCCTCCGCCAGGATGGATTTCGCCTGGTGACCTTGACCAACTCATCCCAATCGGTAGCCGAAGCGCAGATGCACTCAGCGGATCTTGCGCATCTGTGCGAACGGATTTTTTCCGTCGATGCTGTCAGAAAGTTCAAGCCGCATCCCGAGCCCTACCATTACGTGGCGAAGCAACTCAACGTAAAGACGAGTGAGATGGTAATGATCGCCGCTCACCCATGGGATCTTATGGGCGCGAAGGCTGCTGGCCTTGAGGTAGGATTTGTGAAGCGCCCAGGCGCTTCCTGGTTCGCTCTATCTCCGATGCCTGAGCTTTCTGCGAGCACACTGGATGAGCTGGCCACACGCCTGATCACCAGAGAATAGAAAGCCGCTGCCCAATTGACGCTGCAGAAGACTGTTTAATGCACGCCGACGATACGAAGCAGTGCGAATGCGGCGGCCCCCAACAATGCAGCTCCGGGCAGCGTCACGACCCAGGCTATCAACATGGAGCGCACTGTCTTTCTATTCACCTTCTCGTCGCCAGTTGATCCGATTCCAACGATCGCTCCCGCCGCGACTTGCGTCGTGGACATGGGCCACCCGAGCATGGCCCCAGATCCCACCAGCGTCGCTGTCACCAGGTTCGCCACGAACCCTTCCCGATGGTCCATCCGAGTCACGTCGCAAGCCAGCATCTCAGTGACGCGCCGCCCGGCTATCCAGCTTCCCAAAACGATGCCGAGCGCAATCGCCACGAAATAAGTTAGCGGCAGCACGGAGGCGGCCCCGGAAAGCAACCCGGCACTCATCAGAATGGCAGCCATCTTGGGTGCGTCGTTCAGTCCGCGAGCAAAGCTGGTCGCTCCGCTGGAAAGCCAATGCAGATGGTTGAGCGTGATTCTCGGAAACGGGTCTTCGCTGGCTTTGCACGTCGTGATGTGAAGTTGTGGCAGGACTGCGGTCGAAGACATCATGGCCGCCACACCATTTGCGGCGGTCGTGGGCTGGACCACTTCCGCACAGACACAGTCATTTGCCATGTCCGGGGCTGCTCCTCTCCAGATACGAAGAAGAACCGCGGTAACGGCCAATGCCACGACCGGGCTGAGCAACAGGGGAAGCGCAATCTTCCTGGCCAGCGACAGCCAGTCAACGCCGCCCACTCCATAGGCCACAGACGCGACACCGGCGACTGAACCGACAACCGCATGTGTCGTCGAGACGGGAAGGCGTTTGATCGTGGATAACGCTACCCAGAGGGCAGCGCCGGCAACGGTAGCAAGAGCAGCGGAGAAGCTAGGGTGGATTCCCTTCGCAAGAAGGCCGCTGCCGAATGTCTCGATCATGGCGCGTGCCAGAAATGCTGCGGCAATGGCTCCGGCTCCTGTCCAGAGTGTGCCCCACAGGATGGCGCGACGATAACTTGTGACGCCGCCACCGACCAGCGTGGCGACCCCTTTCGATACATCATTCGAGCCGTTCGCATAGGCCAGAGCGAACCCCAGAGCGAGCACCAGAATTAGAGCCATCTGATCACCTTGCCTAAAAATGTCAAAATGCTATACGGTGGCCACGGTTCGGGATTCCCACGCGTACGCCTGAAATGCGCCGTCTACCTTCGTGTGCACGACATGATTGCTGTAGTTGCTGATGGTTTTCACGGCGATCGCAAGGACAATCTCCAGTACGTCGCGGTCGGAGTACCCGGCAACGATGAAATCCTCGAATTGTTCAATCGTCGGGTTGCCACGCTGCTCCACCATGAACTTCGGGCAAGGGCGTAGGCGCAAACTGCTTCATCAGGTGCTCCGCGAAACTGCTCTGTCCGGCCCAAAGACGCGTGAACCCGCGCATTGCAATATTGATAGCGAGAGTGACGCGCAGCAGCGCATAGACAACACTTCTATTCGCAAAAGAGCCGGAAGCCGCCATCGCTACGCTCTCTCCTTTTAGATCAAGCCACGTATACCGAATCGCTGGACGATGCTCAAGAATTCAATTCTGCTCGCACCCACTGCATCCCGGCAAAGCCTGCAAAAACCGCTGCGCTTCATTTATGCCGAATTGCTTCCGGGGCGCGCACGGTGTCGAGCGGTATTACGTGCAACGTCCACTTTACCGGCTGGGTCACCGGGTTGAAGCATCCATGATCGTTGCAGGCCTGATAGTTGAGAGTTCCCGTGACTTCGACCTGCCTGCCTTGACCCACAGAATGGACAAACTCGTGTGTAGCGCTCATGACCACGTCTTGCCGAATCACGGTCGACCTGTTATAAACCGGAACTGACTCCTTGAGAATTGGGAAATCCATAATGGTTCCCTGCGGGTACTCTGTCGGCAGCGGATGCAAATCTGGACTGTCATCCAACATCAGCTTCACCACCTTGTAGCCATATTTTTCCGCGCCCGGAGCATAGACATGCACCTCTGATGCTGGATGAATCGTTACCAGAAGTTCGAATCGGCTGCCCGGGCCGACCACATTGTCAGACTGGGCAAGTTGAACGGTCACATGTCGTCCATGCGGGATGAGAAATGGATGCACAGCGGGCACGGGGCCGCCGAATATCTCCGCATACGCGTTATTCGGTGTAAACCGGTCATAATATTGCGCCTCAAAAAATCGCTTCTGGATGATGCCATCTGGCGTGATGAAGTACATGCCTGGATAAGGAATGCCCGCGGCAAACCCCTTACCGTCCGGGTTAAGGATACCGAAGGCGCGGATGATCTTCGATTGCGGATCCGAGAGCATAGGATACGTAATCCCCTTGCGATCGGCGAAGCTCTTCAGGATTGCCTGCGAATCGTACGTGATCGAAGCAACATGGATGCCTCTCGTCTCAAACGCCTGCTTGGCCTGCTGTAACTCAAGGAGCTGCTGCTTGCAGAACGGACACCAATCCGCTGAGCGCGAGAACAGTAATAGCAGGCCGTGTTTCCCCTTGAGCGTGTCAAACGTCTGGAGAGAACCAGTCTGATCCTTTGCAGAAATCGACGAAATTTTGTCGCCCACCGTCAGGCCATGTACCTTTGTGATAGTTTGCGCATGCAGCGCACTCACCAAAACAGGAAGAAGAAGCCAACCCGCACTGAGTCTTGTCAAGCGGAATGTACGTCGCATCATTCAACTCACTCTTTCTAGCCAAACCATCAATCGCGAGTGGCCAGCAAACGGCCAGCATAAGCTTTATGCAATTTGCTCTCCTTGGTTTGATTTCCATAATTGGAAAAGGTTACAGGGCGGTTTTCCGTACAGAAGTGGAGTCGAGATGATGTAACCTTTGCCCGTCCCGTGAATCCTAGTCTTTAAGGTTGTTGCGGACAGTATTGTCAATGAACGATCAGGCGCTGATGGACAAATCGAGGGAGCCATTCCTGATCCAGAGAATCAGGGCAGGAGAGCGCAGCCATTTTCATGAGCTGATCCGGCCGTATGAGCGGCGTGCGTTCCTGATTGCATATTCCGTCCTTCGCAATCAGGACGATGCGGAAGATGCCGTGCAACAGGCTATGCTGAAGATATTTCTGAACCTGGTACAACTCACGGAGGCCGACAAATTCGCCCAGTGGGCCATGCGGGTGGTTGAAAACGAAGCAAAAATGTACAGGCGGAAGCGCCACCAGCATCTCTATGAATCCATGGATGATGAGGAGGAAAAAGAAGGGCAGTCAAAACACTACCGTCCCAGGCAATTTGCTGACTGGCGCGATCTTCCGAATGAAATCCTGGAGCAGCAAGAGGTCCGTGCCGCGATCATAGAGGCGATGACGAGCCTCCCGGAAATCTACCGTGAGGTATTTATGCTGCGGGATATGGAGCATCTGAACGTCGCGGAGACGGCAGAAATTCTTAGCATTGGGGTGCCAGCGGTCAAGACCCGATTGCATCGGGCGCGCTTGATGATGCGCGAAGCACTGTCGCCGATCTTCGCCAAACCCAGGATCTCGATTTGGGAACGCTGGAAAGGAGTGAACCCTTGGTCCGCTGCAAAACAATAATCGCCCATTTGTCCGAGTACCTCGATGACGAGGCTTCGCCGGAATTGTGCCACACGATCGAGCAGCATCTGCGCGGTTGCCATCGATGCTCTGCCATCTACGACAGCACCCGGAAGATGCTGGTCATTACAGGAGACAAACGGGTGTTTGAAGTTCCGGCCGGTTATAGCGGCCGCCTGCATCGTTTTCTCGACAAAAACATTCTTGAAGGGTCCTCCAGTTGAGCAAAATCACCATTACGATCACGCATCGAACTACAGGGACCGTGCTTGCCGAGGGGCCGGTCGGCTGGGGCATCACTCCATTTGAGGGCAACTACTATATTCGTCACCAATATCTGAAAGACGGCGCGTTCAAAGCGAATTATGTTCCAGGCTTCTGCCCCTACAAGTTCTTCTACTTCTGGATGGACTGGCTACTCCCCAATGGAGAGCGGCAAAAGAGCCTGGGCTGGATGTACTGGCTGCCAAACCCGCTGTTCCCATTTATTTGGTTCCGGGTTGCGCTGCCAGGGAATCATCCAGACCTCCGTTACGAGCGCCGCGATCTGGTCTCGTGATCGCTACTCAGAAAATGAGTTGTCAAAAACATCTCCTCAGTCTGTAACTTTCCTTCGAGGTCGGAATCGTAGCTGATATAGGGCCGGACTCCGGTGTGGCCTCATTTCTAATAAGGAAAGGTACTTAACCAATGAGCACTAAATTGTGGATGCCCCTAGTTGCCGCAGCCGCTTTCGCTTTCAGCGGAATGGCGATGGCCCAGAACTCCATCGTTACGGTGGAAAGCCAGCATAACTTCAACCAAACCGTTTCCAATATCAAGTCTGCAGCGAGCCAGAATGGCATGATGGTCATGGGTCATCTTGATCAAGGCCATGTTTTGTCGATGACTGGCCTCCATGTCAATGGTCAATCGTTCTTCGTCGGCAACCCCAACGTCGGCAAAAAATTGTTCGATGCGGACCCTGCCGTCGGACTGTTCCTTCCACCCCGTATCTTTGTCTATCAGGGGAAGGACGGACATACGTATGTGAGCTACGAGAAACCATCGGCAGAGGCCGCTCAGATGAACAACCAGAAGGTCAGCATGGGCGCCACAATGATCGATATGAAACTCGACAAGATCGCTCATGCGGCAGCTAACTAAACAATCACGGGATTGACTGACGCACGTGCAGCTCCAACTGAGGAGAACATGAGAAAAGGTTTGGGAACTCTTATCCTTACCGGTGCAACTTTGACATTGGCGTCAGTCGGGCCGCTGATTTTCCCTATAGCGGAGTCCGGGACTGGAACTTTGAGCACGCTGGCTTTGCATTGGTTGATCCCGTCCATTGCCGTACTCGCCATTATCGCGTTCGTAGTGCGAAACACTTACCCGCTGATCACCCGCTCGATTGCCTGGGGCGCTCTGTCGGGATGTATCGCCACAGCGGGCCTGGAGGCTATCCGTATTCCCGGCTCTCATATGGGCTACATGCCCGGCAGTATGCCGAAGCTGATGGGGGTTCTGCTTCTCAACCAATTTATGACAGGCCCCACGGTTTTATCTAATATCGCTGGTTGGGTCTATCACTTCTGGAATGGTGCGGCTTTCGGAATCATCTATGTGTTGTTCCTTGGAACTACAAGAAGATGGCCCGCGTGGATTTACGGCCTTGTCATTGGAATCATATTTATGCTAAGCCCGGTTGTTCGTTCTCTCGGTATAGGCTACTTCGGACTCCAGTTTTCGATCGGGTTCCTGATCGTGGTTTCCCTGGCGCATCTGGCCTTTGGCATTTTGCTCGGCTGGCTCGCGCGACGTTTCGCCGGCTCGCAGTCCAGCGCGTTTTTCTGGTGTTTCCGTTTTCTCTTCGGAAAAGCCAGCCGCGAAGAGCAGCCGGCCGCTGCCCATCCATAGCCCGCGTGACCGGCAACCGGTCCGCATAGTTGTCAGCGGCGAGAACATTTTCCGTTGACTGAAGACCGAAGCCACAACCCTCATGTGTCTTTTCTCCTCAAAGACGGGCCTTCACCTCTCCGGCAAGTCTGCGATAAGCAGAGGGATACTCTCGCTCCATGCGTGCGGAAGCGGCACAATTCATCAAGCCGAACGACCGGCTCCCATCCATGGGGCGTCTGGAGATTTACAACCAGATGTATTGGTGCCGCCTGCTCGACGCTTTTGCAGACGATTTTCTGGGCTGCGGGCAATCGTCGGCGCGCGTCGCTTTGAGCGGTTGTCGATCGCCTATCTTGCGGAGTGCCCCTCGCGTTCTTTCACCTTGCGCAATCTCGGCAGCCGTCTATCGATGTGGCTGGGGAAACATCCGGACTTCGGGACGGCCTCACTCTGAATGAGGGAAGATATTGCCAGATTAATAACAACGCAAAATATTGGAAGAACTGTGATATCCAGCTAAGGCTGAAAAATAGTAGTACCGCGTAGAGTGCTCAAGCAGCTTCGGAACCGCACTAGTCATCTGCGAAGGCACCAGCATGATTTCTCCGAACAGCTATTGTGGCCGCAGGACTGAGTAAACACAACTGGACTGAAACAGATGTATCAAAGAATGTTAGTCGGAGCTTGCATTGCCGATCTGCCCTGCGAGTTGGGAAAGTTTTCACTGTAGGCGCAGTGTGGTGCCACTACGTTTTACGTTTCGCTTTCTACTGCCGAGGTTCGACATGCAGAATGACACCACAATTCACGACCTGAAGTGCGTCATTGTGGTAGCGCAGGAGGGGAGTCTGTCGCGTGCGGCCGCACGCTTGCATACGACGCAGCCCGCGCTGGGTCGCAGAGTACATCACGTCGAGGCCGAGGTCGGCGTGAAGCTCTTCTATAGCTGGTACGGTGGGGTGCAATTGACAGAATCCGGTAAGGTCTTAGTTGAAGAGATTTTGAAGTCGGTCGACCATTGGGAGCGTGCGGCACAGCGTGCGCGCAATGTGGCGCATGCCAGGGACGGCCTTTTCCAGGTTGCATACTCTTCGTTTCTCAGTCCGGAGTTGTTGGGGATCATATCAGACCTTCATTTCGACCGACCTGGAGATCCAGTCATGAAGCACACCAGCCTGCATACGATGGGGATCATCCGAGGCGTGCTGGAAGGCCAGTACCAGGCGGGGATCGGCTATCTCCCGAACAGCTATCCGGAACTCGAAGCGCGAGAACTCCTCGACGAGGACCTGATGCTCTGCATCCCGGCACGGCATAGACTCTTTCATCTCGATTCCATCGCTCCGCAGGACCTCGAAAGAGAACCGCTGATCGCCATATCGGAACATGCGCTTCCCGAAGTCCACAAAGAGATCCTTGCCTATTTTGAGGTTCTCCGAATCGATCTGAACGTGATCGCTCAGCCCTTCACATTCTACGAGGCGATCCACATGGCTTTGGGCGGCAAAGGCATTGCGATGGTGAGCAACGGCTGGTCCCACTTAACGAAGGAAGGGATTATATTTCGCCCACTCGCGGACAGGTTGCTGACGATGAAGACTGGGATCTTCGTGCGGCGGGACAACCGCACAGCGATTGTCAACGACTTTCAAAATTTGCTATGGGCGAGAACAGGAAAGCTCAGAAACGAGAGGCAAAAGGTAAGTCTCGGCTTCCGCAAAGGAGTTGTCTGATGTGGCGATATACGTCTGCTGCAAAGTGCTATATTAGCAAGCTAAGTGATACCCCGAAGGGATATTTCATGCGCAAACTTGCTTTGATTTCGATTGCAGGTCTCCTGCTTATCGCCGGCTGCAATGACAGCAAGAAGCCAGACGCCGCCAATTTCACGAAGACAATCAACCAGTATCTTGCGAGGCACGGCCAGGCATGCACCTTCTTTGCGCAGACGTTTCCGATTGATATTCCCGCATCCGCGTTGATGGACCAGTACGGCACCGCGCCGCAGATGGCCGCTCTGGAACTGGCTGGGCTGGTGCATGGAAGCAACACGACAGCAGTGATCCACGGAATGATGGGTGCGCTAGGTCCATCTGCGCCGCGTCCCGTGAGGCGTTACGAGCTGACGGATGAAGGAAGGAAATACTTTCAGGTAAAGCCCGGCGTATTCGGACAGAACAGCGCTTTCTGCTATGGCCAAGAGACGGTCGATTCCATTGTCAAGTGGACGGAACCGGCGACGATGGGGCCATATACGCAAAGCGAGGTCACCTATACCTATAAAATTGCGGATCTCGCGCCGTGGGCAAAACGTGCAGATGTGCAGCAGGCATTTGGCGACATCCGGACCACCGTCAGCGGCATCTCGAAAGCCAATGAGATGGCAGGACTGCAGCTGGCGAACAAGGGATGGGAAGTTCCTGCGCCGTAAGTCTATTCGGAAGCTGTTGTCCTGATCTCCGCAACGTGCCGCCACCCATCCTGGTTGGTGACGTGCGTGACTATGTCGATGGATCGCCTGCATTCTTCCTCCACGTCGCGCAGAGTGACGCCGCCTGAGCCGCGCATGGCAAGCTGTGCCAGCCGGCGCAGGGCGTCCTCAGCACCGTTGGCATGGATGGTCGAGAGCGACCCGCGATGGCCGGTGTTGAGCGCGTCGAGGAAAACCCGCGCTTCGGGCCCACGAATCTCGCCGACAATGATCCTGTCCGGCCTGTGGCGCAGCGCGGCTTTGAGCAGGTCGGCGAACCCGATCTGGTTCTTGTGGGTATCGAGTTGAGCCTCGGCGGAGATGACGTGCGGCTTCCTGATATAGAGTTCCGCTACATCTTCAAGGATCAGGATGCGGTCGCTTTCGGGAATAAAGCTGGCCAGCACATTAGCGAGTGTGGTTTTTCCTGAGCTTGTTGCGCCGGAGATCAGGAGGTTGTCGCCACGCCGCACAGCATCTGTCAGTATCTCCGCCTGCGCTTCAGTCAGGGTTCGCCGCTCGACCAGGTCATGGATGGTGAAGTTCCGCGAAGTGAATTTGCGGATGGTCATCATCGGACGGGGATTGACCACAGGCGGGATGAGCGCAGCCATGCGGCTGCCATCGGGCAGGCGCAGGTTCAGAATGGGAGAATCGGCGTCAAGTTTCTTGCCGAACTTGTTGGCGATGACTTCAAGTCCGGTGTGAAGCGCGTCTTCCTCGAACCGAATATTCGGCAGCGACTGAATGCGACCCGCCTCTTCGATCCAGACAGAACCATCGGGATTGACCATGATCTCGGAGATCGTCTGATCCAGCAGCAGGGATTCGATGGGTTTCAGGAACGGGATGATGATCTCAAAGCTCACGCCTGTATCCTCCGGGGATCAAAGCTGATGTGCTCCTGCTCGAACCAGGTCATGGTGATTGGCAGGAAGTCAGGCTTGAGATAGCAGTAGGTTGGCGGCAGTGGGGTGACGCCATCAAAGGCGACAACGACGGCCTGCGCGTTTTTGAGATCGAAGAAGACCTTTTCCTCGAACAGCGGCTCTTTCCGCTTTTGATATTGCTTGGAGGCTGACACGGAACCTTTGTTCGATGAGGTGCGGCCACTGAGCCATCCGACGTTGGCATTGGTCGATGATTCTGAAACGGTGTAGCTGATCGCAGTGCGGTCTGCCTTGCCACACAGCTCCGAGGCATACCGGGCCGTTTCAGGATCGGATGTGGTGAGAAAGACTTTGGTGCGGAATGCCTGCAGCAGGGTCTTCACGCCTTCATTGGGCAGGGCGTCTTTCAGGCTTGCGATGCTCTGCGTGGCAACAATGGGGATACACTTCGGCTGGCGCGAAATGGACAGGAATCTCTCATCGCCGGTCGGGTTATCACCGCCGACCGTGGCGAAGTTCTGGTACTCATCGCAGAGAAACACCGTTGGACGGAAGTGTTTCTCCGGCTGTGCGCCCATCTTTGGAATACGCAGCAACACTGCGCGCTGGTAGTCGATCTTCATTAAGGTGCCAATGGTTTTTGCCAGTGCCGGGTTCAGGGCCACGGGAAAATTCAGACCAACGACCGTGCCCATCTCGATCAGTTGCTCGAAGGGAGGGAGGACACAGCCTTTCGGATCGCCGGCACATGGCTTGCCTTCATAAAGTTCTCTCGGAGGGCAGAAGACACGCCGCACCTGGGGATCGGTTTCAAACAGCGAGAGGAAGACCACGATGCCCTGGATGATCGAGGTCTTGACCTCGGAGCGAAAGAACTTCCAGTGTTCCCAATACCAGTATTGGATACTCTCGAAGCGGTCCTCCTGCTCCAGTGCGTAGGGCTTGCGGGTATAGATGAAGAACTCGGCATTTGTCTCCTGAACCAGCAACTGCTCCAGTTCTTCGGTCCACACGGCAAGATACTGCTTTGCGTCCTTATTCCACTCGAATCCGAGCGGGGACAGCAATGGTGCATGTTTCCGATAAGCACCTTTCCCTATAGCGATGTATTGCATCCGGCTGAAGCGCGATCCCACTTCGATCAGCATCTCTTCCAGACGTCCGGCGCTGATGACAGTGCGGAAGAGATCGACCAGTGTCAGGTATCCGTTGCGGACGCGATGGAGCAGAATCACGTACCGGACCAGATCGGTGTAAGACTGCTGCCAGAAGGGTTCCTTGCCTTTCCCCCATATCGAAGTGATGATGGAGGCGATGTTGAATGCCTGTGCGTAAGGATCGAGCGAGTTGTTCAGCGGGTTGTAGCGGATATCGCCATCGAGCGAAACCTCAACATAATCCTGCTCACGCCCGCACCCCTTCAGGATGCGCCGAAGCTGGCGGCAGAGATCGCCCTTGACCTCCAGTACGACGCCGGAAAGTTTCCGTAGTGGATCGTTGGCACGATAGGCAAACAATTGCCGCATCGCTGGAAGGACCATGGCCGCAGTTTTTCCCGACCCGGTTGCGCCGACGATGCAAGTTCCGGTGTAGAGGCCACGTTCGGGGATGGTGAGCCATTGCGGAGCCGGACTGGGCCTGGGAACTAACTGGCGATGAATCTCTCCCAGAACCATAGAGAGGTCGGATCGAATACGCGGATCGGGATACGGTGGGAGCGCCCCGGCTGCCTCCTCGACCGCTCTCCTATATATATGAACATAGGCCAACGAGAACAGCATGGAGAAGATCAGGAACGGGGTGCTGTACAGGAAGCCGTCATAGCTCCATACCAGCGCATGAAAGATCGTAGGCCGCCCCCATGCGACCAAGCGCAACAATGGGTTCGCGGTGTTGATCGGATACAGGCTATTCAGGGTGATGCCGCAGGCTGCGCTCAAGCCGAACGAGAGCAGAATGCGATATTCAATCAGTGAATGAGTGACGCGTTGCAGATGTGCGCGAATATTCATAAGAAGATTACCTCCTTCATCCCCTCACCACAGTGGACGTCATCGATGGATCAGGTTTCGTCGCTGCTTCGGCTACGGTCCTGATCGGTGCTGGCGCTGCCTTTGGATTGTTGGCTGGCTGTGCGGCATCCGGCGCCACAGTCGCTTTGTATTTCTGGAAGTCTTCTTCCTGGCTGAGCGCGAAACGCAGCAGCTCATTAATGACGTAGTTAGTTTCGTTGCTCGACCACTGCGCCAGCGATTCGATGTCATCGGCGACGGTCTGGTCGATGGAAGATTGGAGCTTCGCGCGGCGTATCCGGCTCACTCCGTGGATCAGTTTCAGTCTGGTCATGGGGTATCTCCTGTGGATGAAGTTGCGGTCTGTCGTGAATCCGTCACGGATAAGTTATGGATCAGTTCAGGATCGGCAGCGGATACTGAACCGATCTGCTTTGCATCCAGCGCAGATCGCTTTGATATCTGCGGCAGATACGATCTCGATATGTGAAAGGCCGGGGGCGGGAGCGACGAGCGCGGCGGGGCCGACGCGGCAATCCGGCAGGATGGCGTCGCTCCCGCCCCGGCATACACCTCACCGTGACCCCGGCCATCTTTCTAACTCGTTCTATCTGCATGACTAAGCCTCCATCGCAGGGGTCTCCTGCGGGGTCTGCTGGTGGGTCTCGTTTCCTTCTTCCGATTGGCCGTCCTGTCGCAGCGTGTAGATGGGATAGCTGTACGGAAGCACTGTCGTGGTGAACGTCAGGCGCAGAGGGCTTTGCAGAAACCGCTCGCGGATCTTCGCCGCATTGGTGGCTCCTGTCTTCCACGCGGCATACAGCGCCTGGTGTTCGAGCGTGGTGTAGAGGGTCTCTCCTTCGCGCAACACCTCAAGCTCCGAGGTCAGGACCCCGCCTCCTTCGGCCTCGAAGAACTGTCTGGCCCGCAGGAATTTCAGAAAATGATCGACGCCCATCGGCGTGAGCGGGGTCACGCCGCGTATCCGGTCGACGGGAAAGCAGCGTTCAAACGCGGCCTTTGCCCGCCGCACGTTGGCTTCCGTGTCGGCAAGATATATAAGCTCGGAGGCACCGAGGGCGCTGAACAGTGGCTGATACTGCTCAAGGAAACGCTCGAACCGGGAATCACTGACCTGGCCTTCATCGAAGAAGGTGAACCGCGGAACACCAATCCTGGAGACGAGGATGGGAAAGGCGTCGGAGAAGTAGAGCGGCCTGCCCACATAGCTCTGCGGCAACAATTCCAGTTTCACGCCGCACTGCGTAGTGAAGAAATCGACTTTGGCCGCTTCTGTAACGAGTATGTCCGCGTCGATGTGATCGAGGATGAAGTCGAGCACCATGAGCCGGGACTTGATGTAGGCGTCGCTCTTAATGCGCCGGTGCTGCGATCCGGGAAGGCCGAGAGCGGCATAGACCGGCTTCGCCGTCAGATGATAGATGTGCCGTCGCTGCCCACACTCGATGACCTGGACGTGCCGGTGGCGATGAGCTTTCGTGAGAAAGCGAGTCGCCATCCTGCCGCCTTCCCGTTGGGTGAAGCGGTGATACTGGCGGCGCAGGAAGAACCCGGAATGCACGGCGACCAGATACAGGAACGAGGCTTCACGTCCGACATAGCCAGCAGTTTCGAGAGATTGGATAGGGTCGTAGTCCATCGTTACAACTCCAGAATGTTTTCCATCAGGTGGCTGTCGTCTTCGATCCTGGCGGTCAGCGTGGCGCGGTCGGAGGCCGAGGCGTAGTTGCGGAAACCGGCCTGCGCTTTCGAGCGCAGGTGGCCGCGATGGTAGGCGGCGGTGAGGACTTCGATGTCTTCGTGCCCGGTGCGCGATCCCTGATCCTGATCCAGGCTTGGTTCCTGACCGGCCTGACGGGGAAGGTCGTACTCGATACGCGCGTCGGGGATCTGGATGCCACCGTTCACGAATGGGAGATCGAACTGCTTGGCGACCTGCTCCTTGACCTCGGCCATGCCGCGCGCGGGATCGGCCTTGCGCTCCCGGTAGATCTCCTTCTGCACGTCGGCCTTGATCTCGTAGTCGAGTTTCACGCGCAGGTTCGTGCCGCCTTTGCCCTCGATGCGTTCGGCCTCTTTCCGGTAAGCGCGGTAAATCTGCGAATCGTGTTCCACCTCGCGCGGCTTGACCAAACCGGCGTAGACCTTCTGGTCTTTGGGGAGGTCGCCATCCTTAATAAGCAGGCCGCGGCCTTCTTTGGTGAGTGTGACCACTTCGACGCGCTCGATGCTGCGCCGGCGTCCATCGCGGCGCAGGTTGACGTGCGCGGTCTCGATGAGGCCCTTGTCGCGGAGATAGCGGAGATCATTTTCGAGCGTGCCGGACTTGCCGCGATAAAGAGACTCGCAGAGGTCCGCTGTGCGGACGACGCGGAAGCGCCCGGTTTCGTGGAGGAGCTGCTTTTCTTCGGGCCGCAGCTCCAGTCCGACGATGTTTGTGGCAGCGCGCGCCGGACGGCGCGGATCGTCTGAAAGCACAGGACGGCGGCGCTCGCGCGGAACGTCCTGCGTCGACTCTTTCTTCCTGCGGGAAGTACGCGGGCGGTTTTGGCGCGCGTCCGCTCTTGGGTCGTCGGCTTGCTTCAGCCGGTGCTGCAAGAGATTTTCCGGCACTGTGCGCTTAGGCGTCCGCACATCATTGGGTGAACTGTCGTTCTCATCGCGGCGGCGCGGCAATTCCTGGGGAATATCGAGTCTCATGGCTGTGACTCACTGTCGTCGCCTTGTTCCGGCGAAAACTCAATAGAAGTTTGCGAGGTCACCGATTCCGCGGCGTCCGAGGTTTTCTGGCCGGCGACGCGACGCACGTCGTAGTCGGCCAACCGCGTAAAGCGGTTCATCTCTTTTTCCGCAGCCTTGCGCATTTGGCGCACTTTGACGATGAGATCGGATGTGCGCTCCATATACTGGTCTTCGTTCAGCATGGCTACTGTTCCTCCTCGTCTCCACCGAAGCGGGACAGAATCTCTTCGGACAGCTCGCTCTGGCCGGTGTGGATCTCCTGGTCGAGGTGCCTTAGCTTGCGGCCTGTGTCGCGGAGGAAGAACTTGCGCTCGATCCAGACGGTGAGACCGAGCAGGTTGGCGAAAAGGAGAGCGCAATAAAGCGCGATGCTCTGGAGGTAGGCGTGCAGGATGAGATTCCTCCACGGCACAAGGAAGCGCAGCTCGTGCATGAGCCAAAAGCCGAGCGCGAGAAAGATCAGTGTGGCGACGAAGGTGGCATTAGCGATCACGGGTGTCCTTTCAGTGGCAACCAGAGAGCGGCGTTATTAGAAGAAAAGCGGAGAAGGGTTAGCTTCTCCGCAAAAGGAAAGCGGGACGGAGTTAATCATCCTCGCCTTCGTCAACGCCGACGGGTGGGTAGTCCAGCTTGCGGATCTGTATTGCATGGACCTCGTAGACAGGGCGCTGGTCTGTGACCGTTTTGCCTGCGATGACGATGGGGCGATCGTAGTGTGAGACATGGAGCTGGCCTTCGATCTCGACGTAGTCGCCCTGCTTCATGCCTCTGGTGAAGCCGCAGAAGAAGGGCCCTGGGCAGATGACCCGGTGCCAGGCGGTGCAGGGATGCCATTCGTTGGCGGCTTTATGCCAGGTGCCGGACTCGATGCACAGCGTGAGTACCGCGAAGGCGTTCCTGCTGATTCCATCTGAGGCGGGCACCTGGGCATCGCTGCCGAGGAACCCACGAAGCGTGACGGTGTTTGCGAAAAGTGTCATGGTTGCACCTCCGAGGGGAGGACAACGCGGCCTAAGCCGCGTCGTCCTCCGTGATGGGATCGGCATCGGGATTCTCCGTGCCTTGCGATGCGGGCTGCGCCAGCTTCTTGACGAGGCTGGCACGTATCTCCCAACCGCGGCGTTTAACCGTGGTCTTCTTCTTGCCCTCACCGACCTCGGCGTCAAACTCGGTGCTGCGAAGCTCGCCTTCGATCTCGACGTAGTCGCCCTTCTTCAAGTTCTTCGCGTACTCGGCGGGCTTGCCGAAGGTGACGATGCGGTGCCACTCGGTGTGGTTCACCCACTGGCTGGTCTGCTTGTCCTTGTAGCCGGACTCGGTGGCCAGCGATAGTACGGTAAAGGTGTTCTGCTGTTTGGTGGCGAAGCTCTCGGCGGCCTTGCCGAGGTAGCCTTTCAGGGTTATGTGGTTTTCGTAGAGTGCCATGGTGTTTCTCCTTGTTTGTATTTGCCCGGATTGCTCTCGGAACACTCCTGCGCGAAGCGACGTGAGGTGCCCCGCTCCCAAGGCCGAGATGTGCTTTCTGCGGAGGCTCCGAAGAAAAAATCTCGCCCGTACTTTGGGCCGCAGCCGCAAGGGAGATTTTTTGTTTGGAAACCCAGACCCGCAGGGCGCCCGTAAGGGCGAAGCAGAACATCGACGTGCCGCCGGGCGCGGGACAAGCACCGAGCGAGTGACCGAGAGTGAGCAGGGAAAATACAGGAGAGGTGGCTCTCTACGGAAACGTTCTTTCTGAAAGGCATCTCCATCAGGACGCCATCCGCCACCGCATCGCAGCAGAACGATTCGTTGTCGCTGGCCACGTACTCGGCTCGAAAAGCAGAGAGTGAGTGGACCATGTTCTTCGATTGGTACCGCATCGTTCTCCGAATTCCGCCATGCGAAGGACCGACGCCTGGACGACGGAATGGAAGGCGAGCTGCACCGCTCCAGCTCCGAATCGAGAGTAGGAATAGACCATCTCTCCCGCAGCGCCTGAGAGGTACGCGGCTGCCCCGGCCTGAACGCATGGCTGTTCACGGCTGTTCCCCGGTGCCGGTTTCACGGAGGATGGCATCCACGGCTGCGATGCGCTGTCCGATCCATCGCATGACAGGGACAGCCATCGAGTTGCCGAGCGCCTTGTAGCGGGGCCCATCGGCTGCGAGCTTGCCGCGATACTCAACCAGGGTGTAATCGTCAGGGAACCCTTGGAGACGCTCGCACTCGCGAGGCGTCAATCGTCTCACCGCCATCTGCGACTGCAACAGATTTGGAGGGTCGTTGCTGGCGTCGGAGCTATCAACCTGCTTCCCATAAGAAGCCGTCAGGGGCGATGCAACCGGAAGCTCCTGCATCACAGCGGTCGTGGAGCTGTTCTCAATGCTTCCTGGAGCGCGTGTGCGCAGACTTCCCGCAATATCGGTTGCCGAGGCCGCACTTGCGGTGCCGTCGCTGCCGTGAAGCGTGAAAGCCACGGATGGCGCATGGTCTTCAGTTGCGTCCGCGGGACATGATTGCAGGATGCCATTGACCTGGTTGCCACCGCCACGGGAGCGGTTCAGGCGTCCATGCACGGCACACTCCCGCACCTCGCCACGCTGATTCGTGCTGAAGGCGATAGCAAGCTGTCCTCCGCCGTTGGCATGGCTGGCGTCATGCCCCATACTGCGCAGCGTGGGGGCAATCTCATTCGCATCGGCTCCATAATCCTTAGCGGAGAAGGCGACATAGCTGTTCGTGCTGCCTCCTGCCGCGGAGCGAACACTTGCGATATCGGATGTCTCCGGCATCGCTCCGCCCTCGCGTCCGCGCAGATTGAAGGCGATAGCCTGAGCACCGCCGCCGCTTTCAAGCGTGTGCGCGACATCGTCGGAGAAGCCGCTGCCATTGGATTTGGTATGGGCTGTGCAGATGGCGACTGGCACCATGGGCGTTCCGCGCCCGGTGCCGTCTTCGCTCGCGTCGAAGCCATCAGCGGAGAGAGAATAGGCGATCAGCATCTCTGTCTCAAAGTCCTGCCTGCCCATGCCTCCAGCATTTAGACAAAGAGACAGTTCGTCGGTCGATGACAGGACCCCTGCGCCTAGTTGATTGCGGACGAACCCATCCTTGCATCCGGTGTCGATGGTGGGCGAGGTGTCTGTGAGGCGACCGCCAGCAGGGCCGACTTCAACGCCTCCGGCAACTCCTTGCCGCGCTTCTCGGCGCGGCGGAGGATGCCCCGACAAGCCGTTCCACTCAAGAAATACCGCTGCGGCAGGTCGCCAGTCTCCAAAATATCCGACAACGAAGACGCGACGCCGTCGCTGGGGTACTCCAAAAAACTGAGCGTCGAGAACCCGGTAGGCGATCCCGTACCCGAGTTCGACCAGCATCCCGAGAAAGGCTCCAAACGTCCGTCCTCCGTCAATCGACAGGACACCGGGGACGTTCTCCCACACCAGCCATAGGGGCCTGAGCCGATCAGCAAGTCGAGCAAACTCGATGGTGAGGTTGCCACGCGGGTCATCCAGTCCCGCTCGTTTCCCGGCGACGGAGAAAGACTGGCAAGGTGTTCCTCCGGCCAAAAGGTCGATTGTTCCCACATTTTCTTTACCTATTTTGGTGAAGTCGCCGGCATTGATGACGGCGCCATCGGCGGGCAGAGCGACGATGTTGCGAATGGCTGCCGCGCGCTGCTTCGCCTCTTTGCGCGAGGGCGCATCGTGTGGACTCGGCATGTGGACGGGCCGCGATGCGCTATAGCGCGAGCGCAGCAGCCAGCAGCAGAACGGGTCGACCTCGGCGAACATCGCGGGGCGCCAGCCGAGCGGTCCCCATGCGACCGAAACTGCTTCGATGCCCGAGCACACGGAGAGATATCTCACGCGACACTCCGGGGCCAAGTCCCCCGCTTTTGCTCGCAGAGCACTTCAAGCGTGGCGAGGATATGCGCCATGGAGGTGTTGTGTCCGTAAAGGACCATGTCGGCGTAGCGAACGGGAGAAAGATCGCCGGCGCGGTCCACGAGTAACAGCGGCATCGGGGCGGAGGCGTTAAGGACGCGGTGAATCAGCCGTCCGGCAAGATCGCCTTGCTGCGCATGAATGAGGATGCCGCAGGCGAACGCCGTGTTGTGGTCATCGGCGACGAGAGCGGTGACGTCGACGCTCTTGCAGAAAGCCGATACCTCATAGGGGTGCAGGCGCAGCGCGTAGGCGGTAGCCGAGAGAAGGTGTAGGTCGGCGCAATACAGCAGGATGGGTTTCTTCGCTCGCATGGCTGTCAGCTCCCGAATGCCTGGTCTTCGTGGATATAGCTGATGACCAGGCCGAGTGGATTGGTCAGCAGCATGGCGTTGGGGACTTCGCTGCGGAAGCTATAGATCACATTCGCAGTCCAACGCTCGCGCCTCTGCTCTGTGCCATCGCCCGGCGAGCGGAAGACCTTCTGAAATTCGATTTGCGCGCGGTAGGGAGACTGACGCGTATCTTCGAGCACGACCGCGTCGATCTCAATGTCTACGTTCAATGCGCCGGGATCGAGCAGGAAGGTCTGAAGGGTCTTCTGCTGGTTCACCTGTTGAAGGGTCGCTGATTGCAAAGGGCCGGAGAAAAAGTCGAGCGACTGCGAAAAGTCCCGCTGAAGGGTGGCGTGGTTGCGTCCGTAGTAAAGCTCCGCCCACTGCGCCAGATAGTATTTACTGACGCGATCGACAGGGATCTTGGCGAAGTCGTCATAGTTCATCACCTGCCCGCGTCCGATGTCCGAGATGGAGATGACGAGCGGCTTCAGCCGCGAGGCAGCGGTCTCGGCGCGGTACAGAAGCGCGAGGCAGCCGAGCGCGACAATCGAGAGCACGAGGAGCGCGACCTTAAGGTAGGTATTGGTGACCACAGGCTCGGCATACAGTTCGAGGAACTTGTGCCCGGCATCGGTGGTGGCAAAGGGACTCTCTGTTCTCGGCATGACTAATCTCCCCACACGTTGACCCAGGTGCCGGCGCGACCGCTAAGGATGGAGCTGGTGAGTTCCGGGATTTTGACCAGGCCGTAGATACAGACAAAGAGAGTGATAAAGAGCGCAGGCAGGACGGTAAAGGCATTCGAGATGCTGATGTTGCCGATGACCTGGAACATGCCCGTCAGCACCTTGGAGAAGACGAAGATGAAGGCCGACGCCACGACCTGGTAGAAGCTGAAGCCGATGAACGCCTTGAGCCAACCCCAGAAGAGCCAGTCCATCTTGGGCACGATGAACCACGGAATGAAGATCGGGCCTATGAGGACGCACACGGCGGACGCCACGTAGCCGTAAGCGATCACCGCGAAGGCCGCCGCCTCCATCAGGGCGAGGAGAACAGTGATTAATAGATAGGTGAGATCTTCGAGGATGTTGAAACTGCCGGGAGGCGAGCCGAGTTGCTGCTCCTGGTTGGTGATGGTGGTGGCGATCTGCTGCGTCTGGTCGGACTCGATCTGGTTGGCGAGGTTCAGGCCTTCTTTGGTGACGAGGTCGCTGAAGCTGTAGCTGGTTCCGGGGATGGGCGTCGAGTAGTAGGTAAGCATGCCCAACCCGAAGGCAATCATGAGTACCAGATCAGCGAACTTGGCAAAATGAAAGCCGCCGAGTCCCTGTGACGCAGACAGGGCAGACTTGATGCCGAACCAGACGATGAGGATGGTGGCGAGGCCGCGGAAGATGTCGAGTCCCGTGGCCTCTAACGTACTCCTCTGTGAGGAGAGCAGTTGGGTGATGGCTTGTCCAAGCTGCGCAATGATGTTCTGTCCCATCAGTTACTCCCGTTGATGCTGAGAGAAATGCTGTGCATGGAATCGCTCACGCCGCTGTTCACGTTCTGCATGGTGGTGGGAAAGTTCTGCTGGAAGTAGATGGAGTTATTGAGGGCTCGGTTCTGTGAATCGATCTGCTGTTTCTGGGCGACAAGCTGCTGCTGGATCGAAGCCATGAGGAGTTGATTGGTGTCCTGCTGCGAATGGATCTGTAGGAGCGTGGCCGAGTTGATCTTGCCGAGGAGTGCGGCCTCCGTCTGCTGGCTGGAGTCGGTCGAAAAGGTGTCCGCATCGAGGTTGGAGAGCTTGATTGCGAACGCGTGCTCGTCGGTGCGGATGGTGCCGAGAGTGGCGAGCGTATTCGTCGTGGTCGTCTGTGCCAGCTCCGACGTAGCGTACTGGTTGGCGACCGTGGCCTGCGTCCGGGAATCGAGTGACGAGTAGCTGCTGGACGGGTAACTCTGAGCCTGCACATAGGCGCTGTTGTAACCCTGCTGCGCATTGACGAGCGCGCCATAGTTGAGCGCATTGACCAGTGCCGCTGTATTGCCGTAGGTATTGGGCGGTGCCTGTAGACTCGTCCACTGCGACCAGTCAGCCTTGTACCGGGCTTCGAGGTTCTGTGGGAGCTGCGACATCTGGAAGGCGAGGTTGTACATGGTGATGATCTGGTTGCGGGTCGCCACCGCGGTCGTGTACATCTGCGACCCCTGCTCGATCTGCTGGATGGCATGGGCGGATTGCGTCGGGTCGTAGACGATGCCGCTGCCGAACTGCGCGTGCGCCAACGGCGCAAGCGCGAAAACAACGGCAAGAATCGGAACGAGTGATTTGTTGAACTTCATGGCAACTCCTTTTCATAAGCGCCGAGCGTGAGCAACGGCGCGATCTGTGCATAGCGGTAAGGGGAAGGTTTCTGCGGCGGCGAGGGAGAGGCGCAGCCGATCACGAGCACGCAGCCGAGGCCAAGGATGAGAAATCCGCGCATCACATCACCGCCGGCATGTCGTGGTTCTCATACGCGGGCAGCAGCATATCCTGGGTGATGTAGACCTTGATCCGATGGCCCTCGCGGATGGTGATGGTGGGTGGGATGTTGATGAACTTGTCGAGCACGTTGGCGCTGGACTGAGAGAGGCTGGAGGCGATACCGGCCCGGTACGCCTCGCTGCCGGACTCGTTATAGCCCTGGTTAAAGGTGGTTGCCTCGGCTGCTCCGGCGATGACACCGAGAGCGATCGACGCGCCGAATATTTCGAGATAGTGGTTATTGACTTTGTCCTTGATCCCGCTGGCTCCGGCCTGATCGAGACCGCGGAATTGATCGAGATCGACGCTGTAGTGATCCGGCATTAGCATGCGATGGAAGGTAACGGCGAGGCGCTTCTGGCCGAAGCCGGAGACCTTCTGCGTATCGCCAAGAAGGAAGGTCCCCGCCGGGATGAGCACATGCTGGCGATCCTGACTGTAAACAGGATTGGTGACCATGACCTTGACCGGCCCGGCAAACTCACCATCGAGACGGTCCACCAGAACGGTGTCGATGGTGGTTCCCTCGAAGACCACGTAGGGTTGGCCATGGGCGCGGTTGAGATTCACCTCGGCCGGATGTTTGTCGGAGGACGAAGCAGCAGCGGTGGGTTGCGCGAGCTGCTGCAAGCTCGCAGGGCGAGCCGGTGTGTCCGCATCTGCGCTCGCAGGTTCCGCGGATGGATGCGAAGCGGCATCCGTGGGAGAGATGAGGTTGGACGCAAAGCGGGCCCTGAACTCCAGCGCCTTCTCCGCATCGGCAATCGGGTCACGCGGCGGTTCCTCTGGCTGCGCAGCCTCAGGCGGCGGCAACGGTTGAGCGGAAGCGGCGCCAGGCGGCAGAGTGCCGGGCGCAGCCGTAGCGCCAGCCTGCATCGGCAGTCCATTCTGACTCTGTGCCTGTGCCTGAAGCTGGCTCTGGCGCTGGTCCGCACTGAGGTCCTGCTCCAGTTCCTGAATCTTCCGCTGGTTCATGTCGGTGGATGCGGCCAGCGGAGCGGCCGCTGCGCTTTTTGCCACGGGCTTGGGATGATTCCGCGAGAACATCACCGCCATCAGAATGAGCACTGCGAGACCGGCGACGACGTAGCCCTGCGCTTGTTTGGGAACCACCCCTTCGGGGACGATGCGCTTATCGTGCAACTGCGCGTTGGGCGAATCCGCCTTCGGCGTGGTTGGTTGCATATCTATTCCAGGTGTTGGTATTTGTTCTGGCATCGGAGCACCTACTTCGCTTTCCGCTCGAAATCGAGCTTGCGCTTGCCGATCTGGAGGTAGCCCTTATCGACCACAGTGGGAAGGATGTAGGTACCGTCCTGCAACTGGAAGGTGATGAGGTCGGGTTTTTTGTCCTTCAGTTCATAGACCGAGAACTTCTCAGCAGCCGACGACTTGATGTAGGTGAACTTGTCATCGTGATAGATCGCCGAGACATCGAAGGGCTTCTTGTTGTGGAAGCTGTAGTCGAAGACCAGCGCCTTCACCGGGTACTCGGAGCGGAACTGTTCGACGGAGTTGGCGGCACGGGTCTGGGCGAGCTGCGCCTGGGCGCGTGCTGCCGTGACTGCGCTCGCCGGAACCAGCTTGTCAGGGCCGTTAGCAGCGGTTAGCAAAGATGGGTCGGACGGCTCGATAACGACCTTGAGGTCGGGATCGCCGGACTCGACATCGTCTAATGTGAACGAATATACGGTGCCTTTGTCGGTAATCAGATCGAGGCTCGAATGGATGCCCTCCTTGGCCGGATGCACAAAGCAGTAGTTGCCCACCGTATCGACAATCCAGAAATCCTTGTCGCCGGTGGCGGCAGCCAGGATCTTCTCTGTGGCGGGCAGCTCAATGAGCGTGGTGTAGCTCATCTTCGCGCGGATGCTCACGATGTCGTTGGCGTGGTAGTGGACGATGCGGGCGGACTGCTGGCCGTGAGCCACGGTAGCGGCAAGGCCAAGCAGTAATGGGATGATAGGTGAAGGGCGCATGGTTCTCCTTTATGGGTTGGGGTAGTCGTGGGCGAGCCGGATCAAGCCTTCTTCCGGCCCGAAGCGAGCAAAGTAGTCTTGCTTACGGAGGTTGTCGCGGGCGTTGTTGGTCGCCATCCAGTAGCCGAGCGCATCGACTTCAAGAACCAGCTTTTTCGTCCCACGCGGCTGGATCAGCAGTAGCTCACGCTTGGGGACAAGCGACTCCAGCAGCTCAAGCTGGGTGTCGTTCAACTGAAAGACATCGGCGTAGAGCTTGCGGTCGATGTTGGGATTGGCGAGAAATATCTTGGTCGGGCAGGACTCGTTGACGACATGCAGCATGTCGGAGGAGGCCAACTCCACGACCGACTGTGTAGCGAGCAGCATCGCCGCGTTCTTTTTCCTCCACGTTTTTTCGGCCTTCAAGATCCAGTCGCGGATGGTCGCGTTCTTGAGAAATATCCACGCCTCGTCGATGACAAACAGCTTGAACGTGGCCGTGTTCTGAGGCTTTTCGATTTCCGATGATGCCCTTTGCAGGACGTAGAACAGCAGTGGTTCGAGGATGTCGGGGTAATCGCTCCAGCCATCGAAGTTGAAGGTCTGGAAGCGCGAGAACGCCAGAGTGTCCTCTGCGTTGTCGAAGAGATGCCCAAACTGTCCGGCCTGGGTCCAGCGGTGCAGGCGTTCTCCCAACGGGCCGAGAATGGACGCAAAGTTGGTGAGCGTCCGTATCTCGGCAGGCAGCTTGTACACGCGTTCAATCGCGGCGAACAGTGCCTTTTCATCCTCCGGCGTCAGCTCATACCGGCCGCCGGCTTCGATCAGCACGCGTAGGAAGAGATAGAGGAAGTTCTGGCTCTCGTTGGTCGGCGCCAGGGAAAATGGATTGATGGTGAAGCCGGGGCTTTTCATGCCGACGTTGAGATAGGTCCCGCCGAAGGCCCGCGTCACCGTCTCGTAGCTGCCGCCGAGGTCGAAGATGAAGGTCAGGGGATCGTACTTCTGGACCGACTGAAGCATGAAGCCGGTGCAGAAACTTTTGCCGGCGCCGGTTGCGCCGAGCATCAGCCCATGCGCCACATCGCCGCTGTGCAGGTTCAGGAAGAACGGCGTGCCGTGGGTCGATTCCAGAACGGCGAGATATTCCCGCTCCAGATGCGGGTTCCACTGTGCTCCCGTGTCCACGGTGAACAGGAAGGACAGGTCGGCATAGTTCGAGTTCAATGCCCACTGCTTGCGAAGGTTGAACTGCTTATTGCCGGGAACGGTCGCAAAGAAGGCATTGAGCAGGTTGTAGCGTTCCTCGTACAGCAGGCCATCATGTTGCGTGAGCAGCTTCTGGAACTCGGCGACCGTGTGTTCCACCTTCATGCGGCTCTCGTCGTAGACCACAACGGTCAGCGTGAACTCTCCGAAGTGCTTGCCCTCCATGCCCAACGCCGTAAGCGCATTGCCAAGCTCCGCGACCGCAGCGGCTTTGGAGTCGTCGACCAGGTTGTCCTGGTTGCCGCTGTTCCCGCGGTCCTGAAGGTTCGAGACGAAGCTGGTCTTGGAGTTGTGATAGTGGCGGCGGCGCGAGGCGATCTCTTTCCGGGCCTTCGCGTTATCGACCGGGTGCCACTCGGTGATGACGTGGAAGTTCGCCGGTATGTCGAAGAGACCCTGCAGGAGCAGGGGCCTTGTCTCACTGGGCAGTTCCTTGAGTGTGAGGACGCGGACATAGTCGTCATCCAACCGCAGGTAGCCGCGATGCGCCTCCAACTCCGAGTCACAGAGCTGCCAGTCGAGATGGAGCGCTCCGTGGAGGTGCGCGTTCTGGAACTTAGAGGGGCGGAAGTTTACGAGACGGTGCAGTATGCGAAGCGTCTCTTCCGCCCCTGACAGCTCGACCGTCATCAGGTCGTTAAGCTGCCCACTCAAACTCTGAACTTTGTGCTGCAGGCGGACCCGGTCGCGCTCGATCTGCTCGTAGAGCAGCATGCGCGCCTTGCTGCCGGAGAACAGCGACCGCAAGCCGCGCAGCGACGAGCGCGGCTGCTTCGGCATCTGCGCCAGGGCATGCAGCAGGCCGGTCTTCTGGTAGCTGCCGTCCACCATGACGATCCAGAAGATTTCTATGCTGTACAGCCGGTCGGCCTTCGACTCAAGGAATGCGCTGCGCTGCTCCACAGCCGTGCGCACCAGCGGGTTCTCATACTCGGTATGCGGGATTGCGGGCCGATTGTGCTTGAATAAAACCTGGTACAGCCTGGATCGGTCGTCGAACGAGCGAAGGGCTGCTTCGAGGCGCTTGACGGCATAGTCGCGGCCTGCATGGTCCAGGCTCTCGTAGTCGATGCCGCCGATCTTCAGAACCGTGCCGAGGTCGCCTGACTTCGTGAGAAAGCAGTGCTCATCCCAGAAGCCGTACAGGTTCATCTGGGCTGGGAAAGAGCCAGCTTCCTTCCAATCCTTCGTGATGTCGTCAACCCTGACCATCGCGCCTCGCAATGCGTATCTCTGTCTCGTCTGCCTTCATGGGGTCGTAGCGTCTGCGGAACTTGCCTGAGTTGAAGAGCACGCGCAGGATCTCCACGTCGTGTTTCGTGGCGATGCGGGCGATGATGACGCCCACAATGAACAGCCCGATTCCGCCAAGCAGTGAATGAAGAAGGGAGAAGATCGCTCCTCCCGAGATCAGAGCGACGAAGAACAATCGCCGCTCCGCTCCCAGGACAGTCAGCGGGCGGTTCATGGCCTTGAAGACCGGACTCACTCTGCGCTCCGCTGACTGAGACAATGGATCACCCCCTCTCTGTTGGGCCTTAGCCCGGAAAGAGCCAGGCCATGAAGTTCACGGCGCCGATGGCCATGCCGACGCCAAAGACGATGCCGGCGAGCATCTTCTTCGACTGGCCTTCGCCATAGGCGAACATCAGGCCGCCGACCACGATTGCGACCAGCGACAGCCCGGTCGCAATCGTGCCGGTAAAAGCGGTTTTGAGAACATTGACCGCGTTTTCCCACGGATCGCTGCCGGTCGATTGGGCATACACGGGCAGTGCCGTAAGGAAGAGCAGCGAAGGCAAAAGCCACCTCCGCCAGTGCGCGTACAGCGCCGCGGGGCGCGGACGTCTTGATTGCTTGAGTATGTACATGGGCTCCTTTCGTTTGCGAAACGGGCGAGGGGCACTCTCCGTTCGAACGTCATGGAGCGAAGGTAGGAGCGGCGCGAATAGCCGTCTAATGCTTTTTAGGGAGTGGGGTATGCAGATTCTGCATACCCCTGCATTTCACGCTGGAAGGGCTGCAAAGGCCGGGGTAAGCGGAGCCGGATGGCAGTGGAGGAGCTGCCAAACCATTCCTTCCCGACATGGCCAGCAAAGAAAAACCGCACGGCGGCGCGAGTCAAGGCGGCGGGAACAACGATTCAGGAGATGGTTTGCCTTTACGCGAGCCGCGGTGCGGATAAAATGCACCCTGTCGGGAAGGAAGGAGAGGACCGTCTTGCGATCCTCTCTTGCACGCGCTCCAAACGCTCAATTGCTGCGAGATAGTACTCAGCATCGAGTTCCATGCCGAGATACTTTCTATTGGTCAGCAATGCAGCCGCGCAGGCTGACCCGCTGCCGGCGAAGGGATCAAGTACCAGCTCTCCTGGAAGCGAAAAGCTGCGAATCAACTGCGCCAGCACGGTGACAGGCTTCTGAGTCGGATGCAGCTTGTTGCCGCTGTATGGCATCTCCATCACATCCATGAGCGGCTGCTTCGGCAGTGGCGGCTTGCCCTTCGCAAGTAAAAATGCCTGTTCATGCTGATAGCGAAGGAACCTGCTCTTCGAGCTATAGCTCTTGCGAAACACGATGTGTCCGACAGGCTGAAAACCCGCGTCTTTCCACGCTCCGAAGAACGCATCGACTTTGCTCCAGCCGTAGAACATCACGGCAACTCGATTCTGCTTGAGTACGCGATATGCTTCCGCCATCGCGGGCTTGAGCCAGTCAGCATTTGCGTCGTTCTGAATGGTGCGTCCGTCACGGTCGCGGTAGTTTACCAGGTATGGCGGATCGGTCAGGATGAAATCCACACTGTTCGCGGGCATCTGACGCATGACCTTGATGCAATCTCCCTGCGCGATGGTGTTGATGAGTTGACTGGTCTGATTGTTCTGGATGGCTTGCATGACTTGGATCTCCTTTGTGGTCCCGGAGTGATCTCTCAGGACACCCTCCCGCAAGGGCGCGAGAGATGGCTGCTCCCAAGCCGGGAAGATGCTTTTTCGGGGGGACCTTCAGGGGGAGCCGAAACCCGCAGGGCGCATGGGCTAGCTCACTTCTTTGGATTGCTCGTGTCCTGCTGGCACATGCGAAGCAGAATCTTTCCGGCGCCGGGCGCAGCCTGCTTTTCTCTCGCGGTGCCTGAGAGAACACGCAGCACAGAAGGGATCGACATTTGCTTGCAGGCTTCCGAACGAAACCGACAGGTCATCACTTGTTTCGCAGGGAGAAGTCATCCATCCGGATGTACTGGGGAAATGACTCACTTCGACAGATAAAGACTGGCAAATAAATAACTTACCGTCAAGCGAAGGGGGTATGCAGAATCTGCATACCCCACCCCCGAAAAAGCATAATCTTCAGCCGAGAAATCTTCTTATCGTCCGACTCAGAGGCGTTCGGACTGTTGGGTATCGGATGATTCCTGCACACAGATCACGAGGGCCTCATTTGCGAGGTTCATCGTGTCAAATTCAACCCGATTTCCGTCCGACCGATTGCCTGAGCAGGAGCCGGTTCAACCCGAGCCGTTTGTCACCCCTGTCGAGGCGGCGGCATTCCTGCGCTGCGCTCCCGTCACGGTCAAACGCCTGGCGCGAGAGGGCAAGATTCCCGCTCACTCGCTCCACAACGGCATCCGTAAACGCTGGCGATTCCTGATTTCAGAACTGGCGATCTCGATGAAGAAAGAGGTATCTTCGGACAGGTCATCTACGCCGCTTTCCCAACAGAAAGGAAGGGTGAAAGCGGTATGAACAAACAACGGCAAACTTATCAACAGGGCTGTATCCAGCGGAAGAAGCGGGAGCGCGGCTCGGATGTATGGATTCTGCGGTATCGGGAAAACGGCATGTTGAAGTCCCTCACCATCGGCACGGTTCTGGAGTTCAGGACGAAGGCGGAAGCGCAGCGTTCGCTGGGCGAGGTGCGGGCCGACATCAACAACAATGTCGAGGTGGTGACGTTCGGCCAGTTGTGCGACCGTTACCTGAAGGAAGGCATTCCCGAAAGGCACACGACGGCATCGGCGTTGCGCTCGATGGTCAACTATCGGATCAGGCCATATTGGTTTCAGGAACGTGTTTCCGATATGGCCAAGAACCCGATGGCAGTCGAGCAATGGATCAAGGGCCTGATGACGACTCCACGGAGGAAGGACGAGACGCCACGGCCTCTTGCTCCGAAATCCAAGGGGCACACCAAGGCCGTGTTCCATCGCCTGTTCGAGTGCGCGATGCGCTGGCGGTATCTTGAAGTCCAGCGCAACCCGATGTCGCTGATCGAGCTGCACGGATCGTCGAAGAGGACGCGCAAGATCGTTCTCGTTACCACCGAGCAATACCAGAAGCTGTTGCTTCTGCTTCCTCAGCACTGCCGGGTCATGGTGACTCTGGCCATGTGCCTGGGGTTGCGCGTCAGCGAGATTCTGGGATTGCGATGGGAAGATGTGGACCAGGAAGGGGCCACGCTTCAGGTGCGGCGCTCTGTGGTCAACGGTCACGTCGAAGACACGAAGACATTAGCCAGCGAGGATGAGCTTCCGCTCCATCCCGATCTGGTCAGCGTCCTTCGTCAGTGGCGGGAAGCTGAGTTGCCGGTCAATGGCTGGCTGTTCGGCAACATCGACACCGGCAAGCCGTATCACGCGGACACGATGCGGCAGCGTCATCTCAACAAGGCGGCTGCGAAGATCGGCCTGCCGAAGTTGGGCTGGCACGCCTTTCGGCATACCTACCGGGCACGCCTTTCGGAACTCGGTCTGCCGCTCGAAGTGCAGCAGAAGCTGATGCGCCATGCGTCCATCGACATGACCACGAAGTACGGTCGGAACTCGATGCTCAATGTGACGCGACCGGCCAACGCTCAGATCGTGGAAATGGTGATGAAGAAAGTCGCCGATAAAAGCGAAAAGGGAGCAGGTCTGGACACCTGTTCCCTTATTGTTCCCTCGCCGATTTCGGCTGGTCTTGTAAGTTGTTGATTCTTTGGTTGCGGGGGCAGGATTTGAACCTGCGACCTTTGGGTTATGAGCCCAAGGAACACGCCGCCCCCAAACTTTGAATATTATATCAGTTTTTAGCCTAATTCGCATGGGCAAAACGGCAGGTTTCCTTGACGCTTCCGGAATCTCACCGCTATACTTGCAACCGGCTTTCCGACGGGCCTCGCAACCGCGAAAGGATCGATTCTGTTGGAATTTGAGCCGCTCGACCAGTTCCAGCAACGCTGCAAAAAACTGAGCGAAATCAAGGACTTGGGCCATACTCCTTACCCGCACAAGTTCGCCTGGACGCACACACCCAGACAGGTTAGCGAACAGTTTGGCGACCGCACGGCAGAGCAGCTCTCCAGCGAACCGGTGAACGTGCGAGTGGCCGGGCGGATCGCATCGCTGCGACCGCACGGCAAGGCGGCGTTCGCGCACCTGGTGGGGGACGGCAGGCGGCTGCAAATATACGTGCGGCTGGACGTGCTGGGCGAAGCGGTCTACAAACTGTTTCAGCTCCTCGATCTAGGCGACATTATCGGTGTTTCAGGACGCTTGTTCCGCACGAAAACCAACGAGCTGACGGTTAGAGTGGAAGGACTCGAACTCCTGACCAAGGCGCTTCTTCCGCTGCCCGAGAAATGGCACGGTCTGGTGGACGTGGAGCAGAGGTTCCGGCGACGGTATCTGGATCTGATCGTGAACGAGCGCACGCGGGAGATATTCCTGAAGCGAGCGCAAATCTCCCGGGAGTTGCGACGCTTTTTCGACGAGCGCGGATACATCGAGGTCGAAACTCCCATGATGCATTCGATCCTGGGGGGCGCCACCGCGCGGCCCTTCGTGACGCATCACAACACATTCGACATGGACCTGTATCTGCGGATCGCGCCGGAGCTGTATCTGAAGAGGCTGGTGGTGGGCGGATTAGACCGCGTATATGAAATCAACCGTAACTTTCGCAACGAGGGCATTGATGCCATCCATCAGCCGGAATTCACCATGCTGGAGTTCTACCAAGCCTACAGCGATTACCGCGAACTGATGGACCTGACCGAGGAACTGTTTCAGGATTTGACCAGCCAAGTGTGCGGGACGATGGAGATTCCCTACGGAGGACAGGAGATCGATTTCAGACGCTTCGAGCGGCTCTCGATGCGGGAAGCGATTTGCAAATACTGGCCGGCGGAAGCGGGTGCCGCGCCGCAACCGACCGGATTCGCCGAGCGCGGCGGTCCGCTGGCAATTGCGGAACAGTACAACGCGTTCGCCGGGCCGCGCGGCGGACGTGTAATCGAAGATGCCGCAAAGTTCTCCGACGGAGAGCTTACCGGAGAATTATTCGAAGCAATCGCCGAGCAACATTTGATTCAGCCGACATTTATTTTCGATTTTCCCACGGAAATTTCGCCGCTTTCGAAATGCCGCGAAGACGATCCGTCGCTCGCGGAGCGATTCGAGCTGTTCGTCGCCGGCATGGAACTGGCGAACGGGTTCTCGGAGCTGAACGATCCCGCCGATCAAGAGCGGCGATTCCGCGCGCAGGTGGAAAAGGGCGGCCAGGAAATGCCCAAAGAAGTGGACGCGGACTACATCCGCGCGCTCAGCCACGGCTTGCCACCAACCGCGGGCGAAGGAATCGGAATCGACCGGCTAGTGATGCTGCTGACCGATTCCCACGCGATCCGCGAAGTTGTCCTGTTTCCCCTGTTGCGGGCCGAAGCGTCTGAAGCGGCGATGCCTTCCGACTCATCGTCCCCAAGCGATTCCGAGCCCGGTGCGCGGCCGGGCGGCAAAACCAAATGACATTCGAATGGCTGGTGGCGCTTCGGTATTTGCGATCGCCGAACCGACCAGCGGTGCTGCGGCTGGTGACGCTGCTGGCGACGATCGGCGTGGCGGCCGGAGTGATGACGTTGGTGATCGCGCTCTCGATGAACGCGGGCTTCCGGCAGGCGTTGCGCGACAGGCTGCTCAGCATCACCGCGCACGTAAATCTGAAGCCGACGAGCACCGAAGGCATCCGCGACTACCGGGAATTGATGACGCGCCTGAGCGACACGCCTGGGGTGCGTTCGATCGAGCCGGCGGTCTACAACACCGTGCTTCTTTCATCAGGAGGCCGGGCGCGGGGAATCGTGCTGAAAGGAGTGGACCCGGAGCTGGAGCGGCGCGCCAGCGAGGCCTTACACCACATGGCGGCCGGGTCGGACAACTTCGCCCCAGACGCGGACGGCATTCCTGCGCTGCTGGTGGGACGATTGCTGGCGGATGATCTCAGAGTTGCCGCCGGTGATTACGTGACGCTGACGAGCCCGCAGGGGAATCTGACGCCATTCGGGATGCTGCCGCGATCGCGGCGATTTCGCGTAACGGGGATCTTCGATTCCGGATTCTACGATTACGATGCGAATTGGGGGTTCGTCACGCTGGGTTCGGCGCAGGGACTTGCCGGTATCGGCGACGTGGTAAGCCTGCTCGAAGTGCGGGTGACGAACCTCGACGATGCACCTGCCGTGGCACAGGAGATTCTGCGCCGCGCGGGCAAAGGGTTCACCGTCACAACGTGGATGGACGAAAACCGCGCACTGTTCCGCGCCCTGAGTCTGGAGAAACTGGTTACCGCGCTTTTCATCGGGCTGATCACATTCGTGGCCGGCTTGAATATCCTCGTCGTGCTGACGATGACGGTGACCGAGCGCGCCAGGGACATCGCGGTACTGATGGCCATGGGAGCGCGGCGCGCGCAGGTGCGAAAGATTTTCGTCCTGCAGGGACTTGCGGTAAGCGTGGCGGGCACTGCGGCAGGGCTTCTGGTGGGCTATGTGTTTGCATGGGTGGCCAATCACTGGCAACTGATTCCGCTCAATCCCGAAGTGTACGCAATCCCCTACGTTCCATTTCACGCGAACGGATGGGACTCGCTGTGGATCGCGGCAGCCGCACTGTCCATCAGCATTGCCGCCACCGTTCTTCCGGCGCGCTGGGCCGCGCGGATTTTGCCCGTGGACATCCTGCGATTTGAATGATTCGTGAATTGGCGTCGACCGGTGGCTAAAGACGCGGCACACTCAGCCCCATTTGCATGGGGAAGGAAGCACCAAAAACGGGTGTTTGCTTAGTTCTGGGACGCCGGCATGTTAAAATAAACATGCGGGAAATACGGAGTGCGATCTTGGGACAAGCGTGATTTGCAACAGACACTTGGGGGCCGAGGTAATGAGGCGGCACAAGTGTGAAAACAATTCGACAAGGGCTTCACTCCGAGCAGAGTAGTTGCATGTAAAAGAAGGACATACCCGGACCCTGATTCGGCATCTAACGTGTGAGGGAGGGGGATCATGCACAAGCAAGGAGATACGGGTGTAGCGGTAGC
>Ga0307372_10001637_pt1 | contig 38563 bp, 27 predicted proteins | sample OX1MG_FD_202533 | JGI IMG/M metagenome (GOLD analysis project Ga0307372, IMG submission 202533) | Soil microbial communities from Risofladan, Vaasa, Finland - OX-1 | ecosystem: Environmental > Terrestrial > Soil > Coastal area > Acid sulfate soil | place: Finland: Risofladan, Vaasa | collected...
GCGCCAGTTCCGCGCGAACATCTCGCGTCCTAGTCTCATCCCCTGATCAGATCGCTCTTCGGAGGGCCGACGCGGTCGGGTTTGACCACGACCTCGCTCGTGATCAGGTCCCTCACCCACATGCTCAGTGGCGTGCCTGTGTCGGGCAACGTGGTGCCGAAGAAATCCTCGCAATTCCGGACCCGCAGATCGCGATCCTGCTGCTCGTTCTGGCGGCGCCGGTGCATGAACCGGAGATTGTCCACTGCGGCGAAGTCACCAGTGTGCCAGTTGAGGTCGCGCTCGAGTGCGAGCGAAAGTTCATCCACAATGGCCACCAGTTCGGCCGGGACCGGCGAGCCGTCCGACAAGCTCATGCCGTAGTAGTCGGGATAGGTCGCCGCCTGCGGCAACCCGTTGGCGAAAGCCTCCCGTCCGTCGCTGGTGCGGTTCACCAGATCGATTTGGCAACCGACGTAAAGAAAGCCGTCGTCGAGGAACGCGTGCGTAACCCCTGGAATGGCATCAAGCGCCGCGGACAATGCCGTGCGCCGCGGTATCTCGGGGACTTCCTGCCAGACAGCCGGACCCCACTGCCGCTCGAAGGTCACCGAGTTCTCCCGGCAGAATGCCTGCCACTCAGCGGGCATCGCGGCGAGCAGTTCGATGCCGTCGACGACACCGGTCGGGACACCGCCATCACTGCCCTCGTTGACACAGAGAAACCAGAGGGCATCCGGGCGGTACGGGGTGTATGCGTCTTCCGCATGAAAGGCCAGGCCTATGCGGCTTTGCGGATAGCGTACGTGCCGGGTAACCTCGCAGGACCCGAACTGGGCGGTGAACTGGTCGTATGCATTCACCGTCGGGGTGAAGCCGGACAGCATTACATAGCCCTGCTTGCGGACCAGTTCGACTATCTCGTCTTTGTCGCACTCGGCCAGGGTGGCGCCCTCAGCGTGTATCTCCGCGCCGACATCGTGGAGCTTGATGCGCATTGTCGTACCTTTCATGTGCATTTCTCGTTCCGTTGGTACCAGGTGTCGCCGACGATCATGTCCGAGATTCCGCGTGATTCGCAGTAGCGGGTGAGGTCGGACTGGTGGTTGACGAATCCTTCGCCGCTGAAGTTCAGCGACGTATTGCACAGCACTCCGATTCCCCGCTGGGTGGCGAAGGCGGACAGCAAACGGTGAAGCCGGGGATTGCCTGACTCTCGAACTGTCTGGACCCGTGCCGAACCGTCCACATGGGTCACCGCGCGTACGCCACTCGACTGCCGGACGTGCCGGAAGTAAAGCATGTACGGATCCTCGAAATCCTCGTGGAATACGCTCGCGAGATCCTCGATCCGGCAGCAGGGTGCGATCGGACGGTAGTCTTCCCGCTGCTTGATCTCGTTGAGCCGGTCGCGGGTGTCCGCTCCGAACGGCTCGGCCAGGATCGACCGGTTGCCAAGTGCGCGCGGGCCGATCTCCCACCGGTCCTGCACCCACGCAACTATCCGGCCCGAGGCCAGGGCGGCAGCGAGGGCGTCGTAATCGAGAAGTCGAGACCGCCACCGGGTGGCGTCAGGTCGAATGTCGCTGACGAAATCGAGCCCGCTGTACACACTCCACTCGATGTGCGGGTCACCTGTGAACGTGGTGATCGCGTCAATCGCGGTGCCGAGCGCCGACCCGGAGTCGTTGGTACATGGGGGGACGAACACCGAAGAGAAATGGCCGAGTTCGGACCAGGCTGTATTCCAGTCGCAGTTCAGCCCGCATCCTCCGGAAATGTACAGCGGGCCGCCCGCGGGAATCTTCTCGCGCGCCACGCTGGCGAACGTCTCGAAGATACGCGCGGCCAGCAGCGCGGCCGCGCTCTTGCATTCGGCCGACGTGACGCCCGCGTTGTAGAGGATCGAGTCCCGGTATTCGTACTTAGGAGCGGGATACATCGACTCCTGCTTCATGATCCGTTCCACGACGTGGACGATGTCGGGGCTGACGTCATCCGGGTTTCCGAACGCAGCCAGAGCCATCAGCTTGCCCGCGTCGTTCAGGCGCGGCTTCGCACCCGTGTCGGGAAAGGTGGGATCGGCGAGCCCGAAGAGGAAGGAAAAACGCCCGCCCGGCGCGGTCATGACCGGGATAGTGCCTACGATCCGGTGATTTGAGTCAACGAGATAGAAGGTACCGACGTCACCCTCCCAGACGAGAACTGTCCGCAGGCGAGCGTCATTCTTCGGCGCCATTCCCAATGCCATGTAGATATGCGATCTCTCGTGCGTGGAGCTGAAGAATCTGACCACCTTGCCGAAGAACCGCGAGGTGGTGACGACGGGTTCGCCCGTGCCCACGTACCCTGCCCCCGTGTAGGCGATACGCGTTGGGTGCAGGTCGCTCCAGCCGCCGAGGGCCACCACGTCCGGCAGGTCGCCGAGCCGCTCGGCGATATCCAGGACGGTCGTCGGGTGCAGCGGCGAGTAACGCGGGCGTGAGTCCTTCTCGGACTCGAGCGAGTAAAGCAATCGCCGGTCTTCGACAGCGGCGACTCCACCGTCGTGACCTGGCTTCAGTGCGACGACGATCATTCGCGTCCCTTCAGCACGCCGGACCGGTCGGGTTGACACTTTGCCTACGGCTTGGTGAGCGCGTGCATAGTGACGTAGTTCGTCCCGATCCACTGTCCGAACGTCGCGGTCTCGGCGGTGAGACTGACATCCAGGCCGTACTCACGAGCCTCAGGGACGGAGAACGTGAAGTCCGTGGACGGGCGCAGGAAGAACACGCTCGACGTGCGGCCGCTGCCCACCCGCATTCTGGCGTCAGGGGCCGCGACGAAGTGCCTGGGCGCGGGCAAAGCGCCCCGCGTGACCAGGGGTGCGATGGCGCCGCACAACCCGACCACGGTATTCGGCACCGCGGGCAAACCGACCGGTTCACCGCCGATCTCGACGTGCAGGCTCACGAAGCCGTTGGCGCACGGGGTCTGATGGATCAGGGTGATGATCGACAGGTCGTAATGCGGCGCCATCCGTCTCGGCGCGAGCTCGGCGACACGATGCTCAGGGACGTCGGGGAAGTACCGCAGCCGCAGCACGGGGTCGCAGTCAAGCAGCGTCTCCATGTCGCCGCCGTCATACGTTCCCGTTGAGTCCAGCACCACGCGGGCGGATTCTCGCGCGGCAGCGTAGAGCCGGTCGAAATAGGCCGTCCACACTGTCTCGAACTCTGGCGAGGGAAAAAGGTTGCCGGAGATCCCCATCGAAAAGGACATCGAGTAGTCCGTGTACTCCCCCGTGTTGGTCACCTGGGCCGTGCTCTCTGCCTCCAGCGCCGAGTACCCGCGGCGCATCGTCCGGACCGTGGTGGTCACGGCCTGCTTCGCCTCTTGGGTGCCGCGCTCGAAGAAGTCCATCGCCGCGTCCGTGGCCGCCTGATGATCGGCGTCGGTAGCCCCGTAGTCGGCCAGGTAGAAGGCCCCCAGCTCTGTCGCGCACGCACGGAACTGTTCCTGATCGGCGCCGCGGCGCAGTGCGGCCAGGCTGAAGAGTGGTACTGGCGTGTCCGCCATATCAAATCTCCTTAGTAATAGAAGACTAGAGCCCGCATTTCTATAGAAATACGCTGATGTCCGGTGGTAGGCCCTCGCGCGTCGAAGAATGCCGTATGCGGGCAAAGGCCGACCACGTCGAGCAGGTCGCCACGCTCGGTGTCACCGCTGGCGACCGCAAGGTCGCGGCTCGCGCTGTCGTAACACTTGAAGATGAGCGCCTCGTCAGGGGTGAGCGAGTGCCAGTAATACCAGCGGTGGCGAGAATTGTGCCGTACCGAATAGTTCTCCTGGTCCTTGAGCCACGCGGGAAAGCGCAACTTCGTCACCACCAGATCGGCCGCCGCGTCCACCGACTGGTAGTCACACATCGCGAGCGGAAAATTGCGCACGGGCTCGATCAGCGGACGCCAGATGTTGATGATCTGAAACCGGCGGAACCTGCGGCCCGGCCCGTGGCTGGCGGCGCGGGCGCGAGCGGCCTTCGGGGTCTGGTCGACGTGGACCCGTTGATGGGCGGACTGACTCGATGAGTTCACGGGTGCGCCGGTGCCCTCCTGGCGCAAAGTTGCGTCAAAGAACAGCACCTCGTCCGCCTTGATGCGCGACTTCAGGAGTGCGGCTGTTTCCCGCTGGTACTCAGCGATCGAGGCTGAGAAGCCGGCCAGTAAGGCACGCTGATCGACACCGCTTGGTGCCGTCATCTTCTCGAAGCCCGTGTCGTCCAGCCTTGGTTCGATCGCGCCCTCGCGAAGATCGGTGACGATCATTTCGGTGGCAACCTTGCGAAAGTTGAAAAGCACGTCAGGCGGCCGCGACACCGCGTCGATGCACCAGTCATCGTCGCGGCTGGTGCGAGTAAGCGGTGCGCTGTAGTACAGCGGGCTCGACACGGTTGGCATGGCCGCCCACCACCTAGTCCATCGTGGCCGGCCGGCGAAAGACGCCGTGGTCCAGCTGCGGGCTGGCGTTGGCGTACATCATGTCCATGGTCAGCGCGTCGCGAAAGGCCGAGATGTACTCGACCAGCAGCTTGGGGCTGTATCTGTGCCAGTAGGGGATCATGTCCTCGACTATGAAATAGTCACCAGGTTCGAGCAGGTTGTCGGCCGCCCACCTCATGATGTTGAAGGTGTTGACGTGCGCGTCGTCGATGAACAGCAGCGGATGGGTCGCGGCGAGAACGGGCTGGAGCATGCCGAGCGCTTCCAGCGCCGCGCAGTCGGCCTCGTGAAGCGAGATGTTCGACATCTCGGCATCGGGGATCTGGCATCGCGTGAGGTCCTTGTCGATGCCGACAACGTGGCAGTCGCTGTTCATGAGCCTCGTCAGATCCCGGAACCAGACCAATGAGCCGCCGCTGTAGACACCCAGCTCGATGATCATCTGCGGCCTCAGTTCCCAGAGCAGGTTGTGGTAGGCAACCTGCGTCTCCGGATCCTTGAGCAGCCGCAGGCCCCGCCAGTGGTAGTGGGGGAAATCCGGGTATCCGAGATCGCGGGGAGCATCCGCCCACTGGCCCAAAGGCCAGTCACGCGGCCGATCCGCCAGGACCGGCGGGTGGTACACGTGGTCCTCTCCCACGCCACGGAACATGTTGAGATCGAGGAACCTATCCTGAGCGTCGCCCATCAGGTCTGGCCGTTCTTGTCGATCAGCGCCCGCAGGCTGCTGCGGAGGTACTGGCCGTACTGCCATACCGGGTTGAGGCCCCGCTCGGGAACCGGCACGCCGTCGGGCACGAACGGCTCCATCGCGCTGTTGTTGCCGAAGTGGAAGAAGAACGGCAAGGACAGGCGCTCCGCGTTGATGAACTTGACCCGATGATTCGGCGCCGGGAGAAAATCGTTCGTCAGGTGCGCGAGGTAGGTGCCAGCGTTGATCAGGAGATCCCGATCGGATGTCGGCAGGTCCAGCCAGCCGGCCGACGTCTCGACCTGCAGATTCTGCACCGCGGTCTGGTAGAGAACGGTGATCAGCGATACATCCAGGTGGTCTTCGAAACTCAGCTTGGTACCGTCGGGGGCGGTCTTGACCGGCGGGTAGCTCTCCAGGTACGGGTATCGGATCAGCGACACCGCGGACAGCGTGTCGCCCCGGCTCATCTCGGAGTCGAAGAAGTCCTCCGGCTTGCCGAGGGCGAGGGCGGTCCCGCGCATCAACGCCACGGAGACGTCGAACACCTGCCAGAAGTACTCCTCACAGAACGCCCGGAATCCTAGATGCGCGGCCTCGTCAGGCCAGTCGTTGACCTCGTGCATTGGAGCGCCAGTCCGGATCATCGGGTGGTCAGGCCTGAAGGACGGGTTTAAGTAGCAGAAGGACTCCACCGCCTTCTTGCCCTTGATCGTCATGTAGTAGCCGTTGCGCACGTGCTGGTTGTTCTTGTTGTAGGCTCGGATGGCCAGGTCGAACTTTTCGTCGTCGGTCATGGTCCGGTGGAATTCGTTGACAACGTCTTGCAGCCGCTGGACATCGACTCCGTGATTGGCCGCATAGAAGAAACCGGCTCCCCTGAGTGCCTTCTCGATCTCGTGGGCGACGCTTTCTTTTTCGCTCTGGCTGTCGCCAAAGAGCGGTGAGATGTCGATGGTGGGAACATCCGCCATCTGGATCATCGTGACTCCCGTTCTAGTATTCGATGGAAATCAGTTCCGAAATTTGGGCACCGAGCGAGACGACCAGAGAATCGTTCCGCACCCACGTGTGGTGGGTCTCGCCGTCGAGCCTGCGGACTTCGATCGATTCGGCGGGCAGCAGCGTATCCAGGTTGTGATGGGACGAACGCAGGTAGAACTCGAAGAGCTTCCGCTGATTCTCGCCGGTGACGACGTTGTTCAGTTCGTCCGCCTTGAACATCACCACCCGCCCGGTCCTGGCGTGCAGCCGGGCGAGATCCGCGGGCTTCGGCCGGTAAAGGTAGTTGATGGGGTCGAGGAGGTCCGTTACGTGCGGCAGTCCTATTTCCGCCGACGCGCGCCGCACGTTGAAATAGGAGTCGATGAACATCAGGTTGTCGATCTTCTCCCCGGCCCTGGTGAGCTGAAGCGCGATTTCCAGCGCGACAACCCCGCCGAAGCTCCAGCCCAGCAGGTTATAAGGACCGGACGGCTGCTGAGAGCGGATCTGGCCGACGTAGTACTCGGCGATCGCCTCGAACGATTTCATCGGCGAGTGCAGATGCACGTTATTGAACAGCACGAGCCGGTGTCCCGCCAGCCGGCGCGCCAGGTTGTTCAGGTAACTCTCGGCGCCGCCCTCGCCCGGCGGTAGCACGAAAAGGGCACAGCCCGGTTCCTGCCCGTTGACGAGAACGTACGGATCGAAGACGTCGGTGACGCCTGCCGCGCTCGACGGGTCGGCGGCCAAGCGAGTCAGCCACGCGTGCAGTTCGTCCGCGAACCGCCGCGTGGCGGTCTCGCCGCATCGGCTCTCGACCTCGCCGACGAGCCTGCCCTGGACGCAACTCATCGTGACATCGAGCCCAAACTGGTCCGCGCCGGAGTTGCGGTCACCGGTGTAGGTGCCGCACATCGACGGGTCTAGCTGCCAGCCCTCTCCTTGATCGCCGCCTTCCGAGCCAGTTAGCCGCCCGAGATAGTTGAAGCTGACCGCCGGAAGCGGGCTGAGCGGACCGCCGTACCGGCCGAACAGCGCGCCGTAACCGATCCCATGATGCGGCACCTCGCGCCGGTTCGCCGCGGTCCGGCCGACGTCTCGCCTCAGGTCGCGGCCGGTTACGTCGAGTGGAAGGGGATACATGCTCGTGAACCACCCGACGGTGTTCCGCACCTCGCTCGCCCCGTCGAGCAACTCGCGCCCGTGGCCCTCGACCGTGACATAGTTGCGGTCCTGCCCGGTGACCGCGCGCAGCGCGTATCCGACCCCGGTCAGCAGCAAGTCGTTGACCTCGGCGTCGTAGGCGCGCGGCCAGTGCGCCAGCAGCGTCAGCGTTTCCGCCGTCCCCAGGGTGAACCGCTCACGGTGGACCGTCTCCCCCGCGCAGGCGGACAGCGGATCGGGCGGAGACGACCCCAATCCCCGCTTGACCTCCGCCCAGAACCGTCGCTCCGCCTCGCCGGGCCGGTAGCCCCGCACCGCCCGCACCCACTGACGGTAGCTGGCGGTCTTCGGGCCCAGATCGCCGCCGTGGTAGAGGATCTCCAGGTCCTGGGTGAGGATGTGCCAGCTCACGCTGTCGATGATCAGGTGGTGGACCGCGAACCAGACCCTGGCGGAGCCGTCACCGAACCCGTGCAGGTAGGCCGCGCACCAGGTCGGGCCGTGCTCAAGGTTGAAGTCACGCTGCCACGCCTGCAGGCGGCGCGCGATGGCTTCCGCTGACAGCGCCCGGACGTCCAGCTCGTGCACCACGATCTCGTGGTGGTCCTCGGCGTAGGTCTGGGTGAGCTCGCCAGCCGTGCCGGCCCGAGGGCTGTAGCGCAGCCGGAACACGTCGTGTTGCTCGACAAGCCGGACCATGGCTTGCCGGAGCCTGGCCGGGTCGAGCGGCGGAGTCCGGATGGCAAAGGTCTGGTTCCAGCAGGCGCGGTCGGCGAGCGGCTTGGCGAAGAACCACTCCTGGATGGGCAGCAGCGGGCACTCGCCAGTCAGCTGCCCCTGCTCGGCCGAATCGCCCGCCAGGTGAGAGTCAGGGTGCGAGGTAGGCACGACATTCTCCGCGAAGAGCCGTACCGTCGGAAAGTCGAACACTGACTTGACGGTGATTTTCGACTCGACCTCGCGCTGCACGTTGTTCGCCAGGCGCAGTGCGCTGATGCTGTCGCCACCGGACCGGAAGAAGTCGTCGTCGATCCCCACCGCGCCACCTGGCAGCAACGCGCCCCACAATGCGCACAACCGCGCCTCGGTCCGGTTGCGCGGCGCCACGTAGCCGGCTTCGCGGGAAGTGGGGTCCACTGGCGGCAGCGCGTCCGTATCGAGCTTGCCGGTAATCGTCATGGGCAGCGGCCGGTTCAGGCGCACCAGCGAAGGCACCATGCCCGGCATCAGCTTCGACCGCAGGTGCCTCACGATCCCGGCTTCGTCACCATCGGAGCCGTCCGCCTGGTAGTATCCGACGAGCTGAGTGCTCCCCGGTGCCCTGGGATCCGGCCGCGCGATCACCGCGCACTGCCGCACGCCCGGTGCGGTCGCGAGGACCGTCTCGACCTCCGCTGGTTCGATCCGCAGGCCCCGGATCTTGACCTGGGCGTCGTTGCGGCCCAGGTACTGGATTTCCCCGTTCACGTCGCGCCGGACCAGGTCCCCGGTACGGTAGACGACGGCCAGACGTTGCTCGCGACGCTGCGACTCGGTCTGAAACGGATTCGGCAGGAACCGCTCGGCGGTCAGTTCCGGTCGGTTCAGGTACCCGTCGCTGACGCATTCGCCCGCGATGCACAGCTCTCCGACCGCCCCCCGAGGAAGCAGCCGCATGTCCTCGTCGAGCACGTACAGCCTGGTATTACTCATCGGCTCACCCAGGCTGTTCCGGTATTCCTCGTCCGGCCCGAACCGCTTCACGGTGTTGTAGACGGTCGTCTCGGTCGTGCCGTAGGCGTTGTAGACGGGACCCGCGAAACCGCTCCGGATCCGCTGGAAATGCTGTGCCTGGAACGGTTCGCCCGCTACCAGGACGAACCGCAGGTGCGTCAGCCGGGCGAGGTCGAATCGCTGGATCTGGGTCGGCGTACCTGACAGGTAACTCAGGCCCTCCCGGTTGAGGTACTCGACGAAGTCCTGGTCGTCGTAGGGGAGCCTGGGCGGCGGGATGATCAGCGTGTGGCCACCGAGAACGGCGAGCACCAGTTGCTCGACCGAGAAGTCGAAAACGTAGTTCGACAGGAACAGGATCGCCTGACGCGCCGCGCCCGGGCCGGCGAAGTACCGCTCGCGCACCTGCTCGGCGAAGCCAACCACCGAAGCGTGGCTGACCAGGACGGCCTTGGGCTGCCCGGTGGTGCCCGAGGTGTAGATGGCGTAGGCAGGGCTGGCGGGCGTGGTCGCGATGTGCGGAGCGACGGTGGGCCCGTCGTCGAATCGCACCCGCTCGATTTCGACCACGTGCCGGGCTTGCGCGCCCGGCAGGGCACGCAATCGAGCCGCATGCTCTTCGCCCGCGACCACCAGCCAGACCGCGGCGTCCGCCAGCATGAAGCTCACCCGCTCGTCCGGGTAGCCCGGGTCGATCGGCAGGTAGCCCGCGCCCGCCTTCCACACCGCCAGGATGGCGATCACCGTGAGTTCGCTCTTGTCAAGCACGAGGCCGACGAGGTTGCCCATCGCTGACGGCACGACCGAACGCAGGTGATGTGCGAGCCGGTTCGCCCGCTCGTCCAGCTCCCGGTACGTCAGCCTGCTGCCCGCGGCTGCCACCGCGACCTCGTCCGGCCATGCCCGCGCCACCTGCTCGAACATGGTGTGCAGCAGTTTTTGGCCAGCGGAAGCGGTCGGCGTGCTGGTCGCCTCGCCGGTGGCGGAGGCCAGCAGCGCGGCCCGTCCGGTCTCGTCAAGCACCGGGATGTCCGCGACGCTGGCCGGTTCCGTCGCCGACCCGGACCGGGCGAACTCCGCGAGGACCTGCCGGAAGGCCGAGATGAACCCTTGCGCGCTTTCGTCGTCGAACAGCGAGGCCGCGAAGGTCAGATTGCCGTCGAGCCCGTCCGGGGTTTCGCAGAGCGTGGCCGACAGGTCGAACTTGGTGGCTGTACGGCCCTGCGCGTCCGGCCGGTAGTCGCCTACCAGCGTGGATTCCGCCGCTTCCGAGGTGGTCCGCAAAGTGAAGTTGACACCGACGATCGGGTGCCTGCTCGGGTCCTTCGCCACCTCAAGTTCCTTGACGAGCTGCTCGAACGGGAACTCGCCGTGAATCTGGGCCGCGACGACCGCCTCGCCGACCGACCTGATGTAGTCGGGCACCGAGGCGTGCGGGTCGACCCTGACCCGCAGTACGAGCAGGTTGGCGAAGCACCCGATCGTGCGCGCGAACTCGGGCTTCCCCCGGTTGGCGACCGGGGTGCCGACCGCAAGGTCGCGCTGGCCGGTGTAGCGGTTCAGTACCAGGCACCACCCGCCGAGTAGCACACTGTAGAGGCTTACCCTGGCCGACCTGGCCAGCTCCCGCAGCGACTGTGCGGTTTCCGCATCGATTCTGAACACGAGCTCGCGGCCCCGGTAGTCGAATCGCGGCGGCCTCGGCCGGTCAAGCGGCAGCGTGACCGTCTCGAATCCCTCAAGAGCCTGCACCCAGTACTCGGTGAGCTCGGACATCCGTCGCCCGGTCAGGTACTGCCGCTGCCACTGCGCAAACTCGGCGTACGACCCCCGGCTCGCGGGCAGCTCCGTCGGTGACGCGCCGCCGAGCAGCGCCGCGAACTCCTCAAGGAAGATGTTCCACGACCAGCCGTCGAAAGCGCTGTGGTGGATGACAAGGCTCAGGTAGACGGCCTCCCGGTCGCAGGTCAGCTCGAACAGCGCCGCCCGGATGGGCAGCTCGGCATCCAGGCGGAACACGTGCTCGGCGCGCTCGGTCAGCCGGTCGTCCAGGTCGGCCGGCATGTTTACCGCGCTCACCGGAATGTCGAAAACGACTAGCGCGTCCGGCGCGGGCATCGGGCGCTGCCTGCGGACCCCGTCGACGCCGGGCCGCAGCAGCGTGCGCAGCGCCGGATGACGCACGAGAAGCGTCCGCAGCGCCGCGGTGACCTGCTCGGCCGCGGCGTTGACCCTTAGGGTGAACGGGATGTTGTAGGCGGCGATGCCGCCCTCGAACTCGTCGATGAACAGAAGCCGTTCCTGTGCCTGCGACAGCGGCGGGTCGTCGGCGCGGACCGCAGCCGAACCGAGCGCTGACCCGACGTTCGGGGCCAGCGCCAGCCCGGCTGTCGCGGCCGCCTGCTGGATGTGCTTCGCCTGCGCCGCCATGGTCGTGTGGCGAAGCACGGTCGTGACGCCGAGGCCGCAGCCGAAACCAGTGCTGATCGCCTGCCCGAGCGCCATCGCCCGGATGCTGTCGCCGCCGAGCGCGAAGAAATCGTCGCGGGTGCTGATGGTGTCCGGGGCGATGCTTAGCACGCTCGCCCAGATGCCGCACAGCTTGATCTCGATGTCGGTCGCGGGCGGGACGTACTCGACGTCCGACCCGGGCAGGAAATCCGTCTGCGGCAGCCGCTGCGTATCCAGCTTGCCGCTCGCGGTCACCGGGATGTCGGTGATCCGCAGGATGCGGGCTGGTACCAGCGCCTCGGGCAGCGTGGTCCGCATCCGCTCCTTGACATCCCGCTCGTCGAACTCCCGCGCACTGACGTAGAAGCCGACCAGGTATTTCTGTCCCGTGCCGTGCTCGCGGGGAATGACCAGGGCGCGGGTGACGCCGGGGTAGGAGGACAGCGCGGCCTCGATTTCGCCGAGTTCCACGCGTTGTCCGCGGATCTTGACCTGAAGATCAGTGCGGCCAAGGCACTCCAGTTCCCCGTTGGGCAGCCACCGCGCCAGGTCGCCGGTCCGGTAGACCCGTGCGTTGACGCCGAGTCTTTTCTCCTCCTCGGTCTGGAAAGGGTTGTCAAGGAACCGTTCCGCGGTCAGTTCGTCCCGATTCAGATAACCACGTGCCACCCCGATCCCGCCGATGTGGAGCTCACCGATTCCGCCCACCGCCACCCGCTTGGAGTCCCGGTTGAGCACGTAGCAGGTATAGTTCGCGAGCGGAAGGCCGATACTCTTGTTCACTCGCCGTTCGCCTGGCGGGTACGGCCGCTTGTGGCTGGTGATGGAAATCTCGGTCGGGCCGTACCCGTTGATTACCATGCCGGGAAACGACCGGCGGATCTTGTCGAACACCGGCTCGGTGAAGTCTTCGCCGATCGCGTCGATCCTGGTCAGTGACGTCGCGGTCGAGTAGTCGTAAAGTGAGAGCACGGACGGTGTGCCAGACAGGTAGGTGACCTGCTCGTCGGCAAGGTAGCGGTACAGGCGTTCCGGATCGGCCCGCATGGTGTCATCGAGCACCACCAGCTTCTGGCCATTCAGCAGCGCGTCGGTCATCTGCTCGACGAAATGGTCGAAGACGTAGTTGGAGAATGAGAGAAAGGCTTCGTCCGACTCGCCCTTGCGCAGCGCGAACAGATTGGCCAGGGCCTGCTGGAGGTTGACCACACCGCGGTGCTCGACGAGGACGGCCTTAGGCCGTCCCGTGGTTCCTGAGGTGTAGATGGCGTACGCCAGGTCGCTGCTCGTGGTCTGGGTCTTCGGGTTGCCAGCGGGCTGGTCGCCAAGCGGCAGCCCCTCAATCTCAAGCACGGGCAGGAAGCCGGTTCCCGGCAGGCCGCGCAACCGGGCCGCATGGGCCTCGTTGGTCACCACCAGCTTGGCCGCGGTGTTCGAGAGCATGAACTCCACGCGCTCATCCGGATAGCCAGCGTCGATCGGCACGTAGCCCGCCCCGGCCTTCCACACCGCCAGGATTGCCACGATCATCAGCTCGTTCTTGTCAAGCACGAGGCCGACCAGGTCGTCGGGCGCCACCGGTATCAGCGAGCGCAGGAGGTGCGCGAGCCGGTTCGCCTGCTCGTTCAGCTCCCGGTAAGTCAGCCGGTTCTCCCGGTACACCACGGCCACTTCGTCCGGCCACGCCGCTGCGGCCCGCTCGAACACGGCGTGCAGGGTCAGATCGGCCGGGAAGGGCGCCCGGGTGCGGTTCCACTCGTCGAACCGCTCGACCATCTCAGGCGTCACGTACTCGATTTCCCTTACGGGCCTTGTGATGTCGTCGGCCACCTGGCGGAACAGCGAGCGAATCAGGTCGAGCAGCGTGCTGATGGTGTCGTCGTTGAACAGTTCGCCCGCGTACCAGAGGGTGACGGTCAGCTCGGTGCCTTCCGCGCAGCCTTCTTCCCGCGCTACCACCGCTATGGGGTAGTCGACCTTGTCTGCGTCGTAGCTCTTCTCGAAGCGCAGCAGATCCTGGTGCTCGCGCTCCTCGTCGGGGTCAAGCAGGCGAGGGTAGTTCTCAAGCACGAGCAGCGTGTCGAACAGGCGGCGCTTGCGCTCGCCGCTTTCCAGCCTGGCCAGCTCCACGACGCTCAGGTCGTTCATGGTGTTCACTGCGGCCTGGATGCCGGCGATGGCGTCGGCCACGCTCTTGCCCGCCTGCTCGTCGTGGCTGACGATCAGCGGCAGCGTGTTGATGAATAGCCCCACCGAATTCTCGATGGCATCGACGGGGAGATTGCGGCCGGACACGATGGTACCGACCACTGTGGTGTTCCCGCCGCCGATGGCGAAGAGCACCTTGTGCCACACGAACTGAAGCACCGAGTGCGGCGTGATCTCGCTGGCCGCGCACACCTCCTTGAGCGCCGCGGTCAGCTCGGCGCCGAGGTGCAGCGTGCTGGTGCGGTGCTCCTGCACGTTGTCGTAGCCGCTCATCGAAACCTGGTACCGACTGCGAGCGCTGAGCAGGCCCGCGAAGTCACCGCGCTCGTCGATCCCTGCGAGCTGCCTGGTCCAGTACGCCACGTGCTCGTCGCGGTGTCGCTCCCAGTACCGTTGCGCTGCCGGGTAGGCCGTGTCGACGCCCGGCTCGACCGGGAGGCCCTTGGTCAGCCGGAGGTACACGCGGTGCACGTCGTCGTGCAACACCGGCAGGCTCCAGCCGTCCAGGATGATGTGGTGGCAGCTGAAGATCAGGGAGAACTCGTCGCACCGCTGCTTGATCAGGTACACACGGAAGAGATTGCTTTCCGCCGGATCGTAGGGCTCGGTCCGGTCCCGTTGCTGGATGAGCCGGATAGCGTCGTCCCGCCCGGCCGGGTCGGCCACGTCACTGAGGTCGACGAACCGCCAGTCGACCGGCCGGTCCTCCTGGTCCGCGAACTGACGGGGTCCGTCCGCCCAGTCGAACCGCAGCCGCAGCGACGGGTACTTTCTGCGCATGTGCTGCCACGACTGGCGCATCAGGTCGGGGTCGATCACGCAGCGGTAGAGATGCACCGACTGCATCACATAGGCATCGTCGCCGCTGGTTCGCTTCAGCGCGTGGTACAGCAGGCCCTGCTGCAGTCCGTTCGCGGGCAGTCCGTTCGCGGGCAGGCCGGCGGCGCCGTCCGCGGCCACCGGTTCCGGCGCGGCGGCGCTCACGAATGGCGGCTGGCCGCGCAGATACTCTGCCAGCGCGCCCAGGGTGCGGAGCCGGAACACATCCTCTACTCCGACCCAACGGCCCAATCGCTGCCGGACCTTCGCGATCAACAGGACGCAGGAAATGCTGTGGCCTCCGAGCCTGAAGAAATCGTCGCCGTCCTTGATCCGGTCCGCGGGCACGCCGAGGACGTTGCTGAAGATCTCCCGCAGTCCGTCGCGGATGCTGCCGTCGTCGGCCAGGCCCGCGCGCGTCGCGAGTAAGCCAGCAGCGGAGACGTCCACCTCAAGTAGTGACCGCCGGTCCACCTTGCCGTTGACGTTGACCGGGATGCTCGCGATGCGGACCATCCGGGCCGGGACCATGATCCGGATCAATCGGCCCGCGAGAAAGGACAGCAAATCGGCTTCGGCTACCTCGCAGGAATTGTCGGTGGTGTAGTAGCCGACGAGATGCCGGTCGGCGGGTCCGCCCGCACCTTCCCGCGCCACCACGACGCACTTGCGCACGCCTGGGTACTCCATAGCCTGCGCCTCGATCTCGCCAGGCTCGACCCGCACCCCGTTGATCTTCATCTGGAAGTCGGCGCGGCCCGCGAAGGCGACCTCGCCGTTCGGTAGCACCCTGGCCAGGTCACCGGTCCGGTACAGCCGGTCGTTGACGTTCCGCGACTTCTCCGCTTCGGTCTGCAGCGGGTTCGGAAAGAACCTTTCCGCGGTCAGGTCGTCCCGGTTGAGGTAACCGGGGGCGACCCCGCACCCGCCGATGTACAGCTCGCCGATGGCCCCGATCGGCACCTGCTTGAGGTCCTGGCTAAGCACATACCACTTCACGTTGCGCAGCGGCCTGCCGATGCTGCGGTTCTGGCGCTCGATGACCCCGGGCGCGAACTCCTTGATCGACGTGACGAAGGCCGACTCGGTGAACGCGTACTCGTTGATGATGCGGCCCGCGAACATAGTCCGCAGCCCGCTCAGCCCGGTGGCGGTAAGCTCCTCGCCGACCAGCATTAGCCTGGTCAGGCTTCGGCAGCGGCCGAGGTCGAAGTGCTGCAGTACCGATCCGGTGGCATTGAGGTAGCTCACCCGGTGCCGGTCGAGGTAGTCGGGGAAGCGGTCGGGGTCGAGGCGGACGTCGTCAGGGACGATGACAAGGGTCTGCGAGTTGATGAGCGCGATCAGGGTCTGCCTGAGGTGTGGTTCGAAGACATACGAGGCGAACAGGGCGACCCGCTCCTCGCCAGCACGGCGCATGTCGTAGCGCTCGGACAGGTCGGTAATGCTGTTCACCACGCTGCGATGGTCCTTTGGCACCCCTTTGGGCACACCGGTCGTGCCGGACGTGTAGGTGACGTAAGCGAGGTCCAGGCTGCTAGCGGCGGGTCGAGGGTTCTGCCGAGCCGACACCGGCGCTTCGAACTGTGCCTCAAGCACGGATTCAACCGCCACGATGTCCACTCCGGCGTGCCCGGAGCCGAGGGCGTGCCCGGAGCCGAGCATGTCGCGCAGTCGCGGCAGGTGATGCCGGTTGGTGAGGATCCGGCTGATTCCCGTGTCGGAGACTACGAAGGCGACCTGCTGTGCCGGGTAGGCCGGATCGATCGGCACGAACGCGGCGCCTGCCTTCCAGATGCCGAGTTCGGTGATCACGCCGAGTTCGCTCTTGTCGAGGTAGAAACCGATCAGTTCGCCCGGCCGCACGCCGCCGTCCGGTCCGAGCAGCCAGTGGGCGAGCAGGTTGCTCCGCTCATTCAGTTCGTGATAGGTCAGCAGGACGGTGTCAGACAGGACCGCCAATCGGCTAGGCGATTGCCGCACCGCGTCTTCCACAAGTTCGTTGAGCCGCTTGTCCGCAGGGAAGTCGCCGTCGGTGTCGTTCCACTCGGCCAGCCGCAGCCGCTGTTTCTCCGACAGCAGTTCGAGATCGCCAACGCGCCGTGCGGGCCAGTGGACGAACTGTCCGAATATCTCACGCACCACTTCGAGTACGCCCGCGATGATCGGGTCTTCGAACAGGTTCCCGGCATAGCACAGGGTCCAGCGCAGGTGCCCCTGGTCCTCGACGTCCCTGACGACGCCGATTAACGGGGCGGATGGCAGATCAGCAAGGGCGACATCGTGTTCGGCCAGTAAGAGCAGGGCATCGAACAGGCCGCGCTGCGACAACTCAGCCAAGGCGACGTAGGAGTCCCGCTGTCGCACGGCGTCATCGAGACGGGCGACCGCCTCGGCGCACGTAAGCGCGGACTGCTCGACGTGATCGACGATGACCGGCAGGAGAGCGGCGCTGCGCGGACCATGGTCGGCCATGCCGTTCATGAACGCCAGGACCGTTCGGTTGCCATGCCCGTACGCATGCAGGACGCTGTGCAGCGTAGCGAGGGCGAACGCACCGAGCGACCAGGTGTCGTCGCCGAGTACTGCTTTCAGCGCGACGTAGTCCTCCCCGCCGACGACCAGGGCCTGCTGTTTGGTCGTACGTTTTTCCTGGTAGTCGTCGCGGATCGCGACCTTGTGCCGCCACTCGTCCTTGAGGAGAATTTCTAAATCGCAACGATCATCCGATATTCCCGCGATGCGATCGCACCAGCCCGCCGCCGACTTCGGGTGTAGTGCTGACGTCATAATGGAATCCTTCTGGTCGGGAGGTGCGCGGCCGGGTCGCTGGCAGGGTCTTCAATTGTTCACGTGATAGGGCAATCAAAGATTCACGAGATTGCGACCAAATGCCGGTAGTCGTGGCCGATTTCCTCGTCGGTTAAAGCGCGGGGCACGAGCCGAGGACCGTGCCCGCCGTTCGGCAGGGGAATCAAAGGCTGGTACCTCCCCGAGGCAGACTGCTCCGGCCGTCTGCGATCGTCGCTAGACCGTAGTATGAGAACGTGGTGCGGGGAGAGTCAACATCTTGTTTCTTGCTTCTTGCTTCGGGAGGAGTGCGCCGCCCAAAGCGTGCTCGCCACACCGCGTACTTGATCTTTTGTGCTTGATCCTTTTCTGCAAAATCTGCCTTTGACAGGGAGCAGGCCCGGCTGGTAAGTCTTCCATCGTGGCCGCGGATCCGCTTGAACCTTCAATCGGTTCGCCTGGATTTGCCGTATTAACGGCAAATCCAGGCGCTCGTCGCGAACTCGCGCTAGGCGCCGGTGATTGGGCGGATGCCCGTGAGCAGATGTTGCTCGATCCGGCCGTGACCGATCTCAATGCGGGCGGCTTCGGCCCGCTGCCTCGCCGGGTCTTCGATCGCGTCACCGCTCTTCGTGCCAGCCTTGCCTGCGGACCGATGAACTTTCTGCTTCGCGACGTCCCGGCGCTGCTCTGGGAGGCGCGCGAGCGACTGGCCGCGTTCGTCGGCGGAGACCCGCACAACCTGGCGTTCACCACCAACGTGACCGAGGCCGTCAACCTGATCGCTTCCGCCCTGCCGCTGGCCGCGCCGGGAGAGATCCTGCTCACCGACCAGGAGTACACCCCCATGCGGTGGTGCTGGGAGCGCGCAGCCAAGCGGCAGGGTTTACTGGTGCGGACGTTCCGGCTGCCTGCCGAACCTGCCGACCCGGATGAGATCGTCCAGGCTGCCGCCGCCGCGATGAGCCCGCGTACGCGGTTGTTCTTCTTCAGCCACGTCGTGTCCTCGACAGGACTGATCCTGCCCGCCAGGCGAGTGTGCGACGAAGCCCGCCGTCTTGGCATCACGACCGTGGTCGACGGGGCGCAGGCGCCAGGGTTCACCGAGGTGAACGTGGCCGACCTAGGCTGCGACTTCTACGCGGGCAGTGGGCACAAGTGGCTGCTAGCGCCCAGCGGCGTCGGCTTCCTTTACTTCGGCGCAGGAACCGAGGATTCGCTCTGGCCGCTTCAAGTGAGCTGGGCGTTCCAACCCCGGCCGCGGAGCGGTCAGCTGGACCGACGGGACCGGTTTGGCAGTACACCGCGCCTGCGGCAGTTCGAGTGCGAGGGCACGCGGGACCTCTGCCCGTGGCTCGCGGTGCCGGAGGCCATCGCCTTCCAAGCCGCCCTGGGGCACCTCGCGATTCGAGCGCGCATGCGGGAGCTGGCCGGGTTCGCGCGCCGTCGCCTCACCGGCTGGCGAGGGCTGGCGCCCGCCACGCCGGACCATCCGGCACTGTCCGGCGCCATGACGGCGTTCCGCTTGCCAGCGGGAACGAATGCGGCGAAGTTGCGTGACGGGCTGTGGGAGCGCTTTCGCATCGAGGCTGCGGTGATCGAGCGTACGGACCACGCGATGATCCGCGTCTCGACGCATTTCTATAACACGGAAGCCGAGGTCGAGCGTCTGGCCGAGGCGCTGAAGGAGTTGCTGGGGCGCGAGTGCCGGTGACGCCAGGCACACTGTCGCAGAAGGGATGCGGTTAGGCAGATGACGGACACGACGGTACCTACCTTTGACCTGGTCGAGTTGCGCAACGGCCTCAGGCGGCACGAGTTTCGCGGCTGCCTGGCCGACATAGGTGCTTTCTACCTGACGGGAAGCGGCCTGTCAGAGGCCGATCACCAGCCAGCCAGCGAGGTCGCTATCGACTTCTTCACCCGCGCTGGCGAGGCAGAAAAGCAGGCCATGATGTCGCCGGTTCCCACCATACGGCGAGGGTTCACCACGTTGGAATCGGAGAGCACCGCGCGGATCACCAACACTGGGGAGTACACGGACTATTCGATGTCCTACTCCATGGGGACCACGGGCAACCTGTTTCCTGAGCCGGCGTTCGAGGCGGTGTGGACCCGCTACTTCGCTGAGTTGCACGGCGTGGCCAAGGAGGTGGCGAGGCACGTGGTGACTGCCGCTGAGGGACGGCCAGCCGGCGGCATGGAGTCGTTTGTCGACGGTGAACCTGTGCTGCGGCTCCGGTACTTCCCGGAGGTCCCCGAGGATCGCGTCGCCGAGGAACAGCCGCTCCGGATGGCGCCGCATTACGACCTGTCCATCGTCACCCTGATCCACCAGACCCCCTGTGCGAACGGCTTCGTCAGTCTCCAGTGCGAGGCCGGCGACACCTTCGCGGACCTCCCGGCTGTGCCGGACGCGCTGGTGGTTTTCTGCGGTGCGGTCGCGACCCTCGTTGCCGAAGGGCGCGTGAAAGCGCCCAGGCATCACGTGGCGGCGCCTTCGCGGGAGCAGCGCGCGGGCAGCAGTCGCACGTCCAGTGTCTTCTTCCTCCGGCCAAGCCCCGATTTCGCGTTCTCCGTCCGCCTGGCCAGGGAGTGCGGCTTCGACGTCAGCCTCCCTGATGGCACCGCAACGTTCAGTGACTGGATCGGAGGAAACTACATCAACATCCGCAAGACCTCGGCTATGCCGGACGCCGTTCCCCAAGCCCCGTAGCGGGTATTGCATTAACCCTGGCAGTCGGCTAGCGTCGCGCACGCAGCCAGTCAACACGTTACCGGATAGCAGGTGCCCTCTGGTGGTATCGACCTCTTCCTCCGCCGCCGGCACCACACCTGCCAGATCGCGCACGTCACCGGCACCGCGCCCGACGCTCGGCGAAAGCGACTGGATTCTGTGGGACCACGCGATGGTGCGGACCGCCGGTTTCCCCGTCGACGGGCCTTCCCGCTTAGCGGACGAGCCGCTAGCACTGGTGGCAGACGAGATCGCGGTAGCCGGCCCGGCCGGCGACGAACAGCGTGCGCTCTTCGAAGTCCTGTGGCACCGGCACGCTGAGACCAGGCTGGCCGAGGCGGCCGCTATCGCCCAGGACGCCCAGTTCCTTCTGGCGGTCACTTGGCAGAACCGCAAGATCCTCGAGAACGCCGTCCATCCATTCCTCGCACAGATCGCCCGCGGCGACGCCCGGTCCCGCAAGCTGCGGCTGCGGGAGCAGGTGATCGCGGCGTACTGGCAGCGGTACTGCCTGAAGTCCGAATCAATCGGCTTCTTCGGACCCACGACCTGGGCCTCGGTTGGCGGTCCTGGACCGCTGGTCGCGACCGCGCACGGCCCGTCGCTGGTAGACCAGGCCTCGGTCCACTTCGAGTGCTGGCCGATCGACCGGCTTGCCCGGATGCTGGAGCGCGACTACGACCTGCGGCCCTGGCTCACTCCGCGCCGTGCGCCGCACGTCCGGGTCGGCGACGGCTTCGTGCTTCTGCCGGACGGTACGAAGGAGACCGTGGACCGGCTCACGCAAGCCGTCCTGTCCGGAGCCGACGGTCGGACGCCCGCAGCCGACCTCGCCGCGCGGCTTGTGGCTCAGGCCTCTGCGACAGCCCCCGAGCAGGTCCTCCAGATGTTCGCCGAGCTGCGCCGGAAGGGCTGGCTGATCTGGAAGCTTGAGCTGAGCCCGACCGTCCGCCCCGAGACCGAGCTCCGCTCGTTCCTAGCCGGGGTCGGATCGCCCACGCGGATTCCGGCCCTCACCTGGCTCGACGCGCTGCAGCAGGCCAGGGACGCCGTTACCGACGCGGTTATGGACTCCGAACGGCTGGCTCCGGCTCTCGCTGCGCTTGATCAGACCTTCGTCGAGGCCACGGGACTGTCCGCGACGCGCCATGACGGCCTGACCTACGCTGGCCGCACCCTCGTGTATCCGGAGTGCCGCCGCGACCTTACGGTCAGCCTCGGCCAGGGCCTGGTCGACGCGATGGCGCCGCTCGCCCTGATCCTCGACAGTATCCGCTGGATGCTCCACCGGATCGGCGAGGCGGTCATGAAGCTAGTCAACGCCACCTACGAGGATCTGGTAGCGCGCAGCACCGGTGTTCCGAACGCGGTGATGCTGTGGCTCGCCTGCACGCCATTACTCGGCGGGCAGCTGAAGGCCGTCGCCGAGGAGAGCCTCGCCGAACTGCAGAAGCGCTGGCAGTCGATCCTCCGGATACCCGAGGGCACCGCGCTGGCGACGTTTCGCCTCGAGGAGATCCGCCGCGCCGCCGCCGGCGCTTTCTCCTCACCACCGGCCAGCTGGACCGACGCCCGGTGGTGCTGCCCTGATGTCATGATTGCCGCCGAGAGCGAGGGCGCGATCAGCGAAGGTCGGTTCCAGGTAGTCCTCGGCGAGGTCCACGCCGCCGTCAACACCGTCGACTACTGCTCGATGGTGCCCCTCCATCGGCGGCCGGAGGAACTCATGGCGTGCGTCGACGCTGACCACCCGGATCCGCGCCTCATGGTCGCGCTCCCGCAGGAGAGCCGGCCTCGGCTCACGGTCCGTTCGCATCCGGCGCTGGTCCGCGACATCGACCACCGCCTCGTGCTCATGCCGCACATCCCAATCCCGCGGCGCGGACGCGTGCACCTCGGTGCGGACGTCGCGGTGGTGTCCGACGCGGAAGGACTGCACCTGGTCCTGCCAGATGGCAGCCAGTTCGGTGTCATGGACCTCTTCTCCAACGCCATCCGGAGCGAGGTCGCGCAGGCCTTCGACCTTTATCCGCCCGGCTACCGGCCGCGGGTCGTCATCAATCGCATCGTGATCGCGCGCGAACGATGGTCATTCCCTGCGGCGGACATGGGCTTCGCGCAGCAGCCCGATGAAGCGGACCGGTTCATCGGCTGCCGCGCCTGGATGCGGGAGCACCGTTTGCCACGGCGGGTATTCATCAAATCGCCCTTGGAGACGAAGCCGTTCTACGTCGATTTCGCCAGTCCCGCATTCGTCGAACTGCTGGTCACAGCGGCGCGGCGAGCCACGCGCGCCAGCGCGGACATCCAGCTCAGCGTCACGGAGATGCTGCCGGATACCAATGAGGCCTGGCTGGCCGACGCCGAAGGACACCGCTATGTCGCCGAGTTCAGGTTCGTCGCGTTCGACACCCGCTAGCCCGATTCCCCTGGAGATGCGATGCCCGACATACCCGACGTCCGATCGCTGGTCGAACTGTGTGCCGAGGTGATCGGGGTCAGGACCGTTGCCCCTGGGGAGAACTTCCTCGACGCGGGTGGCGACTCGGTTAGCGCGGCCCGCCTTGCGATCCTGCTCGAAGAACGCTGGGGAATAGAGCTCGACATCTTCACCATCATTGCCGCCGACAGCCTGAACGAGATCCACGAACTGCTTGGCGGACGCGATGTGCGGAACGTCTCCGGGCAGCCAGGGTGACCGCCGCGGACGCGGCGGCCATCCGGACCGACGGGCTGACCAGGGTCTTTGGTCGCGGGCTTAAATCGGTCACTGCCCTGGGCGGGGTATCACTGGAAGTCCGCTACGGCGAGGTAGTCGCCTTGCTTGGGGTCAACGGCGCCGGCAAGACCACCCTGATCAAGATCCTCTCGACACTGCTCCTGCCAACCTCCGGCTCGGCTGTCGTGGCCGGGCACGACGTCGTCAGGGAACCGAGGCGCGCCAGGGAGGCGACAAGCGTCGTGTTCGGCGGCGACCGCGGGCTCTACTTGCGGCTCACCGGACTGGACAACCTCCGCTTCTTCGGCATGCTCGCCGGGCTGGGACGCCAGGAGCTCAAGGGCCGCATCGACAGCGCGCTGGAGCAGGTTAACCTGGTCTCCGCCGCGGACAAGCGGGTCGAGACCTATTCACGCGGAATGCGGCAGCGGCTTCACCTGGCAGTCGGGCTCCTAGCGTCCCCGAAGGTACTGCTGCTCGATGAGCCAACCGTCGGTCTTGACCCGGTCGAGTCGGACCGCCTGCGCGACGTGGTCGCGGCGATGCGGGACTCCGGGGTCGCGATTCTGCTCACCAGCCATTACCTGCTGGACGTGGAGAGACTGGCAACCAGGGTCCTGTTGCTCTCCGGCGGACGAATCCGGGAGAACCTGACGCTCCCTGAGTTCGTCCGTGAATCCGGGCACGCGGCAACAGTCACGATCCGGGGGCGCGGCACCCCGCCGGACATCGCTGCGGGACGGCTGCCAGAGACCGTCACCGCCAGTTGCGTGCAGCAGGCCCCAGAGACGTGGGTGGTAGACCTTCGTCTGCGGGAGTGGAGCGGCGATGTCTTCAAGCTGCTTGACGACCTCTTCGTGGCGGCCAAGGTGGACGACGTTCAGGTCCGCGAGACCCGGCTGGAAGAAGCGTTCACGGCCATCTCCGCGCAGCTGACGGCATGACGGCGCGGCTCTCAAGCACGATCGGCGTGCTCCTGGCGAGTGCCCGGCACCAGATCCTGATGTTCAGGATGGCCTGGCGGATCCCGGTCGTCCTCGGCGTCGTGCAGCCGGCCGTACTGCTGCTGGTCACGCTTTCCCTGCCGGCTCAGGTGACCTCGGACTACGCCAGCCGCGTGTCGATCGGCGTGCTGCTCACCTCATTCTGGTCCTTCACCATCTGGACCTGTGCCGGGATCCTGCAGCGCGAGCGCGGCGAGGGGACTCTCGCGCCGTGCCTGATAGGCGTGCGCGACTTCCGGCTCGTCTTGGTGGGCAAGTCGCTGGGGGCGAGCGCGATGTCCGTGCTGATAATCCTCGCGACAGTTGGCACGGTGCTGGCCGCCTTCGGCCGGCCGCTGCGGCTAGACCACCCGGGATGGCTGCTGGTCGGAATGGCCGCGCTGTTGCTGTCCGGCTTGGCGCTCGGCGTCGGGTTGTCGAGCCTGTTCGTACTCACCAGATTCGGACCGCAGTTGTCCGCCGCCCTTATGTATCCGATTTTCCTCCTCGGCGGGCTGCTTACGCCACTTTCGGCGCTTCCGTCCGGTATCCGGTGGCTGTCCTGGGGGATCAGCCTGCGCTGGACCATGGCGTTCCTTGCCAGCGCGGCGACCGGGACGCCGAACCTATTTGCGCTGGGCATGGTCGTCGCCCTGACCGCCGGATACGCCGTGGCGGCCGCGATGGCCTTCAACCGATTCAGCGTGCTCGCACGGAAAGAGGGAACGATCGACTTTGTCTAGCGATCGGCTGTGGCGGTACCGGGAGACAGTCCGCATAGGCTTCCTCGATCAGCGGACCGCGAACCCGTGGCGCGTGAGCGCCACCACCACCTGGCCACGTGCGGTCCTCCAGTGCTACTTCTTCGTCCTGCTCGGCAGCTCGGTCGCGGGCACTCGCGCCTTCGCGTTCGAGGGCTCGGTCGTGCTCGTCTTGACCCTGCCGACGTCCATCTCGATCTCGGCCGTCCCGATGACCGACAAGTGGATGGGGACGTTCTACCGCATCCGGCTCGGCCGGATGCCGGCGGTCACGGTGATGGCGCTGCGCTCGTTGCCCTGGCTGGCCGACGCGCTCGTGATGGTGGTGCTGAGCGCGCTGGTAGTCGGCGCCCTGACGAGTCAGATGTCGCTGGCGTTCCGGCTCCTTGCCCTCAGCCCCCTGTTCCTGCTGATGGCCTTGACGAACGTCGCAGCGGGCTTGGCGGTGGCGTCCTTCGCCGTGGGGCGCAATGCCGACGTCGTGCTGGGGAACGCCCTGATGTACCTGATCATCGCCGCGGGTGGCATTGTCGTGCCACCGGGCCGGTTGCCGTGGCTTGACGACATCGGCAGCGTCCTCCCCCTGCGGAACGGCCTGATGGCGATCCGGGCCATCATCAGCGGCCGTCCCTGGGCTGCGCACCTCCTAGCCGAGTGCGTCGTCGGATGTGCCTGGGCGGTGCTGGCCATAGCCGGTTATAGCTACCACATCGTGCAGGCCAGGAGGAAAGGTCTCGATGCGTTTGCCTGACGACGCTTCATGCCCGTTGCTCGCGCGGTTCGGGGCCGTGCTGGATCGCCACGCCGATTCTGCGGCCATATCGGGCCCAGGCAATGTTGTTACTTATCGCGAGCTGTGGAAAGGCGTTCTCTCTTGGCGAGATCGGCTGCTCGCACTAGGGCCGTCGCCGCGCTCCTCGGTCGCGATCCTCTCCGATGGATCGTCCGCTCTAGCGCCCGCATTCCTCGCGGCGCGCACGGCGGGTCTCGTGCCGCTTCTCATCGACACCCTGATACCACCTGGACGCCGCCGCGAGATGATCCGGGCTTCGCGGGCTATCGCGGTCCTTGACACGGCTTCGGGCTCTGCGACCGCGATTCACGGCGGGGAGCCGGGCAGTTTTCCGGCAGGCGCCGGATACGTGGTGTTCTCGTCAGGAAGCCAGGGTCCGCCCAAGGGAATCATCGGCAACGCCGCAGGAGTCGCTGCTTTCCTTGACTGGGAGAAGGATCTGCTTGGCCTCGGGGCGGCGATCCGCGGAGCCATGCTCACGTCTCCGTCGTTCGACGTCGTGCTCCGCGACATGCTCCTGTCACTGCTTTCCGGCGGGGTGCTGTGCGTGCCGGGAGCCGCGGTGCGGACCAATCCTGCCGCGGTAATCCCCTGGCTCAGGCAAAACGCTGTCAACGTCGTACACCTGGTACCGAGTCTGAGCACGCGCTGGGTCGCGACCGCAGGGTCCATCAGTCTCGGCGGACTCCGCTGGTCAGTGTTCGCTGGCGAGCCGCTCTACGCGTCCCACGTCGAGCGCTGGAGATCGATCGCGCCGGCCACGCGAGTGGTGAATCTGTACGGCCCGTCGGAGACGACGCTCGCAAAATACTGGCACGTCATAGAAGAACCCGTGAGCCCCGGACTCCAGCCCGTCGGCCGCGGCCTGCCCGGCGCCCGGCTCGGGGCCGGCACCTGTGAACCGGCCGGGACGAATGACGGCTCCTTCAGGATCATCATTGAGACGCCGGACGGCTCGCTCGGCTATCTGCCCGACGGGATAACCGAGGCCGACTCTCGCGCCCTCACGCGCCGCGATGGGCTCACCCGGTTCGTCTCGCAGGACCGCGGCCGACTCGGAGCCGACGGTCTGCTGAGCGTCGAAGGCCGCCTCGACAGCCTCGTCAAGCGGAACGGAGTCATGGTCGACCTCACCGACATAACCGCGCACGCGCTCGCGGATCCCGGCGTCGCCCAAGCGTTCTGTCTCCAGATCGACCCCGAAGCGTCCGGAAGCGTCGTCCTCGCGATCGAGGGTACGACGGGGTTCTCGATGCGTAGTCTCACCCGCGGCCTGCGCCGGACGCTCGGCCCGGCGATGCCCAACGAGGTCGTGCTCTTCGATCCGCTTCCCATGCTGCCCAACGGGAAACTCGACCGGCAAAGGGTGCGGCATGCCCTCGACCAGAAGGTGCGACGGCCGTGAGCAGCGGGACCGGTTCTCGCGGCACGCTTCTCGTGCTCGTCTATCCAGGACCGTTCGCGACGGCACAGATAGAGAAGCTGAGGCTGGAGGAGCACGGCTTCGCGGTCCGTTATCTGCTTCAGGAGACCCTTCCCCGTAAGGTCACGGCCCGCGATTACGCGACCGCCCTGTTCGAGCGCTGTGATCTGGCCGGCGCGGACGTCTCGACGATCGTCTCATATTGCGCCGCCGGACAGATCGCGCGTGAACTGTCGCCCATGTGCGCGCGCTGGCAAGGTCGCGTTCCCAGGATGGTCAGGATCAATCCGGAGTTCCCGACCCTGGACAATCTGGTCCGCACGATCGAAGCGGCGCTCAGGCGGCCCCTGCCCAGGCCTGACGGCGGGGAGCTTACCCTGGAGATGCTGACGCTTGAGATGTTCGATGAGCTGGAGCGGGAACTGGCGGACCTGCTCCTTGAGAAGGTCGGCGGCTCAGGCTCGGTCGCCAGGCAACTGAGCCGTATGCAGGTCGACTGGGTGGTTCACCTGGTGGCTGCCCTGAGGTCATCTGGGCTCACCGATTTAGCCGGAGAGTTGCACATCACAGCTGCCGACCATGCCTGTGACGTGGAATGCGCCGCACGCCACGTCGTCGTTTGCGACGATTCCGAACTGGTGTTTTCCGCTCCCGGAGTTGTTGAAGCGATCTGCGCCCAGCGCTAGACGACAGCCGGATGGCTCGGGACGGTGACGCGCCCGAAGCACGCGACACAGTGCCAAACCTGCTTGACCGCCTGCGGATCGTAGCGCCCTGTTCGCACCGCGTCCCCGATGATGCGGGGGTCGAGGATACCGTCTTCGGCGATTTCGGCACCCAGGTCGACGAACTCCTGGCCGCGGTAGTCCGGGTAGCGGCGCAGTTCATCCACAGTGAGGCGGAAGCCGCTGTGCCATCGCACGGGGAAAGGCAGCCGGGTGGCGGCGGCCTCGATCTCGGTACCGCGGTAGCAGGGGTCAAGTACCAGCACCTCGACATCCCGGTTCAAGAGGAGTGACCCGTGCACCTGGGCTTCGATGTAGTTGAAGATAGGATCGTCGGCGTCGGCCAGCGCCAGTTCGATCAGTCCCATGCGGGCGGCGGTGCCGTAGGCCTCCGGATCTTCGGAGCTGTCCGGATAGCAGAACGTGGCCCTGCCAAGAACGCCGGCGCTCAGCCGAAGGTATGAGGAGCCGAAGCGCGGCGCGGCGCCGAAGGGACTGTTCAGGAAGTCAAGAGCGCCGTAAACGGGTCGCTGGCCGGCAGGCGCGTCATCATAGGCGCCCGCGAAGATCCGGCTCTCCCAGCGCCACCGGTCGCCGCTTCGGTGGGCGGTCAGGCTGCCGTTGCTTGTGCCGGTGACGAACTGCGAGCGCCACCTGCCGTCCTCAGCCAGAACGGTCAGGATCGTCCGACCACCGGCTGCGCGGTCGGGATGAAAGTTCAGGGTGATCCGCAGGGCAGGGTCAAGCGGAGGCCCGGATGACAGCGCCGAGACGTGGCTTACCGCCCGTTCCGCTGCGGATCGGATCGCGTCGGTGCACTTCATGTTCATCAAGATTCTGCGCTAGAACGCGGCACCGGTTCAAGACCAAGGCCACCCGGCGGCCTGCGGCGCTGCGATCGCCGAGGCTGCCGCAACCGCGATCAGTGCGTTAGGCTAGGCAATTGATGACTTCCACGGAGGACCGGAATGCCCGCGCCGCGGCCGTGCAAAGGCCGCCGTTGCTTAAACCCGGCGGGCACATACGGGTCGTGAACCCGGCGTGGCCGTCGATGTCCTACGCGCGGCAAAGGGCGGCACGGGCCGAGCGGGTATTACTGAACATGGGATTCCGGGTGTCCTATGGCGAGTACGCCTGGGAGATCACCGATGACGGGCGCTCGGCGGGCAGCCCCGAGCAGCGCGCCAGCGACTTCATGGCCGCGGTTACCGACCCCGACGTGGACGCCATTCTCTCCGCGGGCGGCGGCGCCACTTCGTGGGAACTCCTTCCCCTCCTAGACGACGAGGCGATCAGCAGGAACGCCAAGCCCTTCATCGGCGAATGCGAGAATGTGTGGCTCCACCAGTACCTGCTTTACCAGGCGAACCTAGCCTCTTACTACGGCGCGGCTTTCATGCCCGAATTCGGGGAGGTCGGGGGAATATTCCCGGAGACGGCCGAGTCCTTTATCAGGGCTCTGTGCGAAGGGGGCGAGCTTTCCTACGAACCCGTCCCTGACCGGACGAACGCGTTCTACGGCTGGATGGACCCGGTGATCGAGGCGACACCGCGCACCCGCGCCGTCGAGGGCGGCTGGCACTGGATCAACGAAGGGCGCGGGGAGGGGCAGTTCGTGGGAGGCGAGGCAGCGTATCTGGCACGGTGCATCGACCGGTTCACTCCGGACCTCACCGGCTCGCTCCTGTTCTGGCACGTGATGCCCAACAACGGTGCCTCCGTCGCTGATAACTTGCGAGAACTCGCGCGCCGGATTGACCTCTCCTCCCTCGCGGGCATGGTCGTCGGTACGGACATGCGCCACGATCCGCCAGAATGGGCCGCGCTTGTGGCGGCGGCGCTGGCCGAAGTGGTCGGCCCCGTCGACTATCCGGTACTGGCGAACGCCGATATCGGCCACACGGACCCCGGCTGGGTCCTGCCCTACGGTGTGAACGCCGTCCTCGACTCCAGACTCGGCCTTCGATTTCCAGGAGCCTCCCGATGACCGCTCAGACGTGGGACGAGGCCACTGTCCGGGTCCTCGTCGAGCAAGAGTTCGCGGAACTGCTGCCTGGCCCTGGGCTCGAGGGCGCGGAAAACTTCTTTCGCCGGGGCGGGGACTCTTTCGGCATGATGCGCCTGATCAGCGCATTAAACAGCCACGGCCTGCCGTTGACCGCACGGGACTTTGTGGCGCGACCGACCCCGGACGGGGTCGTCCAGAGCGTGATGGCGCGATTGCCGGAGGGCGCGGACGACGGAGAGCGGTGACAGGGCTGGCGGTTTACAGCTGCGCGAGGGCACCCGCGAGCGGGAAGTCGGCTGCGCTGGCAAGCAACAGATCCGCGGCACCGAAGCGGGACCGGTCAGCATGCGGGTTCGGGATGGCGATGCACCGCAGGCCGGCCGCCCGCGCCGCTGCCACGCCATGTGGCGTGTCCTCTACCGCCGCCCCGTGCGGCGCGGCAACCCCCAACCGGGTTAGGGCCAGCTGGTACACCGCTGGATCAGGTTTCGGCCTGGCCACCTCGTCACCGCAGGCGATCACGTCGAACGCCGCTAGCGCATCGACCCGGCTCAGGTGCCCGGTCACCCAGGACCGCGGAGAGCTGCTGGCGATCGCCAGCCGCAGGCCGGCCGCGACTGCCTGGTCAAGCCATTCCCTGATGCCGACGGCAAGCCCGAGCGTCAGGTGCAGCCGTTCGCGGAACGCTAAGCGCCGCGCGTGGCTATCCGCCTGGACGTAGCCCGGCCCCACAGCCGCGGCCAGCTTCGCGTACCGCTCGGCTGTGACGTCGCCACCGTGATCGGCGAAGTGGCCGCTTACGTCGAGCTCAAGCCCGTATTGCCGCCATTCGTACTGCCAGCTGGCCAGCGCGGTACTCTCGGTGTCCATCAGCAGCCCGTCGAAGTCGAACATCACCGCCTCGACCGCCACGCCCACAGTATGCCGGACGGTCCGGCACCGCGCATAGCCGGCCTGTCACGGCGCGCGGTCCTGGTGAGGTTGCGGGTGCCCGGCACGGCGAGTGACGCCAGGTTGAGAACGCAGGACACGACGGCGAGTCCGCATAGGTGAGGTTAAACACGGCAAACCAGCAGATGCTCGACCACAGCCAGTCCCGGCCGCGTACCTCGCGCCATCCTTCCCGCAGCCGCGCAAGGAAGTCCGGCGACCGACGCCGTGGGCTGTCCAGCCGCAGGCCTGCTACGTCAGGCCAGGCCGGCGGTCTCGAAACGGAAGTACCTGTCGGAAGCGAGCAGTGCCGCCAGGTCGATCAGAGCACCTGGATTGTCGGCCTCGGCTGTGAGGTAGACGAGCGCGCCGCCCTTTGTGCCCGCCGTGGTGTCCGGAAGGTCACCCGGCGAAACTGGGACAACGGCCTCGATCACCTGAGGAATCCGCCGCAGTTCCTCGGGCGACGGCACTGCGGTCAGCCGGCCGGAGCCTGAGGGCGCCTGCGGTGTCAGGAGCGCGGCGAAGCGGCGAGGCGGACCTGGCGCGCGCACGGCCCGTCCGGTCGCGACGGCAGCGAGGGCACCCACAGCGTCATACTCGTAAGCGTGATGCAGCATTTGGGCGACACCGCCGCCGAGACGGCTGTTCACCTCTATCAGCCGAGGCCCGTCGCCAGTGAGCATGAACTCCGTGTGCGTCACTGAGTTGGTGATGGCGAGCGCTTGCAGCGCATCGGTGGTCGCGACCAGCAGTTCGTCGCACTCGGCCGAGGACAGCGTCGACGGCATGATGTCCGCGACCTCGCGAAAGCCCATGAGCGGTAGCTTGTCGGTGATGGCCAGATGCAGCACTTCGCCGTCGCTCACGACCGACTCCACGCTGACCTGGCAGCCATAGCGGGCATCGGCGTGCCTGCGCTGGCCGACAAGCAGTCGTTCCAGGATGAACCGCCCATTCTCGTAGCCGCCGGCGGGCGGGGCGGCAGCAGTCGCCAGTGCCCACGTCCGAGCGGCATCGGTAGCTGAGCCAGCGAGAAAGGTGGCCACGCTGCCGGACCCTGCGACCGGTTTGAGTATCGCCGGAGTGCCGACGTATTCCAGCGCCGCGGCGAGCGTCTCGTAGCTGTCCACGGCGGCGAATGCGGGCACCGGCAGGCCTGCGTCGCGCAGCATCGTGCGCTGGGCGAACTTGTTGTGCAACGCGGGCAGGGATGCGCGACCGTTGCCCGGCAGGCCAAGGGTATGGCAGATGGCATGGACGTCGGCCACGGCTTGGTCACCGCAGACGGCGGCGATGCCGTGCGGCGACCATTCGGCGGCTACAGCCAGGACGTGCTCAAGCATTCGCCGGTGGTCTGGTGCCGAGATGTGCGCGCAGTCGGGGAGCCAGGCGCGGAACATCGCCGCCCGCCCTTGGTCCCGCGCCTCGCTGCCACTGGCGAGCCACACGACGCGGACGTCGTAGTCCGCACGTAGCCGGGGCAGGTACCAGGTGGCCTGCGGGCCGATTCCGATATCGGCAAGTAGCAGCCGTGGCCGGTCATTCCGTTGCTGCGGCACGGTTGTCAGCCGATCGCGAACGGATCGAGCACTCCGGCTGCCTTGGCGAGCAGGCTGTCCATAGTCGCCCGGGTGGTCCCGGGCACAGGCTCGGCCTGGATGGTGATCTTCGCTGCCGCGGTCCGCGCGGCGGCCGAGGCGCGGACGGCGTCCGCCGCCTGAGTCATGACATACCCTCCAATCCCGTTATCGCCGATCGAATAGGCGGTCGTGATGCAGCCGATCCGCGAGCGTGGTGACCCGCAGGAATATCTTGGTAATCAAGGACATGCGATTCGGCGACAATGCCATCCGTGGCCGGACTGTAGGCAGCCGGTTTCTGGATGTTGACCACATCGAGGCCGCGGTCGACCGCTTTCTGCAATAGCGGCGTATGCCCACCGAGGAGCAGAACACGCTTACGCGTCAACATGCCTCCCCGACGCGACATTGCGACTACTGACGGCAACGGTGCCACGAGTCCCCGCACCTGTCAATCACAGGACGATGCCGGCCACGCCGCATGCATCCGTGCGCCCAGGCACGCCGCGCCACTCAGCCCCAGCCCGCTGTTCGGCAGTGTCCGCCACCCAACGGCGGGCAGCTCGGACGCGCGTTCGGGGGTCTACCTGGTGGTCTGCGGGCGTCCGCATCGTCGCCGGGCAGGACGGCGCCTGGCACTGCCCTGGGCCGCGATCACCGGCCCGCATTACCCAGCGCTCCCCGGCTTCGCCGGACCTTGCGCCGCCTGACTCTCAGGCCACTCCCGAACCGCCGGCGCAACGCAATGCGCCAGATGACTCATCAGATGACGGCTTCGGCTTCCGGCATGACGCGCCGGGCAGGCAGGCCGAGTGGTCACCGGACGCATGCGCGAGGCGCCGTCTCTGCGCCTCGGCATTGTCGGGGCGACGGCGCTCGACCTGCGCGCGGTCGCGCTGCCATTCGCCGAACCGCGCGCCGACGAACCAGTCAGGCCCGGCGTCCTTCCACCAGCCTTTGGCGACCAGGCCGTCAATGTCGGCTTTAGCGTCAGGTGAGCCGGCGAACCGCCGGACCTCGGACTTGGGCACGAACAGGTCGAGCAGCCTGTGCCGTGCCAAGGCTCGTTCATGGACGCTGACCTGGCATTTCGAGCTCGCTATGCCGCCCTGAAGTATTCGCTTATCAGGCCGCCAATGACCTGCCTGCGCTCGATCCGGGCGGTGATATCGACGGCATGACCTGGCTGGCGCTGCGGAGGTTCCTGTTGCAGACCCTGGTGCGGACGGTGCCCGTTGTAGTGCCGGGCGTACTCAGCCAGCACCTCGCGCAGATGCCGCTCGCCGAGGATCAGCACGTGGTCGAGGCATTCGCGCCGCAGCGTGCCCGCGAACCGCTCCGCGTAGGAGTTCGCCCGTGGCGAACGCGACTTGATCACCCGCGTACCGTTACCCGAGAAGACCGCATCGAATGCCGCGGTGAATTTGCTATCCCGGTCGCGAATCAGGAACCTGAAGCTGCTCGCCCTCTCGCCTAGGTCCATCAGGAAGTTGCGGGCCTGCTGGGTGGCCCAGGTTCCGGCCGGATGAGCGGTGGCGCCCAGGATGTGCACCGTCCGTGCCTGGATCTCCATCACGAACAGGACATACACGCGCTGCAGCAGCACGGTGCCGACGAGCAACTCGCCCTGAAGCCGCCGATAGCCCCAGCGGGGGTTCTGCCGAGCCAGCTGCTCCACGAGCGCGCGTCCCTCGACTGGAACCGGCGGTCGTCCCGGCGCGTTCGGATAGGTCCAATTCCTTTTGACGAGGCAGCGGTGCCAGGCCAGCAGGGTGCCCGGAGTCAGGATCCGGTGCAGCCGCAGGCATCCGGGCAGATGCCCGGCCAGGGCGGCGAGCACGGCACGGTCAGCCCAGTCTGGCCTCGGGCGCGCGACCTGCCGGCGCAGCACCGCGACCTCGTGCCGCAGCACGAGGATCTCCGCGTCCTTGACAGCGTCACTGCGCGCCAAGAGCACCAGCCAGCCGAACACCTGGACCATGAAGAGGTAGACGAGACGAATGAGCATGAGCGCCGAGCGTAAAGCACCAGGTCAGAACCGACGCAGGGTTTTGGCACATCACAGGCCCAACTCGGGGACCTATCACGTGCTGCGCAGCCCGGTCAGCGCGACCCTGTCGAGCTTTCCGCTTGCCGTGTAAGGGATCTCGTCGAGCACGACGATCTCGGCCGGACAGCAGTGCGCAGGCAACTGCCCGGCGAGCCAGCGACGGATCACAGCGGTGTCAGCCGGGATCTCGTCGCGCGCGCCGGCCATGACCACGTAGGCGATCAGCCGGACGGTTCCCCAGCGGTCGGCTTCAGGCACGACGACGGCGCTCTTGATCCTCGGGAACTGCCGGAGCGCGAACTCTACCTCGCCGAGCTCGACCCGGTGCCCGCGCACCTTGACCTGCCGGTCCAGGCGGTCAATGAACTCGTAGACCCCACCACCGTGCCGGCGCACGCGGTCACCCGTGCGGAACATGCGGCCTCCGGGGTAACCCGAAATGAACCGCTCGCTGGTCTGGTCAGGGTCCCGCCAGTACTCCCGGGCGAGGCCCTGGCCACCGAGGAGCAGTTCGCCTGGGGCACCGTCCGGGACCGGCTCCAGCGTGTCGCTGACAACCGTCGCCACGGTGTTGCTGATGGGCCGGCCGATGGGCACCGATGGCAGGTCGCGATACCGGCCGGCGTCGCGACCGACTTCGAAGATGAGCGAGCCCACAGTCGCCTCGGTGGGCCCGTAGTGATTGAAGACCCGGCAGGCACTCAGCTTGCTGACGGTGTCGGCCAGATCCCAGGGCAGGATCTCACCGCCGAGGATCAGCGCGCGCGCAGGCAGTACCGCGGGATCGGGATCATCCAGGAGCGCCGCCATATGCGAGGGCGTGATCTTCAGTACGCCGATCTCGTGTGCCCGCATGTAGCAGGCGAAGTCCACGGCATCGCGCGCGATGTCCGCCGGGACGAGGTGAACGCAGCCGCCGCTGGCGAGCGCGGGGAAGATGGCGCTGTTACCGAGGTCCGTCGAGAGGCTTGTCACAGACGCGAAGCTGGTCACCGGTGCGTCGCGGCACAGCAGGCCGATCATGTGCGCGGTGTAGTTGGCGATGCCCGCGCTGGTCACCGCGACTCCCTTGGGCGGCCCCGAGGAACCCGAGGTGTACAGGATGTAGGCGAGGTCACCGGGTTCGGGCGGGACGTGAGCGCCCGGCGCCGCGGCGGCGGCAAGACCGGCCGCCGGGTACACGGTCCCGTCGAAGGCACGCGCCGCCCCGCCCGCCGGCTGGTCGGTGACCAGCAGGGCGGCCCCGCTGGAGCGCAGGATCGCCTCGATCCTGGGCTGGGGCTGATCGGCGTCGAGGCACAGGTACGGGGCACCGGATCGCAGCACTCCCCAGACCGCCGCTAGCTGGCCGGCGCCTCGCGCCATGATCACCGCCACCGGCGCGTGCTGGCCCGCCCCGCCGCCGCGCAGGATCGCGGCGATCGCGCTGGTGCGCCGCATCAGCTCGCGATAGGTAAGGGACTCGTCGGCGCCGACCACGGCAGGCCGGTCAGGGAACTGGCGCGCCGCTTCCTGGGCCGCATCGATGACCGAGGTGCCGGCTAGCGGGCGCACTCGACATTGCCAGCCTGCGGCCCGCCTGCGCCGTCCGGAACGGCGTAGGCGGCGGCGATGCGCCGCAGCGCCTCGGCCAGGGTCACGTCGGAAATGGTCAGCGAGAGTCTGATGAACCCGGGCGCACCTAGAACCGAGCCCGGCATCGCGAGAACACCGTGTTCCTCGAGCAGCTTCGTATGGATCCAGTCGTCCGGCGTCGGGGTCTTCGCCAGCATGTAGAAGGTCCCCTGGCTGGGCGACGCCGTGTAGCCGGCGGCGCGCATGCCAGCCGCCAGCAGGTCGCGGCGCCGCTGGATCGGGCCGAGCGGCACCGCGAACTGATCGAGCTCGTCTAAGGCGAACGCGAGCGAGTTGTTGGGGAACGCCCAGCCCGTCATGAGCTGGGCGACTGCCACCGCCTCGCGCATAGCCGGCCGGTCCGGCATCGTAGGCGGCAGTGCGATGTAGCCGATCCGTTCACCGGGCATGAGCAGCGTCTTGGTATAGGTATGGACGAGGAACGCGAACGGATAGAACTGGGCCGGGCTCGGGCACTCGCGGCCGTCAAAGACGATCCTGCGGTACGCCTCGTCGCAGATCAGGTAGATCGGCTGGCCGCGCCGCTCTGCCGCCGCCGTGAGCAGCGCCCCGAGCTCGGCGAGCTGAGCGGCCGGGTAAATGACGCCGGTGGGGTTGTTCGGCGTGTTGATCACGATGGCGGCGGTGGCCGGGGTGATGGCTGCCTCGATGGCCGACAGGTCCAGTCCCCAGATGTCAGGTATCACGTCGACGGCGCGGGCGACCACGCCGAGCGAGGAGATGATGGGCTCGTAGTAGAACCAGGATGGGTTGAGGTAGATGACCTCATCCCCTGGATTGCATACGCTCCGCAGGCAGACCGTCAGGCCCGCGAACGCGCCGTTGGTCAAGGCGATGTCCGCCGGCACGAAGGGCATGCAGAGCTCGGCTGCCAGCATCTTGGCGATCCGCTCCTGGGCGGGCGGATGATTGCGGACGTAGGCGAACCAATCCTCGCTCTTAGGCACCAGTCGGTCCTGCAGCAGCGCCACCAGGCCCTCGGCCGGATACCCGTGCGGATCTCCGAAGGCCATATCGATGACGTCCGGATCGGCCTGCTTCCGCAGATAGGACGAGTTAGCGAGATAGCGGCCCAGCCGCCGGTCGTAGCACTCGCGGGCACGGGTGAGATGATCGCTGATCCGGTGACTCATGAATACTCCGATACTTAACTGGCGGTTCATCGTGCACCGTGCTCAGCGCTGACGGCCCCGGTGGCACCGGTAAGGCCGGACCAGCAGGCAGCCAGTCCGCTTTGCGGGGCCCGTGACTCTGCTGTCACGGTGTCCTCCTCAGCTATGAGCCCGGATAAATCGCGCCAGCCGCGCGACTCCTTCCTCGATCTCGGCCAGCGTCAGATTGCTGCATGCGACTCGCATATGGTGAGCCCCTCCATTCCCTACATAGAACTCACGCATCGGCGTCCACAAGACGCCGAACTCTCGCGCGGAAAGCTCCACAAGCCACTCGTCGGCGGCAAAGGGCAGCCTCAGCACAGCGAAGAAACCGCCTTTGGGAGATGTCCAGGACACCCCAGGGGGCAGATGCCGGTCGAGCGCCGAGATGAGCGTGCGCTGGTTCTGCCGGTAAAACGCGGCGCGGCGGCTGATCTGATCGTCGAGGTCGCCGAGGATCATGCCGCCGATAAAAGCCTGACTCAGCGCAGAGGTATTAACCGTGACCATGCTCTTGATGGTGGCCAGTTCGGCGGCCAGGTAGCGTGGTTCCGGCTCCGGCCGGCCAGGCTCAGCGCCGTACCGAACCCTCTGGTCGGCCACCGCGAATCCGACCCTGGCGCCGGGCGCGCAGATCTTGGAGAAAGTCCCGAGGTAAATGACGCGCGCGTTCCGGTCCAGGCACTTCAGCACCGGAGCGCGCGGGGCCGGGGCGGTAAAGCCGTAGGGATTGTCCTCAAGTATCAGCAGGTCTTCCTGCGCCGCTATGTCAAGCAACTGATGGCGCGCGGCGCGGCTGAGCTGGGCACCCGACGGATTGGCGAAGTCAGGAATGACATACAGCCCGCGGGGCCGGCGGCCGCTGCGCCGGATTCGCGCGCATACGCGCGCCACCTGGTCAGGGCAGATTCCGTCGTCCTGCTCGTCGATGCCAACCAGGTCAATATTGAGGACCCGGGCCGCCCCGGCCACGCCGACGAAACACGGATTTACCGTGAGGAGCACGTCCTCCGGTGCCGCGCACAACGCCCGCAGAGTTATGAAGATCGCCTCCTGGCAGCCGGCCGTCACGACAATGGCCTCTGGGGCGGCATTGATTCCCTCGCGCTGGCTGAGCCAGCCCGCGATGAGGTCATTGATCAGGCCCGAGGCCGGCGCGTACTGGAGGAGCTTGCGTTGCGCTCCCGCTCCCCGGAACGACAGGTACCGCTCTATGGCCGCGCAGATATCCACATCGTCGAGAAACTCATCGCGCGGGGCACCAGCCGCCAGGGAAATCGCATCCGGGAACTTCGCCGCGATCTCGTTGAGGAAGTTGATCGAGGCGAGAACCGGCTCCCTGAGCGAGCCGTGCAGCGTGGCATGTCCGACGGTAGCCGCCGTCATGCCGTCCTCCGTGACCGGGCGAGCCACCGGGCCGCCACGTTCGCCAGGACCTCCGGGTCATACAGCCGCCGCGCCTGCTCCAGGGCGAACTGCGCCATGTAGACCCGGAAGCAATCCAGCGGCTCTTCCGCCAGGTTGATCATGCGCCGGTTCGGGACGACGGCTGAGGTCCCCAGTCGCGCGACGGACGCCTCGATCGCGGCTTCCATGTCAGCGGACGCCGCGACCTCGTCACAAATCAGCGCCGCCTCCGGATCGGCCGCCTCAATGCGCTTCTCCCCCAGGATGAGCTGCCGGGTGAGCCGTCCCCCCATCAGTTGCGTCAGCCGGAGGTTCGCCACCCCGGGCACGATGCCCTCGCGCGCCGCGGGCAGGCTGAACCACGCGTCACTA
>Ga0307372_10001640_pt1 | contig 38548 bp, 33 predicted proteins | sample OX1MG_FD_202533 | JGI IMG/M metagenome (GOLD analysis project Ga0307372, IMG submission 202533) | Soil microbial communities from Risofladan, Vaasa, Finland - OX-1 | ecosystem: Environmental > Terrestrial > Soil > Coastal area > Acid sulfate soil | place: Finland: Risofladan, Vaasa | collected...
ACTTGCCGACAGCAACTCCGGCCCGCAACCGTATTTCTGCAACAACTGCTCCATCTGCCCAAGCCCAAAGTCCTGGACTTAATCCCCGGCACTACACGCTAAACAAATACGGTTTATCTTTGACGATTGCAGCGACCGCTTTGATCCAGGTCTGCATCCTGGCGTCGAGATCGTCAGGAGCAACATCATTGGCGGCTCCTGGGCGAGCCATATAAGGCACCAGCACCAGCATCACGCCGATGTGGTGCTTGTACGCAACGTCCATGAATGCGGCGAGATTCCAAGAAAATGTTTTGGGATCTTGCTCCCACGCGCCGAACGGGAGAAAGACGCGCGTTTGATTGAGTCTAAGTTCGTTTGCATATCCGAAATCGCGATCAACTTCCTGGGCATTGAAATGGAGCCACATGTCCCAGGAGCGCTGAGCGCTCGCCGGCGTGTAGTTGAATCCGCGAATTTCCGAAGGGTTTTGGGGGACGGTTGCCGCAATCAACCGGGCGGAGTGAGAGATCAGGATGAGAATCGCAAATGAGGGCGTGAGCATCACGAGTCTCGCGATTCTGCACAAGCGCGTCTTCATGGTTTGTTTCATCGTACGCTCCAGCGGGCAAGCGCTTTGCCCCGTCTGTTCGCCAGGCGAGGATCTATGTGCCAGGTGTGTCTGGCGCCGGGTTCAGCGAGCGGACCGGGGGCCCTGGTCTCTCCGGTGGCCTTGCCAAGAATGTCACTGTCCATGTGATCGACTACATTAACCTTGGGAAGCGGCTGACTGCTGCTCATCGTCAGCTCCAGACGACCAGGATCAAAGTCGATCTGCGCGTCGCCCATAGAGCCGTGTTTATCCCAGTCATACATCTCGCGCCAAGCTGAGAGATCAAGCCACTGCGTTGAGTCACCCGTAGTCAACCCAAGGAACCCTTTTGGCATGCCGACATAGAGATTGCCATCAGCCTTGTTGTTCTGGTTGAGGAAGACGACGGCCGATTTGCCGCAATCGCCAAAGATGTTGTTGTCGATACTGTTTTCCGAAGCAGTTCCGCTGCGAGCGCGATCGGGGCGGGTGATGGCAAAGACGCCGGAGTTGGCGCAGCGGCCGATCAGATTCTGAGCGATGATCAGCTTGTCGGTGGCATTGATGAAGATGCCGGATCCCGCGCATCCTCTTTGGCCGGGAGTGCCAGGCTCGGCGTTGCGAACATTCCAGATGATGTTGTTGTCGATCTGGTTCTGCGCGCTGTTCATTTCCATGTGTACGGCGGCGCTGACAGTGAGAATGTCCGCGAACACGTTGCGGGTGATGCGGCAGTTGGCGTTGCCGCTGTCGAGCCAGACGCCGTTGGCGTGGCGGATGTGGCGGACTACGTTGCGGCGAAACAGCAGATTGCGGCCGAAGTGGAACTTGGCTCCCGCGGCTTCCCAGCCGCGTTCGGCGTCTGCCCAGCCGCACCACTCGATGAGATTATCTTCGATAACTGTGTCAACGGTTCTCATGCCGCCGATCCCCTCGACACCGCAATAACGGATATTGTTCCCGCGGATAATCTGAGATGTGCCAGCATCCGGCGTAAAACCGCTGTCTCCGTCGGTGCCGATATCAAGACCCATACCGTTGGCCCATTCAATGGTGTTGTCTTCGATGATCCAGTGATTGCCGCCCACGGTGGAGATGAGGCCGTACTGCGGAAACGGGTAAGCGTTGCCGGCATGCTGGAAGGTAATTCCCTTAATGCGGATGAAGGCGAGCCCTTTCTGCGAAGGGACGAAGGCTTGCGCGCGCGTAGTGATTTCGATCGTGTGGTCGGCGGGAGTGCCCGAAGCCAAACGAATGTGAATCGCCGTACCGGAGTTTTCTATCCAAAAACGGGCATCGGGCGAGCCGCCGATCTCCTGCATAAGCGGACCCGGGCGCCGGCGAGGCGGAAGGCCATTTTGCGGCACGGGCGGAGTGGTGAACACCGGTTCGGGCTGCAGATGCGGCATTGCCAGTTCGCGAAGCTGCTCCACCGGCTCCAGCGGCTTGCCATCCACAAACACCAGGCCGCGGCGGCGGAAATACGGGCCCATGTCGACTACTCTCGGATCCAGCCACTCCCAATTGCCCGCCACGCTGGCCAGGGCGAAAGGCTGGTAGGCGGCGGGGAACATCGCGCCCGTGAGCTCATGCCGCCATGCTGTCACTTCTTTTGCAGGTTGGGCGCTTTGGCCGCCGAAGCCACGAAAGCCAAGCGGAATCGATTCCTGCTGCCATCCATCCTTGAGAACTTCAGAGCCTTTGACGAAGACTTTCGCTCCTGGCGCGGCCTCGTAACTGATCATGTGGTCCGCATCCGTGCCGCCGCGGGCCGGTCGGATGCACTCGCGGTAGGTGCCCGAGGCGATCACGACTCGTTCGCCGGGCTGGAGCACCTGGGCGGCCTTGTTGATGGTGCAGAAGGGGTGCGACTGGGAGCCTGGGCCATTATCGTCGGCGCTGGCAGAGTTATTGTCCACGTAGTAAGTCTTCGAAAAGGTCAGCGGCTTTTCCCAGGAGACATACTCGGCGCCGTCGGGCAGGCGCGAGTCGGCCGAAGTGTGATCTGGCTGTGCGGCAGCGGCGGCGTTCTCAGCGTGGCCGAAAACGCTTCCGCCCAGACTGACCATCGCCCCCACGCCTGCGGCATATTGCAGAAACTGCCGACGATCCATAAGTTGGCCGGGATTTCCGTCCCTTGATGCATCCGGATGCGAGATCAATCGTCTTTGCCGTGGATTCATTTCAGTCACACCCTTGCACTAGCGCGGCTTGCGGAGTAGTAGGAATTCTGACGAGTAACGGATGAAGAGCCGTTCACTTCTTTTCATCGCGGCTTGAGCATCCCGGAGATCCTGAACGATCTCCGGCACCGGTCGTTGGGGAATCCGGTCTCAGCAGATTTACCGGAACAGCCTCGGAGCAAAATCCTGCAGCGCGCGCCGCCACGTCAGCCATTCATGCGCGGTACCTGGAGACTCGAAATACACGTTGTGAACGCCGGCCTTGGTCAGCTCATCGCTGAATTCCTTCACTCGCGGCCCTTCCACCGACCCCGTCGAAAGGAACAGCACCTTAACCTTGGAGTTGAAGCTCGCAGGATCGGCAAAAGCGCCACCGCAGCTCGTCTTCGGGTCGAACGAGCCGCCGAAGCTTCCGCAGTTGCCGCTGAAGCCGCCCAGGTAGGCGAATTTATCCAGATGTTCCAGGCCCGTAGCGAACGTTTGCATGCCGCCCATCGACAGTCCTGCCATTGCGCGGTTATCGCGTCCCGGCGCCACTCGGTAGGTCTTCTCGATCATGGGAATCAGATCGGTCAGCATCATCTCCGAGAACGTATTGCTCAGATGGAACATCGGACCCCGAACCGGCGGCTTGCCATCGGGTCCGGGCCGGCCAGCTGCTGCGGGCGGAGGACCCATCGGGGGTTCGGGATGCGGGATCGCCAGGGTCAACACTCCGCGCGCGTTATAAATCTGTCCGTTCTCGCCTGGCTTCACCGCATTCAGATCGTCCATCACAATCAGCATCGGCTTGGCTTTCCCGGCAGCAATCAGGTTATCCATGATCTGTTCCACATGGCCCTGAATCGTCCATCCCCATTCGTTTTCGCCCCAACCGTGCAACAGGTACAGAACCGGATATTTCTCCTTCGTATTCGTGTCGTAACCCGGTGGCGTATAGACCAGGCAGCGGCGCCAATGCTGCGTCACGATGGAGTAGTACAACTGGATGCGGACCTCGCCCTGCGGCACCCTCTTGTTGCTGTAGAAATCTGCATCCGTCGCCGGAATTTCGATCCCGCTGCTCCACATGCCCGAGCCGAAGAAGCTCTGCGTCGCCGGATCGGAGACGATCGCGCCGTCAATGTTCAGCATGTAATAGTGGAATCCTTCCACCAGCGGTGTCGTCGTCACGGACCAGAGTCCGTCTGCTCCCTTTGTCATATCGAAGCCCTTGCCAATGCGCACTGTGACGTGCTGTGCCTCGGGCGCCGAAACGCGGAACATGGCCCGGTGATCGGGAAGGACGCACGGATATGGCGCTCCCGGAATGTTCAGTGACGATGGCGTGCAGTCGGCCGGAGGTTGCGCCCAGCAGATCGCCGAGCCGAGAAGCATTCCTGAAGCCAGTAGCGCCGGCAAGCTCGCAAGCACTTTCATGAGGTCTCCTATTGTCCAGCTTGTCTGCAGTGAACGGTTCCCCAAGTTCATCGAGCGCGAATATCGCGAGGAAGACAAGGTGCGATTCTACTGATTGCGCCTCTTATACAGAGTCGCTCTAACCATCTCAACAGACGGAACGCCTGTAGTGAAGCAATTTATTGTTTGAAGTCAGGCCGACTCGCTATGCCGGCTTGGAGGTGCCAAGAAATGAATCGGACCTCGCATTATCGATTCCGATGTCGATTGATGCCAATCGCCAATGCACTCACGGATATAGTTTCCCGGAAGTCAGCTGCCCTCCAAGCCTGCTAGCGCCGGCAAGTTGCCGTGTAACGGCCTACGCGGACAAGTGCTCACTGCCAATCGTTTGCTGCGATTCTCGCGAGCGGTGAACAGCCATGGAACTCATGAAGTCCGAGATCGCTACTGCAAAGTCGGTGTGTCGCCAGAAAAATGCAAGAATGATTCGGGAAATCGTGTGGGACGGTCCGCGAGGATGCCCATGTCCCGGAGCGGCAATTCTAGTCTCCAGTAAGTCTCCAGGCAGTCCACGCGGCTTCAAACGAAACGCTATAACCCGCATGAACATTGACGTTTATGCCGCATCCGGACGTAGTCTAACCTTCTGCATCGGAAAATAAAGCGCCACAACTCCGGACTCAACTCCGCCGGCCGTTCGCATTCGCTACCATAGCCTCACATCCGGCTCTCCTGTGCCGCGCCCATGCACACAACTATTCAATGGCTCCTTGTTGCCTTCGCCGCTCTCTTCGCCGCCACTCTGGCCGCGGTTACCGGCTTTGGTGGCGCCGCGGTCCTGCTTCCTGTGCTTGTCCTCCTCTTCGGCGCCCGTGCCGCCGTGCCCATCCTCACCGTGGCGCAGTTGATCGGCAACGGCAGCCGCGTCTGGTTCAACCGCCGCGAGCTGCACTGGCGCATCGTGGGCTGGTTCGCGCTCGGCGGTATCCCCATGGCCCTCCTTGGCGGCTGGCTCTTCGCGGTCGCGCCGCTGCAGTTCCTGGTCCGGCTGCTGGGCGCGTTTCTGCTGCTGGTGGTGGTCTGGCGTCACGTGCGCCCCAGCGGGCCCGCTCCGTTCCCCGCCCCCTGGTTCGCCGCCATCGGCGCCGGCTCCAGCTTCCTCTCCGCCCTCCTGGGAAGCGTGGGACCCATCATGGCGCCGTTTTTCCTCGCGTTTGGGCTGGTGAAAGGCGCTTACATCGGCACCGAGGCCATGTCCACCGTCGTCATGCACGTCGCCAAGCTCGTCGCCTATCGCCAGACCTCGATCCTCACCGGCCCCGATGTGCTGACCGGCCTCGCCCTCGGTCCCCTCATGATTGCCGGCTCGTTCCTCGGCAAGCGCATCGTCGACCGCCTGCCGGAACGCGTCTTCGTCTTTCTCATTGAGGCGGTGCTCGTCACCGCCGGATTGCTTTTCCTCATTCGCGGCCAGTAATCCCCGAACCGGCGTAGCGTATTCTCCAAGGATGATCCGAGTCTCGATCTTCTATCCGTCGCGGCCGGGCAGCCGTTTCGATGTCGACTACTACCTGAACACGCACATGCCGCTGGTGCTGGGGCTGCTGGGGGCGGCGGTGAAGGCGGTTTCAGTGGAGATCGGCGTCTATGGCGGCATGCCCGGCCAGGCCCCGCCGTTCACGGCCATCTGCGCCTTCACCTGCGAGAGCGTAGAGGCATTCACGGCTGCATTTCTGCCCAACGCCGACGTACTCCAGGGCGACATTCCCAACTACACTGATATCGCTCCCGTCATCCAGGTGAGCGAGATCCGGATGGCGCAGTAGCAGAGCCAAACCCGGGATCGAATCAGTGAATCTCCATTCTGTCGAGATCGATTGGGATCGCATTCCAGGCCGCGTTGCACGGGCCAGGTCCAGGGGAGACATACTGAAAATCGAACGCAACGTTGTGACTTGCATCCAAACCTACCAGCCGCGCGTGTTGATTGCTGTCGGCCGTGGCGTAATCGATCAGGTACGACTTTCCCGGCGCTTCGTAGATACTTCCACACAGCGCAGAAAAGATAGTTCGCCCGTAGTTGAAGCTCCATACCTGATGTGCCGTCATGTTTGTGGTATTCACTGCGTAGGCGTTCACTTCGCTGTAAGTTCGCGACAATCCGGCGGGCTCGCCGGTGGGCTCGCTTTTGCTCCCCAGGCCATCGTTAAAAACCATGACGTAGCCGTCTGAAGTAACGGAGACGCCATGTTGGCCGATCGGATAATCGCCACCGGGATCGAGAATAAGCGCTTTGGCACGCAGCGAGGGAAACGTATACCAGTATTTGGTCGGGTCGCCGAGAATCCATACGACATCTTTCGTCTGACAGTCAATCTTGATCAGAAAATTCTCGCGGCTGGAGACGATCACGCTGTCATCGCTCGGGTCGTACACGCTGGCGTTCACATGGAACCAGTCGATTCCGGGTCGGACAAAAGCAGTGGGATCATCGCCGTTCTTCCGCATATAAGAGGTCAGTATGTCCGCCATATCGAACGTCTGAACCACAGGCTGACTCGATAACGGCGAGATTTCCGCAACGATATCGTCGATGCTCGAGCCGAAATCGTCCGTCCCATAGATTCTTACCGATTCATTCGTAAACAAAAATACTTCAACATTTCAAGCGGCCTCCAGTAATTGAATTACGTTAGCGAGGGAATCATCGGCTTTGTGAAAGGCGGTTTCGAGTTTGCTTTCGGGGCGTGGGGCAGCGGCGGGGCGGTGATGAAAGAGGCTGTTGGCGAGGGGTCCGCAGAGTTGTTTGTGGAAGAGCAGGAACAGTAAGGCGACTTTGGTACCTTTGTCGCTGAGCCGGTAGGCGTACCGGCCGCCGTCCCGTTCCAGCAGGCCGTGGGCTTTCATCTTGCGCAGGTCGTAACGGAGTTGATTGAGCCCGTAACGGTCCTCGCCGATGCGGAAGGTGGTGAGGATGGCGCGATGGATGTCGCGGGCCCGCCAGCCGCCCACGGTGGTGCCGCCGTGCAGCAGGACTTCCATGAGACGGATCATGCGGGTGTCGTGGATTTTGATGCCGGGGTAATGCATGGTGCCAACTGCGATGGGCCGGGCCAGCCGTTGCAGCAAGGGAAAGTCGGCATGCACGTTGAGGCACTCGGCCTGGAAGGCGGCGAAACGATCCGTCACCGCGAGGAATTTCCGGCGCACCGCGGCCAAATGGTCCAGACCCTTCTTGAGGCCGAAATCGCTCAGGTTGTTGGAGCAGACCTCATTGCGCAGGAAGGTGGAGAACTTCTCGTATTGCTTGACGAAGGCGTTCTTCCAGTAGGCACGGAAGATGTGATGACCGTGTTCGATCTGCTCCAGGGTGGTGTTTAGCTTGCCCTTAAACTTGCCCGTCAGGCGCTGGCCGAAGACCGCGGAGATCTTGCTTGCGGTCATGCGCCACAGCCCCATCTCGCAAGAACGCTCGAAGATTTTGTGGATGGGGAAATGGCGCTTGAAGATAAAGTTGCGGCAGTACTCGATCTGGTTGACGGCGTAGAAGCGGCGCAGGTTCATCTGGGCGCGCTCGCGCTTGGAAAACTTCGGCCCCAGCAGCAGCGTCCAGTAGTCGAGCCGCTTGCGGATGACTTCTGCGCTGAACCGATCGGCCGCCGCCTGCAGGGCCTGGGGGTCGGAGACGGCCAGAAACGCATTATCGTTCTTGCGGAAGCCGACCTTCTCTCGGTTCAGTTCCTGCTCGATAAAGTTGTGGCCATTCAGATAGTAGGTGGTCTGGAAGGGGAAGAACGAAGCCACCCGCATGGCCATCGATCCCAGCACCTCGTCTTCGATGTAAAAGTAGTAGTGGGTGAAGCGGCTACGCTGCCGGGCCAGGATGCGGTAATGAGGATCGGCGGTCGGAAAGCGGGGCACCGTGGAGCGAAAGGTTTGCCCCTGCTCCATGCTCTTCAGAACGAAATAGACGCCGTGGAGGCCAGCGCGCTTCATGCGCCGCTGTGCAGGACGGACATAATCCTCCTTGCGCACCTTCGGCTCTGCCCACTCCATGGGAACATCATGATTGCGAGCGAACGCCTCGACCCAGTCCCGATACTCATTGGTTCGCCGCGAGAGCACCGTTTTATCGATCACCGGTTCGCCTACCACGTCGTGGAAGAAATGCGCCACCTGCCCCGGCCGCGACAACCCGCTCAGATAGCCGTGAATCACCACCCGGTCGAAACAGTGGTATACAAACAAAAGCAGGCTGCCAAACAGCCTGGCGAACACCTCCATCGGTCGTCCCTCCCTTGTTCCTGTCTCAGCAACAAGATCATCGGATAGACGACCGGTGGTTTCAAAATTTCAAATATCTTTGGCTAGAATTCGGCGAGGACAGTCCCGGGGCTCGATCCCGGATCGATATTATGGGTGAACTGCTGCATAAGAGGTTGCGGAAGAGCCGTCGGAAGAGATATCTCGTTACCGTCGAACCGGATGACTTTGAATGTCGGAGGATTGTTAATTCCCATGAGGAATTGTCCGTTTGAATAGTAAGCCGCCATACTACCCTGCGCCGGCACCACCCAGCGTACCCTCCCATCGGTATCGACAATGACGGGAGCACCGATTTGGGACTTCAAGATAAAGAAGCTGAATCCCACGGCCGTACCCGGCGCCATGGCTTTTAGAATCGCGGGGTTCGAATAAACATTCGTAGGATCCGTGTAGGTCGCGGTCGCGACTGTACTTTCCAACTGCTGCACCGATCCGTCAGCGAATTGTATTTGATAGGCGATCTGGTTTTCATACCCGTCGTAAAGGCCAAACACCGGTAGATTGATGGAACCGCTCTGCAGGTAGCCATCGGCGGAAAGGGCGCTCCGCCCCCAAGTGACGCTAACCGGTTTGGAAACGGTATTCGCCCTGGGCGCGATGGTGAATGCCACCGAATCTACATCGGCGATGCTTAGTCCAACGAATTGAACCGATGCGATGAAAGGAGTGACTCCCGGTGTAGTCCCCACAATAGTGATGTCGCTTTGCAGCGCTTGCTTCGGGGCTGGCAGTGAGTTTCCCTGTTCCAGCCCTCGACTGCACCCGAACACTGCCAGGCCCAGAGTGAGTACCAACGCCACCTGGAGAACTACGGCCCTTTGCCCCTTGCAACCGGCCTCGACCCTAACCATCGCATCAGCGATTCCCATGATTCGTTCTCACTTTCTCAGTTCTCGGCCATGCTGCGAGCGACTCGCCGCCGTCGCCCGATGCCTGCAAACATCCTGAGAGACGCGCGCTCGCGTTCCAGACCCCAGCTGCTGGGAGCACCGGTTGGATGAGAAACAGACATAGGATAGGTCGTAGATCTGCACATGCCTTGTGATCGGGATCACGATTCCTCGCCCAAACGTTTCTCCACCGAATCGTCGCCGCTGGGCTAGTGGGTGGGAAATTGGGTTTCTTTGCCGCAGAAAACTTGATGAGAACGCTAAGGGGCGCGCGATAGAATGCACGGCATGACATCCCCTGCGTTGATCGGCAGGTACGAAATCCTGGCAGAACTGGGGCGCGGCGCCATGGGCAGTGTGCTGAAGGCCCGCGATCCCGCGATGGACCGGACGGTGGCGGTGAAGACCATCCTGACCACGGCGCTGGAGAGCCGCCAGGCGGAGGAGTACCGGGAGAGGTTCCACCGCGAGGCCCGGGCCGCCGGCAACCTGGCGCATCCGGGGATTGTGCCGGTGTTCGACGTGGGCGAGCACGAGGGCACGCCGTTCCTGGTGATGGAGTACGTGGAGGGGCGGACGCTGGCGGCGGCCATGGGCAGCGGGGAGCGGTTCACACTGGACCGCATCTGCGAGCTCGGGCAGCAGATGGCGGAGGCGCTGGGATACGCGCACCGCAAGGGCGTAATCCACCGCGACATCAAGCCGGCAAACATCCTGCTGAGTGCGCCGGAGGCGTACGGGAGCGAGCGGCCGCGAATTACCGATTTCGGGGTGGCCAAGCTGACCGCGGGCCAGATGACCAACACCGGACAGTTGCTGGGCACCCCGGCCTTTATGCCGCCGGAGCAGTTTACCGGTTCGCCGGTGGACGGGCGCGCGGACCTGTTTTCGCTGGGCGTCATTCTGTACGCGCTGGCCACCGGAGAACAGCCGTTTCCGGGCGAGACCGTGACCGCGGTGTCCTACAAGGTGGTGCACACCGAGCCGGTGCCGCCGGGACGTCTCAATCGGGCCTTGCCGCCGGCGCTCGATGCCACGATTATGAAGTGCCTGGCCAAGAGTCCGGCAGACCGGTTCCAGACCGGGGAAGAACTTGCCGCCGCGCTGGCGGCGATACGGGGGATGCCGGAATCGGCCATGATGCGGACCGCGCCGGTGGCGCCGGAGGGCGATGCGGAGGCGACGCAGGACGGCAGCAAGCCGTTCCCGCCAATGAAGGCGCCGGTGCCGCCGGCCCCGGCGAGGGCGCAGCGGAGGGTATCGCGGCCCGCGGCGGGGGCGATGGCGGCAGTGGCGGTGGTCGCGCTGGCGCTGGGCGGGTGGTGGTTTGCGCGCCACCGCAAGGTTGCGGCGGCTCCGCCGGCGGCGCCAGCGGGGGTTGCGTCGACTGCGGCGGTGGCCGCGAGTACGCCGGCGATGGCGGCAGCGGCTCCCCAGCCTGCTGCTGCGGGGCCTTCGGCGGCGGCGGATGCGCCCCCGCCTAGAGTAGCCGCTCGAACCGTAGGGTTCAACCCGATGACGCTCGATCCAAAGACCAACGCGAAACTGAAGATCGAATTGAGCAAGATCCCCAGCGGGACACCGTTCACGGTAGAGATGGGGCGCAGGGTTTTCCTGAACGGCGTGGCGGGAGACAAGAGTACCTTCGAGAACGCGTATGTGCCGCCCGGAGTGCAGGAGTTCCGGGTGGTGATAAAGGCAGGAGGACGGCGCATGGTCTCGAACATTGTCAGCGACGAGTTCAAAGCGAAAAAGCGCAAGACCCTGAGAATCGAGCTGCAGGGGACGGGGCGGGGTGGCGCGCCGGCGCGCGACGCGCAGGTTTTCGTGGCGCTGAAGTAGCTGCGACGAACTCCTCGGACTCTCTGTCTATAATTGCACCCTATGAAAACGCGAGATCTGGCCCAACTCTGGGAAGAGCACACCAGGCATGAGTTCGCAACCCGGGACACCGAAGCCACGCTGGAGACCATGGTGGAGGACGCCTACGTCAATCACATTCCGGTGTTGACCGGGGGTTACGGCAAAGAGGCTCTCCGCCGCTTTTACTCTCGTGACTTCATCCCCAGCATGCCGCCGGATACAACCCTGACGCCAATCTCCCGCACCATCGGCGAAGATCAAATCGTGGATGAAATGATCTTCAGCTTCACTCATACCCGGGAAATGCCCTGGATGCTGCCCGGCGTTGCTCCCACGAACCGGCGCGTTGAGGTGCCGCTTGTTGCCATCGTGCGTTTCAGGGGCGACAAGCTCGCTCACGAGCATATCTATTGGGATCAGGCATCCGTCCTCAAGCAGATTGGCCTGCTCGAAGACTCGCGCCTGCCAGTTTTTGGCGTGGAGACGGCACGTAAGGTATTGGATCCTGAGACCCGGTCATAAACTGGGGTCACAGTCTGGCTGACGGCGGAGAGATGCTTCAAGTCCGGCCCTTGAATTCGAATGGTCGGGACGGGCAGATTTGAACTGCCGACCCCTCGCACCCCAAGCGAGTGCTCTACCAGGCTGAGCCACGTCCCGACACGATTGAGCCGGCCCTGGGATGAGCCGGCTGTGGGGTCTTGAACAAGTTTACACCAGGGGCGGCCCGGGCGCGCCTTCCCGAGCTTCCGGATCGGTCAGTGCGACGGCGGCACGTACTCGCTGGGCAGGGCGGAGCCGGAGCCGAAGAAAAACTCCTCCATCTGCTCCACCAGGAACTGCTGCGCCTGCGGCGTCCAGGGCTGGAGGCGGTACTCGTTCAACAGCATTTTCTGGCGGTTGACCCACTCGTCCCACGCCTCTTTCGAGACATTCTTGTAAATCTTCTGGCCGAATTCGGAGTCGAAGGGCGGCTCCTCCAGGCCCTCCATCTCGCGCTTGTTGCGGACGCAAAATACCATGTGCGGCATGCGTGAGTTCCCTCTCTGTCAGGTTCTATTGTAAGGGACCCCAAAGCAGGGAACGGAGACCAGGCATGGGGACCGGAAAGGCGGAGACCGGGGACCGGGACCGGAAAAGCAGGAAACGGGAACATCGGAAAGGAGACTGCAATCGGATCACGGCTGCACCTGCTCGCCGCCGTGCCCGGCGCGAATTCGCTTGACAAGAGGGTGAAACGGCGCTTTCCTGTTGGGTACTTTGTATTGTCCTCGGAACTGAAGACCTCGTGTCCTCGCGGTGAAGTCTTGCTCCGGATGCGGTTCGGCGATGGCGCGGTATGAGTCTTGAGCCCCTTATCGACACCCACCGTAAAGGAGCAAAACATGTCCGAACAAGTTCAGCAGACCCCACAGCCCCCGCAGGCGCAACCCGTCGGCATGAGCGAAAACGCCACCTGCGGACTGGCCTACATTACATTTATTCCGGCGATCATTTTCCTGGCGGTCGCCCCCTACAACCAGAGTCCAAAGGTGCGGTTCCACTCCTGGCAATCGATCTTTCTGGCGATCGCAGCCGTGGCAGTTTCCATCGTCCTCGGGGTCATCTGGGCGATCCCCGGGCTGAACCTGGTCAACATCCTGCTGCAGCCACTGGTATCGCTTGCCTTCTTCGTGGTTTGGCTGATTCTGATGATCAACGCCTTCAACGGCAAGATCGTCAAATTGCCGGTGATCGCCGATCTGGCAGCCAAACAGGCGGGCATGCAGTTGTAGCTCATCCAACCGAGCGCCCCGGGGCTACCGGCGCTTGCCGCGGCCGACCTTGTTGCGCACTTTTGACGGGCTGCCGCGCGGCTGCTCCCGGCGCTGCTTTTTCTTCTTCGCTGGCGGTTTGGGCGGGCGCTTGCCCGTGAGCGGAATTCCCTCCTCCACCAGCGAAAACTGGAGCCGGCGCTCCTGGTGCAGGATGCGGTCGAGAATCACCTGGACGCGGTCGCCGGCGCGGAAGCGGCGTCCCGTGCGCTCGCCCAAAACCTCGTGCGTGTTCTCGCGGAAGGTGTAGTGGTCGTCGCGCATCGTGTCGATGGGGACGAGGCCTTCAACAAAAAGATCCGTCAGCTCCACAAAGAGGCCATATTTCGTGGGATTGAGGACCAGCGCCGCAAACTCCTCGCCCACCCGATCCTGCATGAAGCGGACTTTCTTCCATTCCACCAGCTCGCGTTCGGCTTCGGCGGCGCGGCGCTCCGTCTGGCTGGTTTCCTCGGCGATCTGGGCGAGCTCGGCCTCGGGGATCTGACCCGCTGACTCGCTGACCTGCTGATTCGCTGACTTGCTGACCTGCTGACTCGCTGATTGCGTCCACGGCGAGTCCAGCCGCCCCTTCGCGATCGTCCCCCTGCCGCGCACCCCCGCCCGCAACAGCGCCTTGGTGATGCGATGAACAATTAGGTCGGGGTAGCGCCGGATGGGCGAGGTGAAGTGCGTGTAAGTAGGCGCGGCCAGCGCAAAGTGGCCCTCGTTGACCTCGGAGTAGCGCGCCTGCTGCAGCGAGCGCAGCATCAGGTAGCTGAGGATGCGCTCTTCGGGTTTGCCTTCGATTCTCTTCGCCAGCCGCTGGTACATGCGGGGCGTGACCGCGATATCCTCGGGCACTTCGATTTCGCGAGCACTGCGGCCGCTGCGCTGGGCTTCGCGCCGGTCGCCACGGGTTTGGACCCGCTTTACCGGCAGCGGTCCCAGTCCGAGAGAGTAGCCGAAGCCGGCGGCCAGCTCTTCAAACTGGACCACGCGCCGCGGGTCGGGCTTCTCGTGGATGCGGTAGAGCGAGGGCACGCCCATGTCTTCGAGCCAGGTGGCGACGCACTCGTTGGCGGCCAGCATGAATTCTTCAATCAGGCGGTTGGCCCAGGTGCGCTCGGCTCGGGTGATGCCGCGCATCTGGCCGTGCTCGTCAAACTGGATCACCGGCTCCGGCAGATCGAAGTCGATCGAGCCGCGCTCCTCGCGCCGCTGGTTCATTAGCACCGCCAGCTTCTGCGTCTGCTCAAAGTCGCCGGTGAGCTCGGGATATTTTGCGCGGGTCTCTTCGTCGCCCTCCAGGATGGCGTGCACAGCCGTATAAGTCATGCGCGCGGCTGAGGAGATAACGCCCTCGACGATCTCGAACGACTGCAGATTCGCCTCGCGGTCGAGCTCCATGATGCAGCTCAGGACCAGGCGATCCTCGCCGGGGCGCAGCGAGCAGATGTCCGTAGAAAGCTCCTGCGGCAGCATGGGAATGGCGCGGTCGGGGAAGTAGACGCTGGTCCCGCGCAGCCGCGCTTCGAGATCGAGATCGGTGCCGGGCCGGACGTACTCGGCCACGTCGGCAATGTGAACCTGGAGCTCGTAGCTGCCGTCGGGGCGCTCCTCCACCAGCACGGCGTCGTCGAAATCGCGCGCGGTTTCGCCGTCGATGGTGACAATGGGCAGTCCGCGGAAATCGTGGCGGCGGGCCACTTCGGCGGGATCGAGATGGGCCACGCTTCGCGCCTCCTCCAGCACTGCGGGCGGAAAAATGCGCGGGAGCTGGTGCTTGCGGATCATCATCTCCACGTCCACGCCGAACTCGTCGGGGTCGCCAAGTATTTCAATGACGCGGCCCATCGGCGGCCTGGTGGGCGTGGGCCAGGACGTGATCTCAACGTCGACGATTAGGCCCTCAAGGTCCTGGTGGTCGTGCATCCGGGCGCGGGCTTCTTCGCCGAGAACGCGGTGAGCGGAGACTTTCTCGTCTTCAGGCGGGATTTCGTCGCCGGCACGCACCAGGATGAGCTGCGTCATGCGCTCGTCAAAGGGGACGACGGTGTGGTGAGGTTGGCGATCGCCGCGCGCATAGTGAAACGTGCCCACAACCGTGGGGTTGCGGCGGGTAAGGATGCGGGCGATGCGGCCCAGGCGGCGGCCGTCCGCGCGCGGCGGCGCCAGCTCCACCAGGACCTGGTCGCCCTGCATGGCGCCGTTAATCTCGTTCGGCGGGATAAAGACGTCGTCATCCTGTCCGCGGGCGCGGGACGCGTCCTTTCCCGCCTGGCGCGGGTTAGGCCGGACAAAACCGTAGCCGTCGCGATGCAGGTCGAGCCGCCCGGCAATGAGGTTGTCGCGCGAGCCGGAGCCTCCGCTTGCCGCCCGCAGCAGGCTCCACACCCCGCGCTCCAATTGCAAAAGCTCTCCCCGGGCAGTGAGCCGGGCAAGCTGCTCCGCCAGCAGGCGCCGTTCGCGCCCGCCCCCCAGGCCCAGCTCGCGCACCAACTGCTTGTAGCCCGCTTTCGATCCGGCGGAGCGGGCGATGTGGGCAAGGAGTGCGCGGTCGTCCATGGATTCAGGGTACAGGTATCCGAAGAGCAGGGACAAAGGGACAGAGGGAAGAAGGGAGACGGGAAAAGGGAAAAGGGATAAAGGGGACACGGGACCCGAGGAGTTACCCATGGTGCTGGCCAGTTGGCGGCGGCTGTGCGAGAATCCAAGGCATTGATTCATCTCCCGCGGCGCCTGCGTTCTTGATTGTGCAGGTGTGCAAGTGGAGTGTGCCGGGCGCAGTACCTGAACTGGCGTACAGCGCGCCTGGCGATGACTGTTCATTCGATTGGGCCGAAAAGGAAAAACGCATGTGGAAACCGAGAGCGAGTGCGGCGGCGGAAAGCGACATGTCTTCAAATCCTGAGCCGGTGCGTGCGGCGCCGAGCGTAGCGCAGGCGGAGCCGGCGCGGCAGAGAACGGCGGCGCCGGATCAGGCCGTCATCGGCAAAGGCGTTACCTTGAAGGGCGAGGTGACCGGTTCCGACCCGGTGTTCGTCGACGGCCGCGTGGAGGGCGCCATCCACATTCCGGGCGAGCGGGTTACGGTGGGCAAGAACGGGAGCGTGGTGGGACGCAGCGGCAGCGGAGCGGCCTGCATCACCGCGCGGGAGATCGTCATCCTTGGCTCGGTAACCGGCGACATCTCCGCCGGCGAACGCGTGGACCTCCGCGCTGGAGCTTCGCTCACCGGCAACGTCACCACGGCGCGGGTGAGCATCGAAGATGGAGCCTATTTTCGCGGCGGCATCGACATCCGCAAGGAAGATCCGAATACCGTCCCGGCGGCGGCCCGGTTTGAGGCGGTACAGCCGGTTTAAGGCGGTGCAGCCGGTCTATCGCATCTTCTCTTTTGCCGAAGACTTTCCGTGCCCCATCCTTGCGCCTTTTTTCTGGCGCAAGGGTGGGAAACCACAATGCTCAAGCTCGAACTTATGTGCCCCATCCTTCCGCTTTTTTCCGCGGAAAGGGTGGGAAGCCGATGAATTGAGGTCTACACAATTCCGAAAATGCTCGATTCTGGCCGCGGTGAATCTCCGGGGGAGAGGCGAAGACGCGCAAGCGCTTGAGTTTGCGCGCGCCGAAAGCAGCGCAAAATGAATGTTGGCTTCACCGGTTGCGGAAATACTCCATGCAAGGCCCCGTTTTGAAAGGCCCGGCTTACGGGCCTCGGAAAAACTCTTCCAAAGTCCCGCTTTGTAACAGGGCACGACTTCAGTCGTGCCGACAGCCCTATAAGCAAAGGACCTGGGCTTTAGCCCTTGCGCCTTTTCGCCGCGAACCCACCACATAAATGTGTTTCCGCGGCCTCTTTAACCCCAGAGGCTACCTTCCCAAACTTGATTGCACCTACCCGCCAGTTCAGACGATCCGGCTCGATCTGTGCGAGAATTGAGCCATGCAGTCTTGTTTCTCTGGCCTTGTTTTGGGGGCCGGTCGCATCAACCGCCGCAGGCGCGCGCCCAGCTCGATTACATAAAATGGCGACAGCCGCGGACGATCGACACTTCGCCCTGCCGAGCTCACGAATCTCCCCCGAGTGGAAAGGAAATGATTGAACCCTATGTGGAAACCCAACCAAAACGAGTCCCCCGTGTCTAACCCCGTCCCCCCCGAGCCGGTACGCCCGGCGCCGCCCTCGTCGGCCTTGGAGTCAGCCAGCCGCGCCGGCGTGAGCACAGCCGGCGATCAGGCCTCCATCAGCAAGGGCCTGTTTATCAAAGGCGAAATCTCCGGATCGGAGTCGCTCTATATCGACGGCAAGGTGGAAGGCAGCATCCTGCTCAACGGCAACCGCGTTACCGTGGGCCGGAATGGCCACGTGGCGGCCAGCATCACGGCGCGCGAAGTGGTAGTGCTGGGCAAGGTGCGCGGCAACGTAACCGCCACCGATCGCGTGGACATCCGTGCCGAAGGCGCGCTCACCGGCGATGTGGCCGCGGCGCGCATCAGCATTGAGGATGGCGCGTTCTTCAAGGGCGGCATCGACATCCGCAAACCCGACGCCAAGCAGGCGGCCGCCAACCCGGCTCCTGCAGCCGCGGCGGCAGAAACGCCCAAACCCGTGCACGCCTAGAGCACAAGGAAGTCGAACCAGCGACGCAGGCCTCGCCTTCAGGCAAGGCCTGCGCGCTTTTTTGAGCGGCAGGTAACATCTCGTAATGAGCGCGCACCGAAAAACGCCCTGGTCCCTGGTCCCTGCTTTTCTACTCCCTACTCCCTGTTCCTTATCCCCCGCTCCGCAGCCGCCGCATGGCCACGCGCGGCAGCGCCGAACCGGAGCGCTCCAGGACCGCCTTCGCGATCAGCAGCCAGAGCATCGAGCCCAGGATCAGGATCACGAGGTCGCGGACGCGGCTGACCGCCAGGTGAAGCCGCAGGATGCGCGCGCCCGTATCCACCAGAAATGTGAACACGAACCACACCGCGGCCCCGGCGGCAACCCCGGCCAGCAGGCTACGGCCCATCTCGGCAAAATCCAGGCTGGCCAGCGAGACCATGCGCTTCCGGTGCAGCAGCACCGCCAGCACCAGCGTCTGCATCGTGATGCCGATATCGGACGCGAAGGCCAGGCCCATGGCGCCGTGCCCTCGATAGAGCGCGCCGTAAATCGGCCAGGAGACGATGGTCACCACAGTGCCGGCGATCATGGGCAGCAAGGTATTGCCGGCGGCGTAGAACGCACGCGAGTAAATCGCCTGCGCGGACCACAGAAACATGGAGAGGCAGAAGACGACAAAATACGCGGCGCAGGCGCGGGCGTCGCCGGCGGTGAAGTGCCCGGCGCGGTAGATGAGTGTGACCAGCGGGACGGCGAGGGCGATCAGGCCCGAGGCGGCGAGCAGACCCAGAGACGCCACCCGGGAGACGGAGTCCGCCACCCCGGTGGCGAACTCGTATTTCTGTTCCTTCGCCCAGAGGCTGGCGAAAAAGGGCATCGAGGCCACCCCGGCGGCCTGCGCCAGCACCGCCATCGGCGCCGCAAACAGGCGCTTGGCGTAGGTCATCAGCGAGATGGCGCCGTCGGTCGAGGAGGCAAAGTGGTTGATGATCCAGGTGTCCGCTGTAACCAGCGACACGCCCACCATGAGCGGCAGAGAAAGCTTGACCCACTCGCGCAGGCCGGGGTCGCGCCAGTCCAGGATGGGCCGATAGCGCGCGCCGGCGCGATGCGCAAAGAACGCGTTGAGCAGGAATGGCCCCACGATAGTGCCGGCCAGCGTGCCCCAGGCCAGCGACGAGACCCCCAGCCGGTGCACCAGGAAAATGCCTCCGAGGATGGTGCCCATGTTGTAAATCAGCGGTGCGATGGCCTGAATGGTGAACTGCTTGCGCACCAGAAGCACCGCGCCATAAACGCCTCCTCCAAAGAAGAAAAGCTGCGCTGGAAGCAGGATGCGGGTAAGGTAAACGCAAAGCGCGGCTTTTTCGGCATCGAAGCCGTTGAACCACCAGTGCACGAACCACGGCGCCAGGATTTCGCCGACGAGGATAGCCGTGCCCAGCACCAGGAACATCGTGTTCAGAATTACCGAGAGCGAGCGTTGCCCCTCGGCCTCGCGCCCCTCGCTCTGGTAGCGCGTCAGGATGGTGACAAATGTGATGGACGCCGCGCCCCCCACCAGAAAGTAGGCGATCATGTCGGGAAGCTGGAAGGCGGCCAGAAACGCATCGGCCTGCATCCCTCGCCCAAACACCCACGCGATGTACATGTTGCGCAGCATGCCGAAGATGCTGGACATCGCCGTGGAGATCATCAGGATGACGGTGGCGGAAAAGGCCGAGTGAGCGTGCGTGGGCCGCAGGGCGCGGAGAAGGCGAGACAAGCGCGAGCCTTTAAAGGGGGCGCGTAGAGATGAGTGCGGTCCTGCCACTGGGATCGATTCTAACGGGTGAGCCGAGCCGTTTTCCCGCAGGCTCTACGCCAATTCCAGGAAGTTGTGACCGGTTGCGCCCTGGTCGAGGCCGACCACTCCCGATGCTCCGGCTCCGGGCAAAGAGCAGTTCGCGCAGCGTTTTCGCGGGAACTGCGGCGACTCAGGAAATTTGTTATTAGCCCGCACCGCAGGCTGTTAGCGGCGGCGGCTCCAGATTCGGTTGAATGCGCCCAGGCTTTCGATGCCCATCCAGCGCGTCACTCCGATATAAACACCGCCGTAGGGCAGCAGCACACAGATACCCACGAGGATGGCGTTATGGAACGGCAGCGCCAGCTTGAGGCCGACTCCTGCAAGGGCCGCTCCAATCGCCACAGCCCACAGGCGCGCCATGCGCCCGCGGCCGCTATCGATTGCCCCAATGCGAAAGTGGAGGGCGCGGCGAAGGAGAAGGAATTCGATCCATCCCGCAAAGCCCCCCGAGAGGGTTAGCCCGGCTGCTCCCCAGCGCTGGCTGATGCCCAGCATGCGCGGCAGAGGGAGGGCGCAGAGATAGCCCAGCGACAGGGTGAGGGCGACGCGGACGATCGCGTACTTGAGTGGCGTGCGGGTGTCGCGCAGAGCATAAAAAGCAGAAGAATAGAGCCGTCCCGAGGTGGTGGCCAACATGCCCACGGTACAGCCGGCCAGGACAGACCAGACGAACATCACGTCGCTGTGCCCGAATTGACCGGTGCGGTAGATGGTGGCGACGATGACATCGCCAAGCAGCACAAAAGCAGCCGCCGACGGGATTACGAAATACGCAATTTGCCGCAGGGCCGCGGTCAGGCGTTCCCGCAGGGCTCCGGCGATTTCAATCGTAGTGCCCATTTCACTCGACATCGCTGGCAGCTCCGCAGCGGTGACGGCCATCCCGAATAGATTGACCGGAAGCAGGTAAATTGTCTGCGCATAGCCAAGCGCCGCGATCGCGCCGGTCCCCAGAAAGCTGCCCAGCCATGCATCCATGTAGCCGCTGATCTGGACCACGCCGCGGCTCAAAAACACGGGAAAGAAGTTGTTGATTACGGTGCGCACATGCTGGTCGGCATGGAGGCGGAGACGAAGAGGCCAGAGAAACTGGAGCACCCGGGGAAGCTGCACCACGAACTGAAGACCGCAGCCGATCACGGAGCCGATAGCGAGCAATACCGCCAGACGCTGCTCGGCATGGGAGCGCCCCCCCCACAAAAGGGTGGCGATCATTGCCGCATTCCAAACAGCCGGTGCGGAGTAGGAAAGAAAGAAGCGCCGGTGGCTGTTGAGTATGCCGAGACACCAGGCGGAGAAAACCAGCAATGCGGTGCCCGGAAAAAGGATCTGCACCAGGACGATGGTGAGATCCCGTTTGGCGCCATGGAACCCGGGAGCAATAAGGTCGATGAGCCACGGCGTGGCCCATACGCCCAACGCGACAATAGCGGAGGTAACGACCAGCAGGATGGCGAAGATTGCCTCCGCAAGCTCGGAGGCTTCCTGGTGGCGCTTTTCGGCGTCGAGGCGGGCGTAAACCGGGATGAAGGATGCGGAGAGCACGCCCTCGCCAAAGAGATTCTGGAGAAAGTTGGGAATGCGGAAGGCGGCGCGGAAAGCGTCCGCGACATCGGAATTGCCGAAGTAGTGGGCGAAAATTCGGTCGCGGAGCAGGCCGAGGATCCGGCTGCACAGCATTCCGGCTGCAACCGCAGTCACGTGGGAACGACCCAGTATCTTTTTGAATGGCATCAAAGCACGATTATAAAATCCGCAAGCGCCGGCGGTAGCAGAGGCCGGGATGCAGTGGCCGGGATGCGGCAGCGCCCGTTGGCGGCTGTATTCTGTTGCGCGGGGGATCAACATGAAGCAATGGGTTGCGTTGGCGGTCTTGGCGGCGAGTGCGGGCGCGGCAGCACAGGCCATTCACGGGCGGGACGGCATCACCCTGCCTCCGCCTCCGGCGGTTGAAAAGATCCCGGTGACCGACAACTATTTCGGCACCAGGATCACCGACGACTACCGCTGGCTCGAGGACTCCAAAAGTCCGCAGACCCGCCAGTTCATCGAGCAGCAGAACGCCTATACCAACCGCTACATGCAGCAGGCGCAGATCCGCCCGCAGATCCAGGAGCAGCTCGATGCCCTCGAAAATGTCTCGCGCTACTCGCTGCCCCGGGAGCGCAACGGCAATTACTACTTTCTCAAGCGCATCGCCGGCGAACAGCAGATGTCCATCTACCTCCGCCACGGCTGGACCGGCAAGGACGAGCGCCTCATCGATCCGGCGCAGTTGAGCCGCGATCCCAACACCTCGCTCACGCTGGACGATGTCTCCCGCGACGGCAACCTCATCGCCTACGGCGTGCGCTCCGGCGGCGCGGACGAAACCGTCCTCCACATCTTCGACGTCAAGGCCCACAAGACCCTCGAGGACGAACTGCCCGCCGGTCTCTATCGCTCCATCAACTTCACCCCCGACGGAACCGGCATCTACTACTGCCGCCAGACCCGCCAGGGCACCCTGATGTACCTCCACCCCTTCGGTAAGCGCGTCGACCAGGACAAGCTCATCTTCGGCCGCGAATTCCGCGGCGAGCTCCTCGGCCCCATCGACCTGTTCCACGCCGCCATCACCTCCGACTGGCGCTACCTCGTCATCACCATCGACCGCGGCGTGCCCGCCAAACGCGTCGACATCGTCTACCGCGACCTCGAACACCCGGGCCCGTTCAGCATCCTCACCTGGGACATCGAGGCCCGCTTCGCCGCCATCTACGCCGCCGGGCAATGGTACGTGAGGACCGATTACCACGCCCCCAACGGCTGCATCCTCCGCGCCGATCCCGGCGGCATCATGCCCGACGTGTGGGACAAAATCGTGCCCGAAGGCTCCGACGTCATCGAGAACTTCTCCATCGTCGGCAGCCGCCTTTACGTGCAGCGCCTCCACGATGTCAAATCCGAAATCACCGCCTACACCCTCACCGGCAAACCCGCGGGCTCCATCGATTTCGACGTCATGGGCACCGCCTCCGGCGTCCTCGGCCAGCCCGGCGAGCGCTACGGCTTCCTCAGCTTCGAGTCGTTCATCCAGCCGCCCACCCTCTACCGCATCGACACCCTGACCAACAAGCGCGAGATCTTCGCCCAGCCCAAAGTGCCCTTCTCCACCGGCGACTACCAGCTCAAGCAGGTCTTCTTCCAGTCCAAGGACGGCACCCGCGTGCCCATGTTCATCGCCGGCAAAAAGAGCTTGAAGCAGGACGGCTCCGAGCGCCTCCTCATGACCGGCTACGGCGGCTTCAACCTCAGCATGACCCCGCGCTGGAACCCCGCCTGGGCGTGGTGGATGGCCCAGGGCGGCTGGTTCGCCCAGCCCAACATGCGCGGCGGCGGCGAGTACGGCGAAAAATGGCATGAAGCCGGCATGTTTGAAAAAAAGCAGAACGTCTTCGACGACTGGTTCGCCGCCGCCCGCTACCTGATCCAGAACAAGTACACCTCGCCCGAGCACTTCGCCATCACCGGCCGCTCCAACGGCGGCCTGCTCATGGGCGCCTCCATGACCCAGCATCCCGAGCTGTTCTCGGCCATCGTCTGCGGCTTTCCCCTGCTCGACATGCTGCGCTACCAGAAGTTCGAGCAGGGGCCGCAGTGGACCACCGAGTACGGCTCCGCCGACAACGAAAAACAATTCTTCTACCTGCTGAAGTACTCGCCCTACCAGAACGTCAATCCCGGCACGAAGTATCCAGCCATCCTGTTTTTCACCGGCGACAGCGACACCCGCGTCGATCCCTTGCATGCGCGCAAAATGACGGCGGCCATGCAGGCGGCATCCAGCAGCGGCCGGCCCATCCTGCTCCATTACGGCCTCAAAAACGGCCACTCGGCCGGCGTCAGCGTGGACCAGCAGGTGGCCGACGACGCCGATCAGCTCACATTCCTGTGGACCGAAACCGCGCCGTAGGCACACGGCTCGTTAGCCCCGCGCTTCCCCGGGGTCCCCACGGACAGGTCCTTGTCCGTGGGGTGGAAGAGCGCGGGGAAAGCGATCGCCCAAATTTGAGCCCGGGGTCCCGTAGGGGACGCCGCAAGGACATTTCTTAAGCAGGAATCAATAGCCCCTGCCTCTTTTCCCGTGAGTTCTTCCGCAGCCTCGTTGGCGTCTGCGTGATAACCGACAAATCCCGCCAACTTGCTAACTCGCCATGCGGCGAAGCCGCGCGAACTCGCTGCTTTTGTCCCTGAAACACGGACTCCGCAACTCTTCGCGACGACGCCAGGCCGCGTTATCGCGCATTCTCATTAGTTCTTCCGCAGCCTCGTTGGCGTCTGCGTGATAACCGACAAATCCCGCCAACTTGCTAACTCGCCATGCGGCGAAGCCGCGCGAACTCGCTGCTTTTGTCCCTGAAAAACGGATGCCGCGTTCTCACCCATACCCTCTACCGCTTTTGCTGGCTCGAATTCCGAGCCCCGTCGTCCAGCGGCTCAAGAGAAGCGAACGGCACATCCTCTTCCACGTGCCCGCCGGTGCTGGTCGAAATAAGATCGACGACCTGGCGCTCGCGATCGACTCCGACAACGAGAAATACGCCTTTACGGTCTTTGATTCGGACACGCTCGCGTACGGCAGGAATTTTCATGGCCCTGTCAGTTGATTGGGAAAGTGAACCTTGAATGATGGCAGGCTACCACAAGCGCGCCCGGGCAGCAACAGAATTCCTGACGGCAATCGCAGGAACGGAATTTGTTGACGAATGAGCCCCGCGCTTCACCGCCCAAGCCCGCACGGCCTCATCCCCGCTCTTGCCTGCTTCTTGCTTCCTTTTCTGCAGGACGCTCGGAGCGCGGCGGCCTGCGTTCCGCGCCAGCCTCCTCAAACACCGCGAACATGGACGCGAAGGGAACGTTCTTCTCGACCATAGAGGCATCGTCTGCGCCGGCCACATCGGCAACCTGCCGCTCATAGTCGGTCCGAAGCACAAGAAACTCGCCAGGGCGGTCTTGCAATCGCACGCGCTCGCGTACGAGAGGAATGTACATGGAGTGTCCAGTCTGTGAGAGCCGTTGTCCTGGAGCCGTCTCCCGGTAGCTGTATCCCGCTACGTGGTTTTTGTGTCAGGGCACGACCGTGTAGCGCCGGCCTCCCGGCCGGCTGTGGCGCGGACGTCCTCGTCCGCGCCCAAGATGCATTCCAGGCTAAGACTCACCACCTCAGAAACTGCTTTAAGGCGGCGTGAGGGCGGAACGACGTTGCCGGGCGGCTGGGGAAATGAACCAGACTTGGGCGAGCTCGGTTCGGCCCGCGCCGGAAAAATCGGAAGGGGCAATCTCTCAACCCATCTGCTATTCCCTCACCATAGCTCCGCGCGCTGCTGACCAGCCGCGCCGGCGCCATGAGAGTTGGCAGTCCGCGGGTGGTAGTGCTTGCCATTGCAGCAAAACGAGACTCTCGCGCGGCCATGCGCCTGAGAGAAATCTCATGGCCGGCGTTACCTCCGGACGCTGTTCCACCGTAATCTCATGCCGCTCATCGCCCAACCGATAACGAATGTACAGGAGAGAATTCCCAGGGGATTGGCTTCTGCCGGGTGGCCGTGCTCGTCCGGCGGGCGGGGAGAGGTTTTCGTGGCAATGTTGAATGCTGAGATCCAGGCGAGCGAACTGGCCTTTGGTGAGGAATCGGCGCGCCTGGCCGCACTCTACGCGGCGGGAATTCTGGACACCGAGCGCGAGGCGCCCTACGACGCGCTCACCCGCCTGGCGGCGGAGCACTTCGCCGCCGATACCGCGGTGATCGGGTTTGCCGACGAAACCCGCTACTGGGTCAAGTCGCACTGGGGCGAGGCGGTGCGGGAGCGGCCGCGGCGCGCCTCCATCTTCAATATGGTGCTGCAGCGCCAGCAGATCGTGGAAATTCTGGACCTGCCCGCGTGTCCCGATTTCGAAGGTCCCTGCGTGCCCGGCAAAAAACATGAATTCATTTTTGGAGCAGCGGCGCCGGTGCGCATCGCCAACGGCAAAATCGTCGGTTCCCTGGTGGTCTTCACCAAACACCCGCGACCGCCCATGTCCCCAGAGGAACGGGCCACGCTGGAATCGCTGGCGGAGATGGCCGGCAACCTCGTCGAGCTGCGCCGGTTGCGCAAGACCATCACCCGCCAGCAGGCCCGCCGCGCCCGATGCGACGACGCCCAGGCGCGCCCCAGTGAGTGGCCGCGCAGCTCCGACCTGCGCCGCGCCCTCGAGCGGCGCGAATTCGTCCTCTATTACCAGCCCGAAGTCGACCTGGCCTCGCGCCGAATCGCCGGCCTCGAAGCCCTCATCCGCTGGCAGCACCCCGATCGCGGCCTCGTGCCTCCCATGGACTTCATCCCCGCCGCGGAAGATTCCGGCATGATCCTTCCCATCGGCGACTGGGGCCTGGCCGAAGCCTGCCGCCAGATCCAGGTGTGGAAGCAGGAGGACCCCCGTCACGGCTCCCTGCGCGTCTGCGTCAACCTCTCCGCCCGCCAGTTCCTGCGCGAGGGGCTCGCCGATCACGTCGAGGCCCTGATGGAACAATCGGGCACCACCGGCCGTCAGCTCGGCCTGGAAATGACTGAGTCCAGCCTGATGCCCAACATGAACACCGCCCTCGAAGTGCTCAGCGGCCTCCACACCCTCGGCGTCTCCCTCTCCATGGACGACTTTGGCACCGGCTACAGCTCCCTCAGCCACCTCCATTCCTTCCCCTTCGATGTGCTCAAGATCGATCGCTCCTTCATCGGCCGCATGAACGACAACGAACAGGCGCTGCAGATTGTGCGCACCATCGTGGAACTCGCCCGCGTCCTGGGCATGGACGTCGTCGCCGAAGGCATCGAGACCTGCGACCAGTACCGCCTGCTGCGCCAGATGGGCTGCCGCTATGGACAGGGCTACCTGTTTGCCAAGCCCCTGCCCGCCGCCGATATCGGCAAGCTCCTGCGCCTGCCCGGCCGCGTCCTCCCCGACCCCGAGCCCGCTCCCGCCCCGCGCGTGGCCTGATTCAAGCCAGTCGCTTTCGCGCGATGATGCCGCCGTCTACGCCGTCTTCGCCATTAAGTTGCGGTACGGTGAATGCTGAAAGCACACGGCTGTGAGCTGACTGCTGTCTACGCGCTCAACTGCCGCGCCAGCTTCCATCCCGCCCACGCCAGCCCAATTGACAGCGCCACCCATCCCGCCTGCTGCACCGCCGGCGTGATGGCCAGGCTCACAGGAACCCGCGGCAGCGCCAGCCCGCCTGCCAGCCGCACCGCGCGCGCCATCTCCACCGCCGCCCACGCCAGCACCGCCACCGCCACCACCATCCCCGGCAACGCCCGCTTCCACGGGAAGGGAATGGGCGCCGGCGCCCCAGCCTCCGCGCGCACGCGCTCCATCACGGATGCCGCAAAGCCCGACGACGGAACCAGCGCATCCTCCTCCGCCAGGATCCGGCCCAGCTCATCGCCTTCCATCTCAGGCCTCCTCATTTCTTTTCAGATGCGTTATGCCGCCCGTTTCGCCTTTGCCGCCGAGCTCGCCCGCCAGCGTCGGAAACCGCTTCTTCAAAAGCGCCCGGCCCCGCGCCAGCCGCGCTTTCAGCGTGCCCGTGGGCATCTTCAGCGTGCGCGCCGCCGCGTCCACGTTCATCTCGTGAAAGTAATAGAGCAACACCGGCTCCCGATACCGCGCCGGCAGCGCCAGCACCGCCCGCCGCACCGAATCCTCGCGATGGCGTTCCTCCATCCGCACGAGCTGGCGCGCATGTTCCGCCGGTTCGGGCGCTTCTTCCATCGCAACCGTCACCGTGGGAAACCGCTTCAGTTCGTTACGGTACACATTCGCGGCCACGGCAAACAACCACGTGGAAAAGCTGCCCTCGCGCCGCCATCCACTCAATCCGCGCCACGCCCGCACAAAGGCTTCCTGCGCCAGATCCTCGGCGCGCCCACGGTCACGGCAGTAGCGCCAGGCCATGTTTACCAGCGGCCCCTGCCAGCGCCGCACAATGCCTTCGAACCCGCGCGCATCCCCGGCCAGCACGCGTTCCACGTCGGCCAGGTCGTCGTTCGCAATGGCTGGGGCTTCGCTCATGGCCGGTTCAAGCGGTCAGACAGGGGTTACGGAGTGCCGGTTGCATTTTATTCCCGATCCCTGATCCCTAATCCCTAATCCCTGTTCCCTAATCCCTGTTCCCTAATCCCTGTTCCCTAATCCCTATTCCCTATTCCCTATTCCCTGTCTTTTTGCAACCGGCTTTGCCCCGCTCCTGTCGTACCGGATGCAAGGGGACAAAAGGGCGCCCCGCAGCAAGGAGGCTTCAAAATGATGCACCTGCTTCTCATGGAATTTGGCGACAACCCCGCAATGGGGCTGTGGATCTTTCTCTCCGTCGGCGCGGTCTGCCTGTTCGTAGTGTTCATTCCCCTGGTCACCTGGATCGACAGCCGGCGCAAGGAACGCGAAGCGTTCTACCAGGCAGACACCATGCGCCGCCTGGCCGATTCCACTACGGACGGAGCCAAGGCAGCCCTCGAGCTGCTGCGCGAACAGGCGCGGCAGGAAAACTTCAAGAGGCGCGAAGGGCTGAAGATCGGCGGCATCATCACCGCCTTTGTGGGCGTTGGAACCATCGCCCTGCTCAATGAAGTAGGCGGACCCAAGCTGGCGGGGGCGATTCCGCTTCTGGTCGGCGTAGCCATGCTGATCTACGTCTACCTGCTGGCCGCGCGCACCGAGTGAGCACCTCAGCGCCGGCCGCGCACCGGGCCCGTCCGCACGCCGGAATCCATCAGGATCGCCACCAGCGAAAACAGCATGGCCAGATCGGTGCGCGCTTCATGGATGAACCCCAGGACTCCCGGATGCTCCGCCTTCACCCCGTGGAAAGCTCCGAGCGGGTGCCCGATCAGGACCGGCAACTTGGTGGTGACGATGGCAGTCGAGATGATGCAGAGGAGCACGATGGCGGCATAGCCGGTGTAGAAGTTGAAGAGTAAAGCGGCGCCGGCGGCAATCTCGAGGCCGCCCACCGCCGGCGCCAGCAGGTGCGGCCAGGGCAGCCCGAAATGCGCGAACCGCCCCGCGCCAAGTTCTGCCGGGTAGAGAAACTTCAGCACGCCTTCAGTGATGAAGACGATCCCGACAAGAATGCGGATGAGCAGCAGGGGAACGTTGCGCGGCATGGGGCAATTCTACCCGCCGGCTCCGAGAAGGCGCTCAATCCGCCCCCGCAGTTTTTCCGGATCCGTCGATGGCGCGTGCCGGCTCACCACTTGTCCCCGGCGATCCACCAGAAATTTCGTGAAGTTCCACTGGATGCGCCCCAGCCCCAGCAGCCCCCGGCGTTCTCGCTTGAGCAGCCGGAAAACCGGATGCGTCCCCGGGCCGTTCACCTCAATCTTGTCGAACACTGGAAACGACACTCCATAATTGCGCTCGCAAAAGCTCCCGATCTCCGCATTCGTGCCCGGCTCCTGGTGCCCAAACTGGTTGCAGGGAAAGGCCAGCACCACCAGGCCGCGATCTTCGAACTCCTGGTAGAGCCGCTCCAGCGCGGCGTACTGCGGTGTGAAACCGCAGCGGCTGGCGGTATTGACGATCAGCCGGACTTTTCCCGCAAAGCGGGAAAGCTCCATCGGCGTGCCATCCAGCAGATCGGCGGAAAGCTGGTCGAGCGCAGTCTTCGTGCGAGGCACCGTATTTCCTCCCAAAAAGAGGATGTCATGTGAGCGGTTGGCGCGTCTAAGCAGTGCCCACGAGGAATCTAAGGCGATTCGGCATGCGGGTGCGCCGTCTGCGTCCGGTAGACTGGGGTTGGCAGCTTTTCTTTGCGTGCCCGGGGGACCATTGGCCCGGGGCTGAACCCGACCGTGGCGGCGAAGTGCCTGCTGCGTCCGCGGGCTTTCCCCCGGCCGGTTTGGGACTCATGGCCGCGGTCCAATATAATCGACTTTTCCTCGAGGCAGAGCCGATCTTTCGAGAGCAATGAGGGTTTGCATATTTTTCCCGTGAACTGTAACCATGGACCGCACCAGAACGATGTGCGCTCGCCGCAGGGGCATCCCACGGTGAAGAAGCTGCACAGGGATTCATCCCCCGCTCTCGGGAAACTGCTCCGAGCGGGGCGCGTGCTGTTGTTGCTCGTTCTGTTGGCATCGTCGCTGGCCGCCCTGGCGCAGCAGGCGAACACCATTTACGAGATCCGCGTCATCGGGCAGCGGCGCATTCCCAAGGAAACCATCCTGGCCCGGATGTTTACTCATCAAGGGGACCAGTACGATCCCACCTCCGTCGAACGCGATTTCAACTCGCTGTGGAACACCGGCTACTTCGCCAGCCTCCGCATCGAGCGCGAAGATACGGAAAAGGGCATCATCCTGGACGTCTACGTCACCGAAAAACCCACCATCCAGGAGATCAACTACCACGGCCTCAATTCGTTTTCGGTCTCCGACGCCCTCGACCGCTTCAAGAAAGAGAAGGTCGGACTGAGCGTGGAGAGCCAGTTCGATCCCACCCGCATCAAGCACGCTGAAGCCGTCCTGCGGGAAATGGAAGCCGAGCACGGCCATCAGTTCGCCACCATCAAGACTGAAGTCAAGACCATCCCCCCGGCCATGGTGCAGGTCAACTTCAACATCAAAGAGGGCCCCACGGTGAAGGTGGGCACCATCCGCTTCACCGGCAACGAGCACATTGGCTCCCTGGCGCTGCGCCGCGCCATGAAGAACCTGAAGCCCATCGGCATCCCCTACTCCCTCATCTTCGAGAACATCTTTGCCAAGACCTTCGACTCCTCCAAGCTGGAAGAGGACACCGAGCGCGTGCGCCTGGCCTATCGCGACAAGGGGTATGCCAACGCCGCCGTCGAAGACCCGCAGACCCATATCCGCGACGAAGGCGGCCTCAACTGGTTCACCTTCCGCCCCCGCAGAGGCAAGCGCATCGATATCCTGCTGCCCATTGAAGAGGGCGCGCGTTACCGCCTCGGCACCATCACCTTCACCGGCAACAAGGCCATGGTCAATACCAAGGGGCTCCGGGCGCAGTTCAACATCAAGGACGGCGACTGGTTCAACGCCACCGCCCTGCAAAAAGGCCTCGACAACCTGAAGAAGGCCTACGGCGGCCTCGGCTACGTCAACTTCGCCGTCATCCCCAAGCCCATTTACGACGACCAGAAGCACACCGTGTCGTTTGACATGGACATCGATGAGGGCAAGCAGTTCTACGTCTCCCGCATCGAGTTCCAGGGCAACAACGTCACCCGCGACAAGGTCATCCGCCGCGAGCTGCTGCTCGAAGAAGGCCAGGTCTACAACTCCCAGTTGTGGGAGTACTCCATCCTCCGCCTCAACCAGCTCGAATACTTCGAGCCGCTGCGCGTCGACCAGGACTCCGAGGCCCACCAGGATGCCGAAGCCGGCACCGTCGACCTCCTCCTCAAGGTGAAAGAAAAAGGCAAGAACTCCATCGGCCTCAACGGCGGCGTGAGCGGATTGTCAGGCGCCTTCCTCGGCGTCAACTACCAGACCAACAACTTCCTCGGCCTGGGCGAGACCCTCAGCCTCCAGGCCAATCTGGGCAACGTGGGGCGGACCTTCCTGTTCGGCTTCTCCCAGCCTTACGTCCACAACCAGCCGCTCAACTTCGGGTTCCAGATCTTCGACCAGAAGCAGGACTACAACGCCGCCAAGAGCTACCAGGCCACCACCGGGCAGGCCATCAACCTGTCGGCGGCGCAACAGTCCCTCACCCAGAACTACAACCAGTCTTCCACCGGGTTCAACTTCAGCCTCAGCTATCCTCTCCGTCGCCACACCTTCCAGCGCGTCGGCTTCACCTACTCGCTGCAGCGGTCGTCCATCGTCGCCTTCTCTTCCGCGTCGCAGGCATTCTTCCAGACCATCGCCTTCCGTTCCGGCATTCAGGGCAGCAATCCCCTGGCAGGCATCGTCAACAGCTCGGCTTCGTTCACTTACATCTACAACACCGTGAACAATCCGCTGCGCCCGCGCAGCGGCAAGGAATACACCGCCGTCTTCCAGTTCTCCGGCATCGGCGGCAACCTTCGCTACATCGCGCCCTTCGTCGCCTACAAGAGCTACCGCTCGATGCACTACTTCCGGCCCAATCCCACCGGCCACAACGTGCTCGCCCTGCGCGCCCAGCTCGGATATATCCAGGGCTTCGGCGGAGCCGTGGCCCCGCCCAACAACCGCTTCTACGCCGGCGGCGAAGAGGAACTCCGCGGCTTCGACATCCGCGGCGCCACCCCCTACGGCTATGTCCCCAACCGGGTCACCGTGCAGTTGACCAACCCCGACGGAAGCTGCGTCCCCCGCGATCCCACCAACCCGCAGTTGAACCAGTGCATCCTGGTGCCGATCCCCGTCTACGGCATCGCCTCCATCGGCGGCGACACCGACCTGACCATGAACGCGGAGTATCGCATCCCCATCGCCGGCCCCGTCACCTGGTCCTTCTTTGACGACTTCGGCCTCGACATGGCGATGAACCGGGGACAGCTCGAACAGAGCCCCGAAGGCTTCGCTACCCTTACCGCTCCCCTTTACGGCTGCCCCGTCTACAACAACGGCGCCTGCCAGGGCGGCATCCCCGGATCCAAGGTCGGATTCCAGAAGGACATCCGCCCCGTGGCCGGCACCAACTACGTCCCCCGCATGTCGCTCGGCGGCGAAATCTCCGTCGTCATGCCGGTCATCAACGCCCCCTTCCGCCTCTACTACGCGTGGAACCCGCTGCGCCTCTACGAAACCCCGTACTGCAACGAGAGCGCCAACGGCTCCCGCAACCAGAGCTGCTCCGCCCAGTTGATCACCCGCAACATGTTCCCGCCCGGCGGCGCCGGCGACTACACCTATCAGCAGGCCATCCAGGGCTACGGTGCGCTCAACCTCTTCCGCGAGCCCAGAAAAACCTTCCGCCTCGCGGTATCGACGACGTTCTAGGTCCTTGGCAGCTTGAATTGGTACCACCGTGGGTGCCCCATCCATTCCGCAGTTTCATCGCGGAATGGGTGGGACGGCACGAAATCTTACGGTCAGAGACCTGGCGCGACTCTCTGGGAAGAAATCGCAAATCTGCTCCAGTCGGTTTCCCCGGAGGAATGCTCGAACTACCTCACGGCTTCTGGATATGTATTCACCGGAATTGGAATCGCTCTAACTCACCCCAGGAGCCCCTTTCGCCCTTACTGTTGCGACGAGTGCCAATCCATTCGTCAGCAGGATCAGCGCGAATGTCAGCGACGGAAAGAACATCAGGTCCGCCGGCTTCGCCTGAATCGCCTCCAGCGCCAGCACCGCCGTAATCAGCCCACGCGGAATCAGCACCGTCGCGAGTTCGCGATCGCGCCAGGTCGTCCCTCGCCACACCAATAGGCTCGCATGCACGGACGCAAACCGCGCAACCAGCATCACTATTAGGATTCCCACACTGGGCAGCAACTGTTCCTTCAGTCCGCGAAACTGAATCATCGCGCCCAGCAGCACAAAGAAGAAGCTCCGCACCAGAAAGGCCAGCTCCGAGTGAAACGAGTGGATCTGGCCGCCTTCATCCGTCGCTATTGACTGCACCTCAAACTCTTGTAAAAAGCTGTCAGGCCCCAGCAAACTCGTCAGCGTCGCTCCAAACACCATCACCGCAAACAACTCGCTGCCTCCCAGCGCATGGGTGCCTGAGTACACCACCAGGACCATGGCAAAGGTCAGCACCTGCCAGAACTTCTTGTTTGAAATCCTTGGCAGCAATCGCGTCCACAAAAATCCTGCCAGAACCGCGATCGCAAACGCCAGAACAAAGCGCAAAACGAACTGGATCATCATCCCGCCCAGGATCGCGCTGCCGCTCGTGTGGTTCGTAGCCCCGCCGGCTACCAGGCTCAACAGCACACCCACTACCAGAGCGCCGAGTCCGTCTCCGAAGGACGCTTCGATCACAAGCGTGGTTTTCAGCTCGGGCCTCAGTCCCATCTGCTCGAGCACCGGCAGGACCACCGATCCGCTTATGCAGGCCAGCGTCCCTCCCGCCAGCAGCGACGCCATCCGGTTCATCCCGAGCGCGTGCATGCAGAACAGATACACGCCTCCCATCGTTAGCCCATAGCTCAGCGTGGCCAGCACCGTCCCGGCGGCAAACTGTTTGCGCGCGTGCCGCAAATCCAGTTCCAGGCCCGCGGCAAACAAAATCAAAATCAGGGCCAGCATGCCTACCCCGCGCGTGGCGCGCGGGAAGCCCGCCGCATTGAACCAGTGCAGCACCGGCCCCAGCACAATCCCGCATCCCAGCAGGACCACTACGTCCGGCACTCGCGTCCAGTACGCAAACCGGTTAGCCAGGTACGCCAGGACCAGCAATCCGCCCAGCAGTCCGAAAAAATTCGCGATTGTGATCGACATCCTGCTCTGCTACCTCCCAAAGACGCTGCTCGAAGCTACACGGTACTACAGCGATGAACAAGTCTGCATCGACACGGTTTCGTCTCTCCGCTGGCCCGATGGCAAGATTGTTTGCCCCAAATGCGGGAAGAAAGAGAGCGAGCGAAAGCACTACTGGCTTGCCACTCAGAAGCGGTGGAAGTGCTATTCCTGCCGCAAGCAATTCAGCGTCAAGGTGGACTCTGTTTTCGAGGATTCCGCTCTCGGATTAGACAAATGGCTGGTCGCTCTGTGGATGATTACGAACTGCAAGAATGGCATTTCCAGCCATGAGATCAGCCGCGAACTCGGCATCGCACAGCAACACGCATGGCACATGCTCCACCGGCTTCGCGTGGCCTTTGAGCTTCCCGATCCTCACAAGCTAAGCGGAGTAGTCGAGGCCGATGAGTGCTTTGTCGGCGGACGCATCATCAATATGCACCAGTCCAAGCGGGCCGAACTCGGCGGAAAGACGCGGGGAGTCAAGGGTAAGGCGATTGTGGTCGGAATGGTCGAGAGGGGCGGTCGTGTTCGCGCTCAGGTGGTGGTGCAGCGCACAAAGACGGTCCTTCACGAACTGGTAGCAACGAACGTGGATTCAGACGCTACCCTGGTCACGGATGAATGGGGCGGATACTCTGGCGCACACCTTGACCATCAGGTAATCAATCACGCGATGGAATACGTGAACGGTCACATCCACACGAACGGTATCGAGAACTTCTGGGCATTGCTGCGGCGGACGCTCGGCGGAACCTACGTGAGCGTAGAGCCGATTCACTTGCAGGCGTACATCCATGAGCAGGTTTATCGCTTCAATCTGCGGTCCCGTCCCGATGAGAAGATCACGAACGCTGACCGATTCGCTCTGGCGCTCTCTAACGTCTCTGGCAAGCGCCTGACGTGGAAGGAGCTGACCGGGAAGGAGGCGACCCCAGAAGTTCCGTTCTAGGGCTTCGCGGGGTTCTCTACGGGGACGGGCGTCCATCGCTTATATTGTGAAACGGATTCTTTGGGAAATTCCACAATCTGCTGCCGCGTCTCAGCATGGGGAATCGGAGTAGTAGATTTTTATTGAATGCTATAGCCCTTTCGTGCGTCTAATACTTGCTAAGGAGTAATGCCGATTCCACCCGGAATCTGGTATTCTTCTCTTTCCCAAAGGTGGTATAGGTATGCCGACGATGGAAGTGCAAGAATTTGAGCACTTTAACTACGACGAGCAGCCGTTGACGTTAGATGAGGCAATTAAAAAGGCGAGCAAACTTCGGCAAGCCGATTCCAACAGCTTCTATCGCGTCAGACAGGTTAGCGACAGTCGTGGAACCTTCGTAGTAAAGAAGGTTGCGAAGTCGTCTGTTTACGCGGATTTTGTGGCCCGACTGTTTAAGCTGACTCGTTCTGCACGCCGATGAGCCCCCCTGATTCCTCTCTCGTTCCCGATGGCAAAGCGGATGCCGAATCGACGGTAGCGGGAGAGTACGTCTCTCCGAAGGAATTAGAGAAACTTCCAGCGGAGATGCGTACCGTCATCTCCGTCATGGCGGGAATTTTCCGATCTACGTCAGGCCCGGATGCAGAAACGGCGAAAATAGTCGCGCAGAGCGAGATGCACGAAGAATCTTGCCGACTCGACGCGTATAAAGAACAGCTCAAGACCAGAGACAAGCAGAACGAACGAGACCACGAATATCGAAAGAAAAATCTCAACCACACGACTGCGCTGAGTCTAGTGATCGCTAGTGCGTGCATCATTGGAATTGCCATTGGTCTTTACCTGCTCGTTGTTAAGGGTCAACAGACCATCGGAACCGGCCTCCTGATCGCCAGTTTTATGGCGCTATTGCAGGGTGGAAAGTCACTCCTTAAAAGCGATAAGGACTAGTTGCCCATTCCGCGCAACGTGGGTTAGCCAAGGTATTTAGTACCTCCCTTTGTCCCTCCGTCCCTTTGTCCCTCCGTCCCTCCGTCCCTTTATCCCTCCGTCCCTCCGTCCCTCCGTCCCTCCGTCCCTCTGTCCCTCTGTCCCTCTGTCCCTCTGTCCCTGCGGTTTGACGCCTCTGAGCCCCCCACCTATAATCCAGATAGCTCCTGTCGATTTCCAGGGTTTGTGTCTTTTTCCTGCCTGCAGCGTCTGATGCTCAGCCCGCAAATCAGAGAGACCGAAACTCAAGAACGCGCACGATGCCGAATGCGCGCGAGGGCGGGAGACAAGAAGGAGTTTTATCAATCGCATGAAGCGTCTTGCAGTCACCGCCGCCGTTCTGGCCATGGGAGCCTCCCTCGCCGCCTCCGCCCAAACCGCCCCCGCCGCGGGCGCCAGCTCCGCGCCGGCCCCCAAGGTGGCCGTCATCGCGTTTCAGGCTGCGGTAACTGCGACCAACGAATTCCAGCGCGACTTCGCCGACCTGCAGAAGAAGTTTGAACCGCAGCGGACGCAGCTCAAGTCGCTCAGCGACGAGGTGGATTCCCTCACCAAGCAGCTCCAGGCCCAGGGCGCCACCCTCAGCGACGCCGACCGCGCCGCCAAGGCCCGCCAGCTCGACGAAAAGAAGAAGCAGGCCCAGCGCATCGCCGAAGACGCCCAGAATGACTATTCGCAGCAGATGCAGGACACCTTCGGCAAGGTGGCCGCCAAGGTCGACCAGGTCCTCCAGGACTACTCCAAAAAGGAGGGCTTTGCCATGGTCATCGACGCCACCGAGCAACAGCAGCAGGCCCCGCTGGTCCTCTACGCGTCCCCCTCCAGCGACATCACCAAGACCATCGTCGATACCTACAACGCCAAGTCAGGCGTTCCCGCGCCGCCTCCCGAGGCGCCTTCCGCCCCGGCCCCCGCTCCAAAAGCGCCGGGCGCAAAGTAAATCCGGAAACTCCGAATTCGCAACAAAGGGCCGCAGCGATGCGGCCCTTTCGCTTGCTTGCCGGAGACAGGTTGCGGCACGGTTCGGGACCCTGAGAGTGCTGAAGCTGCAATAACTACCCCCGAGTTGTCTTAGACGGGGTATACAACTACCCCCGAGTTGTCTTAGACGGGGTGTACAACTGGGGCCGAGTTGTCTCACGCTTTTTGTGAGCTAAATCACCAAGCGGGGCTTTCTCGGTCCCTTGTTCCCTTGTTCCCTTGTTCCCTGTCTTCCGTAACTACCCCCGAGTTGGGTAAGACGGGGGTATCAATTACCCCCGAATTGGGTAAGACGGGGGTATCAATTCCGCCGAATTGGGTCATGGTTTTTGTAATTTAGATCACGCAAAACCAGGACGATCCATCTCCGAAAATCCCCGGCTTGACCAAAATATCCTCGCTAACTAAATTATTAGTTGAGCGTCTGAGAGTGTGAGGACAGGCACTTCAAGCCCTCCCAGGATCCAGGAAACCATGCCTCCCAAACCATCCATCACGTTGACCCAGGCCGAGTTAAGGCTGATGAAGGTCCTCTGGGAGCGCGGCGAATCCAGCGTGGCCGACGTGGCGGCTGCCTGCGCCGGCGATGCCCCCCTCGCCTACACCTCCGTCCTCACCACCATCCGCATCCTCGAGCAGAAGGGCTACGTAACCCACCGCCAGGAAGGCCGCGCCTTCCTTTACAGCGCCACCGTAGCCGAACACGAAGCCGGCCGCAGCGAGGTGAAACATGTTTTGCAGCGCTTCTTCGGCAACTCCCGCGAACGATTGGTGTTAACCCTGTTGGGCGATGAAGAAATCAGTCCCGGGGAGCTGCGCCGGCTCAAGGAAGCGATTGCCTCCGTTGCCGACGAACCGGCATCTGAAACACCAGCGGCGGAGGTTGAGCCATGAGCGAGTTTGTTCCCATGCTGACATCCTGGTCAGCCGGCGCGGCCAGTGCATTGCTCGCCGCCGTCTGGCAAGGAGCGCTGCTCGCCGCGCTGGTGTGGCTGGTGCTTCGCCTGCTCCCCGGGCTGCGGCCGGCGGCGCGGTCGGTGGTCTGGCTCAATGTATTCGTTCTAATGGCTTTGTTGCACCTGGTTCCCCTGTTCACCGGCGCTCCGGCAGAGAGCCGGATAGCGGCTGCCCATACCGTGCGCCTTGACCCCCGCTGGTCCCTTGCCCTGGCAGCAGTCTGGATCGTGCTTTCTCTCGTGCGGGCAAGCCAGCTTGTGGCCGGCGCGGCACACCTCAGGCGCCTGAGCCGCCGCGCGGAACCGTTACCGGCCGGTCCCGAGATCGCCACTCTGCTCCGCAGTCATCGGCACCCGGTTGAGCTCTGCACCTGCGAAGAAGTAGCCCGTCCCAGCGTGCTCGGATTCTTCCGCCCGCGCATTTTAATCCCCCCCGGCCTGGCCGCGCAGATGTCCCCAGCCGAGCTTAAGCACGTGATTGTGCATGAGATGGAGCATTTGCGCCGCGGCGACGACTGGACCAACCTGATCCAGAAGCTGGGCCTGGTCCTGTTCCCGCTGAATCCCGCCCTGGTCTGGGTGGAGCGGCGCCTGTGCGCGGAGCGGGAACTGGCCTGCGACGATCGCGTGTTGCACACCGGCTCGGGACGGAAGGCCTACGCCATGTGCCTGGCCCACCTGGCGGAGTACGCGCTGGTGCGCCGTGGATTCGGGCTGGTGCTCGGCGCCTGGGAGCGGCGGCCGGAGCTGGTGCGGCG
>Ga0307372_10001642_pt1 | contig 38534 bp, 36 predicted proteins | sample OX1MG_FD_202533 | JGI IMG/M metagenome (GOLD analysis project Ga0307372, IMG submission 202533) | Soil microbial communities from Risofladan, Vaasa, Finland - OX-1 | ecosystem: Environmental > Terrestrial > Soil > Coastal area > Acid sulfate soil | place: Finland: Risofladan, Vaasa | collected...
AAACGCATCCGGCGTATCCCTTCGTGAATCCGTGCCCGGTCCATGCAAACCCCCATTCGTTGGGGGCCAAAGGACCGGACACTTCACGAGCTACAAAACCCGGACAGATCACGAGCTAGCCACAGCCGAACGCGCACCCCTTTCCTTCCCGCCCTCGCCGGGCCAGATTGCGCGACCATGCAAGCACGGCGGCAAGTTCACGCAAGCTGCGTGTCACGCGACGGCGACGGGGTGCTGCTGATCGGACCCTCGGGCTCCGGTAAGTCGGACCTTGCCCTGCGCTTGCTCGGCCGGGGATTCACGCTGGTGGCCGACGACCGTGTGGACATTCGGGACGGTGTCGCCGCCCCGCCCGCCGCCCTGGCCGGACTGTTGGAAGTGCGTGGCCTGGGCATCGTCCGGCTGCCCTACGCCGCCTCCGTCCGGCTCGCTTTGGTGGCGGAGCTCGGTCCCGCGGCGGAGCGCCTGCCGGCACCGGGCCGGCACGCCGGGCTCGGCCTGCCGCTGATCCGCCTCGATCCCGCCGCCGCGTCGGCGCCCGAGCGCGTGGTGCTGGCGCTGGATTGCGCGCTCGGCCGTGTCGGCCAGGTGGCCGGGGCCTTCGCCGCATGACCGCCGCCTCGCTGCGGCCCGAGCAGCTGCGCATCGCGCTGGTCACCGGCCTGTCCGGCGGCGGCAAGGCATCCATCCTGCGCGCCCTGGAAGACATCGGCTACGAGGCGGTGGACAACCCGCCTTTGACCATGATCGAGGACATGGTGGCGCGCAGCGAGCGCCCGCTGGCGGTCGGCGTGGATACCCGCACCCGCGGTTTCGACGCCGGGCTGGTGCTGGAAGCCCTTCAGCGCCTGCGCGGCAACCCCGCCCTGCGCCCCGAGTTGGTCTTCGCCTGGGCCGACGAATCCACGCTGCTGCGCCGCTACGCCGAAACCCGCCGCCGCCACCCGCTGGCACCGCAGGGCCGGGTGACCGACGGAATCGCCGCGGAGCAGGCGCTCACCGCCCGGCTGAAGGAGTGCGCCGACTGGATGGTGGACACCTCCGGCCTGCCGCTGCCCGCCCTGCGCCAGCAGATCGAGCGGTATTTCGGCGCCTCGGGCGACCCGGTGACCCGACGGCTGGTGGTGTCGCTGGTTTCCTTCGCCTATTCCCACGGCCTGCCGCGGGAAGCAGATCTGGTATTCGATGCCCGCTTTTTGCGCAATCCGCACTATGATCCCATATTGCAACCGAGGACCGGGCTGGATCCGGTGGTCGGCGCCTATATCGCGGCCGATCCGGACTACCAGCGGTTTTTCGCCCGCGTGGCGGAATTAATCGAGATGCTCTTGCCGAGATTTATCCAAGAGGGCAAAAAGTATACGACGATCACGGTTGGGTGTACGGGAGGCAGGCACCGCTCGGTTTACTTGGTGGAGCAATTGGCCGCTTGGTTGGCATCCCGCATCGCCGCGAGCCCGGCGGACGGGGCGCATGGCGTTGACTGGCAACTGAACGTGACCCATCGCGAATTGGCCCGGGAGGGACAGAATCCCGTATCCATGACAGACCGCCCGGTTCCGCGCCGGAACGGCGACGACAATGGCGAGGCCACGCGGCCCTCGCCGGTTCAGGCACAGGAGGCCTGAGACGACACGATGACCCATAATAATGACTGCGGGCTCCCGTTTGGAGCCGGTCGGGAAGCCTTAAACCTTCCATGATCGGCATGGTTCTGGTTACGCACGGCCGCCTTGCCGTGGAACTACGCTCCGCCATGGAGCATGTGGTGGGCGCGCAGCGCAACGTCGGCACCGTCTGCATCGGCCCGGACGATGACATGGAGAACCGCCGGGCCGAGATCGAGGCCTGCATCAGGCAGTGCGACACCGGCGACGGCGTCGTATTGCTCACGGACATGTTCGGCGGCACGCCATCCAACCTCGCCATCTCGATGATGGAGCAATTGAACGTGGAGGTGATCGCCGGGGTGAACCTGCCGATGCTGGTCAAGCTGGCCAAGGTGCGGTCCAGCCAGCCGCTGGCGGATGCAGTGAACTGCGCCGAGGAAGCCGGTCGCAAATACATCGCCGCCGCCTCCCATGTTCTGCACGGCTGCAAGATCAACGGGAAGTGCTGATGACAGCGGACGAGGACGCCGCCGCTCCCGAGTCCGACCCGCAACCCGAAACCGGCCAGCCGGTCATCACCCGGCTGGTGACGATCGCCAACAAGCGCGGCCTGCACGCACGGGCCGCCGCGAAATTCGCCACCATGGCGGAGCGCTTCAACGCCTCGGTGGACGTGCACCGGGACGGCCAGAGCGTCTCCGCCCGGTCCATCATGGGGCTGATGATGCTCGGCGCCGGCATGGGCGCCCGGATCGAGCTGCGCGCCCAGGGCTGGGATGCGCGAGAGGCGCTGGACGCGCTCGCCGCACTGGTCGAGGCGGGCTTCGATGAGTCCGGGTAGCCCGCCGGTACCGCAGCACAGGCGGCTGGCACGCGACGCCGCGACGGAAACCGCGCGGCCGGAGCGGGTGTTCCCCGGCATCGCCGTCTCCCCCGGGGTCGCCATCGGGCCGGTGTTCGGCGCTTCCGAGCCGGTGCCGCAGATCGCTCGCCACAAGATCCAGGCCGCAGACATCGCCGGCGAGGGCGCCCGGCTGGAAGCCGCGATCGCCCAGTCCCGCAAGCAGCTCGGCAAGCTGCGCGCCCGGCTCGCCATCCTTCCGGAGGAGAGCCAGGCCGAGATCGCCCCGCTGATCGACGCCTATATCCGCATGCTCGGGCCATCCCGGCTGATCCGCGGCGTGCGCCGGCGCATCGAGGAAACCCTGCGGTCGGCGGAAAGCGCCGTGGTCGAGGAATCGGACACGATCACCGAGGCCATCCTCGCCCAGGCGGAAACCGGCATGACGGCGGAAGACCGTGCCGGCCTGACGCGCCGCGCCGAGGAGATCCGGGAAATCGCCCGCCGGCTGGTGCGCAACCTGACCCGCGCGCCGTTCAAGAGTTTCGCCGGCCTGCCCGACGGCGCCATCCTGCTCAGCGAATCGCTCCGGCCCGCCGACGCCGCCTTGCTCGATCCGGCGCGGCTGGCAGGGGTCGCCGCCGAGGAGGGCGGTGCCGACGGCCACACCGCCGTGATGCTGCGGGCGCTGGGCGTCCCCGCGGTGCTGGGCGCCGCCGGCGTGGCACATGCCATCCGGCCGGGTGACACCGCCGTGGTGGATGGCGCCAACGGCACGGTGGTGCTGAACCCCTCGCCCGAGCGGCTGGCCGCCGCGCGGCGCGCGGCCGCGGCCTTCGCCCGCGATCGCCAGCGCTACGCCAGGCTGCGCCGGCTGCCCGCCGAAACGCTGGACGGCAAGGCGGTCGAGCTGCAGGCCAACCTGGAACTGCCGATCGAGCTGTCGCAGATCGCCCAGTCCGGCGCGGTCGGCATCGGCCTGCTGCGCACCGAGTTCCTGTTCATGAATCGCGAGACGGTGCCCGACGAGGCCACCCAGGCGGCAACCTACCGTATGATCGTCGAGGCGATGAACGGCGACCCGGTCACCATCCGCGTGCTGGACTGGGGCGGCGAGAAGGACATCGAGGCGCTGGCAACCGCTGGCCTGGTGCCGGAGATCGCCGACACCAACCCCGCGCTCGGGCTGCGCGGCATCCGCATGCTGCTGCGGCAGCCCGAGCTGCTGGAGACCCAGTTCGCCGCCATCCTGCGCGCCGCGATGGCCGGGCCGGTGCGGGTGCTGCTGCCGATGGTCACCACGGTGGGCGAGGTGCGCTCGGCGCGGGAGATCTATGAGCGGGTCGGCCGGCGGCTGCGCCGGCGCGGCGAGCGGGTGCCCGACAAGCTGCCGCCGCTGGGCATCATGATCGAGACGCCGGGAGCCGCGCTGTCGGCCGACGCGCTGGCGCTGGAGGCCGACTTCTTCGCCATCGGCACCAACGACCTGACCGCCTACACCCTCGCGGTGGACCGCGGCGAGAGCGACGTGGCGTCGCTGTATGACCCGATGCACCCGGCGGTGCTGCGCCTGGTGCAGTTCGCCACCGAGGCGGCGCTGCGCATGCGCATGCCGGTCTCGGTGTGCGGGGAAATTGCCGGCAACCCGCGGCTTACGCCGCTGCTGCTGGGGCTCGGGCTGCGGTCGTTCAGCATGAATGCCGGCGCGGTGCCGCGGGTGAAGCAGCGGGTGCGGTCGGTGGAAATCGACGCCTGCGCGCGGTTCGCCCGGAGGGTGATGGAGCAATCGGACCCGGCGCGGATCGCCGAGCTGGTGCAGGGGTTCGGCCAGGTGGGCGCAGGCGGGTAACGGCCGGGGGCGATAAAGGCCACAAATCGAGCGAATCTTTGTCGTCGCACTGAATAACCAAGCTGTCCCTGGTGACGCTTCCCACAGCCGCTACGACACTCATGCTGCCGAACACGTCCGGCCCAGTCACATGGCAGCCCACTGAGCGCGACTTTTCGCATTTTCGGTGAGGAAGCGCCGCTATTGGATAGCCCGGAAGATGTCCACACATCTCCTCGGCCTGACGATCGTATCATTCCCATCAAGAGGCACCGACGCGCAACAACCTGCCATTTCCGGCCGGGTGGGTAGAAATATCATCCCCGCCGGGGCATGGTGGCGCTAACGGCCCGTCGGGCACCTCCCGCCGGACCGCCACCATTGGCCTGAGACGGCAACCAGACTGCGCGGTGCGAGGCGGCGGGCACGTCGCTCCGCCCCGGCATCGCGCGCACGGCGGAAAGGGAGAAAAAATTGGCGGACGCACCAGCCTCACGGACCGGCGGCTTCACACGTCCGGTGGAGACCATCGAGCTCTCTCCCACGATCTCCGACACCATGAAGACCACCACCTGCTACATGTGCGCCTGCCGCTGCGGCATCCGGGTCCACCTGAAGGACGGCCGCATCCGCTACATCGAGGGCAACCCCGACCATCCGGTGAACCACGGCGTGCTGTGCGGCAAAGGCTCCGCCGGCATCATGAACCACTATTCTCCGGCGCGCCTGACCAAACCTCTGCTGCGCACCGGCGAACGCGGCATCGGCGACTTCAAGGAGATCGAGTGGGAGGAGGCGCTGGCGCTGGCGACAAAATGGCTCGGCGACATCCGCGGCAGCGAGCCGCGCAAGCTGGCGCTGTTCACCGGCCGCGACCAGAGCCAGTCGTTCACCGGCTGGTGGGCCAAGCAGTTCGGCACCCCCAATTTCGCCGCGCATGGCGGGTTCTGTTCGGTCAACATGGCGGCGGGCGGGCTCTACTCGGTGGGCGGCAGCTTCTGGGAGTTCGGCGATCCCGACTGGGAGCGCACCAAATACCTGCTGATGTTCGGCGTCGCCGAGGACCACGATTCCAACCCGATCAAGCTCGGCATCGCCAGGTTGAAACAGCGGGGGGCGAAATTCGTCTCGGTGAACCCGGTGAAGACCGGCTACTCCGCTGTTGCCGACGAGTGGATCGGCATCCGGCCCGGGACCGACGGGCTGTTCGTCCTGTCGCTGGTGCACGAAGTGCTGCAGGCCGACCGTATCGACCTGGATTTCCTGGCCCGCTACACCAACGCCGCCTGGCTGGTGATCCGCAACCCGGGCGGCGCCGATGACGGCCTGTTCGTCCGCGACGCCGACGGCAAACCGCTGGCCTGGGACCGCACCACGGCAACCGCGATCGACGCCGCCACGCCCGGCATGCAACCGCAGATCGCCGGCCACGTCGCGCTTCCCGACGGCCGTCGCGCCCTCCCGGTTTTTCATCTCCTCGCCGAGCGCTACCTGGACGGCCGCTACGCGCCGGAGGTGGTGGCGGAAACCTGCGGCATTGCGGCGGCGACGATCCGCCGCATCGCCCGCGAACTGGCCGACGTCGCGTTCGATCAGGCGATCGAACTGGACCAGCCGTGGACCGATACGTCGGGGCGGCGGCACGAGACGATGCTCGGCCGGCCGGTGGCGATGCACGCGATGCGTGGCATCTCGGCGCATTCCAACGGTTTTCATACGTGCCGCGCGATTCATCTGTTGCAGATGCTGCTGGGTGCGGTCGATACGCCCGGGTCGTGGCGCTACAAGTCGCCCTATCCCCGGCCGATGCCGCCGGGGCCACAGCCGGTCGGCAAGGGATCGAAGCCCGACACCATGCTGCCCGGCATGGCGCTGGGCTACCCGCGCGGACCCGAGGACCTGCTGCTGGAAGCCGACGGCTCCGCGGTGCGCATCGACAAGGCGTTCACCTGGGACGCGCCGATGTCGGCGCACGGCCTGATGCACACGCTGATCTCCAACGCCCATGCCGGCGATCCCTACAAGATCGACACGCTGGTCATGTACATGGCCAACATGGCGTGGAACTCCTCGATGAATCCCGGCGAGGCGGCGCGCCAGATGGCCGACAAGGACCCGGTCACCGGCGGCTACCGCATCCCGCACATCATCTATTCCGACGCGTTCTATTCCGAGACGGTCGCCTACGCCGACCTGGTGCTGCCCGACACCACCTATCTGGAACGCTGGGACTGCATTTCGCTGCTGGACCGGCCGATCGGCAGCCCGGAGGGGCCGGCCGACTCGATCCGCCAGCCGGTGCTGCCGCCCGATCGCGACGTGCGCCCGTTCCAGGACGTGCTGATCGCCCTGGGTGCGCGGCTGAAACTGCCCGGCTTCGTCAAGGACGACGGCAGCGCGCTGTATCGCGACTACGCCGACTACATCGCCCGCCACGAACGCCGCCCCGGAGTCGGGCCGCTCGCCGGCTGGCGCGGCGCCGACGCCATGGGGGAAGGCGTCGGTGCGCCCAACCCGGACCAGTTGCAGCGCTACGTCGCCAACGGCTGCTTCTGGTCGTACCACCACGCCCCCGAGGCGTTGTACTACAAGCACGCCAACGCCGCGTATCTGGCGGATGCCAGGCGCCTGGGCCTGATCGACAGCACCGCGCAGATCGTGTTGCAGCTCTATGCCGAGCCGTTGCAGAAATTCCGCCTCGCCGCCGAGGGCCACGGCCCCAACCAGCCGCCCGACGCGCAACGCGAACGGGTGCAGAAGTATTTCGACCCGTTGCCGATCTGGTATCCGCCGTTCGAGCAAGCTTTGCCGGAACAGGCAGCCTATCCGCTGCACGCGGTGACGCAGCGGCCGATGGCGATGTACCACGCGTGGCACTCGCAGAACGCATGGCTGCGGCAGATCTACAGCCACAACCGGCTCTACATGCACATCGGCACCGCCGCGGCTCTGGGCATCCAGGACGATGGCTGGGTCTGGGTGATCGGCCGCAACGGCCGGCTGAAATGCCAGGTGCGGCTGATGGAGGGCGTCAACCCCGACACGGTGTGGACCTGGAATGCCATCGGCAAGCGCCGCGGCGCCTGGAACCTTGCCGACAACGCGCCCGAGGCAGAACGCGGCTTCCTGCTGAACCACGTGATTTCGGAATTCCTGGCCGGCGGGCGGCAGCTCAACGCCGACCCGGTCACCGGCCAGGCCGCCTGGTACGACCTGCGCGTGCGCGTGGAAAAGGCCGACGGGCCGGCCGAGACGGAACCTCGACCGGTGGCGCTGCATCATCCGCCCGGCATGCTGTCCGCCCCGCGCAAGTTGCACTACGCCGTTCGCACAGCAACCAGGCCCCGTCCTGAAGGCGGAACAGGAGCCACCGCGCCATGACCAGCATCCCCACGCCGGGCGCCAAGAAACTCGGCCTTGTCATCGACCTGGACACCTGCGTCGGCTGCCACGCCTGCGCGGTGAACTGCAAGGAGTGGAACACCTCCGGCCATTCCGCGCCGCTGACCGATTTCAGCGCCTACCAGGACCATCCCGACGGCGTCTGGCTGAACCGCGTGCACACCTATGAGGCCGGCTCCGGCCCGGACAGCCGCACCGTCCACTTCCCGCGCTCCTGCCTGCATTGTGAGGACCCGCCCTGCGTCACCGTCTGTCCCACCGGCGCCAGCTACAAGCGGGCGGAAGACGGCATCGTGCTGGTCAACGCCGAGATCTGCATCGGGTGCAAGCTATGCTCCTGGGCCTGCCCGTACGGCGCGCGCGAGTTCGACGAGGACCAGGGCGTGATGCGCAAATGCACGCTGTGCATCGACCGCATCTACAACCAGAACCTGCCCGAACAGGAACGCGTGCCGGCCTGCGTTTCCACCTGCCCGGCACGGGCGCGGCATTTCGGCGACCTCGGCGATCCGGACAGCGCGGTGTCGCGACTGGTCGCCGAGCGCGGCGGCTACGACCTGATGCCGGAGATGGGCACCAGGCCGGTGAACAAATACCTGCCGCCGCGCCGCCGCCCGGTGGCTGCCCCGCCGATTGAGGCGCCCCGCCCCGCCGGCGGCAACGGGGTGCTGCGCTGGATCGATCGGGTGCTGAGCCGATGAACCCGGCCTTTTCGGTCATCCTGCTGACCACCGCGTCGGGGGCGGGCTACGGTATGCTGGCCTGGCTCGGCGTGCTGAACGCGCTGCGGCTGCTGCCGTCGTCGCCATGGTTCGGCGTTCCGGCGATCTTCGTCGCGCTGGCGCTCAGCACGATCGGGTTGCTCGCCTCGACGCTGCATCTCGGCCATCCGGAACGCGCCTGGCGCTCGATCTCGCAATGGCGCACCTCCTGGCTGTCGCGTGAGGGGGTCATGGCGCTGCTCACCTACCTGCCGGCGCTGGGCTTCGCCGCCGCCTGGTGGTTCACCGGCGCGGGAAGCGGCGCGGCGGCGGTGCTGGGGTTGCTGGCCGCGGCCTGCAGCCTGGCAACAATCTGCTGCCAGGCGATGATCTACGCCACCCTGAAGCCGATACGACAATGGAGCAACCGGCTCGTGCCGCCGAATTTTCTTCTGCTCGCCTTGTTCACCGGAGCAGCCTGCCTCGCCGGCGCGCTGGCGTTGGACGACGCCGCGGCGGCGCGACTGGTCGCGGCGATCGCCGTAGTGTCCGCGGTGGCCGCCGGTGCGGTGAAGCTGGCCTATTGGCGGCAGATCGACGCCGCGCCGCCGGTCGCCACGATCGAGAGCGCGACGGGTCTGGGCGCACTCGGCCGGGTGCGCATGCTGGAATCGCCGCATACCGAGGAGAACTTCCTGCTGCGCGAGATGGGCTATGCCATCGCCCGCAAGCACGCCACGCGGCTGCGGGCGATCGCGCTGGCCGTCGGCTTCATCGCGCCGGTGGTGCTGCTGGTCCTGGGCATCGTCCTGCCGCCGGCGAACCGGTTCCTGCTGCCACTGGCGGCCCTTGCCGCCGTGCTGGGGATTTACGTCGAGCGCTGGCTGTTCTTCGCCGAGGCGACCCATACGGTAACGCTGTACTACGGCCGCCGCGACGAACGGCCGGCCTGACGGAAGGCCAGCCTTCCCCCTCCCCTTGAGACGCTGAGGCGCGAAGCGGATCGAGGTTGGGGGGAGGGGTTGGTGCGTCCCGACCCGGAGCAGCCCGGCAAGATCTTCGACCTCCCCGCGCTCCGGCGACGACTCTGGCATCGGGACATAGCCGGGCAAGGGCGCCGGCTGGCAGCCGTGGCGCGGGGCTTCCTGGCTGCCGCGCCGGCCCCGCCAACTTCCGACAGCGCGGAAGCCGGCGCGGCGGGAGAGGCGCGCGCGATCTTTGGACCCGCGGCGCACGCGGCGGTTGCGCATCGATCATCCTTCCGGCGCGGCCCTGGCATCTTTCCGGGGACGGCCGGCTGACGGCCGGGCGGGTCCAGGCGATCCCGCGGCGTTCAAACCCGGACCAGCAGCTTGCCCATGTTCTCGCCGCGATATAGCCGGGCGATCGCGTCCGGCGCCTGTTCGATGCCGTCCAGAATCTCCTCCTCGTAGCGCAGCCGATCCTGGCGCACCCAGTGCGCCAGTTGCGCGATCGCCTCGTCGAACCGATGCTCGAAATCCAGCACGACGAAACCCTGCATGCGGGCCCGCCTGACCAGCAGGTGGCGCTCCACGCGCGGGCCGGTCGGCCAGGGGTCCCAGGTCGGCTGCGACACCGTGCCGCAGATCACCACGCGTGCGCCCACCGCCAGGTGGCGCAGCACCACGTCGCTGATCCGGCCGGAGGTGTTGTCGAAATAGACGTTCACCCCGCGCGGCGCCGCCGCTCCCAGCGCCGCATCAAGGTCGGGGGTGGATTTGTAGTCGATCGCCGCGTCATAGCCGAACCTTGTGCGGCAGAGTTCGGCCTTCTCCGGCCCGCCGGTGATGCCCACGGTGCGGCAATTGCGGGTGCGCGCGATCTGCCCGACGAACGAGCCGACCGACCCGGCGGCGGTCGATACCACGACGGTATCACCCTCCTCCGGCTGGCCGATGTCCAGCAAGCCGAAATACGCGGTAAGCCCGGTCAGGCCCAGCACGTGCAGCGCGGCGGACAGCGGCAAATCGTCCTCGGTCACCTTGCGGGTGATGGCGGCGGACCCCACGACGGCGTGCGTCTGCCAGCCGAACATACCGACGACCCGGTCGCCGGGGGCAAAATCCGGATGGCGCGATTCGATCACGTCGCCGGCGGCGAAGGACCGCATGACCTCGCCGATGCCCACCGGCTGCGCGTAGTTGGCCACCGTGGAGACCCAGCCGCGCATCGCCGGCTCGACCGAGAGGAAACGGTTGCGCACCAGGATCTGGCCGTCGTCCGGCTCCGGCTCGGGGACCTCGACGATCGCGAAATGCTCGGCCTGCGGAATGCCGCCGGGACGCGAGGCCAGCCTGACCTGCCGGTTGCTCATGGGAGCGTTTCCCTTGCTGGTGCCGGCGTGATAGCCGGTCTGCGCGAGCATAGCAGGAACCGAGCGCATGCCGGACGAATTGCCGCGCGAGGCACGGGACGGCGTCGGTTACATCACCTTCAACCGCCCCCAGGCGGGCAGCGCGCTGACCTTCGCGATGCACGCGCGGCCGGCAGAGATCGCCGCCGAGCCCGGCGAGGCTCGCGTCCTGGCGCATGACGAACCATATTGTTGGTGACACGCCGCGGGGCAGCGGATATCCGTCGCTTCTCCTTCCTGCTGACCGTTTTTCTCACGCGGAGTTTGTTCAGGCGATGCTCGCCCCGAACCTGAGACCAGTGTCGGCCGCCCAAAATTGCGAAGCGGCTGCATGGTGAACGCCGATCGCCCGGCCTCGTTGACGAGCAGAACCGTTCGCGGTGCCGGGTGGATCGTGTCCTGGCGTGTCGTGACACGCATCCTGGGAACGGTGAGTACGCTTTTCCTGGTGCGTCTGTTGGCGCCGGGCGATTTCGGCCTGGTGGCGCTGGGGACCACCTTCGCGAATGCGTTGGACGGGTTGTCGGAGATCGGCGTCGGCAACGCGCTGGTGCGCGAGCACAGCCTGGATCGTGCGATGTACGACACCGGCTTCACCCTCAATGCCATCCGGGGCAGCACCTCCGCCCTGCTGATCATCTGCTCCGCGTGGCCGGTCGCAGGCTTCTTCGGCGAACCGCGCCTGGCCACCATATTGCTGGCGCTTTCGGCCGCCATGTTCATCAGTTCGCTCGAGAATATCGGTATTGTGGATTTCCAGCGGAGCCTCGCTTTCGAAAAGGAGTTCAGCCTGCTGCTGGCCCCGCGGATCCTGGGCATCGTCGCCTGCGTCACCACCGCCTATGTGTGGCGGAGTTACTGGGCGCTGGTGGTCGGCATCCTCACGACGCGCGGCACCCGCATGCTGTGCACCTACGTCATACACAGCTACCGGCCGCGGCTCTCGTTGCGCGCGTGGCGGCAGATCGTCGGGTTTTCGTTCTGGAGCTGGATGCTGGCATGGGTCTCCCTGATCAGGGACCGGATCGATAATTTCGTGATTGGCCGGATGCTCGGCGCGACACAGGTCGGCCTGTATTCCATTGCCTGGGATATCGGGTTCCTGACCTCGACTGAGCTGGTCGCGCCAATCTGCCGCGCATTGTTTCCGGGACTGGTGCAAGTCAGAAGCCGGGGCAACGACGTCGCGGACGCCTATTTCCGGGCAATTTCCGCAACGCTGGTGGTCATCCTGCCCGCCGGCATCGGAATCGCACTGGTGGCCGATCCGCTGATGCGGCTTGTGGTCGGCCCGCGCTGGTTGGCGGCGATTCCGCTCGTGCAGATCTTCGCCGTGGTCGGCATATTCAGGGTGGTGACCTTCATCAGCACGACACTGCTGACGGTCTTCGGCATGCTGAAGGTACAGTTCGCGAGCACGTTGTCCATTCTGCTGGTCCGGTTCACGCTGCTGATCATCATGATCGATCATTTCGGCCTGGTCGGAAGCGGCTTCGCGGTGGCAACCGTCGCCCTTCTGGAGGAGGGTTTCTACCTTATCCTCACCTTCCGCCGCTTCAATTTGCGGCCGGCCAAGCTGCTCGCAAGCAACTGGCGATCGGTGATCGCAACAGCAACAATGGCGGGTGCCGTGATTCTGATGAGGAACGCCCTGTCCTGGGGGACGAACCCGACCTTCGGCGATTTCTTTGCACAGGTATTTGGCGGTGCCCTGACATATGTGATCGTCCTGCTTGGCGCGTGGCTGGCCGCCGGCAGGCCGCTGGGTGCCGAGGCACAGGTCATCTCGGTGGCACGCGAAGTGGCCCGGTTGCTGCGGCGACGCTGGCTCCCGGCCCGGTGACGGCCGGCGATCCTGGCGGCAGCGGACGCGGAGCCTTAAGGGTCTTGTGCTTCCATCCATTCCGCACCGCCGGTAGCGTCGCGCCGCCAGGCCAAAGCGCAAGCCGGCCGTGGCATGCGCAGGCCACCGGCCACGATTGGCTCGGTGACCCGGCGCGGTTGCAGCGACCGGACACCGTATGCCGTCGGTGGGCATCCGCGCAGCGCGGAGCTCCGTTGCAGCCTTGAACCGCTGACCGATGCGAACGCCGATCCAATGCGCAACCGCCGCAATGCCTGCCTGATCGTCACCAACAACTTCCCGCCGGCGATCGGCGGCGCGGGCGAGGTCTATGCCGCGCTTGCTGCCGGCGCGGCGGGGCGGATTCGCATCTTGTGCGCCTCGTCCAGCTACCTGACCGGCGAGGCCATCGGCGGCTGGCGCGACCATGATCGTGCGGTGGCTTATGCGGTCGATCGGGTCGCCGAGATTCGCGGCAGGCTGCGGCGGCAGCGCGGCCGGCTGGCGGCGCTGCTGGCCGACGAAGTGCCGTTGCGATTGCGGCTGCTGGCACGCGTCGCCTGGCTGCGCCTGCGGCACGGCTGCCGCGTGCTCTGCATCGCCGACGACGAAACCGTTGGCTGGCTGATCCGTCCCGCGCAATGTCTGCTGGCCTGCCGTGTCGTGCTGTATTCGCACGGCGATGACCTCGCGGAGCGTCCGGGCGAGGAACGGTTGCGCGCGCGGCGGCGGCGCCAGTTCGCAAGAGCAGATGCCGTCGTGGCGGTGAGCACGGCGTGCGCGCGGGAGCTTGGCAGGGTGTTCGGTGTGCCGCGCGACCGCGTGACGGTGATCCATAACGGCATCGACACCGCGCTGTTTCGCCCGCTGCCGCCCGATCCTGGTCTGCAAGAGAAACTCGGCCTGCGCAACCGGCGGACCATCATCACGATCAGCCGGCTGGTGGCGCGCAAGGGAATCGATCGCGTCATCGAGGCGTTGCCGCGCATCCTCCTTGCGGTGCCCGATCTGCACTATCTCGTGGTCGGCGATGGGCCGCAGGCGGCTGAACTGCGCGCGCTCGCGGTGCGCTGTGGCATAGCCGAGCGGGTCAGCTTCGTGGGCGCCGTGCCGCACGCGGAGGTGCCGCGCTATCTGGCGCTGGCCGAATTGATGGCGATGCCCAATCGGCGCATGCCGGACGGCGAGGATGACGGATTGAGCCTGATCTTCCTCGAAGCCAATGCGTGTGGCCTGCCGGTCATTGGGGGACGCAGCGGCGGAGCGCCGGAAGTGGTCGAGGACGGGGTCAACGGGCTGCTGGCCGACGGCGGCGACGCCGCCTCCATCGCGGCCGCGGTCACCCGCCTGCTGTGCGACGCCGACCTTGCGGCACGCCTCGCCGGTAACGGCGTTCAGCGCGCGGCGCAGGCCGGGTGGGCACAGCGCAGCGCGGAATTCATCGCCCTGTGCGAACGCGTTGCCGGTGGTGCCGGCCGTTAGCCCATCTTTGGCACCCACCAAAACGAACCGCGGAGCATCAATAAATTGCGGCCTGATTTCCGCCCGTATGGCACGACATTCGCGTCAATCCGGCTGCGAACGACGTATCTCCGCACCCCTCCCGGCGACGCATCGATGGCGAGCGCCGTGGGGATCCTGCGTGTCGATCGCCTGGTCCGGATCGAATTGCCCGGCACGCTCCCGGCCGACCACCAGGCAGCAATACTTGTTCTGCCTAAGCCAGGCGATGTTGGCTTCGGTGGCAATGCTGCGGTCCACGATCACCAGGGCCGCCGGGCGGGGCCGCGGCAAGATGTTCGGAAACTGTTGTGGCACTGCATTGGGAATCCGGCGCGCGAAATCAGGCCCACCCAGCACTTGGCACGGCAGAACCGGACAAACCGCCCGGGAACTGTTACACATGGGGTAGCTTAACTGCCGGAGGATCGTCCGATGCTGGTATTCGACCTCGAACACGAACAGCAGTTCAACCTGCAGAAGCACGTGGAGAAGGTGCTTGGCCGGGTCGGTGAGGGCGACGTGACCGTCGCCTGCTGGGAGCCGGGTCAGGTCAGCCCCAACCACCTGCATCCCAACGCCACCGAGATCTACTTCTGCTTCCAGGGCGGCGGCACGATGCGCACGCCGAGCGGCACCGTGGAGGTCAAGCCGGGCAGCTTCGTCGTGCATCCCCGCGGCGAACTGCATGAATACATCAATGGGCCGCAGCGCACGCTGCTCTTCCGCGTGCGCTATGGCGACGACATGTCCACCCGCAGCAAGGACTGGCCGACCAATCCCGCCTTTCAGCCACGCCCGGACGATGCCGCCTGGTTCGCCGCGAACCCGAACGGCTGACCGATACCAGCCAGCGGAGGCCGTGACGCTCTGGCGGTGCCGACCGCGCCCGTCGTCGTGGCATGAGCGGGTCGGCTTGGCACGGGCGGCGTCCAGTCAGGCGGCGCTGCGCTGCGCCAGCGCCATCGCCTCGTCCGGCATCGCCTCGTCCGGCATCGCCTCCTCCTGCATCGCCCCGTCCTGCATCGCCCCGTCCGGCGTCGCCCGGTTTGGCATCGCCCCATCCGGCATCGCCCCGTCCGGCATTGCCCCATCCGGCATCGCCATCGGCTCCATCGTGGGCTCCCGCACCATGTAGCCGCGGCCCCACACGGTGCCGATCAAATTGTCAGCCCCCGCCTGCACCAGCTTTTTGCGCAGTTTGCAGATGAAGACGTCGATGATCTTCATCTCGGGTTCATCCATGCCGCCGTACAAGTGGTTCAGGAACGCCTCTTTTGTCAGGACCATGCCCTTGCGCAGCACCAGCAGCTCCAGGATCGCATATTCCTTGCCGGTCAGATGGACCTCCTTGCCGTCCACCATGACCTGGCGGCTGTCCAGGTTGAGTTCCAGCGGGCCGACGCGCAAAGCCGGCTGGCTGAACCCCTTGCAGCGGCGCACGATCGCTTGCATGCGTGCCAGCAGTTCGGCGCGGTCGAACGGCTTGGTGATGTAGTCGTCCGCCCCCATGCCCAACCCCTTCACCTTGGCCTGCGGGCGAGCCAGGCCGGACAGGATCAGCACCGGCGTGTCGTTGCGGGCGAGGCGCATGCGCCGCACCACCTCATACCCCTCGATGTCCGGCAGCATGATGTCCAGGAGGACTATGTCGTATTCGTAATGACGGGTGAGCTCCAGTGCCTCCTCGCCAGTGTCGGTATGATCGACCACCGCCCCGCCGGACTTGAGCATCAGCGAAACACCCCTGGCCGCGGTCAGGTCATCTTCCACCAGGAGGACGCGCATATTGCCAACTCCCCGACAAGGATTCATCTCTACCACTATTGCGTGTGGTTGCCTATAGTTTTTTCACGACTTGCGTGTATCTAATGCGGCTGTTGCTCCACATCTGGCGAGAGGACATGGTAACATTGAGCGTGTGCATTAAAAAAGAACATGCGCCGTCTCAATGAGACGATTCACCCTTGCGACCCGGGCGACGGCCTGCTATGCTGCCCTGCGCCGCATCCCCAGGCTACGGCTGGCCGGGCGCGTCGCGGGGATCTCCGGCCTCGTCGTCGATATCGACGGCCTCGGCGGACATGTTTCCGTCGGCGATCGCCTGCTGCTGGAGGCGCGTGATGGCCGCGGCGTGCAAGCGGAAATCGTCGGCTTCCGGGCAGATCTGGTCCAGGCGATGCCATTCGACTCGCTCGACGGGCTTGGTCCGGGCAGCTCGGCGGTCCAGGCCAGCGAGCCGGGCGGGGGACTGGCGGTGGCCGACGCCTGGCTTGGCCGGGTGCTCGATCCGCTGGGCCGGCCCCTGGACGGGCGCGGCGCCCTGCCGCCCGGTGCGGCGGCACGTCCGCTCCGCGTTGCCGCGCCGGAAGCCACCGCCCGGGCGCGGCTGGGACCACGGCTGGATCTCGGGGTCCGCGCCCTCAACTGCTTCGCAACCTGCCGCATGGGACAGCGGCTCGGCCTGTTCTCCGGCTCCGGCATCGGCAAATCCACCTTGCTCTCCATGCTCGCGCGCCATACCCAATGCGACGTGGCGGTGCTCGCCCTGGTCGGCGAGCGCGGGCGCGAGGTGCGTGAGTTCCTCGAGGACGACCTGGGGGCCGACGGGCTGGCGCGCTCCGTCGTCGTGGTGGCCACGTCCGACGCGCCGCCGCTGCTGCGCCGCCAGGCGGCCTATGCGGCGATGACGGTCGCCGAGCATTTTCGCGACCAGGGCCGTTCGGTGCTGCTGCTGATGGACAGCGTGACGCGGTTCTGCCTGGCGTTGCGTGAGATCGGCCTGTCCGCCGGCGAACCGCCGGCGACGCGCGGCTACCCCCCCAGCGTGTTCGCCGAGCTGCCCCGACTGCTGGAGCGCGCCGGTCCGGGGTTGCAGCTTCCGGACGGAACGGCGGGCCAGATTACCGCCCTGTTTACCGTGCTGGTGGAAGGTGACGACCATAACGAGCCGGTGGCCGACGCCGTGCGCGGCATCCTGGACGGGCACGTCATCCTGGACCGCCGGATCGCCGAACGTGGCCGCTACCCGGCCGTGGACGTGCTGCGGTCGCTGTCGCGCGCGGCGTCGGGGTGCCTGGACGCCGAGGAGACCGCGATGCTCCGGCGCGCGCGCGGCATCCTGGCATTACATGAGGACATGGCGGACATGCTGCGGCTCGGTGCCTATCGCGCCGGTACCGACCCGGCCGTGGACGAGGCCGTCGTGCTGGCGCCGCGGATCGAACAGGTGCTGGGACAGGGGAAATCCGAGCGCAGCCTGATGGCCGAATCCTTTGCCTTGCTACGTTCCGCCCTGGCCGGAGACTGATCCCGTGGCGCGGGATCCCATGCAGGTGTTGCTGCGGCTGCGTGGCATTGCTCTCGACGCGGCACGCCGCGCGCTGGCCGATCGCCTGCGCGAGGAGATGGCGGCGGTGGCGCAATGCGCCGGCGTCGCGGCTGCCATCGCCCACGAGGCGGAGGTGCATCTGGGCCAGCCGGTGGCAAGCCGAATGGCCGAATCCTATGCCGCCTGGCTGGCGCGCGCCCATGTCCAGCGGCGTGACGCGCAGGCAGCGGCCCAGACTTGCGCCACGGCGACCGCCGAAGCGCGCGTGTCATTGAACGAGGCGCGAGCCGGAAGCCGGGCGCTGGAGGCGGTGCTGGCGCAGATTCAGGACACCCGCCGGAGCGCGGCGGCACGGCTGGAACAGCAGGCGGTGGATGAGGCGGCCGCCGCGTGCAAGCGGCCGGAACGCTGGAGCGGGTGACGGGAATCGAACCCGCATAACCAGCTTGGAAGGCTGGGGCTCGACCATTGAGCTACACCCGCACCGAACAAATTGTAGCGTGGGCGGATATGCGGTGCAACGCGTGCATCGGCAAGATGAGGCAGCACCTCGGACGGTTGCCGCTTCACGCCAACCCGCACGCCCGCGCCGCCGTCGCGATGACATCCAGCGAAGCCCGGCTGCCGTCCGCCTCGCCCTTCTCGAAATCGCCCTCGATCAGCGCCATCTGGTTGGTCACGTGCGCGAAGCACAACACCGCTCGCCCGCGCGCGCGAGCGAACGCATACAACGCCGCCGCCTCCATCTCCACCGCCAGCGCGCCGTGCGCCCGCGCCGCCGCGATCGCTTCCTCCGTCTCGCGATACGGCGCGTCGGTCGTCCACGTCGTGCCCCGCCGCAGCGTCACCGCCGCGCCCGCCAGCGCCGCGAACGCGCGGCCGGCTAGCGCCGGATCGGCCTCGGCGAACAGCGAGGGCGGCAGGTAGTGCCGGCTGGTGCCCTCGTCGCGCAACGCGCGGTCGATCAGCACGAAATACGGCGGCGGCGGCGCCACCGACGCGATCTGCCCCGCCGACGTCACGCTGACCAGCACCCGGCATCCCGACGCAAAGAGCTGCTCTGCCACCAGCACGGCGAACGGCGCCCCCACCGCCAGCCCGACGATGCCGATCGTCACGCCCGCATGCTCGATCACGTCCATGTCGGTATGGTAACAGGCCCAGCCCGCCGCGCGCCGCGCCCGCCCTGCCGTGCGCAACGCGCGCACGATGTCGCCGTCCGGATCGAGCGCGCAGACCGCCGGCACCGCCTCTTCCGGCACGCCGCGCTGCCGCCGTGCCTCGCGCAGCAGGTTCTCCGGCCGGAACACCGATGGCGAGTCGTAGTGCTTCTCCCCGAGGATCGTCGGCACCTCGTGTGCGTCGGCCATGCCTTCTCCCGCGGTCGTCACGCCGTTATGCTAGCGGGATGCGAGTGGGAGCGCGATCGGTGACGACCACGTTGCAGCGCTACGAACGCATTGCCAAATTCTACGATCTGCTCGATTTGCCGTTCGAGTACCGACGCTACCGCGCGATCCGGCCGCTGCTGTTCGCCGGTCTGTCGGGCCATATCCTGGATGCCGGCGTCGGCACCGGGCGCAACATGCCGTTCTACCCGCCCGGTGCCAGCGTGGTCGGAATCGACCTCAGCCCCGCCATGCTGGCACGCGCCGAGCGCCGCCGCTCGTTGTCCGCCGCATCGGTTGCACTGCGGCGGATGGACGTCACCAGCCTCGATTTTCCGGCCGGCTGTTTCGACGCGGCGGTCGCCACGTTCCTGTTCTGCGTGCTGCCCGGCGACCGGCAGGTCCCGGCGCTGCGTGAGTTGCGGCGTGTCGTGCGGCCCGGCGGAACGATTCGGCTGCTGGAATATGTGCGCCCGCGCCACCCGCTCCGGCGCCTGAGCAGCGTATTATGGGAGCCGTGGGTCGCCTGGGCGTACGGCGCCGGCTTCGACCGTCACACCGATTTGCATGTCCCCGAAGCCGGGCTGGAATTGCTCGACGCCAGGTTTGTGGTCGATGACCTGATGCAGTTGCTCACTGCCCGGGTTCCCGCCTGAAGCCAGCCTGGCACGCGGCCGCGAGGCGTGTGTAACGTCTTGCCGTTTCGCGAGACCACCATGCAGGCGGCCGCTCAACCGGTTCGGAATCGAGCCCGGAGGCCGAATTTTGGGGGAGTCAAAGGTCATGCGGCCGAATCCTCTGCACGACGCCGTGCAATTCTTGACCCAGGTCGGCTGGTTCACGCCGGTGTTCTGGCTGCTGCTGCTCGGCAGCGCCGCCATCGCCGGGTTCGCCTGGCGCGCCGACCCGGCGCAGCGCACCCCGCGCGCCGTTGCGCTTTGGCTGCTGCGCGTGCTGGTCGGCACCATGTGGTGGCAGCAGTCGCTGTGGAAAATCCCCCCGAATTTCGCCGGCCTGCGCTACTGGATGGAGCAGGAGGCGGCGCATGCGGCGGTTTTGTTGCAGGGCGAGCTGGTGCGGGATGTCGTGCTGCCGAATCTCGGGCTGTTCGGGCCGCTGGTCTATCTGGTCGAAGTCACCATTGGCGCCTCGCTGCTGCTCGGCCTGTTTTCGCGGGCCGGCGCCACGCTCGGCGGCCTGATGGGGTTGAATCTCTGGCTCGGCCTGTATTCCGCGCCGGGCGAATGGCCGTGGACCTACATGTTCCTGGTCATCATCCAGGCGCTGTTCGTCATTGATCCCCCGGGCCGGGTGCTGGGCGCCGACGTTCTGTTGCGGCAACGCATGGCCGCGGCGGTCCGCATCATTCCGGCCTTGTGCTGGGTGGCCTGACATGGATGCGGCGCGCCGGCGACTCATGCGGGCCTTGCCGGCGGCGGCAGCGGCAATGGCAGCGGTACTCGCCGTCGCGAAGCCGGCACGGGCGGCGACCTCCGTCGCGGAGCTGGTGCTCGCGTGCGACCTCACGCCCGGGCCGGCGATGCGCGCCGTCGGGAACGCCTATGGCAACACGGCCGGCGTGCGGGTCAATGTGTTCCCCACCGAACCCGGCCTCATTCTTCCCCAACTCGAACGCAGCGTGCAGAACGATATCGTCGTGGTGCGGGTCGCCACGCTCGATGCCGCCGTTCAGGCGGGCGCCGTCGCGGCCGGCGCGGCGCGTGGCGCGTGGAGCAACCGGCTGGTCGTCGCCGTGAAGCGTGGAGCGCCGGCCGCGCAAGGCAAGCCCATCGCGGTCTGCGACCCATCGCCGGCATCCGACATCGACGGGCCGGCCATCCTGGCGCGGCTGGGGCTGCTTCCCACCGCCGTGCAGGGCGTGATCGACACCGATACCGTCGTCGCCCTGCTGCTCGACGGTACCGCGAGGGCCGGGCTGCTGCACATGACCGATGTGCGCGCGCATCCGGCGCTGGATGTCATCCGCGTCGTGCCGGACGACATCCAGCCGCCGATCGCCTACGCCGCCGCCGTCACCAACCTCGCCCGTCGTCCCAATCCCGCGGACCTGGTGGATTTTCTCGTGACCGGCCGGGCAACTGCCCTGCTCGTCGCGCACGGGCTGGAGAAATCTTCATGACACCGGCGACACCGCCGCAACACGTGCAGACCCATGCCCTCGCCGTGCGCATCGCGCACTGGCTGATGGCGCTGTCGGTCCTGATCATGATCGGCAGCGGCTGGCGCATCTACGATGCCAGCCCGATCTTCGGATTCCGCTTCCCGGTCTGGGCCACGCTCGGCGGTGACGTCGAGACGGCGCTCGCGGTGCACAACGATCCGGGTGTCGCCACCGGCATCGCCTGGCATTTCGCGGCGATGTGGGTGCTCCTTGCCAGCTACCTGCTGTTCGTGTTCTGGGGCGTGTTCTCGGGTCATTTCCGGCGCGACTTCCTGCCGGTCGGACCGAAATCGTTCCTGCGCGACTTCCTGGCGGCGGCGCGCTTCCGGCTGGAACACCATCTCGGGGAATACAACGTCGTGCAGCGCGTCTTCTACTGGGGCGTGCTGGGCCTGGTCGCGCTGATGCTGCTGTCCGGTATCGCCATCTGGAAGCCGGTGCAGACCTATCCGCTGGTGCGGCTGTTCGGTGGCTTCCAGGGCGCCCGCGTCGTGCATTTCCTCGGCATGAGCGCGATCGTCGCGTTCCTGTTGGTGCACGTCGCGCTGGTCATCCTGGTGCCGCGCAGTTTCATTGCGATGGTGACCGGCCGCGCCGCGGAACCCGTGCGGCATCGCCAGGGGGAGAGCGTGCCATGACCTCCGACCGGCGACACCTGCTGCGCGGCGGATTTTCCCTCGGCGCGCTGAGCTTGCTGACCGGCTGCGACCTCAGCGACTCCGGCACGGTGCAGCGCGTGCTGGCGGGATTTTCGGCGTGGAACGACCGGGTGCAGGCCGCTCTGTTCAGCGGCACCCGTCTGGCGCCGACCTTTCCCGACGCGATGGCGGTGAAGGATTTTCGTTACAATGCCTGGTACGACGCGGACAAGGCGCCGGACCTCAAGGCGGCGGACTACCGCCTGATGCTGTCCGGCCTGATCGCCGACAAACGGCCCTGGACCGTGCGGCAACTCCATGCCCTGCCTCAGGTCAGCCAGGTGACGCGGCATGTCTGCGTCGAAGGCTGGAGCATGATCGGCAAATGGAGCGGCACGCCGCTTAAGACGTTCCTCGAACGGATCGGCGCCGACACCACGGCGAAATATGTCGGGTTCGAATGCGCCGACGGCTACTATGAGGGCATGGACATGCCGACCGCGCTGCATCCGCAGACGCTGATGGCGTTCCGCCTGTCGGACCAGATTCTCCCCCGCAAATACGGCTATCCATTCAAGCTCCGCGTGCCGACCAAGCTGGGTTTCAAGAACCCGAAATTCGTCACCACGATCTACGTCACCAACCAACGGCCGCGCGGCTTCTGGACCGATCGCGGCTACAACTGGTTCAGCGGGATTTAGCCATGCGCCGCGCGGAGCAATGCGCCATTGCGGTGATGGCGAAGGCGCCGCGGCCGAACCATGTGAAAACGCGCCTGGTGCCGCCGCTGACCGCGCACGAGGCTGCCGCATTGAATGCGAGCTTCCTGCGGGACGTGACGGAGAACATCCGCGAGGCGGGCAGGGCGGTGCCGATCGCCGGCTTCGTCGCCTACGCGCCGGCGGGCAGCGAGCCACTGTTCGGCGGCATGCTGGCGCCGGGCACGGGATTGGTGCTGGCCGACGGTTCGCTCGCCCTGCCGTCCGGGATCGCCGGCATTGGCCGCGCCTTGCTCCATGCGGCGGGGTCGCTGCTGGAACAGGGCTACGGCGCGGTTTGCCTGGTGAATTCCGACAGCCCGACGCTGCCGACGGCGTTCCTGCGTGAAGCCGCGGAAGCGCTGGCGCGGCCGGGCGACCGGATGGTGCTGGGTGTGGCCGAGGACGGCGGCTACTACCTGGTCGGCCTCAAGGCGCCGCACGCCGCGCTGTTCCAGGACATCGCGTGGAGCACGGACCAGGTCAGCGCACAGACGCTGGCGCGGGCGGCGACGCTCGGGCTGGAGGTGGTCACGCCGCCGCCGTGGTTCGATGTCGATGACCCGGCATCGCTGGCCCGGTTGGTCGAGGACCTGACGACGCCGCGGCGCGACGGGCCGACGCCCTACGCGGCACCCGCGACGCGGGCGTGCGTCGAGCGGATTGCATTGGCAGAGCGGGTGCGGGGGCAGCAAAGTTCCCCGTCCCCTTGTGGAAGCGCGTTAGGGGGAGGGGTTGGCGCGTGTCGCACGAACCCCTCCGCCTGACCTTGGTCCGCTTCGCGCCCCAAGCCCCCAAGGGGAGGGGGAATCTTTCAACGCCGGCACTCGCCGCCATCGGTGCCGCCCTCGTCGTCCTGGTTGCGCTGGGCCTGGTCATCCTTGCATGGAAAACCCTGCCGCTCGACGGCGGCTCCCGCACCCAGATGTTCGTCGCCACCCAATGCCTCGCTGGTTTGCTCTGGCTCCGTGCCATCGCGCTGGTTCGCCGAGCACCAACCCCGCCGCGCGCGCTGTGGATCGTGCTCGCCGCCGCGGTGGCGATGCGCGCACTCACCTTCGCCGCGCCGCCACTGCTGTCCTCCGACATCTATCGCTACGTCTGGGACGGTCGCGTGCAACGCGCCGGCATCAACCCGTATCGTTACTTGCCCGACGCGCCGCAACTCGCCTTCCTGCGCGACGCCACGGTGTATCCCCTCATCAACCGCGCCGATTACGCGCACACCATCTATCCGCCGGCGGCCGAGGCGCTGTTCGTGGTGGCGGCCCTGATCGCCCCCGGCGTTTACGGCATGAAGGCGATGATGACCGCGTTCGACGCGCTGGCGATCATCGCGCTGCTGCGGTTGCTGAAGCTGGCCGGGCGGGACCGCGCCGAGGTGCTGATCTACGCTTGGCTGCCCCTGCCGGTCTGGGAATTCGTCGGCAACGGTCACATCGACGCCGCCGCTTCCGGTCTGCTGGCGCTGGCGCTGCTGCTCGCCGCGTACGGCCGTTCGGCCCGCACCGGAATCGTGCTCGCCGCGGCGGCACTGACGAAATTTCTGCCCGCCGTGGTGCTGCCCGCGTTCTGGCGCACCCGCGACTGGCGGCTGCCGGTGGTGTTCGTGCTCTCCGTCGGCGCATTCTATGCGCCCTATATCGGGATCGGCTGGCGCGTGCTGGGGTTCCTCGGCGGCTATGTGAAGGAGGAAAAACTCGGCCACGGCGGGGGCATCTTCCTGTTGCAGGTGCTGGACCGCGTCGTGCCGTTGCCGCGGTGGGCCGCTGCCGGGTATGTCGCCGCGGTACTGGTGGTGCTTGCGGTGCTTGCCGCGCGCTACGTCTTCGCCACAAGCTTCCCGGCCGGCCCGGGGCCCCGTGCCGCATTGCAGGCACGCCAGGCTGCCGTGCTTGGCGCCGTCCTGCTGGTCGCACTGTCGCCGCACTATCCGTGGTATTTCGGCTGGCTCGCCCCGCTCGCCTGCCTGGCATCGCTCGCCAGCGTCTATTGGTTGCTCGCGGCGGCGCCGCTGCTCGCGCTCGGGCCGATCGCGCACCTGCTGATCCCCGCGGCGGTCTATGTGCCCGCCGCAGCTCTCGCCGTGCTTGATTTCCGCCGCCCCCAGCCAAGGAGCGACCGATGACCGCGACCACCCTGAAGGACCCGCGCCGCTATTTCGAAGCCGTCGCGCAGCGCGAGCAACACGCGGTGGCCCCGCCGGTGTGCCTCTATCTGGAGGTCACCAACCGCTGCAACCTGCTTTGCGAAACCTGTCCGCGCACCTTCGAGGAACTGGAACCGCCGGCGGACATGAGCTGGGAGCTGTTCACCCGGATCGTCGATCAGGTGCCCGACATCGCCCGCGTCGTGCTGCACGGCGTCGGCGAGCCGATGCTTGTGAAGTCCCTGCCGCGGATGATCCGCTATCTGAAGGACCGCGGCGTCCATGTGCTGTTCAACACCAACGGCACGCTGCTGTCCGCGAAAAAGCACCGCGAGCTGATCGATACCGGACTGGACGAGCTCCGCGTCTCGCTGGATGCCGCTGACGCGAAGACGTTCCTCGCCGTGCGGGGCAAGAATCTTTTTGCCCGCATCGTGAGCAACGTGCGAGGTTTCACCGCTTTGCAGCGCGAGCTTGGCATGACCGCGCCGCGCGTGTCGCTGTGGCTGACCGGGTTGCAGGAGACGGTGGACCAGCTTCCAGCCTTCGTTCGTCTTGCTGCCACGATGGGCGTGCGCGAGGTGTATTTGCAGCGGCTGGTGTTCGACGAGGCAGGCTATGGCATGGCGCGCGCGGAATCGTCGCTGTTCGAACAATTGCGCGCGCGGGAGACGGAAGCGATCGCGGAGGCGGAAAGGATCGCCGGCGAGCTCGGCGTCCGCCTCGACGCCTCCGGCGCCACCGAGCCGGGCCTGAGCCTGCAGCGGCAGGCGGAGCGGCAACCGTGGTCCACCTGTCGGCGGCCGTGGTCGCTGATGTATTTCACCGCGCACGGGCGCGCATTGCCCTGCTGCATCGCGCCGTTCTCCGCGCGGGGATATGAAAACTATACGTTGGGCGACGCGACGCAGCAGACGCTGCGGGAGATCTGGAATGGCCCGGCGTATCAGCATTTTCGCGGCGCGCTGCTGAGCGACGCGCCGCCGCGACCATGTGCCAATTGCGGCCTGCGATGGAGTTTGTGACGCCCGTCAGCGGAAGCGCGGCGCAAGGCAAAACAAAGAACTCTCCCCCTCCCTCAAGGGGAGGGAAGGGCTCAGCCCCACGGCCGGGCGTATAACCGTGTCATCCACTTCGCTCGCTGTCGCGGCCGTCATCCCCACCCTCAACGAAGCCGCAACCATCGCCGGGGTCATCGCGTCCCTTCCGCGCGACATTGTCCGGGAGATCATCGTCGCCGACAGCGCCAGCCGGGACGGCACGCCCGGCATCGCGACCGCTGCCGGTGCGCGCGTGATCTCGCTCACCGAACGCGGCTACGGGCGCGCCTGTGCCGCCGGCGCCGTGGCGGCCGGCGCCGATTGCGGCATCATCCTGTTCCTCGATGGCGACGGCGCCGATCGCGCCGACCTTGCCGGCATGCTGATCGCGCCGATACAGGCAGGCACGTATGATTTCGTCATCGGCTCGCGCGTGCGCGGCAACCGCGATCCCGGGTCGATGAGCTGGCACCAGGTCCTGGCCGGACGCCTCGCCGGTTGGATCATGTCGCTGCTGTATGGCGTACGCTACACCGACATGTGCGCCTTCCGCGCCATCCGCCGCGACGCGCTGGAGCGGCTGACCATGCGTGAGACCACCTATGGCTGGAACATCGAGATGCAGATGCTGGCGGCGCGCGCCGGCCTGCGCATCCTGGAACTGCCGGTGCCGTACCGCTGCCGCGCCGGAGGCCGCTCGAAGGTCGCCGGATCGCTGTCCGGCAGCCTGCGCGCCGGCTGGCGGATCGTGCTGACGGTCGCCCGCGTCGCTGCCGCGGCGCGCTGAGCCGCGGATGCGCGAAGCGACACATGCTCGAACCGCCGCCGCACCTCCGTCATCCCCGTACCGCCCCCTTACGACCCACGCGCGGACTTGGCGCCGGCCGGACCGACGAACCCGCAGCCTGCTCAGGCCGCACGCAGGCGTAGCCGGACCGTCGTGCCGCGCCCCGGCTCGCTGGCGAACACGAGCGTTGCTCCCATTGCGTCCGCCAGTTTGCCGCACAGCGCCAGCCCGGTGCCCATGCCCTGGTAGGGCCGGTCCGCACCGCTGTTTGCCTGGAAGAATGGTTCGCCGAGTTGACGCAGCACCTCGGCCGACATGCCGTCCCCGGTGTCTTCCACCACCAACGACAGGCTGCCATCCGCCATTTCCGTGGCAATATGCACGGAGCCGCCATGCGCAGTGAATTTTACCGCGTTGCCGATCAGGTTGTCGGCGATCCGCCGTACCGCCCAGGCATCGCCGATCGCCCACGATGCATCCGTCGCGATGCTGGTCGCGAGCGTGACGCCCCGCTCCGCCGCGCCGGCACGCGCGGCGTCGATCGCCTGGTGCAGGATGGCGGCGACATCAAAAGTTTCGGCACGCAAGGCTCGATCTTCCGCCTGTGCGAGATCAAGCAGATTCTCGATGGTCGCGAGCAATCGGCGCCCGGCGGAGCGCAGGTGCTCAAGCGAAATTTGCTGGTCCGGACGACAGTCCGCCAGCAGCAGCTCGGCAAAGCCGATGATCGCATTAAGCGGTGTGCGCAACTCGTGACTGAGATTGGCAAAGATCTGCGTCTTCATCCGGTCGGCGGATTGCGCCCGCAGGGTCTGCCATGCCAGGCGGTCCTGCATGCTGCGCGCGAGCCGAACCAGTGCCGCCGTCGTGAGGATCGCCGCAATCGACAGCGCGCGGTTCATCAGCGATGCAATGGCGAAATTCGCCACGGGAAAAAAGCAGCCGAGCACCACCATCGCGATCGCGCTTGCGGCCAGCCACCACACGCAACGCGGATTGCGGTACAGCACCGCGGTGCAAACCAGCGGGATATACAGGACGCCGAATGCCCAGGTGATGTTGTAAGCGAGGTCGGCCATGAAGGCGACAGCGCAGGCGACATAGATGATCCCGGCGAACCAGCCGCGCCACGGATGGTAAGGTAGCGCGACCACGCTGCTGTCCATGGCGGGCGGTCGCACGGCTGGTGGCACCGATGTCACCGTCATGTTGTGGCCCGTCAAGCATGCCAGACGCCGGCATTTGCAGCTAGCACGGCGCCGTGGCCAGCCAGTGCGTCAGCACCGCTGTCCCGGCGAGAAAATCGTCCAGCATCATGGCCTCGTGCGGATTGTGGCTGCCGTTGGCGTTGCGCACGAAGATCATGCCCGTCGGCACCCCACAGGCCGCGAACGCCGCCGCGTCGTGCGAGGCCGGACTGCCCAGCGCGAGGCTGGGAATACCGAGCGCCGCCGTCGCGTCGGTCAGCGCCGTGCGAATCGCCGGATCGACCGCGCCGACCGCGGCACATGCCTTGGCGCCACGATGGAACACCACGCCGCGGCGTTGCTCGATGCCGGCGATGATCGCGTCCACCGCGCGGTCGAGCTCGGCCAGCACCGTTTCGTCATAGGCTCGCACGTCCAGGCTGAAATGGAACACGCCCGGCACGATTGTCAGGCCGTGCACCGCCGGGTCGGTGTGGAAGCGGCCGAGCGTCGCCGCCATCGGCACGCCGCGTGCCTCGTGGTCCTCCCACAGCCGGTCGATCGCCATGGCGAATTCCGCGCCAGCCATGGCGGCGTCGCGACGGAAGCGCCGCGGCAGGCCGACATGGTCGTGGCTGCCCTCGATGCGCGCATCCGGATAGCGGAAATTGCCTGGAATGCCGGTGCAGATCGCCACCGGCCTGCCGGCCTCCAGCAGGCTCGGGGCTTGCTCGATGTGCAGTTCCAGATAGGCGCGCAGGGTTTGCGGGTCCAGAAAGCGCCGGCCGGCACGCAGCCCATCCGGGTCGCCGCCGCACGCCGCGATGTGGGCGGCCAGCGTGCGGCCGGTGTCGTTGCGCCGCACGTCCAGCGCGCCGTCCGGCAGGCTGCCGAGCGCGCCGCGGCTGCCGATATAAGACACCTGGAACCAGATGCTTTCCTCGGCGCGGATGGCCATCACGGTGACGTCGCATTCGGGCGTCCGGTCCAGCCGGGCCAGCGCGGCCAGCGCGACAAGGCCGGCCACCACCCCGGCGGCGCCGTCGAAATTCCCCCCGTGCGGCACCGAATCGAGATGTGAGCCGATCAGCATGCGCGGCGCCGCGCGGTCGCGGCCCGGCCGGGTCATGTAGAGATTGGCGGCAGCGTCGCGTTCGATGCCCAGTCCAAGCCGCCGCGCCGCTTCCGCCACCGTGGCGTGTGCGCGTTGCTCGCCGGCGCCGTACGGATCGCGCGTCACCCCGGGGTCGTCGCGCCCGTCCTCGCGGAGCAGGTCGAAGAGGGTGCGGGCGAAGTCGCGCTGTTCCGCGACCGCGGCGGCGATCTGTGCGGCGTCGGCCGGACCCATGGAACATTCTACCGTTGGCTGTGGCGAGCGAACGTTACCCTGCCCAAGGCCGATTGAGAACGCGCGGTGCTGATGTCCCCGCCTATGTCATGGCCGGCCCGCTTGGCCCGAGCACAAGTTCCGGCCGGGCGCGACGATGGGGCGTCCCGCGGCGTTCCCAAAAATTGTTGCGGCGGGCGGCCCCACGCCATCACGCACCGGACCTGAGTTGCCACCCACCAGGACCCAGGGCTGTTCAACTGCGCACGGAAGCGGCTTATCCCGATCTGCGTGGCCCCTGTCACGGCCGCCACCGTGCGCCCCAACAATGACCGCTGCTCGCCTCCGTCAGGCCGACAGATCTTCCTCCAGGATCGTGATATGCAGCGAGAACGACACCTCGCCGTCGTCCTCGTCCCGATGCAACGTCCCAAGGAACTCCTGTCCGGCGCGAACCTCGACCGAGGCGCCACGGGTCTTGGGTGCCTCGATATGGAGTCGGTCGCTGCCCAGGGTGGTGCGCAGGTACGCCTCGACCCGGGCAATATCCGACGGCTTCATCATCGCCTCTCTTTCGTCTGAACGCCTAGGCGGTACCGACGGTTCCGCCGCCGCGTACCTCGATTTCCGTCACCTGATCCCGCAGCCTCGCTTCCAGCACGTCGCCCATCCGGCCGGCGATCTGGGGTGACTGGCCCGAACGGGTGATCCCGGCGCAATAGATGTCCCGCAGACGACGGATCAATCCGTCCCGCTGCTCGCGTGGCCGCTCGATCACTTCCATGGCCAGTTGCTGCGTGGAGCCGTCGGCGTCAACCAGTCGCAGGATGGCGTGCAGGGCCGGGTGGGGGTTGTCCATGGCGTCCATGACTAGCACACCTGCAACCGCCATGCGACAGGCCGGCGTTGCCCTCACCGTGCCCGCGGGAGGCCGACCGGTCCCGCGGCAGGCTCGCCGCCGCGGAGGCTATGCGGCGGCCTGGTCGGCCAAGACGCGCTCCGCGGTCCGCGCCCGCGAGGGCAGCAGGAACAGGAAGATCACCGCATAGATCAGCACGTTGCCGAGCACGTCGCCGCGCACCCCGGTTCCCGCCGCGCTGTAAGGGCCGCCCCAGCCTTCCCCCGTCGTCCACACCGCAAGCGAGTAGAGAAAGCCCAGCGGCACGGACAGGCGCAGCCACCACCCGGTGAGCAAGCTGAGCGCAATCGCGGTTTCGACCAGCGCCACGACGACCGCGACCAGCATCGGTCCCACAATCTTCACGATCGCGATGACGAAGCCGATATAGGCCGCGATCCATGCCGGTTGACCCTGCACGGCCGGCGTGAGCTGGTCGAGGAAATGGGTCAGGAAATACGGGTCCCACTTGAGCGCGGCATCGAACGCCCACAGCAAGCCGAACAGCAGCCTGGCGACGGTCCAGACCGACGTCGTCGGCCGGTCGTTTGGGCCGAACCCGGCCTGCCGTGGGCGGGAGATCGCCGGTACCAGGCTCAGCACGAACACGAAGGCGATCGCATAGGCGGGGAACACGCCGGGATCGGTCTGCCCGCCGCCATACGGGTACCCGAGACCGCCGAGCGTGACCCAGCAGACGAGGCTATAGGCGATGCCAAGCCAGCAGGCCGCCCGCAGGCCGAACCGGAAAATCAACGACAGCCCGAGCAGCAGGGCGATCGCCACCATGCCGAGTGCGACCCATTGCGGGCCGATCCCGCCTACCGCCTGCTGGACCGCGAGGACACCGGGGCGCAGCCAGCCAGGCGCGTTCGACACCGTATGGGTGAGCACACCTGGCAAGCCGCCATGTTCGCCCTGACGGGGCTGCCAGATCCAAGCGGAAAACTGGAACCCCGCGTTCAACAGCCAGATCGCGCCGAACAGGGCCACGATCCCGCGGAACCGCTCGCTGGAACCGAAACCCCGGCGCCGTCCAGTGGCGTCGTTCGGCGCTGCCGGCGGATCAGTCCATGGTTGATCCATTTTGTTATCCCTGACGTGTTCGCGGATGGAGTCCCGCGCCGGGTCGGTCTTTTCCTCGGGCTATGCGCTGGCAATGTTCGCCGCCTCTGCCAGGATCGGCAGGCAGTGCGTCATGGCTGCGGAGTTCGCCGTTGCGTCTCACCCGCAGGTCCGCCTCGGTTCCCGACGACCAAGGCGACGCCCAGACACAAATGAGCCGGCTGTCATGGGACGGGCACAACTCCCGTCATCCCCGAGAAAGCGGGGACCCATGCCGCATGGGTCCCCGCTTTCTCGGGGATGACGGGGAACCGCGACCCGCGTCATGCGATTCGCCTGCTTCTGAGCGTCGCCTGAAGACTGAGCAGAACGGGCCGGCGCCGCAATGGCCCGGTAATGAAGATATCGTAATACCAATCGCCCGCAAGGCTGGTACCAGACGAAAGATTGACACTCGGCGGCCTTCGCCGGCCACGACGCGGTGGGCGGCGGCCGGCCATCGGTGCCGTATTCGTGATGGGCGCGCGCAGGATCGGCTGCTCGCCATGGCTGGCCGGCGCCGGCGATGCCGAACCCGACGCGGACCTGCGCTGCGGCGATGCCGCGCATTTGCCGCGTCACTGCAGCGAGCGTTTCGACCCTGACTGGAATCGCCAAGGCTCCTGTCATTGTGCGACCGGAGCGACGCGGTAATCGTCGCGCGCGACGCAGGCAATCGTTCCGGCCACGGTTTGCCTCCATCCCCTCTGGCTTCATGCTGCCGATCTGCCCAGAATGGGCCACGCCAGGAGGGAACGGCAGATGAAGATCACCGCGGTCGAAACGGTCTGGACCCGCATTCCGTTCGACATGGGCGGCAAGCCGGCGGCGGCCGGCGGGCTGGGCTGGCAGTCGATGAACACGATCTGGCTGCGCATCGTCACCGACCAGGGGGTGGAAGGCTGGGGCGAGGGCTTCGGCCACGCCTCGGCCGCGGCGACCAAGGCCGTGCTGGACGCCCAGCTCGCGCCGGCCATCCTCGGCCAGGACGCGCGCGACATTGCCGGGCTGCGCGCGCGCCTGTCCAAGGCGTTCCATTCGTTCGGCCGCAATGGCCCGCACGTATTCGCATTATCGGCACTCGACATCGCACTGTGGGACATCGCCGGGAAAGCCGCCGGCCTGCCGCTGTGGCGCTTGCTCGGCGCCACGCCGGTGGAGCGGCTGCCCAGCTACGCCAGCCTGCTGCGCTATGGCGACGCCGGCATGGTTGCCGCGGCCTGCGAACGCGCGTTGGCGCGCGGCTACCGCGACATCAAGCTGCACGAGATCACCGTGCCGGAGGTGCGCGCCGCGCGGCAGGCGATCGGACCGGAGGCGCGGCTGATGGTGGATACCAACTGTCCATGGACCGTGGCGCAGGCGCTCGACATGGCGCGCCGGATGCGCGACTGCGACCTGACCTGGCTGGAGGAGCCGGTATCTCCGCCGGGCGATCACGCCGGGCTGGCGCGGGTGCGGCGCGAGGGCGGCGTGCCGATCGCCGCCGGCGAGAACGCCGCCGGCCTGCACGATTTCCGCGCCGCGTTCGAGGCCGGCGCTCTGGACGTGGCACAGCCCAGCGTCATCAAGATCGGCGGCCCGTCGGCGATGCTGGAGATCGCCGCGCTGGCCAAGGCGTTCGGCGTGCGGGTAGTGCCGCACAACGCCTATTTCGGCCCCGGCTTCCTGGCGTCGCTGCACGTCAACGCCACGATCGCTCCGGATGCGCCGTTCGAGCGGCTGTTCATCGATCTGGAGGCCAGTCCGCTGCACGAACTGGTGGTGGCGGACAACGCCGGCGTGACGGTTCCGGCCGGACCCGGGCTGGGACGCGATCCGGATCCCGTCCTGCTGCGGCGCTACCAGCTTGCGGAACCAACCGTGCATCGGGCCTGAGCCTCTGCGTCGTCATCGCCGTCCTAGAATCGAGTCGCGGCCGAGCCGCAAGTGTCCCCCGTCCGGCACGCTCCGCTCGCCGATACGTTCCATGCTGCCGGGACGCGACAGCGGAGTACGGCGCCGCCTGTGATGGGCAACCATGAGCGACCCGATCGTCGAGCGGGTCGAGCGCTTCCGCCAAATCCGAAAATGCGGAAAGTCGAGCTGACGAGGCTGCCCGGCCCCGGCAACGGGGTCGGTCTGCTCCCGCGCCACCGCTGGGACCCGCCTCCATGACGGCGCATGATCGGCACCGGCGATTCGGGAGCCACAGCTCATGTCTGCCTTCATACTGGTGCTGGCGGTCATCGCCGCCGGTGCGGCGTTTGCCTCGCTGCTCATGGTGGCGCGCCAGGCGCGCACGTTGGCGGCGCTGCGGCTGCTGGCCGAACAATCGCTGACCGGTGCGCGCGCGGAAGCTGAAACGACCCGCGCCGTCCTGCGCGCCGCCGACACCGGCACCGCCGAACGCATCATGGGATTGCGCGCTGCTTACGACATGGCAATGGAACAGATGCGCACGGTGCTGTCGCGCGAGCAGGGGGAGCTGCGGCTGGCGCTGGCCGAAGCGCAGCGCAAATCGACGGAGCAGATCGGCGCGCAGTTCGAAACCACGCGCGGCATGGTGGAAGCGAAACTACGCGAGATGCGCGAGGGCAACGAGACCAAACTCGCGGAAATCCAGAAGACGGTGAACGAGCAGCTCCACGCCGCGGTGGAGAAGCAGATGAACGAGAGCTTCAACCGCGTCATCGACCAGTTCGCCGCGGTGCAGAAGGCGATGGGCGACGTGCAGGCAGTCACCGCGCAGATCGGCGACATCAAGCGGCTGTTCGCCAACGTGAAGACACGCGGCGGGTGGGGCGAGACACAAGTGCGCGCGATGCTGGACGACATACTGCCACCTGGCGCCTACGAGACCAACCGCAAGGTGCGGCCGGACAGCGACGAGGCGGTGGAGTTCGTCGTCATCATGCCGATGCGCGGCGAGGACAAGCCGCTGCTGCCGATCGACGCCAAGTTTCCGGTGGAAGACTACGAACGGCTGCTGGCGGCATCCGAAGCCGGCGACGCGGAGGGCGAACGGATCGCCACCCGCCGCCTGGAGCGTGCGGTACGCGAACAGGCGAGGAAGATCGCGTCGAAATATATCAATCCGCCGGTGACGGTGGAGTTCGCGATCATGTACCTGCCGACCGACGCGTTGTATGCCGAAGTCGCGCGCATCCCTGGACTGATCGACGAGATCGGCCGCGAGTGCCGCGTGCTGGTGCTGGGCCCGTGCCTGTTTCCGGCGCTGCTGCGCACCATCCATCTTGGATTCGTCACGCTGGCACTCGAACAGAAGGCGGACCAGATCCGCGACCTGCTGGGGGCGACGAAGCAGGAGATGCTGAACATGGACAAGGTGCTGGACACGCTCGCCCGCCAGGCGGGCAGCTTCAGCAACACGATCGAGCGGGCGCGCGTGCGCACCCGCCAGATCGGCCGCAAGCTGCGCAGCGTGGAGGCCGTGGACGCAGCGCAGGCAGAGCAGTTGATGGAGCTGGACAGCGAGGACCTGACCTCGCCCGCCGAAGCGGCAGACGTCGAGCCGCGTTAGCGCCGAAGGTGACGGTGCGGCGGGACGGCCCGATCCCCCTCACGCTCGGCGCTAACCCGGCTCGACGTCTGCCGCCAGGTGCGGGACAGTATTGGCCGGGCCTCCGCCGGTTACGTCAGGTGCGGCAGCGCCAGCCAGTCCTGGCTCTGCATCTCATCCAGCCGCGACGCGGTGCGCTCGAACATCCTGGCATTCTCGCCGCGCCGATAAAGCTGGTCGGGCATCGCCGCCGCCGAGGCCAGCAGCTTCACCCGGTGGTCGTACAGCGTATCGATCAGCACGATGAACCGCCGCGCCACGTCGTAGTTGTCGGGCGACAGGCGCGGAATCGCGTCCAGGATCAGCGTGTGGAAATGCGTCGCCAGCGCCAGGTAGTCGCCGGCGCCCAGCGCGGTGCCGCACAACCGCGAAAAATCGAACCGCGCAACACCTTCGGCGGCCAGCGGAACCACCAGCTTGCGGCCCATCACCGTCAACGTCCGCGGGTGCGGCTCCGTGTTGCCGGACAATTCGGCGAACGCGGCGTCCAGTGCCCGGCCGGCGCGGGCGTCCGCCGGCACGTGCCAGGTGGACAGGCCGCGCAGCCGCGCCCGCCGGAAGTCGCGCCCGGCATCCAGCATCAGCACGTCGAGCTTCTGCTTGATCAGCGCGATGAACGGCAGGAACGCATCGCGCCCCGGCTGGCCCTTGAACAGATCGTCGGGCGCAACGTTCGACGTGGCCACCACCACGACACCGCGCTCGAACAGCGCCTGGAACAGCCGCCCGAGGATCATCGCATCGGCGATGTCGTTCACCTGGAACTCGTCGAAGCACAGCAGCGCCGCCTCGGTGGCGATCGAATCGGCGAGCGGCGGGATCGGGTCCTCGGTTTCCGGATGCGCGCGCCTGATGGCGTGGAAGCGGCTGTGCGCGTTCTGCATGAAGCGGTGGAAATGGATGCGCCGCTTGCGCGGCACGTCGGCGGCGGCGAAGAACAGGTCCATCAGCATGGATTTGCCGCGCCCCACCTCGCCGACCAGGTACAGCCCGTCCGGCCGATCCTCGCCGCCTTCGTCGGTGGTCCTGCGGCGCAACAGCCGGCCGAGCAAGCCGCCGCCGTTGCCCGGCCGCGGTGACGGGTCGTAGCCGCGCAGCCTGGCCCACAGCGCCTGCAACCGTTCGGCCGCCAGTTGCTGCGCGGCGTCCGGCGCCAGTTCGCCCGCTGCCACTTTGGCCCGATAGGCCGGCAGCGGACCACGCGACGCGGGGTCGATCGGGAGCGCATCCATCACGGGACGCCGCAGATAGCGCGTCCGGACGCGCCCGCCTAGTGCCGCACGCTGGATGTCAGCGGGGTGGGTAGCGATCCAGTTTGAATGGGTGCAAAGGGTCGGATGCGGCGGCTCACGCCAGTGGACACCGCTGCCGCCGCTTTGGGTGGGGAGCGGATGTTCGCGAGACGGGCCGTCATGTGGAGGATTGGCCGTTCGAGTTGTCCAGGCGTTCGTGACCCGGCTGTTCTCGCGGGCTGGCGTCTCTTTTGTGAGATCGAAGCGGCCGGGCACAAACGGATTGTCGCAGGCGAGGCACACTGGTAGCGATTAGGCATGCTGACAAGAATCGAGATCGACGGGTTCAAGACATTCGAGGGCTTCAGCCTGGATCTGGAGCCCCTTACTGCGGTCGTTGGGCCGAACGCGAGTGGTAAGTCCAACCTGTTCGACGCGCTTCGGTTTCTGTCTCTTCTTGCACAATACGATGTTCGGACCGCAATGCAGGGTCTGCGAGGCGAGCCCGAGGAACTCTTCCGGCAAACACCAAGTGGCATTTCCGACTGCATGTCATTCGCGGCGGAGGTGCTTCTCAGCCGAAGGGGTGTGGACGCTTTTGGAACACGCTACGAAACACCGGCGCAGCGCCTCCGTTATGAGCTGAAACTCGCGCTGGTCCAGACCGCTGAAGGGGCACCCAGAGGAATATTTGTGCGTAATGAAAACTGCCGCCCAATCGCGCGCAAGGACGATCGAGCGACCTATCTGCACAGCGCCAGACTCAACCGCAATGCTCGTGTGAACCCGTTTATTGAGCTGGCTGATAGTGGTGACGCAATTTTGGTGCGCCAGGATGGCCGCCAGAAACACGGTCGCCCGATGCAGCTTTCGCTGAAAGAAGCCTCTCGAACAGCCCTTTCAACTATTACGACAGCGGAATTCCCTCACCTCTATGCCCTTCGAGAGATGCTCACGAGTATTCGGTTTTTAGAGATAAACCCCCGAGCGGCGAGAGGCGCGAACGACCGGTTCGAAGACCGTGTCTTGAAGCCTGACGCATCGAATCTGGCGGCTGTCTTGGCCCATCTGAAGGAAAAGACGGCGAATGAGCATCGTCCTGATGGCGTACTGTCCGACATAGCCGCCGATCTTGCCTCACTGGTTCCTTCGGTTCGCCGACTCAAAATCCGGAATGATGCAAACGAGAGACAATATTCCTTCAGCCTGGAGTTTGACGGCGATCTGGTGTTCAGTTCCCGGGTGATCTCCGATGGCACGCTAAGACTGCTGGCCCTGCTGACAATTCTCAATGATCCCGACCGGCGGGGCACACTTTGCTTCGAGGAACCGGAAAATGGCGTGCACGAAGGGCGCGTGCCTATGCTGGTGGAGTTTCTCCGAAGCGCGGCTAACGTTTCCACGGATCCCGAGATACCCTCTTTCCAGATCCTGCTGAACACTCACTCGCCAAAGGTCATGGCAGAGCTGACGGACCGTGAGATCGTGGCGGCTGACAGCGTGGTCAGCATTGACCCTGCCAGTCGCGTTCGTACCACCAGAACACGCATGCGCACAGGAATTCATCCCCCCAGTGACTTGTTTGACCAGGAGATGCACCTTTCCAGACCCGAAGTTGAACGCTTACTGCAAAAACTGACCGACGCCGCATGACCTACGTGAGCTGGGCTGCCCTCTATGAGGGTGCAACCGATCAGGCCTATTTCGAGCTGCTGATTCCGCGTGTGATCGAAGATATGATTATGCTGCGTGGAATCAGGCATTCCACCGTTCCACCCGCTCCTGCGGTAAGATTGCAGCGAGGGGCGGTTGAGCAGGTCGCACAAGAGGCCTGCTCGGCGAGAGATGCGTTTCACCTCGTATTCATCCATGCCGATACAGGCGGCCGCGCCCTTGAGGCTGATTTGGAGGAGCGCTCTGTCCGCTATTGCGAGGCCATGCATGTTGAATGTAACTGGCCTGCTGTTCGTTGCATCACGATTTCACCACGTCGCGAAACGGAGGCTTGGATACTTGCCGACCCCCAAGCCGTCACCGCAGCGCTCGGATATCTCGGTTCACCCGGCTCTATCGGATTACCCGGCGACGCGAACCAGGCCGAGCGGCTCGGTGACCCAAAGGCTGTTCTGAAAGAGGCGATGATTAAGGTGCGGGGCAGACGCCGCTACCCCGATGTCAAGCAGATATTCCCCGCAATCGCTCAGCGGCAGTCGCTGACTAAGCTTCGCTTGGCGAGGTCATTCGCTGCGTTCGAGGCCAGTCTTCTGGCGGCTCTCGCCGATCTCGGGTGCATCTGAGAACTCATCTCAAAGCATGATTGATAGTCTCTGTTCTGGCCGGAAGCGGCGGGGTCGAGTGAAAGCACAAATGTTCGCTCCGGGTCGATTCCGCCTGTGAGACCCACGCGACCGGGCCACCCCTGTTTTGAATCGGCGGGTGGCGTTCAAACCGACCCACCCCGTAGTCTGGTCTGAGACCCGTGGCTTACCACCGCAACGAACCACCGGTCCGTCCCGGTAGCCCCCGCCCGCCGCCGCGTCTCCGCGCAGCCGCACGCCAGCGGCCCGCCCCATCCGCGACCAGCCCGGCACCTCCGTAACCCCCCCCATTGACAACTTTCCCTATATATGCTTAGAATCCTATCAAATGCCCGCCACCGCCTCCCCTCCCGAGCCAACCCCCCACCCCGATCCCGATCGGGCCCCCATCAGCGCGCCCACCCCCCACCGCTTCGCCAATCTGCTCCGCCGCGTGTTCAACTACGGCAAGGAGCTCCTCATCGCCGTGCGCCTGCGCGCCGCCTGCCCGGAATTCCCCCGCCTCGCCAAACCCTTCGGCACCACCGACCTCCA
>Ga0307372_10001645_pt1 | contig 38523 bp, 46 predicted proteins | sample OX1MG_FD_202533 | JGI IMG/M metagenome (GOLD analysis project Ga0307372, IMG submission 202533) | Soil microbial communities from Risofladan, Vaasa, Finland - OX-1 | ecosystem: Environmental > Terrestrial > Soil > Coastal area > Acid sulfate soil | place: Finland: Risofladan, Vaasa | collected...
TGAAGTGCCGGTGCCGACGCAGGTCGTCGTTCGCGGGATCGACAAGCAGGCCGTCGGCCAGACCGCGGCAGAGATTCGCAGGGTTCGCCCACCCGAGCCGTACAAGGGCAAGGGCATCCGCTACGAGGGCGAACACGTCCGCAGGAAGGTCGGGAAGCGGGCATGAGCGTAGGCTTGGCGGAGCTCATCAGGAGCGGAGGCGCCGGCTATGCCGGCGCCGGGAGCGGGACATGAGCGGCCTCTCTGTTCGCGAAGCCCGTCTGCGCCGTCACCGGCGTGTCCGCGGGAAGGTCCGCGGCACGGCGGAGCGTCCCCGCCTGCTCGTGTTCCGTTCGAACCGCGGCATCTTCGCGCAGCTGATCGACGACGACGCCGGGCGTACGCTCGCCGCCGCCTCGTGGATCGGCCTGCCGAAGGCGTTCAAGGGCGACAAGACCGAGCAGGCTGCCGAGGTTGGCAAGCGGCTCGCCGAGGCGGCGAAGAAGGTCGGCGTCGACGCCGTCGTCTTCGACCGCGCCGGCTACCTGTATCACGGACGCGTCAAAGCGCTCGCCGACGGCGCGCGCGAAGGAGGACTGACTTTCTAGTGGCAATCGACGTGCAGGAGACCCGCGAGCTGAAGGAGCGCGTGGTCGAGATCAACCGCGTCGCCAAGGTCGTGAAGGGCGGTCGCCGGTTCTCGTTCACGGCGCTCGTGGTGATCGGCGACGAGGTCGATCGCGTCGGCGTCGGCTACGGCAAAGCGCGTGAGGTGCCGCTGGCGATTTCCAAGGCGGTCGACGACGCGAAGAAGAACATGTTCACGGTTCCGAAGCACGGCCAGACGATCACGCACGAGTCGCTCGGTCGCTTCGACGCGGCCCGTGTGCTGCTGCGCCCGGCCTCGCCCGGTACCGGCGTGATCGCCGGCGGCGGTGTGCGCGCGGTGCTCGAGCTCGGCGGGATCCGCGACGTGCTCGCGAAGTCGCTCGGCACGACGAACCCGATCAACATGCTGAAGGCTGCGGAGCAGGCGCTTCGCCAGCTGCGCCGCCCCGAGGACGTCGCGAAGGCGCGCGGCAAGCAGATCCACGAGGTGCTGCCGTATCGGAAGCCGGTCGAGGCTGCGGAGCCGGGTCCGGCCGCCGAGCCGGAGAGTGCAGAGGAGGTGAGCACCGGTGGCGAAGGTGAAGCTGACGCAAGTTCGTAGCCAGATCGGCCAGTCAGAGCGTCACCGCGGCACGCTGCGCGCGCTCGGCCTCGGTCGCATCGGCAAGACGAACGAAATCGACGACGGGCCGGTGCTCGCAGGCATGCTGCGCAAGGTGCGTCATCTCGTGCAAGTCGAGGAGCTCAACTAATGGCCGGCGATCTGAATCTGTCCAACCTGCAGCCCGCGCAGCCGCGGAAGGACCGCAAGCGGGTCGGCCGCGGCCTGGGCTCGGGCAAGGGCCGGTACTCCGGCCGCGGGATCAAGGGCCAGAAGTCGCGTGCGGGCTCGCACGCGATGCGCGCCGGCTTCGAGGGCGGCCAGATGCCGCTCCACATGCGCACCGCCAAGCTCCGCGGTAACACCTCCGCCGACGCGATGCCGGTCGGTCCGTTCCGCACGTACTCGCAGCCGGTCAACCTGCGCGACCTCGAAGCTCGCTTCGAGGCCGGCGAGGAGGTCACGCCCGAGTCGCTCAAGGCCAAGGGCCTGATCCGCTCGATCCGCAAGGACGTGAAGCTGCTCGGCATCGGCGAGCTGACCAAGAAGCTCTCGATCACCGTGCACGGCGCCTCGGCAACCGCACGCGCGAAGGTCGAGGCGGCCGGCGGCACGCTGACCGTGCTCAAGGAGCAGAAGGCACGCAAGCCGAAGAACCTGAAGCGCCGTCCGGAGGGCCGCACAGTTTCCTCGACCAGCGAGGACACGACCGCCGAGGGCGAGGCAGAGGCCCCCGCCGAGGTCGTCGAAGGCGAGGAGTCCTAGGCTTTGCTCTCGTGGCTCGCCAATGCGTGGCGGGTCCCGGAGCTTCGGCGCCGGCTCCTGTTCACTGCGGCGATCCTGGCGGCCTACCGCCTCGGCTCGTGGATGCCCGCGCCGGGTGTCGACTCGGCGCAGATCCAGAACTTCTTCAACGGCCGCGGGGGGTCGCTGCTCGGCCTGCTGAACCTCTTCTCCGGCTCGGCGCTGTCGAGGTTCTCGATCTTCGCGCTCGGGATCATGCCGTACGTCACGGCGTCGATCATCCTGCAGCTCCTGACCGTCGTCATCCCGACGCTCGAGCAGCTCCAGAAGGAAGGCGAGTCGGGCTACGCCAAGATCAACCAGTACACCCGCTACCTGACCGTCGTCCTCGCGGCGGCGCAGGCGACCGGGTACGCCTACCTCTTCCACACGCAGGGCGCGCTCCCCGCGAACCCCGGCCGCCTCGTGCTGATCGTCGTCACGCTCACGGCCGGCACGGTGCTCCTGATGTGGCTCGGCGAGCTGATCACGAAGCGCGGTATCGGTAACGGCATCTCGCTGCTGATCTTCGCCTCGATCCTCACGTCGGCGCCGCAGGGCATCAACGCCTGGATCAACGGCGGCGCCACCGAGAAGCTGTTCTTCCCGCTGATCGCCATCGGCGTGGTCGTGGCGGTCGTGTTCGTGCAGGAAGGCCAGCGGCGGATCCCGATCCAGTACGCGAAGCGCATGGTCGGCCGGCGCCAGACCCAGGGCGGCGCGACCTATATGCCGCTGCGCGTGAACATGGCGGGCGTGATCCCGGTGATCTTCGCGGCCGCGCTGCTCGCGCTGCCGCAGACCGTTTCGTCCTTCGCGCCGAACACCCAGACATTCATCAATGCCAACTTCTCGCCTGCGTCGTGGACGTATCTCCTCGTCGAGGCGCTGCTGATCATCGTCTTCACCTACTTCTACACGGCGGTGCAGTTCAACCCCGTCGACCAGGCCGACAACCTGCGCAAGTACGGTGGCTACATCCCCGGGATCCGTCCGGGCCCGCCGACCGCGCAGTATCTGAACCGTGTGCTGACCCGGCTGACGCTGCCGGGATCGCTGTTCCTCGCCTCGGTCGCCGTGCTTCCGTCGGTGTTCATCAACAACTTCGGCTTCTCGCAGGCCACCTCGCGCGCGCTCGGCGGCACCTCGGTGCTGATCGTCGTCGGTGTTGCGCTCGACACGATGCGGCAGATGGAGTCGCAGATGATGATGCGCTCCTACGAAGGCTTTCTGCGGTGAACCTGCTCGTCCTGGGCCCGCAGGGTGCCGGGAAAGGAACGCAGGCGAAGCGCATCTCTTCCGAATACGGCATCCCGCACGTCTCGACGGGCGACATGTTCCGTGCCGCGATCGCCGCTGACACGGAGCTCGGCCGCGAGGTCGAGCCGATCCTCGCTGCCGGCGAGCTCGTTCCCGACGAGCTGACGGTCGCCCTGATCGGCGAGCGGCTGGCGGAGGCAGACGCAGTGGACGGCTTCGTGCTCGACGGCTTCCCGCGCAACCTCGCCCAGGCGGAGGCGCTCGATGCGATGCTCGGCGACATCGGGCGCCGGCTCGACGCGATCCTCTTCTTCGACCTGCCCGACGGCGTCGCGACGGAACGAATGCTCCGCCGTGCCGCTGAGGAGAGCCGGCCTGACGACACACCTGAGGTGATCGCCCGCCGGCTCGAGATCTATCACCAAGAGACCGAGCCGATCGTCGAGCACTACCGCGTCACCGGCAAGCTCGTACCGCTCCATGCCGGGCGCTCGATCGCCGAGGTCTGGGCCGAGCTCTCCGAGTCTCTGCAGGGGGTTGCGTGATCATTCGCAAGTCCGCGCTGGAGATCGAGACGATGGCGCGCGCCGGGACCGTCGTGGCCCAGGCGCTGCTTCTGATCGAAGAGCACCTGCAGCCCGGCGTCACGACCGCCGAGCTCGATGCGCTGGCCGAGGAATTCATCTGCTCGCAGGGCGGCGAGCCCACGTTCAAGGGGTACAAGGGCTACCCGGCAGCGACCTGCATGTCGCCGAATTCGGTGGTCGTCCACGGCATTCCCGGCCCGGCGAAGCTCGCGGACGGCGACATCCTGTCGGTCGATGTCGGCGTCACACTCGACGGGTTCGTGGCCGACTCCGCCTGGACGTTCCCGGTCGGGACGATCTCGGCCGAGGCCAGGCGGCTGCTCGACATCTGTAAGGCGGCCCTCGACGCCGGCATCCAGGAGGCGCGCCTCGGCAACGCGGTCGGCGACATCTCCCGGGCCGTCCAGACGGTCACGGAGGAGGCTGGTTTCGGCGTCATCCGGAGCCTCGTCGGCCACGGCGTCGGCCGGTCGATGCACGAGGACCCGCAGGTGCCGAACTTCGTCTCTGCCTACCGCGGCCCGGACCTCAAGGAGGGCATGACGATCGCGATCGAGCCGATGATCACGGCCGGCAGTCCCGACGTCTACATCCACGACGACGAGTGGTCGATCTCGACCACGGACGGCTCCCTGGCCGCTCATTTCGAGCACACGGTGGCCGTGACCGCTGCCGGGCCGCTGATCCTCACCGGAGAAGGGGTAGTGGAACTGGTACCATGACGGCCCGCGTCGCGAGGCGTTTGCCCGTGCGCGTCCTTTTCTTGCACTAAGAAGGGCATATGAAAGTCAGACCATCTGTCAAACCGAGGTGCGAGCGCTGCCGCGTGATCAAGCGGCACGGGCGCACCATGGTCATTTGCACCAATCCTCGCCACAAGCAGCGTCAGGGGTAGATCCAGACACATGGCACGCATTGCAGGCGTCAACCTGCCGAACTCCAAGCGGCTCGAGATCGGGCTGACCTACATTTTCGGCATCGGCCAGCCGACGGCGCAGCAGATCTGCGACGCGCTCGGCCTCTCGCGCGACACGAAGGTTCGCGACCTCACCGAAGACGAGGTCGCCAAGCTCCGGGACTACATCGACACGAACCACCAGGTCGAGGGCGACCTGCGCCGTGAGCGCACGCAGGCGATCAAGAGGCTGTCCGAGATCGGCGCCTACCGCGGACTGCGTCACCGTCGCAACCTGCCGGCGCGCGGCCAGCGCACGAAGACGAACGCGCGCACGCGCAAGGGCCCGAAGAAGACCGTCGGCCGCGGAAAGAAGGCTAAATAATGGCGCCTCCTCGCAGAGCAGTGGCGACCCGCGGTCGCACGCGCCGCCGTGTTCGCAAGAACATCGCGATCGGCCAGGCGCACATCAAGACGTCGTTCAACAACACGATCGTCGCCCTCACCGACAAGGAGGGGAACGTGATCGTGTGGGAGTCCGCCGGCTCGGCCGGGTTCAAGGGCTCGCGCAAGTCGACGCCGTTCGCTGCGCAGGTGACCGCCGACGCGGCCGCCCGCAAGGGGATGGAGCACGGCCTGCAAAAGGTGGAGGTCTTCGTCAAGGGCCCCGGCTCGGGCCGCGAGACCGCGATCCGCTCCCTGCAGGCTGCGGGGCTCGAGATTCTCGGCGTAAAGGACGTTTCGCCTCAGGCCCACAACGGCGTGCGCCAGAAGAAGCGGAGGCGTGTCTAGTGGCTCGCGATCGTTCCCCGAAGTGCAAGCAGTGCCGCCGTGAGGGCATCAAGCTCTTCCTCAAGGGCGAGCGCTGCCTGACCGAGAAGTGCGCGATCGAGCGCCGCTCGTATCCGCCGGGCGAGCACGGCCGTGGCCGCATCAAGCAGAGCGAGTACCTGATGCAGTTGCGCGAGAAGCAGAAGGCGCGCCGTTACTACGGGCTCCTGGAAACGCAGTTCCGCACCTACTACGAGAAGGCCAACAAGCAGGGCGGCATCACGGGCGACAACTTGCTGCGCATGCTCGAGACGAGGCTCGACAACGTCGTCTACCGCCTCGGCTTCGCAGCGTCACGTGCGCAGGCGCGCCAACTCGTCCGGCACGGTCACTTCTCGGTGAACGGTCGCCGCGTGAACATTCCGAGCTACCAGGTCAAGCCCGACGACAGCGTCGCGTTGAAGACCGGGTCTGGGGCGGAGCAGATCGTCCGCGACGCAACGGATCTGACTGCTGCTGTCGCCCCGTGGTTGCAGGCAGACCACGACGGCCTCAGCGGAACCGTTTTGAAGTGGCCGGAGCGTGCCGAGATCGACACTCCGGTTTCCGAACAGCTGATCGTCGAGCTCTACTCCAAGTAGTTCACAACGACTTAGTGGGCTCGCAAGAAAGGACACACATTGGCAGTACGCGCGACTGATTTCCAGATGCCAAAGATCACGCACGAGGAAGTAAACGAGAACCGTGGTGTTTTCGTGATCGAGCCGCTCGATCGCGGCTTCGGCTACACGTTCGGCAACTCGCTGCGCCGTGTGCTGCTCTCCTCGCTGGAGGGCGCCGCCGTCACATCGGTGAAGATCGAGGGCGTCGCGCACGAGTTCACCACCCTGCCGGGCGTCCGTGAGGATGTCACCGACATCATTCTCAACCTGAAGCAGCTCGTCTGCATCCTCTACGGCGAGTCGCCCGAGGTCGAGGTGCGGTTGACGAAGCGCGGTGAGGGCATCGTCACCGCCGCAGACATCGAGGCTCCCGCTGATCTGGAGATCCTGAACCCGGAGCTCGAGATCGCGAACCTCTCGTCGAAGGGCCGCCTCGAGATCACGCTCACGATCGGCCGCGGCCGCGGCTATGTCCCGGCCGAGGGCAACCGTGGCCAGGCGCACACGATCGGCGTCATTCCGGTCGACTCGATGTTCTCGCCGATCAACCGCGTCGCCTACGACGTGGAGGCGGCGCGCGTCGGGCAGCGCACCGACTACGACAAGCTCATCCTCGACGTCACCACGAACGGCTCGATCGATCCGAAGGACGCGATCGCGCAGGGCGCGGAGATCCTGATCCGCCAGCTGGCGATCTTCACCGACCCGGAGAAGATGGAGGGCTTCGGCGAGTCCGCGCCTTCGAGCTCCGACGGCGCCGGCGAGTCTGCCGGTGTCTCGCTCGCGGGCGGGATGGAGAACTTCCCGATCGAAGAGCTCGAGCTCGGCGTGCGCTCGTACAACTGCCTCAAGCGCGTGGGCATCGAGACGATCGGCGACCTCGTCACGAAGTCTGAGTCGGAGCTGGCGGCGATTCCGAACTTCGGCAAGAAGTCGATCGAAGAGGTCAAGGAGACGCTGCAACAGCACGGTCTCAACCTGCGCGGCGGCGGGAACGACGCGGAATAGCCGATGCGTCACGCACGCTCAGGAAAGAAGCTCGGTCGCGACTCGGCGCACCGTAAGGCGCTCTACTCGAACCTTGCCGGTGCGCTGATCGAGCACGGTCGCATCAAGACGACCGTCACCAAGGCGAAGGCCGTGAAGCCGATCGCCGAGCAGATGATCACGCTGGGGCGTCGCGGCGACCTGCATGCTCGCCGGCAGGCGACGGCGTTCCTGCGCTCGCGCGACGTCGTGCACAGGTTGTTCGCCGACGTGGCCCCGCTCTTCAAGGATCGCCCCGGCGGGTACACCCGGATCGTGAAGATCGGCCCACGCCCCGGCGACGCGGCCGAGATGGCCTACCTCGAACTGGTCGACGAAGAGTACGTCGCGACCCAGCGAGAGGAGCGCACGCCGGAGCCCGTCGCGGCGGCGCCGGTCGAAGAGGTCGTCGACGAGGAAGCCCCGGCGACCGAGAGCCCCTCCGAGCCCGAGGACGCCGTCGAGGTCGAGGGCTCAGGCAGCGGAGCCGACGAGAGCTCCGACGACGGCGATCACAGCGCCGCCGACGACGAAGTGCAATAGCGACGTCGCGAAGCTCGTAGCGAAGAACTTCCAGCGGATCACCGCGAGGCCGACGAGCTCGAACGCGACGACGATTGCGGCCGTCAGCACGGCGGCGTGGTAGTTCGGGATCAGGAACGGCAGCGTGTGCAGGATTCCCCCGACGAAGGTGCCGGCTCCGGTGATCGAGCCGCGCATGACCGGGCTGCCGCGGCCGGTCAACTCACCCGTGTCGGAGAGACCTTCGCTGTAGGCCATCGAGATGCCCGCGCCAATCGCCGTGGCGAGGCCCGCGATGAAGGCTGCGTGCGGCTTGTGCGTGTAGAACACGATGCCGAAGATGGGCGCGAGGGTCGAGAGCGAGCCGTCGATCAGCCCGACCATGGCCGGTTGGACGCGCTGGAGCAGGAAGTGATGTTCATCGGACATCGATTTAGAGTATAGCGGAGAGATACCAAGTGACTAGAGCATCAGGAATGCCTTACAAGCGACGTCAGGGATCCCTCACGTGCGCCTGAAGCTAGCGATCGCCTACGACGGCACCGCCTTTCGCGGGTGGGCGCGGCAGCCGGGGCAGCGCACGGTCGAGGGCGAGTTGCGCCACGCGCTCGGCGAGCTGTACGGCGCCGTCGGCGAGCTGGCGGTCGCCGGCCGGACCGATGCCGGCGTCCACGCGCTCGCAAATGTCGTCTCGGCCGAGGTTGCCGGCGGGCCTCCGCCTGACCGGGCTGCGGCAGCGCTGAACACCGCACTCGCCGAGGACATCGCAGTCGTGCGGGTCGAGCAGGCACCTGACGGCTTCAGCGCGCGCTTCGATGCGCGCTCACGCTCGTATCGCTACCGCGTCTGGCGCAGGCGCGAACGTTCGGCATTCGAGGCGCGGCGTGCGCTCTGGTGGCCGCGGCCGCTCGACGTGGCGGAGCTCCAGGAGAATGCGCGGGCGCTCGTGGGCGAGTACGACTTCCGCGCTTTCACGCCGGCCGAGACGCAGCACCGGCTGTTCACCCGCACCGTCGAGGCCGCCCGGTGGCTCGAGCTCGACGACGACGTGGTCTCCTTCGAGATCACCGCCGACTCGTTCCTGCGCCACATGGTGCGCACGCTCGTCGGAACGATGCTCGAGGGCTGCGAGCTCGCACCGCTCCTCGAGGGCCGTCCGCGCTGCGCCGCCGGCGCGACCGCCCCGCCGCACGGCCTTTACCTGACCGGGGTCTCGTACCGAATCGGACACGACCAGGCTCGACATGACGGGGCTGACCCCGGCCGTGGCCCCTCGTGACGCGTCCGGGTCGCGACCGGGAGAGGGCTGGCTACGATCGGCGCGTGCGCTTCCCGGTTGTCCTCTTCGATCTCGACGGCACCGTGATCGACTCCGGCTCGATCATCCTCGCCTCCATGCGGCATGTCGCCGAGACCGTTGTCGGCGGCACGTGGAGCGACGACCACCTGACGCACGCCGTCGGCGGGCCCGGGCTCGAGGCGCAGATGGTGGCCCTCGACCCCGACCGTGTCGACGAGCTCGTGCGCGCCTACCGGCTGCACAACGAGGCGCTGCACGACACACTCGTCTGCTGCGCCGGCATGGAGGGCGTGCTCGCCACGCTCAAGGAGCGCGGGCATCGGCTTGGCATCGTCACGGCCAAGCGCCGCGCGACCGCCGACCTGGCGTTCGCACGGCTCCCGATCGAGCACCTGTTCGAGACCGTTGTCGGCGGCGACGAGACCGAGCGGCACAAGCCGTGCCCGGAGCCGCTCCTGCTCGGGCTCGAGCGGCTCGGGGCGTTCCCCCGCGACGCCGCATACGTCGGCGACTCGCCGTTCGACATGCAGGCGGCGAAGGCGGCGGGCATGTACGCGGTCGGCGTCAGCTGGGGCCGCATCCACCCCGCCGACAGGCTGACCGACGCCGACGTGATCGTCGACCGCGCCGAGGAGCTGCTTGAGCTCTTCTAGGGCGGCCGAGCTACGGGAGCAGCTGAACCGCTGCTCGTACTCCTACTACGTGCTCGACGATCCCCTCGTCGACGACGCGGCCTACGATCGCGCCTACGACGAGCTCGTCGAGCTCGAGCGCGCGCATCCCGAGCTCGTCACAAGCGACTCGCCCACGCAGCGGGTCGGCGCGCCGGCCTCCGAGCGTTTCCAGAAGGTGCGCCACGCGACGGCCATGGGCTCGCTGGAGAAGGTGACCACCGACGAGGCCGTCGGGAAATGGGCGGACGACGTTCGCAAGCGGCTCGGTGGCGACGAGCCGGTCGCCTACGTCCTCGAACCGAAGATCGACGGACTCGCGATCAACCTCACCTACGAGGACGGCGTGTTCGTGCGGGGCGCGACCCGCGGCGACGGCGAGGTGGGGGAGGACGTCACCGGCAACCTACGCACCATTCCCGCGATTCCGCTGCGCATGTTCGGGGAGGGCGCGCCCGCACTGGTCGAGGTGCGCGGCGAGGTGTACATGCCACTGTCCGGCTTCCGCGAGTTGAACGGCCGCCTCGCCGCCGAGGGGAAGAAGCCGACGCCGAACCCGCGTAATGCCGCGGCCGGCTCGTTGCGCCAAAAGGACCCGGCCGTCACTGCGCTGCGACCGCTCTCGTTCTGGGCGTACGGCATCGGCGTGCACGAGGGTCTCGACCTGCCGTCGCATTGGCGCACGTTGCAGTGGCTGCGCGAGCACGGGTATCCGATCAACCCGTTCGCCGAGCGGCTCGAGTCGATCGACGATGTCGCCGAGCGCTGCCTGGCGTGGGAGCGGCGGCGGGCGCAGCTCGACTATGAGATCGACGGCATCGTGATCAAGGTCGACGACTACGCGCAGCAGCAGCGCCTGGGGGCGCTCCACCAGCGGCCACGCTGGGCGCGTGCGTTCAAGTGGGCGCCGCTGACGGCGACCACGCGCCTGAACGAGATCAGGATCCGGGTCGGACGCACCGGCGCACTCAACCCGTGGGCGCTCCTCGAGCCCGTCGAGGTCGGTGGCGTCACCGTCTCGCGGGCGACGCTGCACAACGAAGAGGACATCAACCGCAAGGACATTCGAGCAGGCGACGACGTGATCGTCCAGCGCGCCGGCGACGTCATCCCGCAGATCGTCGGCCCAGCCGGCCCGCACCGACGCGGGACGAAGCCGTTCAGGATGCCGACCCATTGCCCGCTCTGCGGCGCCGAGGTGGTGAAGCCCGAGGGCGAGGCGATGCACCGCTGTCCGAACCGCGCCTGCCCGTCGCGAGGGCTCGAGACCCTGGTCAACTGGGTGCAGGCGGCGGCCGACATCGACGGCGTCGGCGAGCAGCTCGTGCGCCGGCTCTGGGACCTCGGGCTCGTCCGCTCGCTCCCCGAGCTCTATCGCCTGAAGAAGGAGCAGCTGCTCGAACTGGACGGCTTTGCGGAGATCTCCGCCTCGAACACGATCGCCTCGATCGCGGCGTCGACGGAGATCCCGTTTCGCCGCGTGCTCTTCGGCCTCAACATCCCGGACGTCGGCTGGGTGACCGCGCAGAACCTCGCGCGCCATTTCGGCAGCGTCGACGGCCTGGCCGGCGCAGCACAGGAGGAGATCATGGAATGCGAGGGGATCGGCCCCGAACGCGCCGAACAGGTCGCCGAGTGGTTCGCCGACGACGCGAACGTGCGACTCGTCGAGGAGCTGCGCGCGCTCGGCCTCAAATTCGAGTCGGACGAGGCTGACCGTCCGGTCGAGGGCCCGCTGACCGGCCACCTGTACGTGCTCACGGGCACGCTCGAGTCGATGACCCGCGAGCAGGCGCGCCAGGCGCTCGAGGCGCTCGGAGCGAAGGTCTCCGACAACGTCTCCAGGAAGACGACCGGCATCGTCGTCGGCGAGAGCCCCGGCTCGAAGGCGGCGAAGGCGGAGCGGGCCGGCGTGCCGCTCCTGACCGAGGACGACCTGAAGACCCTGCTAGATGGTTAGCCGGCTGAGGCGAGCACGGTGGCGAACTGGTCCTCTGCCTTGTGTGCGGGGCCGATCGCAACCGGATCTCCATTTTCGAGCAGTGCGAATGCGTAGCGTCCGTGCGCATAGCCGGAGAGCGCCGAGGCCTCGTCGGTCGTGCCGGTCTTCGCGTGCACGGAGGCGCGGGCAGGGCGCCGCTGCATCCGGTTCTCGAGTGTGCCGTTCACGCCGGCGACGGCCAGCGACGACCAGACAGTCTGCCGTAGCTCGGAGTCGTTCCAGGCCGTGACGAGCAGCGCCGACACCGCCCGTGCCGTCAGGCGATCGGCCAGCGAGAGGCCGGAGCCGTCGACGATGCGCACTCCCGCGAGCGGGATGCCGGAGGTCGCGAGCTCCTTCCGCACGATCGCGACGCCCGCGGCGGTCGTGCCGCCGTCGCCGACCTCGGCGCCGAGCTCCTTCGTCAGGAGCTCCGCCGTGAAGTTGTCGCTCGCACGGTTCATTTCCTGCAGCACCTCCGGCAGCGTCCCGGAGTCGACCTGCGCAAGGGCGAGCGCTCCGGCCGGCGCACGCCCAAGACCCACCGGCCCTGTCGACACGCCGTGTGCGCGCAGGAGCTTGCGCAGCTGCGCGGCGGCGGCGAGGGCGGGTTGCAATGCCACGTGCCCGTCGTACGAGGCGCGGTCGACCACGAGTGCCGACAGCGGCGGGCACTCCTTGAGAAAGAACGACGCCTTCCATCCCGGCCCCGTCCGCTTCGTGTCGAACCACGATTCGTCGCCAAGCACCCGGCCGGTGACGCGTTTGATGCCGAGGCGGGCGATTTGCGTCGCCAGACGGCCGATCTGCAACGACGTGAGCGTCGGGTCGCCGAATCCCTTGAGAACGATGTCTCCCTGCCACGTCGAGCCCTCCTGTCGGCCGCGGCCGAAGACCTCGGTGCGGAACCGGTAGGTCACGCCGAGCTCGTGCAGCGCAGCGAACGTCACCGCCAGCTTCTCGTTCGACGCCGGCTCGAGCGGCAGATCGGGATTGCGCGCGAAGACCGTCGCGCCGGTCGTCAGGTCGACGACGACAGCACCGGACGCGGACGCCGAGTAGCCGGGCACGGCGAGGGCCTCGGCGAGCCGCAGCGAAAGCGGTGGCGCGGCTGCGCGGCCGCTCGAAGCGACGGCCAGCAGGAGCGCGATGGTGAGGACGCTTCTCCGCACGTGCACATGATTGTGACCGAGGGCCTCCGGCGGCCGTGATCTGGGCCGTGGGCGTTGGGCCTCGAACCTGCCGGGAATGGGCCACCCGGCCCTTGTCGGTGCTGCCGCGCGGCTCGAGAATCGGGCGGACACCGCCGTCATGACCGATCTCCTCGACCGGATCTCTGCGCTTCTCGGCGCACCCGCACGCGATCTCGACCAGATCGAGCACACGCTCACCGACGGCTACGCGTGCGCGCTCGCGCTCGAGGCAGAGCAGTGGCGGCTCGAGCAGCGCCGGGCGCAGCTCACCGGCGGCATCGAGCGTGGCGACACCAGGAAGAAGGCGCAGGAGCTCGCTGAGATCGCAAAGCGCCTTGACGGCAACTCGGACGACCTGGTGGAGCTGCGGGGCAGGCTCTCTGAGCTGCGCCGCCACGCGGGCGCCGTCCGCATCGCGTCTCTCTAGACGATTCCGGAGCGGACCGCGTACACGGCCGCCTGGATCCGGTTCTCGATCTGAAGCTTCATCAAGATGTTCGAGATGTGATTCTTGACGGTCTTCGGGCTGATGTGCAGTTCGCCGGCGATCATGGCGTTGTCCTTGCCGTTCGCGATCAGTTTCAGCACCTCGACCTCGCGATCGGACAGTTCCGTCTTCACCAGCCCGGCTTCGCGCGGTGACGCACTCGTTGCGCGCAACCGCTGCAGCACCTTCGATGCGATCGACGGAGACACGAGCGACTCGCCCACCGCAGCGGCTTGGATCCCGCGGACCAGCTCGGTGATCGACGTGTCCTTGAGCAGATAGCCGCACGCGCCGGCGAGAATTGCGTCCATCACGTCACCGTCGGCGTCCGAGATCGTCAATACGAGCACCCGTGTGAGCGGTGCGATCATCGAGATCTGCCGGGTTGCCTCGACGCCGCTGATCCCGGGCATATTGAGGTCCATGACGACGACGTCGGGTGCGAACTCCCGCACGGCGTGCAGCGCATCTGTGCCGTTGTCGCACTCGGCGACCACCTGGACGCCCTGCTCTTCCAGAAGATTGCGAAGGCCGGTTCGAAACAGATCGTGGTCGTCCACGAGCAGAACGCGGGCCTGCGGTGTTTCGACGGTGTTTGCTGCGTCTTTCAGTTCAGCCTGACCTGGGCGGGGGACCGCTCGGTCAGTCTACTGAGAAGCCTCAGTGCAGAACGATCGTGACCGTACGACGGCCCCAGGCGTTCGCCTGAGCGATCGACGGGAACCACAGGTCGATCGTCGCACCGACGATTGCGCTGCCGGTGTCGGCCGCAACCGCTTCGCCGTAGCCGGGGACCGTCATGCGTGTGCCGAGCGGGATCAGTGACGGGTCTACGGCGACGACGCCCCAGCCGACGGGCAGGCCGGTGGCGGTGGTACCCGGCAGGGCATAGCCGGTGGCCGAAACGGTGATCGTCCGGTCGCCGGCGACCGTGGGCGGCGCCGACTCGAACGACACTGCGGCAATCGGTGAGACCGGCGAGGCGGTATCGGAGAAGCTGCTCCGTGTGAGGTTGGCGGTCCGGAGCTGCGCGGCCCGGGCCTGGGCGACGAGGTTCGAGAGCTGGCCCTCCGTCACGCGCCGCGCCGCGGCGAGGGACGAGATGTACGAATTGCGCTCCGCGCGCGTTCGGGAGAGCAAGGCGGCAGTCGCCTCGGCATCGTGCATCGCCGCCGCGAGGGCCGCCTGCCGTGCAGAGAGGCCCCGTGTAGCGTTCCGGAGCGCTGCGCGCGCGCTTGTGAGCTGGCGCAGCACGTCTTCGCCCTGGCCGGTGACGCGGCTGAGGTTGTCGAGGTTCGTCATCGCCTCGTCGAGGCTCCGCGCACCGAGAACGATCTCGAGCGGCTCGACGTTGTCCTGCTCGTACAGTGCGCGCAGCCGGTCTGCGAGCCGCTGCTGCGAGATGCGCGTGCTCCGCTTTGCGATTGTGAGCTGGTGACGAAGGCTCTTGCGCTGCACGCGCAACGACGCCGCCTCGAGCCGGAGCGATGCGAGTCTCGTTTGCGACGACGCGAGCTGCTGGTCGAGTGAGTACAGGCCGAGCACGGCAGCGCGCGACTCGGCGATGATCGCCGCATCGCGAGCACGCAGCGAAGCGGTCGAGTGCGAGGGGTTCGCGCCGCTCACCGACGGCACAACGAGCACCGCCAGGGCGAACACGGCGAACGACAGCAAGCGCCGGCGCGGCGTGTGTGCTTGCCCTAGCACGAATGTTGACCGTACCACAGTCGAGCCGACGAATCTGCGTAGTTCGTGCAAAAAGCAACAAGTTTGGTGAGGGTTTGCGGGGGTTCCGCGTTGACGCTCGTCCGAACAGATTGCTAACCTGCCGTACTCGTGACGTACCGGCCCCTCCCGGTGCGCCCGTCCCGTCCCCAGTCTTGGGGTTGTCATTCGTAAGCTGGGGCAGGCGCCGTTCGTTGTAGCGGGGATCTGCGTAGCCCTGTTGGCCGCAGTCCCAGCGCTCGCCGGTCCCTCGGTGTCCTCAAAGCGCGCGCAGGCGCAGCAGGTCATGGGCCAACTGCAGCAACTCTCGGGCGCGCTCGAGCTCGCTCGCTCGCAATACGACGCCTCCACTGCACAGCTCGTGCGGATCCAGGCCGACCTGCGCGAGAATCGTCACGAGCTGCACGTGGCGCAGCGGAACCTGCAGGAGAGCCAGCGCACGATCGCGAGCCGTCTCGTCACGCTCTACACGACCGACCAGACCTCGACGCTCGAGGTGATTCTCGGGGCGAAGAGCCTCGACGACATGATCACGCGGATGGACGGCGCGAAGAGTGTCACCGCGCTCGACACGAGCATCCTTGCGCAGATCAGAACATTCCGCACGGCGGCGAAACGCAGCGGCATGTTGCTCAGGCAGGCGCGCGTGACGCAGGCGCGCGTCGTCGCCGAGCGGGCGGCGGCCAAGAATTCGATCCAGTCGAAGATCACCGAGCAGAATCGTCTGCTCTCCTCGATCCAGGGCCAGATTGCGCAGATCATCGCCTCCCAGCGTGCACGGCAGCTGCAGATGGCTCGGGCGGCACAGGCGCGACTCGCGTTCGCGCGTCGCAGCACCAACCCGGGACAGGAGGTCGTCGGGATCTCCGCGATCGCACCGTCCTCGGACACGGTCGTTGCGCCGCCTCCCACACACACCAGCGTCGCCGGGATCGCGCTGTCGCAGCTCGGCACCCCATACGTCTGGGCGGGGGCGGCTCCGGGCGGTTTCGACTGCTCCGGGCTCGTGGTGTGGGCATACGCCCAGGTCGGTGTCTCGCTCCCGCATTCGTCGTACGCGCTCTACACGTACGGCGTTCCGGTCTCGCGCGACCAGCTGGCGCCGGGCGACCTCGTCTTCTTCGACGGGCTCGGGCATGTGGGCATCTACATCGGCGGCGGCCAGTTCGTGGAGGCTCCGCACGCCGGCAGTGTGGTCCAGATCTCCAACCTGAGCGGCGCCTGGTACGCCGCGACCTACGTCGGCGCCCGCCGCATCCTCTGAACCTGGAGGCTCTCCGACGGCGAAACCAGGTTGCGTGCGACTGACGGCAGCGAACCGTCAGTCGTACAAGCCGGCGAACTCGCGGGCGAAGTGGTCGAGGATCACCTTCCGCCGCAGCTTCAGCGTCGGCGTCACCTCGTCCTCGTCGAGGGTGAACTCGCGTGGCAGCACCGTAAAGCGCTTGATCTGCTCGTAGCGTGAGCGCTCCGCGTTCACTGCGTCGACGGCGCTCTGCACCGCATCGCGCACCTGCACGTCGGAGAGTCCGTTCGTCGACTCCGGATCGACGGTGACGAGCGCGGCGACGTACGGCTTGCGATCGCCGACGACGAGCACCTGCGAAATCACCTTGTGAGACTTGAGCTCGTTCTCGAGGTTCTGCGGCGCGATGTTCTTGCCGCCTGCGGTGACCAGAATGTCCTTCTTGCGGTCGGTGATGACGAGGAATCCGTCGTCGTCGAGGCGGCCGACGTCCCCCGTGTGCACGAAGCCGTCGTCGTCGAGCGTGGCCCTGGTCGCGTCGGGGTCGCGGTAGTAGCCGGCGAACACCGTGTCTGACCGGATCAGCACCTCGCCGTCCTCTGCAAATGCCAGCTCGACGCCGGGCAACGGCTTGCCGACCGTTCCGAACCGGAAGTCGTCGTGCCGGTTCACGGTCGCCGCGGTCGTGATCTCCGAGAGCCCGTAGCCCTCGAGGATCAGGATGTCGATGGCGTGGAAGAACTCGGCGATCTCCTTCGAGAGCGGCGCGCCGCCGGCGTTCGCAACCCGTAGGCGGCCTCCCAGCCGCTGCTTTACCTTCGAGTAGACGAGCCGGTCGGCGAGCCTGTGCTGCAGCCCGAGGACCGGCGGCACGGGTTGGCCCGCCTGGCGGAGTCTCGAGACGCGGTAGCCGACACGTAGCGCCCAGCCGGCGACCTGGCGCTTCAGCCCGTGCTGGTCGTCGAAGCCTGCGACGACAGCGGTGTGGATCTTCTCGTAGACACGCGGCACGCTCGGAAACAGATGTGGGCGAACACGCGGAAGTTCCGTCGCCGCCCGCAGCGGATCGGGCAGGAAGGCGATCGTGAAACCGATGTATGCGGCCGAGAGATGCAGCAGCCGGCCGTAGTTGTGGGCGAGCGGCAGGTAGAGCAGCATCACGTCGCCGGGAAGCGTCAGGCGGTCCTCCATGTCGGATGCGCTATGGACCATCGCGTAGTAGTTGCGGTGGCGGATCATGCAGGCCTTCGGCGGTCCGGTGGTCCCCGACGTGTAGATGAAGGTGAACAGGTCGTCTTCCTCGACCGTGTCGGCGCGCTCGTCGAGCGCGCCCGGGTGCTCGTGGGCATACGCGCGTCCGCGCTCACGGAGCGCATCGAGCTCGTCGAACGAGATCACATGGCGGACACTCGAGCCCGCAAGCTTCGCCCGCTGCTCCTCGTCCTCGACGAGAATGCCGATGGCTTCCGAGTGCTCGAGAACGTAGAGCGCGTCGCGCGCCGAACTGTTGGCGTAGATCGGCGCACCGACCGCGCCGACGAGTGCCAGTGCGAAGTCGAACAGCGACCATTCGAGGTTCGTGCGGGCGAGCAGGGCGAATGCGTCGCCCCGCTGCACGTCGAGAGCGAGCAGCCCGTTGGCGATCTCGTCGACAGCGCGTGCGGCGTCGGCCCAGCTGACCTCGACCCACTCGCCGTCGACCTCGTGCAGGTACGCCGGATCGGGATGCGCGGCTTTGACCGCGTCCCGCCACAGATTCGCGATCGTCCGGGCGCGGGCCACGGCCGCAATCTAGTTGATCAATTCGCAGGAACCGGGCGCCGGAGGGCGAATCCGGCTCGTCCTCGATACGATTTGCCCTGCAGATGCGCACAACCTGGAACGGCTCCCTCAGCTTCGGTCTTGTCAACATTCCCGTCGGCCTCGCGCCGGCGACGAAGGCTGCTGCCCGCCAGTCGGATGTTTCGTTCCGGCTTCTGCACCGCGAGTGCGGTACGCCGATCAAGCAGAAGCGCTGGTGCCCCGTGCACGAGCGCGACGTCTCCGCGGACGAGTTGGTCAAGGGATGGGAGTTCTCGAAGGGCGAGTTCGTCCTGGTCGAGGAGGCCGACCTCGAGGCGATCGAGCAGCGCGACACGTCGCGCTCGATCGACATCAGCCGCTTCGTGCGGCTCGAGGAGGTCGACCCGATCTACTTCGACCGTACCTACTTCCTCGTCCCCGCGGGCGGGGAGGCGCAGCGCCGGCCCTACGCGCTCCTGCTCGAGGCGATGAAGGAGGACGGGGTGGCTGCTCTCGGCCGGTTCGTGCTCGCCGGGAAGGAGAAGCTCTGTTTGATCCGCCCGCTGGGCGACGCGCTGGCGCTCGAAACGCTCTTCGTGCACGAGGACGTGGCGGATCATTCCGAGATCGACGCGGTGGTCGCCGGTTCCGAGGTCCGCGGTCCCGAGCTCGAATTGGCGAAGCAGATCGTTGCGTCGCTTGCCGCCCCGTTCGAGCCCGAAGAGCTCCGCAGCTCCTACCGCGCTTCGCTCCGCGAACTGCTCGAGGCGAAGGCCGCGGGCCGGGAGATCGAGCCGCCCGCCGAAGCCGAGTCTGCGCCCTTCGGTGATCTGCTGGAGGCGTTGCGCGCATCAGTCGCCGCGGTGTCTTCGGCCGGGGACGGCGGGGCAAAGAAAAAGGCGGCACCGCGCAAGCGCGCCGCCGCCTCTCCCCGCAAGTAGCGTTCAGCTAGTGCGACGCCGGGAATGCTCCCAGAGCGTGGAGCTGAGCCTGGAACAGTGTCTTGTCGATCTTCCCCTGGTAGATCGGCACGTGCTCCTCGAGGCAGATCCTGATCACCTCGTCCCGGTCGATCCCGACCTCTTTCGAGAGCTCGTCGGGCGTCAGGTGGTTGGCCATTGCGCTCCTTCCACGAAAAAACCCGCCGCGCACGATGCGCTAGCGGGTTTGGTTCTCCAGTTTCTCTGGGCGCAGGACGGGGAGGTTCACGCGTCCCGCCCTGTCGCCGTCGAACTCACAGTGACGGAACCATAATCGATCCACGTGACGGATGCGACCGACCTCCTGCCGGGCCTCGAAGAGCGGTTCTACGAGCACCGTGGCACCCGGATCCGAGCCTTTGTCGGCGGATCGGGGCCGCCGCTCCTGCTCGTGCACGGCTACGGCGGCGGTGCCTGGAACTTCACCGCGATGCAGCCCTACCTCCAGGGGCGAACCCTGATCGTCCCTGACCTGCCGGGGCACGGAGCGTCGACACCCCTGCCCGCCACCTCGACCCTGCGCGGGTTCGCCGACGCACTCGTACCACTCCTCGACGGGCCGGTCGACGTGTTCGGCCACTCGCTCGGCGGGGTTGTCGCACTGCGGCTTGCCGAGCGGCACCCCCAGCTCGTGCGGCGCGTCGTGATCGCGGCTGCGGCCGGTATCTCGAGCTCCACGCGACTCGCGCGGCTGACGATCGCGCTCGTCGGGATCGTTCAGCCGGGACGGATCGCCGGCCGGCGCGCCGACCGGATCGCGGGCTCGCGGCGGCTGCGGAACGCCGTCTTCGGGCCCTCCGAGGTCTCCAACCCCGACTTGCTCACGGAGCGGGCCGTGCACGGCTTCCTGCGCGCGCCGACCCTGCACACCGATGCAATCGGCGCCGGGCTCGCGCTCGCGGCGGACGATCCCCGGCAGGAGCTCGAACGGGTCCGCTCCATGGTGCTCGTTCTCTGGGGTGCCCGTGACAGACAGGTTCCGGTCGAGGACGGCTTCGAGTATGCGCGCCGGTTGCGGGCCCCGCTGCGCGTGATCGCCGACTGCGGCCACCTCCTGATCGGCGAGCGCCCGGAGGTCTGCGCGAGCGCCGCGCTTGAGTTCTTCGGCTAGCCGCTAACCTACGTCCCGTCTCGGGGTGTGGCGCAGCCTGGTAGCGCGCTCCGTTCGGGTCGGAGAGGTCCGGAGTTCAAATCTCCGCACCCCGATGAACGTGGGGGAAACCATGTTTCCCCCACGGGCCCCCTTCTTCTTCGCCTGTGTCGCGGCGGAGGAGAGGGGTGGCCCGAGGCGTTCGCTTGACGAGACCGTTTTCTCTGGCGGAGGCACGGGCTCAGCCCGTACCTCCGCCGAACCAGCTCACTCGACGATTCGTACGCGGCGCCAGAAGAGCGGGACGAACCACAGGAGCGCGCCGAGCGCGCCGCCGGCGGCCAGGATGGTGGTCGGTGCGATCGTCGTCGCCGCGACACCGGCGAGCACGAAGCCGACCGGCGTCAGGCCCAGCGAGCCGAAATAGTCGAAGCTGAGCACGCGCGAGAGCAGGTGCTCGGGTACGAGCTCGCTGATCAGGGTCATCCACGACGAGATGCCGATCCCGATCCACAAGCCGCGCCAAGCCACCGCACCGACCGCGACGGGGTACCACGGAGAGAGCGCGACGACGACGATGCCGATGTCGTTGATCCCGAACGACGCGAAACAGATTGCGACGCGCCATTTGCGCGGATGCCAGCGCGCCCAGATCAGCGAGCCCGCGACCATGCCCGCCGCCATGGCGCTGAAGAGGAGCCCGTAGGAGCCGACGCCGCGGTGATAGTGCGACTGCACGATGCGCGGCAGCAGCGCTGTGAACGGCGCCATCGCGATCATCAAGATCACGGTTGCGGCGCTGATGCCGGTCCAGATCCAGGGCACCCGGGTCACGTAGCGAAAGCCCTCCATCAGCTCCTTGCGGACGCCGAGCGGCGCGCTCGGCTGGATCGAACGAGGACGCGCGAGCCACAGGGCGGTTGCCGATACGCCGAACGACCCGGAGTCGATGGCCCAGACGACACTCGGGCCGGCTGTGCTGTACAGGGCCGCTGCGATCGCCGGTCCGGCAATCGCGCTTCCCTGGCGCGCGATGCCGATCCACGAGTTCGCCGACGGCAGCATCGGCTGCTCGACGACGAGCGGCACGATCCCGCCGAAGGCGGGCTGGAAGAACCCGTCCGCGAGCCCGAAGCAGACAGCCAGCACGAGCACATCGGTGAGGTTGAGATGCCCCGTGGCGTCGATCGTGAAGAAGATCAGCATCACGACCGCGCGCGCGAGGTCGGACGAGATCATCAGCAGGCGGCGGGGGTAGCGGTCGGCGAGCACGCCGCCAACGAGCAGCGTCGCGAGCATCGCCAGTGACTCGAGCGCGAGCACGAATCCGAGCGAGCTCGCTTTGCCGGTCAGCTCCACGACGCGCCAGCCGAGCGCGACGATGAAGGCGGCATCACCGACGAACGAGATCGTCTGCCCGCCCCACAGCAGCCGAAAGTCACGGCTTGCGAAGGCGGCGAGCGTGCGTGTGCGCGGCTCGGTCACCGGCGGAGGCTATCGTCGGTGAGTGCTCAAAGCCGTGGTGTTCGACGTCGACTTCACGCTCGCCCGGCCCGGGCCCGATCTCGGGCCCGAGGGCTACGCCCGGCTCGGCCGGCGGCACGGACTCGAGCTCGACCCGGCCCGCTACGACGAGGCGCGGCGTGCGGCGTTCGCGACGCTCAAGCGGCACCCCGAGCTCGACCACGACGAAGAGCTCTGGGTGCTCTTCACGCAGCGGATCATCGACGGCATGGGAGGCACGGGCGATACGTACGCCGCCGCGCTCGAGATGGAACGTGCCTGGGCGCATGCGCATCACTTCGAGCTGTACGAGGACGCGCTGCCGGCGTTGCAGACGCTGCGAGCCGAAGGTCTTCTGATCGGGTTGCTCTCGAACACGGCACGGGACCTCGACGAGTTCGTCGTTCATCACGGCTTGACGGTCGATGCCGTGCTGACCTCGGGCTCGCACGGCAAGACGAAGCCGCACGAGGCGATCTTCATGCGCATGCTCGAGCTGCTCGGGGTCGCCGCCTCCGAGGCGGTGATGGTGGGCGACACGGTCGAAGACGATGTCGAGGGCGCTCTCGCCGTCGGGATGCGCGCGATCCTCGTCGACCGGGAAGATCGCTACCCCGACGGGCCGGGCCGCCTCTCCGATCTCCGCGGGCTGCCCGCGGCGCTCGGTCTCGACCAACTACAGTCACCCTCGTGACCGTCATCGTCTGGGTCGTGGTTGCGGTTGCGCTCGCGATCGGCGAGTTGCTCACGCCGGGCCTGTTCTTCCTCGGGCCGGTCGCGCTGGCGGCCGGAGCCGCCGCGGTCGCCTCGCTCGCAGGCTCGGGGGCGATCGGGTCGCTGGCCGTCTTCATCGTCTGCTCGATCGCGTCGCTCGCGTTCCTGCGCCCGATCGCGCGCCGCCACGTCCGCCTGCCGGCGCTCTCGCGCACCGGCACCGACGCGCTCGTCGGTCGCAAGGGAGTCGTCACCCGGCGCATCGACGGCGCCACCGGCGGCCGTGTCCGCATCGGCGGCGAGGAATGGTCGGCGCGTTCCTACCTCGACGGGCAGGTGTTCGCCGAGGGTCAGACGGTCGATGTCATCCAGATCGAGGGCGTCACCGCTCTCGTCGCCGAATAGGAGGTCCTTCGTGGCTGCCCTGATCGTCGTCGCAGTAATTGCCCTCTTCGTGCTGTTTCTGCTTGCGAGAACCGTTCGCGTCATCCCGCAGGCGCGCGCCGGTGTCGTCGAGCGGCTCGGTCGCTACTCGCGCACGCTGACGCCGGGTCTCACGCTCGTCATTCCGTTCATCGATCGCGTCAGGCCTCTGCTCGACCTGCGTGAACAGGCCGTCTCGTTCGAGCCACAGCCGGTGATCACCCAGGACAACCTCGTCGTCAACATCGACACCGTCATCTACTTCCAGATCACCGATCCGAAGTCTGCGACCTATGAGATCGCAAATCCCGTCAACGCGATCGATCTATTGACCGTGACGACGCTTCGCAACGTGATCGGCGGGATGACGCTCGAGCAGACCCTCACCTCCCGCGAGACGATCAACGACCAGCTGCGCGGCAACCTCGACGACGCGACGGGCAAGTGGGGTATCCGCGTACATCGCGTCGAGCTGAAGTCCGTCGATCCGCCGCCGTCGATCAAGGACACGATGGAGAAGCAGATGCGCGCGGACCGGGAGAAGCGCGCGGCGATCCTGCAGGCCGAGGGGATCAAACAGGCGGCGATCCTCACCGCCGAAGGCGAGAAGCAGTCGGCGATTCTGAAGGCGGAGGGCCAGAAGCAGTCCGCGATCCTGGCGGCGGAAGGGCAGTCGCAGGCGATCGAGACCGTCTTCAAGGCGATCCACGAGGGAAACCCCGATCCACAGCTCCTCGCCTACCAGTATCTCCAGGTTCTGCCTCAGATCGCGCAGGGCGACGCCAACAAGGTCTGGCTGATCCCAAGTGAGCTGACGGCGGCTCTCCGGGGCATCTCGGAGCGCCTGCTCCCTCCATCGGGGGAGAAGTCGGATACAACGTAAGGGTGGAACTGCCGATGACGCGGTAGTTGCTCCCTCTCCTGAAGCGCCTGCTCAACATCCTTTTCGTCCTCGCCGCACTCGTGGTGATCGTGTTCGTCGCCCGCCACTTCGTGCATTCCGGTTGGCCGCTTCATCGCGCGAACCTCTGGCTCGTCGCACTCGCCGCGGTGATCCTGCTCGGTGCGTACGGTGCGAAGGCCTGGGGCTGGCAGCGGCTGTTCCGGAGCGAGCAGCGTCCCGCGATGCTCACGCTCGCCGCAGCAGGCGGTGCTGCGTCGGTGAGCGGGATCGCCTTGCCGGGACGCATGGACGAGGTGGTTCGGATGGCCGTTGTGCGCAGGTGCAGGCGCAAACGCGCGAGCTTCGGCGCCGTTGCTCTCTCGCTCTTTCTGCTCGGCCTGCTGGACAGTGCGGCTCTGGCACCGCTCGCCTCGGTGGCGATTGCGGTCGCGCACGTCCAGGGGTGGATGCAGGTGGGCCTCTTCGTTGTGGCTGTCGCCGGAGTGGCGGCTGCGGCGGTCGTTGTCGCGTTGCCGCGTCTGGCACGGCTCGATCTCTTTGCGCGCTTTCGGATAGCGCGCTTCGTCGGCGAGAACGCAACACCCCCGCGTGAAGCCGTGTTCGCTTGGGGGGCGGTCGCCGTGTCCTGGCTCCTGCGCTCGCTCGCGATCTTTGTCTTGCTGGCGGCGCTCGGGCTCGGCATCGACTTTGCGCTCGCCCTGGCGTTCGTCTGCGCCTCGTCGGCAGCCGCGGTCCTGCCCGTCGCGCCCGCCGGGGCGGCGATGCAGGCGGGGGCGGGTGCGGCAATCCTGATCGCATCGGGCATGCATGCAGAAGCTGCCGTGGCCTTCGGGGTTGCAGCGCAAGCCCTGCTGATGGCGGCCGGTCTCGCCTTCGTGCTCGCTATGGCCGGCTGGCACGCGCAGGGGCGGCTCCAGCACGTCACCGCCCGCGCGCTCAGGTAGCGAGCTCGGCCGCCGCTTCGGCGAGCGTCAGCACGGGTCCGACGCACGTGTCCTTGCCCTCGAGCAGGGCGCGCCACTCCGCGAGCGGGCGAGACCGAAAGAGCTCTGCCAGCTCGGGCAGCACGGGCTCGAAGGCACGGCCGGCGAGGCCGGGCCGCTCGAGGAGGTCACACAGGTTGCGCCAGAACTTCGGCTCGAGTGCCGCAACGGTCAGGTGCCGCCCGTCGGCCGTCTCGTAGATCCGGTAACAGGCGGCGCCGCCGGTGAGCAGGCGTGGTACGGGCTCTCCGGCGAGACGGTGCGCGACGAAGCGGTGGGCGTTGTGCGTCATCGAGACGACGATTCTCGAGCCGAGGCCGGTGCTCCCGCGCTCGAGCAGCGCCGCGAGTACCTCGATCACCGCGCCCTGCGCTCCTGCCGCCAGGTCGGCGACCTGCACGGGTGGCAGCGCCGGCGCGGTGTCCGCGAGCGCCCCCGCGTAGCCGAGGTAGTTGAGGTCGTGACCCGCCTCCTGCGCGTGCGATCCGTTCGCGCCGAAGCCGGTGATCGAGCAGAGGATCGCCGTCGCGGGAAGCTCGAGCCCGAATCGCTCCCACACCCCGGGCCGGAAGCCTTCGAGCACGACATCGGCCGCCGCGAGCGCTTCCGGCGGTGGCTGCGTGTCCGCGTCCCAGGTCACGATCTCCTTGCCGTCGTTCAGTGCGCGGTACCAGCTCTCCGGCATCACGTCGCCTTCGGGCGGCTCGATCTTCACGACGCGCGCACCGAGCCGCAGCAGCTCGCGGCTCGCGAACGGCCCGGGGAGCTGACGGGTGAAGTCCACGACGGTGATTCCGGAGAGCGCGGCCATGCGCGACGATTATGCTCCGTTGGCGTTGGCAGAGCAGACAGTCGACCGGCGGAGGGAGTTGCTCGACGCGGCGGCCCGCGTGTTCGCCCGCAAGGGCTTTCACGCCTCGCGCGTGGGCGACATCGCCGAGGAGGCAGGGGTCGCGCACGGCCTGCTCTATCACTACTTCCGCTCGAAGGAAGAGGTGCTCGAGACGATCTTCCGCGAGACGTGGGGACTGCTCGTCGTCGAGACGGACCGCATCGAGCAGTCCGACGTGCCGCTGCGCGAGCAGCTCTTCCGTTTCGCGCGCTATTACCTCGGCTCGTGGCTCGCTCGGCCCGACATGATCCGTGTGCTCGTCCGAGAGATCGCGCGCAGCCCGGAGGTCGGCAAGCGGGTCGACGAGATCCACCGGGTGTTTCTCGGGCTCGAGCGCATGATCGAGGCGGCGAAGACGCGTGGAGAGGTGCGGGCCGACTGCGACCCGGTTCTGGCGACGTGGGTCGTCTACGGCGCGCTCGAGGAGATCCTGACGGGCTGGGTGCTCGGCCAGCTTCCCGGCGAGCAGGACGACGTCGACCGTGCCGTCTCCACGGTGGTCGAGGTCGCGCACCTGGGGCTCGCGGCGTGACCGAGATCGTCAACCTGCTCGATTGCGAGCTCGCGGAGGACGCTCGCGGGCGCGACGGAAATCGCATCCGCCGCTTGATGCTCGGCCAGGAGCTCGGCGCGAGGCTGACCGGCTTCAGCATTTACGAGCTGCCGCCGGGCCAGACCGGGTGGACCTACCATTACGAGCTGAACCGCGAAGAGTGGTTGATCGTCGTCGGCGGTGAGGTCGTCGTGCGTACCCCGGCCGGCGACCGGCTGCTCGAGGCGGGCGACGTCCTCTGCTTCCCGACGGGCGAGGCGGGTGCGCATCAGGTGCGCAACGAGTCGGGCGCGCCGGCGCGCTTTGCGATGCCGTCCTCGTTCGCCGGCGACGGGTACGTCGCGATCCGGCCCGACAGCAACACCGCGCTGATCGTCGGCCCGGGCTTCCGGCAGATCGTGCCGCTGGACGAGGACCTCGGCTACTGGGACCGCGAGCCGTGACCGAGCTCAACCTCCATGCGGTCGATGTGCAGAAGGACGCCGGCGACCCGGACGGCTACCACACCTCGTACGCCCGCATCGGGCCGCTGCTCGGGGCGACCAAGCTCGGTCTCTCGGTCTATGAGCTGCCGCCCGGTCAGAGCATCTGCCCCTACCACTACGAGTCCGGCGAGGAGGAGTGGCTGATCGCGCTCGCCGGTCGGCCGACGCTGCGCACGCCTGACGGTGAGCACGAGTTGCGCCCGTGGGACGCCGTCTTCTTCCCGACCGGCGCCGACGGGGCGCACAAGGTGACAAACCGGACCGACGAGACGGTGCGCGTCGCGATCTGGTCGAACCGTGTCGACCCGAGCACCTCGGTCTATCCCGACTCGGAGAAGGTCGGCGCCTGGCCCCCCGGGAAGCTCTTCAGGCTCGCCGACGCGGTCGACTACTGGGACGGCGAGACCTAGCCCGAAGGGTCACGTACCGGGGACAGTCCCGGTAGGGTGGCCGGAAGAATCGGCGCGGCGAGCGCGTCGGCCGACGGGCAACTGTGCCCGGATGGGCCATGTACCGGGGACAGTCCCCGGTACATGGCGCGCGAAGACATGACTGAGACGGCCGATGCGCGGGCGGCTGGCGCGCGTTACCGTTGACGCATGCCGCGGCCTGCCCGCTCGGAGCTTCCCGACTTCGGCGTGTTCCATGTCACCGCGCGCGGCGTCGCTGGATGTGCGATCCAGGCTGACGACACCGACCGCAATCGTTTCGTCCGCCTCCTGCGGCTCGCTACGACGACCGCCGGGTGGCGTGTGCTCGCGTACTGCCTGATGACGAACCACTTCCATCTCGTTCTTCTCTGCGAGCGCGACTCGATGTCGCGTGGGATGCACGCCCTCAACTTCCGCTACGCGCAGGCGTTCAACACGCGCTACTCGCGTCGAGGCCACCTGTTTCAAGAGCGCTACCACGCACGCGCGATTCGCGACGACGAGCACCTCGCGGCGGCGTGCGCCTACGTGGCCGACAATCCCGTGCGTGCAGGTCTGTGCACCGCCCGCGACGCCTGGCCCTGGTCGGGCGGCGAGTTGCTCTAAGCCGTCTGGTGCACGGGCGCGAGCGCCGGGGCCCACGAGCAGATGGGCGACGATTCGCCGCCGCGGCCGTTCAGCCGGCGGTACCCGAGCGCGTGCTCGGCCTGCATCATCTTGTGGATCTGTGTCGTGCCCTCGTAGATGATCGGCGCGCGGGCGTTGCGGAAGTACCGCTCGATCCCGTACTCGGCCGAGTACCCGTACGAGCCGAACACCTGGATCGCAAGATGCGCAGCCTCGAAGGCGGACTCCGTCGCGTGCCACTTCGCGAGTGACGTCTCGCGCGTCGAGCGCTTGCCCTGATCCTTCATCCACGCGGCCTGCATCACGAGCAGCTTGGAGGTCTCGTAGCCGAGGACCATCTTCGCGATCATGTCCTGGACGAACTGGTACGAGCCGATGGCATGGCCGAACGTCTCGCGTTCGCGTGCGTACTCGACCGAGCGCTCGAGGCAGGCGCGCACGACCCCACACGCACCGGCGGCGACGGTGAAGCGGCCCTGGTCGAGCGAGTACATCGCGATCTCGAAGCCCTGCCCTTCCTCGCCGATCATGTTCTCGGCCGGAACCTCGAGGTTCTCGAAGAAGAGCTCGCCGGTCGAGCCCGCCCAGATGCCGAGCTTGTTCTCGGTGTCGCGTGCGGTGAATCCCTTCATTCCCTTTTCGAGGACGAATGCGCTGATGCCCTTGTGGCCGGCGGCCGGGTCGGTCTTCGCGAACACGAGCGCGTGGTCGGCGACGGTCGCGTACGAGATCCAGTTCTTCTGGCCGTTCAGGACGAACGTATCGCCCTCGTGGCGTGCGGTCGTGCGCATCGCGGCGACGTCCGAACCTGCGTCGGGCTCGGTCAGTCCGAAGCACGCGAGCTTCTCGCCCTTGGCCTGCGGCGTCAGCCAGCGCTGCTTCTGCTCCTCCGTCCCGTACTTCAAGAGCGACAGCGAGTTGAGGCCGACGTGCACCGAGATCAGCGTCCGGAAGGCCGCCTCACCGCGCTCGATCTCCTCGCAGGAGAGCGCCTCGGCGACGAAGTCGAGGCCGGCGCCCCCGTAGGCCTCGGGAATCACGATCCCGAGGATCCCGAGCTCGGCCATGCCCTCGACCAACTCCAGGTCGAGCTTGTGGTCGATGTCGTTTTGGATCGCGACCGGCAGAACCCGTTCGTCGACGAAGGTGCGAACGGTCTCCTGGATCAGGCGCTGCTCGTCGGTGAGGGCGAAGTCCATCGCCTGCAGCCTAGCGTGGCGGGAGACGCCGATCGGGTGAGGCGGTCTTACCCGGAGCGGTGAGCATCCCCGGGCCCTGGCCCGCCGATACCTGATCTGTGGGATCGACTGCGGCACGAGCCTGCTTCGGCTTCGGCATAGCTTTGATCGCCCTGCACTTCGCGATCGGCGGTGCGGCGTGGCTGTACGACGGAATCTCCGTCACGACGGCGGTTGCGATCGCCACCGCGGCCGCGGTCCACCGTCCGGCGAACTGGCGGGGCTGGGCCGTGATCGCCGTTGCGCAGACGTTCTCCGCCACCGGTGACGTCGTCTTTGACGTGTTCCCGTCGTCGTCGTCGTCGTTCCCGGCGCTTCCGGATGCGTTCGACGTGACGGGCTCTGTCCTGTTTGCTGCGGGTCTCCTGGTCCTGATGGGCAAGAGATTCGACTGGCGTGACCTCTCAGGCCACCTGGACGCCCTGCTCATCACGATTGCGCTCGGGATCTCGCTCTGGCTGCTCCTGCTCGACGATCGACTCCAGGTGAGCTTCGCCGGCGCTCACCTCGTCGCTCTTTCCTACCCGCTGGTCGATCTCTTCGCGATCGGCCTGCTGATCCGGATCGCGATCGCGCCGGGCCGGCGGACGACCGCGTACTGGCTCGTGTTCGCGTCGATGATCCCGCTGCTCGTTGCCGACCTGTCGTACGTGTTGCCGGCGCTCACCAACAGCTACCACCCCGGCGACTGGCTGCACGCCTGCTGGCTCTCGAGCTATGTGCTGCTCGCTACGGCCGCCCTTCATCCCTCGATGGGATCGCTCGCAGGAGGGGACGTCAAGGCAGAAGCCGTGCCCCTCCGGCGCGTCGTCGCGGGCGGGCTTGCCCTGGTGTTCCTGCCGGTTGCTGCGCTCGTCGAGCACTTCACCCGCGGCCGCACCAATTTCATCCTGCTCGCTGTGGGCGGCACGGTCGTGATCGGGGGCATGGTCGTGCGCGCCGTGTTCCTCGTCCGTGCGCTCGACCGGCTCCGGAGCCGCGCCGAGGAGTCGGAGCGGCGGTTCCGGATGGTCTTCGAGCGGGCGCCGATCGGCATCTCGGTGGGGCGGAACGGGATGATGACCGAGACGAACCCGGCGCTGCAGCGGATGCTCGGCTACTCGGGAGCCGAGCTCGCGCGCACCCACTACTCGGCGATCACCGTGGCAGATGAGTACGCCCGCGCGGCCCAGGATGAGCTGGATACCGGGGCGCGTGACTCGTTCAGCGTCGAGAAGCAGTACCTCCGCCGGGACGGCACAGCGCTTGACGCGCGCATCCACGTCGTGCTCGACTTCGACGACGGCCTCGGCATGAGCATGATCGAGGACGTGACCGAGCAGCGGGCGCTCGAGGCACAACTGCTGCAGACCCAGAGGATGGACGCAGTCGGGACGCTCGCCGGGGGAGTCGCGCACGACTTCAACAACCTGATGACCGCCGTGATCGGCTACAGCGACCTCCTGCTCCGCGGAGGCGACTCGGACGCGGGACAGGGTGCGAAGCTCGAGGCGATTCGCGACGCCGCGGTGCGGGCGAGCGACCTCACCCGGCAGCTGCTCGCCTTCAGCCGGCGCCAGGTCCTGCAGGTGGACGAGATCGACCTGCGGGACGTCGTCAACCGGATGGAGATCCTGCTCCGGCGCCTGCTCGGCGAGCAGATCCGCCTGGAGACGAGCTTCGCGTCCGAGCCGGTGATCGTTCGCGCCGATCCGCGGCAGCTCGAGCAGGTCGTGGTGAACCTCGCGGCCAACGCCCGCGACGCGATGCCCGAGGGGGGAACGCTGACGGTCACCGTCCTCTCCGACGGCGAGGAGGCGGTTCTCACCGTCACCGACGACGGGATCGGGATGGACGAGAACACGCGGGCGCGGATCTTCGAGCCCTTCTTCACGACGAAGCCGCTGGTGGCGGGCGCGGGCCTCGGCCTTTCGACCGTGCACGGGATCGTCGGCCAGAGCGGGGGCTCGATCGAGGTCGAGAGCGTCGCCGGCGGTGGCAGCACCTTCACCGTCCGGTTGCCCCTGGCCTCGGCCTCGCGGTTGCCGGCGGCGGTGGCGCTCGCTACAGTGGTTGACTGACGAGTCAATCAATCACTTGGAGCGCTGACATGACTGCCATCGAACAGGCCGTCGCGGGCGGTGTCTCGTTTGCCCTGACGGAAGAGCAGAAGGAATTGCGGGCCCTCGCGCGCGAGTTCGCCGCCAAAGAGATCCGGCCGGTCGCGGCGGAGCACGACGTGCACATGCGCCACCCGGTCGAGGTGATCGCCAAGGCGCACGAGGTGGGACTGATGAACCTGCACGTGCCGGCGGAGTACGGCGGCCCCGGGCTGAACACCTTCGACGGCATGCTCGTCGGCGAGGAGGTCAACTGGGGCTGCACCGGCATCGGCACGTCGATCGGCGCGAACGGCCTCGGCGCCGGCCCGGTCCTGATCGCCGGCACCGACGAGCAGAAGGCGACCTGGCTGCCACCGCTCCTCGACGCGCCGATCCTCTGCTCGTTCGGCCTCTCCGAGCCCGACGCCGGCTCGGACGTGGCCCGCCTGAAGACGACCGCCGAACGTCGCGGCGACGAGTACGTCCTCAACGGCTCGAAAACGTTCATCACGAACGCCGGGTATGCCGACTGGACGGTCGTCTTCGCAAAGACCGACGTGTCGAAGGGACACCGTGGCATGTCCGCGTTCATCGTCCCGATGGATTCGCCGGGTGTGACGATCGAGCAGCACCTCGACAAGATGGGGCAGCGCGCAACGGACACGTCGGCCTTCGCGCTCCAGGATGTCGTCGTGCCCGCCGCCAACCGGCTCGGGCAGGAGGGCGACGGCTTCAAGCTCGCCATGCAGACGCTCGACCACACCCGGCCGGGCACCGCGATCGGCGCCGTCGGCGTCGCGCAGGCGGCGTACGAGCTCGCGGTCGCGTACGCCAAGGAGCGCGTCACGTTCGACCTGCCGATCGCCATGCACCAGGGCGTCAACTTCATGATCGCCGACATGGCGACGGAGATCGAGGCGGCGCGCCTTCTGACCTGGCAGGCGGCCTGGATGATCGACCGCGGCGAGCGGGCGACGCTCTACTCCTCGTTTGCCAAGCGGTTCTCGGCCGACACGGCGATGAAGGTGACGACCGACGCGGTGCAGGTCTTCGGCGGCTACGGCTACATGAAGGAGTATCCGGTCGAGAAGCTGATGCGTGACGCGAAGCTGTTCCAGATCTACGAGGGCACGTCGCAGATCCAGCGGCTCGTGATCGCCAAGGAAATCTTCCTCCCGCGCGGCTAGGACGATGGCAATCGACATCGATCTCTCCGGGCGCGTCGCTTTCGTGACCGGCGGTTCGCGCGGGCTCGGCCGGGCCGACGCGCTGACACTCGCACGCGCGGGCGCCGACGTCGTGATCGCCGACCTGCTCGTCGAGTCGGAACTGACCGAGGAAACGGATGCGTATGGCCCGCTCGCGACGGTCGCTCGTACGCAGGGTCTCGTCGGCACCGAGTCCGCCGCGGAGGAGATCCGCGCGATGGGACGCCGCGCACTCGCCGTTCGGTGCGACATCACCGATCGCGACCAGGTGGCGGCGGCGGTCGGCCGGGCGGTCGACGAGCTCGGCTCGGTCGACATCCTGATCAACAACGCCGGCACGCTCGATCACGTTGGGCAGTTTCCGGATCAGCAGGTCGCGCTCTGGGAACGGGACCTGCGCGTCAACCTCAGCGGGGCTTTCAACTGCGCGCAGGCGGTGTGGCCGCACATGAAGGAACGGCACTGGGGCCGCATCGTCAACATGGCGTCGGTCGCGGGAACGCTCGGAGGTTTTGGCCAGGCGTCGTACTCGACGACGAAGGCCGGAATTCTCGGGCTCACGAAGACGCTTGCGCTGGAGGGCGGCCGCCACGGGATCACCGCGAACGCGATCGTGCCGGGGATCATCGGCACCGAGGCCTTCCACATGGCGAATGCCTCGATGAACGAGCGAATCGCCAACCGGACGGTGTTCAAGCGTCCCGGCGAGCCGCAGGACATCGCGAATGCGATCGCGTTCCTCTGCTCCGATCTTGCCTCGTACGTCACCGGGATCGAGTTGAACGTCTCGGGCGGCGTCGAGCTCTTCGTGTTCTAGCCCGGCGCGGCGCTACTGCTCCGCCGTGGCGATCGCCTCCCGCAGCCAGTCCGGCACGCGGGTCGGGCGGAACGTGCCTGCGTCGACCGTCGCGTGGGATGTCCAGCCGTCGGCGATCACCATGCCGTCGCGCTCGATCGCGTACTCGTAGCGGAACCGCGCACCCTTCACATCGAGGCAGCGTGCGTGCACGACCAGCCGGTCGTCGAACTTCGCGGGCTGTGTGTAGCGGATGTGGGTCTCGAGCACGACCGCCTCGATGCCGAGGTCGCGCAGCCTCTGGTAGCCACCCGCGTGGCGTTCGAGGTACTCCACGCGCGCCACCTCGAACCAGACCACGTAGTTCGAGTTGTGCACGATGCCCTGGGCGTCGGTCTCGGCGAAGCGGACCCGGACGTCTGTTGCGAAGCTGAAACCGTGCACGACCGAGAGTGAGCTCGACGTGGGCTTCTAAGCGGCGGCGCGCCTGACAGGCTTCTCGTCGAGAACCCGGGCGCAGGCCGTGCACACCTGCTGCTCGATCTCGTACGGGACGCCTGCCCGCTGCATGAGCACATGGACGCTCTTGGCGACGTGCTCATGGACGTTCGTTGGGGGCCTCGTGGCCATCTGCACGTTCAGCGTAGACGGCAAATGCACAGTTGAATAGTCCGAAACGGTGAAAATCCCGCTAATCGTGGGTGAAGGTTCAGCGTACGGCGGGGAGCGAAAGTTGCACATGTTCCGCCAGGGCGGAGACCCCGACGCCGACGAGCCGTAGCGGTCCGGGGCGCTCGGCCAGCGCACGGTCGAGCAGCGAACAGGCGAGCTCGCCGATCCGGACGGCCTCGTCGGTGCCCGCCTGGAGCGAGGTCGAGCGTGTCCGGATCGCGAAGTCCGGGTAGCGAACCTTGGTCGTGACCCGGCGGGCGACCTGGCCGCGGCTCCGAAGGTGGCGGGCGAGCTGCTCCGACATTCGCCGCAGCTCGTCGTGCAGCCGCTCCGGATCGCCGATGTCGCGCTCGAACGTCTCCTCCTGGGAGATCGAGATGCGTTCGGTCGAGACCTCGAGCGGCCGCGGGTCGATGCCGCGCGCGCGGTCGCGCAGCTCGCGCCCGACCTTGCCCCGCAGCACGTGGCGGAGGTCGTTGTCGCTGAGCGCCGCGATGTCGCCGATCGTCTCGATCCCGAGTCGCCCCAGACGCTCCTCGGCGCGCGGCCCGACCCCAGGCAGGACGCGGACCGGGAGAGGTGCGAGGAACGCCGCCTCGCGGCCTGGGCGGACAGCCGTGAGCCCGCCGGGCTTGCGGCGGTCGGAGGCGACTTTCGCGACCACCTTGGAGGTGGCGACTCCCAGAGAGCACGAGAGGTGCGTGCGCGCCCGTACGACGGCCTGAACCGCCTCCGCGAGGGCACGCGCGTCGTCGAACGCCGGCGCGAGCTCGCCCAGGTCGAGGTAGCCCTCGTCGATGCCGGCCTGTTCGACGGTCGGGACGATCTCCCGGATCGTCGCCCAGACCTCGTGGGAGTAGTCGCGATAGAGCGAGTGCCGCGGCCGGACGAACGTCGCTTGCGGGCACCGTCGCAGCGCTTCCGCAGCGGACATCGCCGAGTGGATCCCGAAGCCGCGCGCGACGTAGTTGGCTGTTGCGACGACGCCGCGGCCGTGGGGGTCGCCACCGACCACGAGCGGCATCCGCTTGAGCTCCGGCCGCTCCAGCTCCTCGACGGCTGCGAAGAACGCGTCCAGATCGAGGTGGGCGACGATCACGCGAACAAGGGTACGCGGGTGCTATCAGTTGACGTACACGGTTCGCCGAAATCGGCTGACCGGGAAAGGAACCGCCGATGTCACGGAACCCGTTGTCCCAGCTTGCATCGATCCGCGAGGACGTGCTCGAGAAGGCTTCGCAGAATCCGACCGCCAACCGTGTGCTCCAGGGGGCGATCCAGATGAAGGATCGCGTCGACGACCTCAGCAAGCGCGTGCGTGGGCTCGAGGCGATGGAGAAGCGCGTCGCACAGCTCGAAGCGCGGCTCGCGAAGCTCGAGGGTGGAGCGAAGAAGGCGGCCACGGCCGCGAGGAAGAGCGCTACGAAGAAGTAGGAACGCGAAGCCGCAGCGCGCCCGGAACGATCTCGAACGCGGCAGGGGTCGTACCGATCTGCTCGCCCTCGACCTCGATCGGCAGATGCTCTGCCGCATCGACCTCGACACGCGCCGTGCGCAGCACCTCCACCTTCGGATGGCTGATGTGCTTGCCCTTGTAGAGCTTGGGCGCTGTGGTGAGGAAGTCCACCTTGCCGATATCGCCGATCAGGACGACATCGAAGAGGCCGTCGTCGGGCTGCGCCTGCGGCGCGAGCATCATTCCGCCGCCGTGCCAGATGCCGTTCGCCACGATCACGTCGTGCATCCGGCCGTGGCGCTCGGCGCCGTCGAGGCGGACGGTCACATCCGTGTTCTCCCACTCGAAGAACACGCGCGTCAGCGCGTAGAAGAACGTCGCCCGCCCGCCGAGCGCCTTGGACATCCCGTTTGCCCGCTGTGCGACGGCGCCGCTCATCCCGACCGACCCGACATTTGCGAAGAACCGCTCCGCTTCCTCGCCGGCCCAGGTGCGGTAGCGAACCCGTCCGGCGTCGATCGTGCGGGTGTTGCCGCCGGCCGCCACCCGCACCGCGTCGTCGAACTTCGACGGGATGCCGTGCGAGCGCACGAAGTCCATGCCGGTTCCGAGGGGGATCGTCGCGAGCTCCACGTCGCGGCCGGCGATGCCGTTCACCACTTCGTTCAGCGTGCCGTCCCCGCCGACAGCGACCACGAGCCGCGCGCCGGCGTCGACGGCGCCACGCGCGAGCTCGATCAGATGGCCCGGCCGCTCGGAGAAGAGCGTCTCACCCTGGAGCCCGAGGCGGGCGGCACGGTGCGCGAGCTCGGGCCAGCGCTTCCCGGCCGCGCCGTTCGAGGCCGCGGGGTTGACGAGGAAGACGGTGGCGTTTTCGCTCACGCGAAAACGCTAGCTCTTCAAAACGGCGAGCCGGCGCCCAGGCGTCATCCTGCAATTGCGACGTCGAGTGCGATCTTCGTCATCCGATCGACCGCCGCCCTGAGCTCGCCGTCGCTGATGCGTGTGAACTCGCCCTCGACGACGATGTCGCTGACCGTGAGCAGGCACCCGGTCTCGACTCCGCGGATCGCCCCGACGGTGAAGAGCGCTGCCGCCTCCATCTCGACGGCGAGCACACCGCGCTTCGACCACCGCTCGTACTGGCCGCCGTCCGGGTTGTAGAAGAGGTCGCTCGAGACGATCGGACCGACGTGCACCTCCTGGCCCAGCTCCTTGGCTGTGTGCACCGCGCCGTGGATGATCGACCACGACGCGGTCGGGCAATGGGGCTCGCCTGCGACCAGGTGCATCGCCGTCGAGTCGGCCGGAACGGCGGTGAGCGCAACGATGATGTCCCCTAGTTGATGATGCGGCTGCAGGCCGCCGCAGGTGCCGACGCGGATCAGCTTCTTGCAGCCGAGCTGCACGAGCTCCTCGAACACGATCGTGGCGCCCGGGCAGCCCATCCCCGTCCCCTGCACCGACACCAGCTTGCCCTTGTACGTGCCGGTGTAGCCGAGAAGGCCCCGCTCGGCATTCCGCTCAACGACGTCCTCGAGGTAGGTCTCGCCGATGTACTTGGCGCGGAGCGGATCGCCGGGGAGCAGCACTGCCTCGGCGTAATCTCCCTCCTGCGCGCGAAGATGGATGGGCATGGAGGCGCAGCCTATACAAGCCGTCCAGATGGGAGACTTGCGGTGTGACGCTGGTCGAACCGACGCGGAAGCAGGTGCTTGCGTTCTGTGCGCGGGACTCGGTCGAATGCGTGTTCCTCGAAGACGTCGCGCGGCGGGGGCTCGGCCGGTTCCTTGCGGTCGAGGGGAGCCGCGGTGCGCTGACGGCGCTCTGCCACGTGGGTGCGAACCTCGTCCCGTCCGGTGTCGGCTGCGGCGAGTTCGCGGCAGCCGCGGGCGATCCGCGTTCCCGGATGCTGATCGGAGAGGCAGGCGCCGTGACCGAGCTGTGGGACGCGGCCCGCGACCGCTTTCCGGCGCCGCGCGAGGATCGCCTGCACCAGCCCGTCTACCGGATCGACGAAGCGCCGTCGCCGGGCGAGTCGGGCCTGCGTGCCGCAACCCCTGCCGACGTCGAGCGGCTCGTCCCGGCATGTGCTGCCGCCCATGAGCTCGAGCTCGGCATCGACCCGCTTGCCCGGGACGCCGACGGCTTCCGCTGGCGTACGGCCGCGCAGATCGACGAAGGCCGGTCGTGGCTCTGGCTCGAGGACGACGTCGTCCGCTTCAAGGCCGAGGCGTCCGCGTGGACGCCGCAGGCAGTGCAGATCCAGCAGGTCTGGGTCGATCCGGAGGTGCGCGGTCGAGGCTACGGAGCGCGGGGGCTGCGCGACCTCTGCCGCCTCCTGCTCGAAACGACGCCCACCGTGACGCTCTTCGTGCGCAGCGAGAATGCGCCCGCGATCGGGCTCTACGACTCGATCGGCATGCGCAAGGTGCTCGAGTACCGGAGTGTGCTCTTTTGAGGTTGCTGCTGCGCCTGGCGGTTCTCACGTGGGTTGCCCGCTGGGCGGTGCTCGAGCTCGCCTCGCGCCTCGGGCACCGGTTGCCGGCCGGGCCGGCGCCACTCGACTCGGCGCGACCGCCCGGCTGGATGCCCGGCCCCGAATAAGGGATCGAGGACGACCTCGAGGCCGCCGATGCGTGTGCGATGTCGCGTTTTGGGATTGTTGCGGTTGTCCTTGTCGCGGCCACGATGGTGCTGCTCCTCCAGGGTCACAGCGGCGCCAGCGCCTCCCCGCAGCACTCGTGTGGCCTGACCGACCGGCAGTTCATCACGAACTACCAGGTGCAGCTGGAGGCTGTCGGCATGTACGGAACCGACTATCTGCAGGGCGACGCGAAGGCCCAGGACGTGATCAACGTCGCCCAGGATGCTGCCCGCAGCGTCCGCTCGTCAGCCCCGTTCGACTCGTCGCTCCAGCTCGTCCGCCGGTACGCGCCGGCGATGTTCCTCGACTATGCGAACGCCGTTTCGCAGCGGGCGGCCGGAAAGAACGCCGGTCGCGAGATGTACCTCGCCTACATGATCGGCGCGCGCGTCCGGCAAGTCCTGCGCGATGCGCAGCCGGCGCTGGCCGCGGCGGGCTGCGACGTCTCCGGCATGCTCTAATTGCTTCCTGGAGCTGCTCGCGCGGATCGAGTGTCACATCCGTCGGCACGATCTGATCGAGCCGCGCGGCCGCGTGCTCTGCTTCGTCTCCGGTGGTGCCGACTCGACGTGCCTCTACCACGCCCTGCGCGAGCTCGGCTACCGCGTGTCTGCGCTGCACGTCGACCACGGCCTCCGCGGTGCCGAGTCCGACGCGGACGCCGAATGGTGCGCCGAGCGCTTCGACGCCGAGGTCGTACAGGGCGCCGCGCGCTGCGCGAACGAGGCGGGATTGCGCGACACGCGCTACTCGTTCCGGC
>Ga0307372_10001648_pt1 | contig 38493 bp, 36 predicted proteins | sample OX1MG_FD_202533 | JGI IMG/M metagenome (GOLD analysis project Ga0307372, IMG submission 202533) | Soil microbial communities from Risofladan, Vaasa, Finland - OX-1 | ecosystem: Environmental > Terrestrial > Soil > Coastal area > Acid sulfate soil | place: Finland: Risofladan, Vaasa | collected...
CTGGCACATCCAGGCGATGGCGTTGCCGAACGGGCCGCGGGTCGATGCGGCGAGGGCCTGCGCCGAGGCCGGCGGCAGGTCCGGCCGGTCGTGCCACCAGGATGGCAGCCGGGAGCGGCCCGAGCATCCGGCAAGCATGCGCTCGAGCATGAAGCGGATGACCAGCGCGAGGTGTCAGCGGCGGCGAGAATCCGCGCATAAACGGCGGCGGCCCAAAAGCCGGCACAAAACTTGCCGTCGAATCGATGGTGGCAACGAGCGCTGGCTGGCAGACCCCTGTCAATGCCGCCAGCCGCCGCAGGCGGGGGCCGAAGGCCAGCATTGATAGGGGTCTGCCAGCCAGCCACAATCGACCACCGCGGTCGGTGGCAGCGCGCCAGGTGCCGTCCGGTTGCGAGCTTCAATGCGGAGACGCGACGAACTGGGCGCCGTTTATGCGCGGATTTTCGCCGCCGCTAACACGAGGAGATGGGCGACCCACTCGGGCAGGAGCGCGGGCGCGTCCGGGGCGGCCCGATCCGCATCGGGGGCACAGGCGTCGGCCGGAGTGGTGAGTGGATCGTGCATCATGGCGGGACGGATAGAGGGTGGCCTTTCGTGGCGGGTTGCGTCGTGCGCAGGGCGTCTAGCATGGCGGGGGGTGTGTGTCAATGGGAATAACTGGATATGTCAGAGATACGCACGCGCGCCAGGGATGTGGCGAGGCTCGCCCGGTGGATTGGTCCGGTGGATTGGCCTGGTGATTGGTCCGGTGGATCGGTTCGTGCGGCGGCCCGGTGGAGTGGCCCGGGCAGATCGGGCGGTTTCCACAGGCGCTGCCGGTGTTGCCGGAGCGAGCGGCTCAGAGATCGACCGCACAATCAATGGCGGGCGACACTAGTGCCCTGAGTCGCTCATAACGAGGGATTCAGCCTTCAGCTTAACCCGGGCACTGGCGGTGGTGAACTGCCAATCCACCTTGGTGTGGTCCTTGTTGCGGCTGGCTTCCCAGGCGGCGACTTCGTCGATCAGGGTTGGCTTATCGGCAATATGCCGATCGAGGCACCGACCTGACAAGACGCCGAGTTCGATTCGGCCAGATCCAGCCAATTGCCGTGCTTGGGGGTGTAGTGCCACTCGACCCGTTCGACCAGCCGGCGGGCCTCAGGCGCCGCAAAAGCCTCGTAGAACGACGCCGGCTTGTGGGTATTGAGATTGTCCTGAAGCAGCACGATCTTTTTGCTGTCGGGAAAGTACTTATCGGACAGTTCCTTGAGGATCCGGGCGCAATCCACGGCGGTGTGCCGATCGGTCACCTCGACATGCCGCCAGCCCTCCAGCGGCGCGAACATCATGAACAGGTTGGCCGTGCCATTGCGCTTGTACTCATAATCGTGCCGCGCGGGGCGTCCCGGCCTGGCCTGGATCGGCACGCGCGTTTCGGCGATGAGTTGCTTCGATGCCTCGTCCTGGCACACAACCGGGCATTCCGGATCGTGTGGCCTGTGATAAACCTCCAGCACATCTTCCATGCCGGCTACGAAGGCGGCGTTGGCGTCTGGTGGAATGACCCATTGCTTCTGAAGGTGCGGCTTGAGAATGTTATTTTTGGCGTCCGCCCGATCGTGTTGTCGCTGGCACGGTCAACAATGCTCAGCTCCACGACTGCGGATTCCGGCAGCTTCAACGTTCACCGAACGCGCCCCTTTGGCGGGTCGGAACAGGCAAGGGCGATCAGCTTGGCCTCGGCGGCTCCATCGAAGATGCGCGGTCTGGCCGAGGCCGGCGAATGCTTGCGGGTCAGAACGGACTCGAACCCTTCCCCCACCAGTTGCTGCCGGGTTCGGGCAACCGAGGTGACGCTGGTATCCAAGGCGGCGGCGATCTCGCTGTCAGTCCATGCTTCGCCGGCCTCCGAGGCATCGGCCTTCAGCAGGATGCGCGCCTTCACCAACTGGCCGGCACGGCGTTCGCCCGTATGGATCAACGTGTTGAGCCGTTCGCGCTTCGCGTCGCTGGGATTCACGACGTACTTCTTCGCGGCGGTTGGTTTCGCGATCGCGATGCATCTCCGTCGTTGCGGAGTCATCGATTCAGGGATCCACGCCAAAATCAACGACGTGCGGCACTAGGAGCGTTTTCCTATGCCCTCCGACCCCTGCCCGAGTACCCTGGTTAGAAGCTGAATGACATCCTGATTGGAGCGATTCAGTCCGGCGATGCCGTTATCCACAGTCGTCTCCAACCCGGCGATGCGTGCTTCCAGATGGCCGATGCGTGCTTCCAGACTGCCGATGCGTGCTTCCAGATGGCCGATGCGGCCTTCCACCTGACCGATGCGGCCTTCCACCTGGATCATGCGAGTGTCGATCAGCGCCTCGAAAGCGCCGATCCGTCCGGCCAGGACCTGGACGACCTCACTCAGCATCTCGCGGGTTATCATTGTCCCGGCGAAGCGCGCGAGTTCCTTCCGGGCCAGTTCGATCTCGATCTGCTGAGCGTTCAACTGCGACTGAATGGCCCGCAGGCGCTGACCGATGAACTCCAGGCTGATTGTCTCGCTCATGCGACACTCCAGTGATGATCAGGCCGCCTTGTGCCGCTCGCGCAGGAACTGGAAGAACTCCACGCCCTCGCGCAGCCGCCGCTTCATCATCTGCGGGCTGCGCACCATCTCGCCGACGATCGAGGCGATCTTCGGCGCGCGGAAATAGAACCGCCGGTAGAACGTCTCCACGTTGTCGAAGATTTCCGTGTGGGACAAATGCGGATAGCTCAGCGGCGCGATCTGGATGCCGTGGTCGTCCACCAGCTCGGCGTGCGCGGCGTCCAGCCAGCCGTTCTCCAGCGCCTGGTTGTAGAGGAACGTGCCGGGATACGGCGCCGCCAGCGACACCTGGATGGTGTGCGGGTTGATTTCCGTCGCGAAGCGGATCGTCTCCTCGATGGTTTCCCTGGTCTCGCCCGGCAGGCCCATGATGAACGTGCCGTGGATCTTGATCCCCAACTCGTGGCAGTCCTTGGTGAAGCGCTTCGCCACGTCGATCAGCATGCCCTTCTTGATGTTATGCAGGATCTGCTGGTTGCCACTTTCGTAGCCCACCAGCAGCAGCCGCAGCCCGTTGTCCTTCAGCACCTTCAGCGTCGCGCGCGGCACGTTCGCCTTGGCGTTGCACGACCACACCACGCCCAGCTTGCCCAGCTCGCGCGCGATCGCTTCGGCGCGGGGCAGGTTGTCGGTGAAGGTGTCGTCGTCGAAGAAGAACTCTCTCACGTTGGGGAAATACCGCTTCGCCAGCGCGATCTCCTCCGCCACGTGGCCGGGCGAGCGCACCCGGTACCGGTGGCCGCCCACGGTCTGCGGCCACAGGCAGAACGTGCAGCGCGATTTGCAGCCGCGCCCGGTGTACAGCGACACGTAGGGGTGCAGCAGGTAGCCGATGAAATAGTCCTCGATCCGCAGGTCGCGCTTGTACACCTCGGTGACGAACGGCAACTGGTCCATGTCCTCGAGGATCGCACGATCCTTGTTGTGGATGATCGCTCCGGCGCCGTTGCGGTAGGAAATGCCGTCCACCGACGACCACGCGCGGCCCTCGGCGATTTCCTTGATGGTGAAGTCGAACTCGTTGCGCGCGACAAAATCGATCGGCGCGCCCTGCGCCAGGCTCTCGGCCGGCTGCACCGCCACCTTGGCGCCGACGAAGCCGATCTTCAGCGCCGGGTTCACTGCCTTCAGCGCCGCCGCCACTTTCACGTCGGCGGCGAAGGACGGCGTGGAGGTGTGGATCACGCACAGCTCGTGCTCGCGCGCGGCGCGGGTCACCGCGTCCAGGCCGATGCCGGCGGGTGGCGCGTCGATCAGCTTGCTGCCGGGCACCAGCGCCGCCGGCTGGGCCAGCCAGGTCGGGTACCAGAACGAGCGGATCTCCCGCCGCGCCTGGTAGCGCGAGCCGGCGCCGCCGTCGAAGCCGTCGAACGAAGGCGGCTGCAGGAACAAGGTCTTCATCATCGCGGGCGCGGTTCCTTGGATGCGGTCAATCCGGGGCGGTCGATCCGGACGCGGCACGTCCGGGCGTATCGGCGGTCAGGTGCCGGCCACGCCATTCCACCTGCCTGCCGGCGTAGCTGGCGAGCATCACGCCCACCGATATGAGCTCGCGCAACGGCAGAAGCCAGACCGGACAAGGGAAAGCAAGCCCCTGGGCGCTTGCGTCGGCCAGGTTCATGCCGTCCTCCAGCCGCAGTTCGCCGGGTCCGGCGGCTGCCTCCCCCTCCCCCCACCCCCCTACGTCAAGGCGCGGGGAAGAATAACCGGCCGGGGGGACCAGGAATGGCTCTAATGCGCGATCCACCCAGATCGCCGCCAGCGCCCGGCCCACCCAGGCGAGGAAGAACACCCCGAACGACCACGCGCCGCCGTCCGACAGCGGCACCGCCAGCACCGCCCAGAACAACGGGTATTGCAGCACCGAGGCGGCGAACGCCGCCGGCTCCAGGGCCCGGATGGTACGCGCCCAGCGCAGCTCGTGGCGCAGCAGGTCGCGCAGGCGCATCTCGGGGACGGTGGTCGCCGGCACCGTGGGTGCCAGCCGCACCGCAAGGCCGAGTGCCGCCACGCGGCGCCCAAGCACCTGATCGTCGGCCAGGTGGTCGGCCAGCGCTTGCAGCCCGCCGATCCGGCCGAGCGTGGCGCGCCGCAGCAGCATCGTCGCGCCCAGGCAGTCCTGCCGCCCCATCGCCCGCGCCAGCAGCGCGCCAGGCAGGAAATAATGGGTGATCTGCGTGGCGCCGAGTCGTTGGGTCAGGCGATTCGCCGCGGGCAGCCCGCTGTAGAGCGTGGTGACCAGGCCGGTTCCAGGCTCGCCCAGCGTCTCCGCGAGACGGACCAAATAGTCCGGCTGCACATGCAGGTCGGAATCGGCGATCGCCAGCACGTCGTGCTTCGCGCGGGGGAGCATGTTGATCAGGTTGCCGACCTTGCCGTTGGCGCCGTGCCCGGCCGGATCCACCACCACCGCGATGTCGCAGGCCGGGAAACGCGCGCGGACCCGGGCGACAACCGGCAGCGCCGTATCGGCCGCGTCCTGCACACCGAACACCACCTGGAACTCCGCATAATCCTGCGCGCAGACGCTGGCCAGCGCCTGCTCCAGCAGCGGCTCGTCGCCGTGCAGCGGTTTCAGGATGGTGATGGCGGGCTGGTCGTCTCCCCGTCCCGCTCCCCGGGAGAGGGTTGCGGTGCGCGTGATCGGGTCGCCGCGCGCCACCCTCGCCCCGATCCTGTCCCGCTCCCCGGGAGAGGGGGCTGCCGCGGCGAACCGCCCGGCCAGCAGCGCGCCGGCCAGCGCCTGCACCACGCCCACGCCCGCAAGCACCGCCGCGATGCCGGCAAAGATCATGGCGGCCACGCCATCACAATTCGATCCGCCGCCGCCCCGTCCCTATTTCGCCCGCGCTTGGGCAAAGCTGGGGGCGGACCTGCGTGTGCCGGCACCGGGACGGGCCAAGAAGGTCGCGATGCTGGGATCGCTCGATCACGTCACGCGCCAACTCATCGTCCACAGCAGCCCGACCAAACGCAGCAGCGATTTCGTCGCCCATCTCGAGCAACTCGATCGGGCGCATGGTCCCAGGCCCGGCGAACCGGCCAAGCCGGTGGTCCCCGTCGAGGACAATGGCCCGATCCACACGAGCAAGCGCACGACGGCAGCGCTTGCCGCCCGCGTACACTGGCTCACCGTCGAGTGGCTGCCCAAGTATGCACCGGAACTCGCCGACATCGAGGTGGTCTGGCACGACCTCAAGGCACATCACCTGGCACATCAGACTTTTGCCGACACTGACGGACTCGACCGGGCGATCCACCAGGGGGTGCTTGGCCTGAATGCAGAGCGCGCGGTGCTTCCGTTGGCCAAGCCACGAATCTCTGCTTAGCACGGAAGCGGGATGACCCTTACCGCGCGGTGATCGCCTGCCCGCCCGGCAGCGCCGCCCCCACCGCGATCGCCGCCAGCGCGGTCGCCACGATGTCCTTCGCCGACAACCCCGCCAGCGCCAACTGCTTCGCCTGCGAATCGTGGTCGAGAAACCGGTCCGGCAACACCATCGGCCGCACCTTCAGCCCACGATCCAGCAACCCCCGGCAGGCAAGGTGATGCAGCACCGCGGAAGAAAATCCGCCGATCGACCCCTCCTCAATGATGATCAGCACCTCGTGGTGCCGGGCAAGCTGCTCCACCAGTGCCCCATCGATCGGCTTGGCGAACCGCGCGTCGGCCACCGTGGTGCGCAACCCGCGCGCCGCCAGCTCGTCGGCCGCCTTCAGCGCGTCGGCCAGCCGAGGCCCCAGCGACAGAATCGCGATATTGGTGCCCTCGCGCAGCACCCGGCCCTTGCCGATCGGCAGCGCCTCGCCATGGGCCGGCAGGGCCACCCCGACGCCTTCGCCGCGCGGATAGCGGAATCCCGACGGCCGGTCGCCGATGCCTACCGCGGTGGCGACCGCATGCACCAGCTCGGCCTCGTCGGACGGCGCCATCAGCACGAAGCCCGGCAGGCAGCCCAGATAGGCCAGGTCGAAGCTGCCGGAATGCGTGGCGCCGTCGGCGCCCACCGGCCCGGCACGGTCCATGGCGAAGCGCACCGGCAGCGACTGGATCGCCACGTCGTGCACCACCTGGTCATAGGCGCGCTGCAGGAAGGTGGAATAGATCGCGCAGAACGGCTTCATGCCCTCGGTCGCCAGCCCGGCGGCGAAGGTCACCGCATGTTGTTCGGCGATGCCCACATCGAAGCAGCGGTCCGGGAAGCGTGCGCCGAACTTGTCCAACCCGGTCCCGGACGGCATCGCCGCAGTGATCGCGACGATGGCCGGGTCACGCTCCGCCTCCGCGATCAGCGCGCCAGCAAACACATTGGTATAGCTCGGCGGTCCCGGCGGCGCCTTCGCTTGCTCTCCCGTGACCACGTTGAACCTGGAGACGCTGTGCAGCTTGTCGGCGGAGGCCTCGGCCTGGGGGTAGCCCTTGCCCTTCTGCGTGATGGCATGCACCAGGATCGGGCCGGCTTCCTCCGCCTCCCGCACGTTGCGCAGCACCGGCAGCAGGTGGTCCAGATTGTGCCCGTCGATCGGGCCGACATAGTAGAAGCCCAGCTCCTCGAACAGCGTGCCGCCGGTCAGCATGCCGCGGGCGTATTCCTCCGCCCGGCCCAGCGTGCGTTCGATGCCGCGCGGGAAGCGCCGGGCCATCTTGGCGCCCAGCTCGCGCAGGCCCAGGAAGCTGCGCGACGACATCAGCCGCGACAGATAGGCGCTCATCGCCCCCACCGGCGGCGCGATCGACATGTCGTTGTCGTTCAGGATCACGATCAGCCGGGAATGCAGCGCGCCGGCGTTGTTCATCGCCTCGTACGCCATGCCGGCGCTCATCGCGCCGTCGCCGATCACCGCGATGACGTTGCGGTCGTCGCGCTGCCCGCTGCCCTCTTTCCTGGCCCGGAGATTCTTGAGGTCGCGCGCCACCGCCATGCCGAGACCGGACGAGATGGAGGTGGAGGAATGCGCCGCACCGAACGGATCGTATTCGCTCTCCGCGCGGCGGGTGAAGCCGGACAGCCCGCCCCCCATGCGCAGCGTGCGGATGCGGTCGCGCCGCCCGGTCAGGATCTTGTGCGGATAGGTCTGGTGGCCGACATCCCAGATCAGCCGGTCATGCGGCGTGTCGAAGATCGCGTGCAGCGCCACGGTCAGCTCGATCACGCCCAGCGCGGCGCCGAGATGCCCGCCGGTCACCGAGACGGCGTCGATCGTCTCGGCACGCAGCTCAGCGGCAAGCTGGCGCAATTGCTCCGGGGAAAAATTGCGCAGATCCGCCGGAAAGCGGACGCGATCGAGCAACGGAGTGTTCACCGGACTCATGCTTGTTTCTCTCTCCCGTCAACTCCGCCGGGTCACGGCGAAGGCAGCCAGCGCTCGCAACAGTGCCGCTCGCGTGCCAAAGGTTTCCAGGTGGCCGGCAGCCTGGTCGGCCAGCATCTCGGCGTGCGCGCGAGCGCGTTCCAGCCCGAGGATCGCCACCATCGTCGCCTTGCCGGCGGCGGCATCCTTGCCGCTGGTCTTGCCGGTTTCCTCCGCGCTGCCCTCGGCGTCCAGCAAATCATCCGCGATCTGGAAGGCGGCGCCGAGATCGCGGCCATAAGCCGCCAGCATGTGGCGCTGCGGCAACGGTGCGCGGCCCAGGATCGCCCCGGCCTCGGCACTGAACTGGATCAGCCGCCCGGTCTTCAGAGCCTGCAACCGGACGATGGCCGGGCCGTCCAACGTCTGCCCCTCGGCCAGCATGTCGATCATCTGGCCGCCGGCCATGCCCCGTGCGCCAGCCGCGCCGGCCAGCGCCTGCACCAACTCGCACCGCGCTTGCGGGTCGGACTGCGTGTCATGCTCTGCCAGCACCTCGAACGCGCGCGTCTGAAGGGCGTCGCCCGCCAGGATCGCGGTCGCCTCGTCAAACGCCTTATGGGTGGAAGGCTTGCCCCGCCGCAGATCGTCATCATCCATCGCCGGCAGATCGTCATGCACCAGCGAGTAGGCGTGCAGCATTTCGATCGCGGCAGCCACGCGCGCAGCGCAGGTCTCGGACACCGCGAACAGCGCGGCGGTTTCCATCACCAGAAACGCGCGCAACCGCTTGCCGCCGCCCAGCGTGGCATAGCGCATCGCCTCGGCAAGGCGCGCCTCGGCGCCTTCGGGCTCCGGCAGCAGGTTGTCCAGCGCGGCCTCTACGGTGCCCGCCACACGCGCCATGGCCTGGGGCAGGTCCACGCCCGCCGTTTTCCGTTCGCCCGATTCCGATGCCACGTCAGCCCCGTGATGATGCCCGCGTAGCGACGCCCAAGTAGCCGTGGTCGAGTCGGACGCTCGCCAAGGGCATGGCATCGCACGACTCCGCCCGCTCGTCAGACACTGTCGCCTGAGACACTGTCGCCTGCCGCTTGCTGTTGCGCAACCGCCACGGACCACGCCGGCTCGCGCCGGATCGACCCGACCTTCGCTTTAGCCGATGTGACAGTCCGGTGCCATCCCCCGCGCCGGACAGGATTGCTGCGCTGCCGTTGCCCTGGCCGGAGTGGCATGTCATATCCGAGTGCATAGGTGGGTCATGGCGCCTCGCGGGAGAATCAATGGCATGATGCGCGTCATCCTGGCGCAGCCGCGCGGCTTCTGTGCCGGAGTCGAGCGGGCGATCGAGATCGTGGAGCGGGCGCTGAAGAAGTACGGCCCCCCCATCTACGTGCGTCACGAAATCGTGCACAACCGGCACGTCGTGGAAGACCTGCGGACTCGCGGCGCCGTGTTCGTGGACGAGCTGGACGAGATACCGCCCGGCGCGCGCACCGTCTTCTCGGCCCACGGCGTGGCCAAGCGCATCGAGCAGCTTGCCGCCGAGCGCGACCTGCCGGTGATCGACGCCACCTGCCCGCTGGTGGCCAAGGTCCACAATGAAGGCCGCCGCTACGCCGCCCAGGGCCGCGAAATCGTCCTGGTCGGCCATGCCGGTCACGCCGAGGTGGAGGGCACGATCGGCCAGGTGCCCGGCAAGGTGCACCTGGTGCAGACGGTGGACGACGTGGCGCGGCTCCAGGTCGCCGACCCCGGCAAGCTGGCCTATATCACCCAGACCACGCTTTCCGTGGACGATACCCGCGGCATCATCGCGGCCCTGACGGTGCGGTTCCCCACCATCGTCGGCCCGGACGTGCGGGACATCTGCTATGCCACGCAGAATCGCCAGCAGGCAGTGCGGGAATTGGCGGAGGCGGTGGACATGATCCTGGTGGTCGGTTCACGCAATTCATCCAATTCCAACCGGCTGCGGGAGATCGGCGAGGAGTTAGGCAAGCCGGCCTATCTGGTTGACGACGCCGACGCGTTGCAGCCGGAATGGTTCGAAAACGTCGAATCCGTCGGGCTGACCGCCGGCGCCTCCGCGCCGGAGACGCTGGTGCAAGGCGTGCTGGCCGGGTTGCGCCGCTTCGGCGAGATTGAAATCTCCACACTCGCCGGCGTGGAAGAAAACGTGCGGTTCCGCTTTCCGGCCGAGCTGGCCGACGCCTGAGGAGTTGCTGAACCATGGCTGTGCCGTTGAACCAGGCGATCCGCGTCGGCGCCTATGTGCTCAGGCAGCATCTCGTTGGCCGCAAGCGCTACCCGCTGGTGCTGATGCTGGAACCGCTGTTCCGCTGCAACCTGGCCTGCGCCGGCTGCGGCAAGATCGATTACCCGGCCGAGATCCTCAACCAGCGCCTGTCGGTCGCCGAATGCATGCAGGCGGTCGAGGAGTGCGACGCGCCGGTGGTGGTGGTCGCCGGCGGCGAGCCGCTGCTGCATCGCGAAATAGAGCAGATCGTCGAGGGTGCCATCGCGCGCAAGAAGTTCGTGATCGTCTGCACCAACGCGCTGTTGCTCGAAAAGAAGATGCACCTGTTCAAGCCGGGCAAGTGGTTCTCCTGGTCGGTTCACCTGGACGGCTCGCGCGAGGAACACGACGTCTCGGTCTGCCAGACCGGCGTCTATGACCGCGCGGTGGCGGCGATCGCCGAGGCGAAGCGGCGCGGCTTCCGCACCATCATCAACGCCACGCTGTTCAACACGGCCGAACCCGAGAAGGTGGCGAGCTTCTTCGACGACGTGATGGCGATGGGGGTGGACGGGATCTCGGTCTCGCCTGGCTATGCGTACGAGCGGGCGCCCGATCAGCAGCATTTCCTCAACCGCACGCGGACGAAAGAACTGTTCCGTGGGGTGTTTGCCCGCCAGGGCAAGGGGACGTGGAAGAAGAAGTGGGCGTTCAACCAGTCGTCCATGTTCCTGGACTTCCTGGCCGGCAACCAGAGCTTCCATTGCACGCCGTGGGGCAATCCCACCCGCACCTATTTCGGCTGGCAACGCCCCTGCTATCTGCTCGGCGAAGGCTACGCGAAGACCTTCAAGGAGTTGATGGAGACGACCGACTGGGACCGCTACGGCACCGGCAATTACGAGAAATGCGCCGACTGCATGGTGCATTCCGGTTACGAGGCGAGCGCGGTGGCCGAAACGGTCCGCCGGCCCTGGCGCGCCGCGGCGCAAATGCTGCGCGGCATTCGCACCGAGGGCGCGATGGCGCCGGAAATCCCGCTGGAGAGCCAGCGCCCGGCGAACTACGTGTTCAGCCGGCATGTGGAGCAGGCGCTGACGCGGATCCGGGCGCGGCGGCAGGACGCCGAGGAAGAAGATGTGGCGAACGCCGCCGATACCGGCAGGTGATGCCGTGGGGCCGTCCACCCCAACGATGCCGCCACCCCAGCAATGACGGATAAGACGGAGGAGTCCGAGGAATGACCAAACGAATCGCCGTCGTCGGCGCCGGTGCGGTGGGCGGCTATGTCGGCTCCAGCCTGGCGCATGCCGGGCACGACGTAACGCTGATCGACCCGTGGCCGGCGCATGTCGAGGCGATCCGCGCCAACGGCATGAACCTGTATGGCATGACGGAGGCCGAGCGGCGCACGGTCAAGGTGAACGCCCTGCACCTGACCGAGGTGCAGAACCTGGCCAGGCATCGCCCGATCGACATCGCCTTCATCTCGATGAAGTCGTACGACACGATCTGGGCCACGATGATGATCCGCCCATACCTGTCGCCCGGCGCCTGCGTGGTGTCGATGCAGAACTGCATCAATGAAGAGCGCGTCGCGTCCGTGGTCGGCTGGGGCCGCACGCTGGGCGTCATCGTCGGCGGCGGCGTCGGCGTCGATCTGTATGAACCGGGCCACATCCGCCGCGGCTACGCCAGGCAGCCGCATTTGACGTCGTTCTATGTCGGCGAGCCGAGCGGACGCATCACCGCGCGGGCCGAGGAAATCGCCGCGATCATGAACGACGTGGACACCGCCAGGGCCACCGACAATTTGTGGGGCGAGCGCTGGACCAAGCTCTGCGTCAACGCCATGCGCAACGGCGTCTCCGCCGCCACCGGCATGGGCGGCAACGAGCGCGACCGGCACGACGCGGTGCGCCGCGTCTGCATCCGGCTGGGCGGCGAGGCGGTGCGGGTCGGCCAGGCGCTGGGCTACAAGCTCGGCAAGGTGGGCGCGCTGCCGCCGGAGGCGCTGGCGCGCGCCTCGGAAGACGACCGTGGCGCCCTGGCGGAGATCGAGGGGCTGCTGCTGACCGGGACGGAAGGCGGCACGCGCAGCCCGTTGCAGCGGCCGTCGATGGCGCAGGACATGGCGAAAGGCCGCCGCACCGAGATCGAGCTGATGAACGGCTTCATCGCCGATGAAGGCGCCCGCGTCGGCGTGGCGGCGCCCGCCAATGCGATGATCACGCGCCAGGTGCTGCGCGTCGAGCGCGGCGAACTTTCCCCCCGGCCGGAGAACGTGCTGGTCAATTCGTAACCGTCCTATTGCGAACTCTGTTGGTTGAAACCGGATTCAGTCCGCCGAACCGGGGCCAATGCCGGTGCGTTGGCAAATCCCGTCGCCCCAACCAAGGGGTTCGCGATCAGGCGATCATGTCAACATGCGCCCGCCGGTCAGCGCCCGCCGGTCAGCGCGAGCTGCGTCTCCCGCACATCCTGCACCTTCTCGCCCAGCCGTAGGTCGGCATGCCCGACGATCGCCGCCGCGACGCGCACCGGCCCATGGCCGCCCGACGCGCTCATCGCCGAGATGCCGTTGACGAACTCCACCTCGCCCAGCGGCCGTTGCGCCTCCGGACCGGGCCGGTACATCGTGCGGCATTCGATGAACACCGTTGCGCGGACGTTATGCCCGCCGCCGATATCCGCCAGAATGTCCTCCAGCAGATACAGCCCGCGCCCGTCATCCCACAGATGATGGTGCGGATCGACGATCGGCAGGTCCGGCTCCAGCGCCTGCTCCTTCCGGGTGCGCATGATCCACTGTTTCAGCGCCGCATGGTCGCGATGGCTGTTGCCGCGAAACACATAGGGTTCCGCCATGGTCTTTCCCCCTCAACCGGCGAACGTCACGTCCGCCGCGCCCAACCCCTCGAACCGCACGCCGCAGACGTCGCCCGGCTTGAGGAAGCGCAGGCCGGTCCACGACCCGCAGGTGACGAACTGGCCGGCGCGCACGCCATTCTGTTCGCGCATCATATTCACCAGCGCGACCGCGACGCCGAGCGGATCGCCGGTTGGATGCCCGCCTTCCTTCTCCACCACGGTCTCGCCGTTCACCGTCAGCCGCACTTGCAGGTTGCCCAGCTTCAGGCCCCGCCAATCGGCCACCGGCGGGGCGTGAACGAACCCGCCATTGCTGATGGAATCGGCGAGGTTCTCCAGGTTCGACACCGCGTTGCGGTCGGCGTAGCGGCTGTGCACCACCTCGATCGCCGCCAGCGCATCGACCGCCGCCGAGACCTCGTCGCGGGTATAAGGCTGCGAGCGCGGCGGCAGGTCACGGCGGAAGATGAAGGCGACCTCGCCTTCCACGCCGCAGGCCGGCACCTCCGCGGCCGGCATGCGCGCCGGCGTCGGATGGATGGTGCCCTCATAGATCACGCCGCGATTCGGCTCGCCGTCGGCGGGCGCCATGGCCTTGAAGGCACCGACCGCCTTGCCCAACGCCGCCGTCGTCGCGTCCTGGATTGCGTGCGCGTCGGCCACGCTGGCCGGGCGGCACGAGTCCGGCAGACCGGCGATCGGCTGCATCGAACGCCGCGCCTGCACCAACAGTGAAGCGGCCTGTTCGCGCTGCTGCTTGTCCATCTCGGTTTCCTCCCCGCGGGTTGGACCGCAGCGTGGCACGACAAGTTGGGGTGGGCAAAGCCGCCCCGCGGTCATTTCGCCCCTGCCATCGCCGCCGGCATGAACCCGCCCGACTGCCGGTGCCACAGCCGCGCATAAACCCCGCCGGCGGCCAGCAGCTCGCGGTGGCTGCCGGTTTCCACGATGCGTCCGCGATCCAGCACCACCAACCGGTCCATGCGCGCGATGGTGGACAGCCGGTGCGCGATGGCAATCACCGTGCGGCCTTCCATCAGCGTATCGAGCTGGCCCTGGATCGCCGCTTCGACTTCCGAATCCAGCGCCGAGGTGGCCTCGTCCAGCACCAGGATCGGCGCGTCCTTCAGGATCACCCGCGCCAGGGCCACGCGCTGCCGCTGCCCGCCGGACAGTTTTACGCCCCGCTCGCCGACATGCGCGTCGTAGCCGGTGCGGCCGTTCCAATCCTCCAGGCCGAGGATGAACTCCTCCGCCTCGGCCCGCCGCGCGGCATCGACGATCATCGCCTCGGTGGCGTCCGGCCTGCCGTAGCGGATGTTGTCGCGGATCGAGCGGTGCAGCAGCGAGGTGTCCTGCGTCACCATGGCGATCTGCGCGCGCAGGCTCTCCTGCGTCACGCCGGCGATGTCCTGGCCGTCGATCAGGATTCTCCCCCGTTCCGGATTGTAGAAATGCAGCAGCAGGTTGACCAGCGTGGACTTGCCGGCGCCGGACGGCCCGACCAGCCCGACGCGTTCACCCGGCGCGATGGTCAGGTCGATGCCGTGCAGCACCGCCAATCTGCCGCTGTCACGATCCGGCGCAAGCAGCCGGCCATAGTCGAAATGCACGTGGTCGAAGCGGATCTCTCCGCCGGCGACCCGCAGCGCCACCGCATCCGGCGCATCGGGCATCTGCCGCGGCACCGCGATGGAGCGCATGCCGTCCTGCACCGTGCCGATGTTCTCGAACACCGCGGTGACACTGCGCGCCACCCAGCCGGCGATGTTGGTAAGCTGCCAGGCCAGCGGCATCGCCGTCGCCACCGCACCCAGCGTAATGCGCCCGGCGCTCCATTGCCATATCGCAACGCTCGCCGTGGCAACGATCAACGAGGCGTTCATCACCGCCAGGATCATGACGTAGCCGGTGATCATCCGCGTCTGGTCGCGGAAGGCGGTGGTGTGGTCCTCGATCGCCTCGCGCACCCAGGCGTCTTCGTCATCCGCGCGGGCGAACAGCTTGACGGTCAGGATGTTGGTGTAGCTGTCCACCACGCGGCCGGTAAGCTGCGAGCGCATCTCCGACACGCGGCGGGAACGTTCGCGCATCCGCGGCACGACGAAGCGCAGCATGACGGCGTAGCCGGCGAACCACAGCAGGATGGGCGGCGCCAGGCGCCAGTCCATCGAAAACAACAACGCCAACGCGCTGCTGCCATAGACCACGATGTACCAGCCCGCATCGAACGTCATCACCAGGCTTTCGCGCAACGCCGGACCGGTCTGCATGACACGGTTGGCGATGCGGCCGGCGAAGTCGTTCTGGAAGAACGTCCAGCTCTGCCGCACCACGTGCCAGTGGTTCTGCCAGCGGATCATGTTCGACAGGCCGGGATTCACCACCTGGTTGATCAGCACCACGTAGCTGAGGAACACCGTGGGCCGGACCAGCAGCAGCACGGCGGCCATGGCGGCGAACTGCTGCCAGGTGTCGGGCAGCAGCGTAGCCGGCGTGTGGGTGGACACCAGCGAGACCGTGCGGCCGATGAAGGCCGGCACCGCGGCATCCAGCATGGCGATCAGCCCGCCGCAGATGAACAGGGCGACGGCGAGCCAGCGCTCCTGACGGATGAAGTGCCAGTAGAAGCGCAGCAGGCCGGAGCTTCCCCCCGGGCTTGTCCCCGGGGCTGGCCCGGAAGTCGGGGGTTCCTCCGGCGGGCGGGCCGTCGGGTCGAGCAGGGATTCGGCGTAGCGCAGCATGGGCGAGCGGTGAACCTGTGGAGGCCGCTCGTCAATCGTGCCTACCGGAAATTGGGCAGCGGGCGATCGGATCGGGCGATCGGATCGGGCGATCGGATCGCGCGGTCGGACCCAGCGGTCCGGCCCGGCGGGCAGACCCAGCGGCCGGGAACCCGGTCGCCGTCTTGCCGGTGCGGCGCCACCTGGATGTGCCGGCACGGCGGCGCATAGCGAACCGGCGGCGCATAAACCGGCGCGGGTCGCGGGTCCGCGCCATCCCGGCGAAACCAGGGATCTTTAACCGCGCAGGTCCTCGCTTCCGCGGCGATGGCAGGAGTGGTGCCTCCCCATGACAACCGGCATTACGTCCCCTCGCGCCGCCAGGCCCCCACCATCAGCCCCAGCATTAGCGGCAGCGCGATCCAGGACGGCAGCAGCGCCAGAGCAGCGATGCCGGTCACCAGGTGGTCGTGCCGCCGCTCCAGGCCGATCCAGGAACTGCCCGACGCGCCACGGTCCGGCTCGGTGCGGCGCAGCTCCGGCACGTCCGGCGCGGCGGCGCTGCCCAGCCAGTGCACCCCGCCGCCCGACGCGCGCGCCAGCTTGCCGACCAGGCTTGCGGTGGCGCGCAGATCGGCGATCTCCAGCGGATTGGCGGCACCGGCCGCGGCATAGGCGGTACGCCGCCCGTCGCTCACCTGCCAAACGCCTGGCCTGGTCGCCGCCAGCCCGGTGGTCGCCCGGCCCGGCGACGTCACGGTCAGCTTCAGTTTCCGCGTCTTGCCGTCCGGATCGGTCACCGTCACCTCCCCTGGTGGACCGGGATCGGTGGAGCGCCGCTCGATCGTCAGCCGCCCGTCGGCCACCTGCGCGGTCAGCGCGTTCCCGTCCAGCGCCGGCTCCTGCATCAGCCAATGCGCCACCCGGCGCAGCAGCTCGGCCTGCGGGCCGCCGCCCTGGTGGCCGCGCGACCACAGCCAGATCTGGTCGGACAGCAGCAGCGCCGTGCGGCCCTTGCCGACCCGATTGAGTATCAGCAGCGGGTCGCCGTCCGGCGCCTTCATCAGCACTTCGCCATGCACGCGGGAGGTAGCGATGTGCCGGTACCACGACCCCCAGGTCGGCCGCGCGCCCGGATCGTCCGGTGGATTGGCGCCGGCCAGTCCCTCGGTCACCGGATGGCGCTGCCCCAGAGCGGTGACGCGCGGCCGGAAGCGCCCGTCCACCACCGCATCGAACGGCGCCGGCGCGCCCGGCAGCACCGCGCCGAGCGGCGTGGCGGCCAGGCTCGCCGGCCCGGAGAACTCCGGCCCGACCGACAGCAGCAGCGCGCCCCCCTCCCGGACACGCTCCGCGATGTTGGCGAGATAGGGCAGCGGCAGCAGGCCGCGGTTTTGGAACCGGTCCAGGATGATCAGGTCGAATTCGCCGATCTTGTCGAGAAACAGCTCGCGCACCGGGAACGCGATCAGCGCCAGCTCGTTCAGCGGCGTCAGGTCGTCCTTGTCCGGCGGGCGCAGGATGGTGAAATGCACCAGGTCCACCGACGGATCGGATTTCAGCAGCCGCCGCCAGGTGCGCTCGCCGGAATGCGGCTCGCCGGAGATCAGCAGCACGCGCAGCCGGTCGCGCACGCCGTTGATCTCCACCACCGCGCGGTTGTTCAGGGTGGAGACTTCGCCGGGCAGCTTGTCCGCCGACAGTTCCACCACCGTCGGGCCGGCGCGGGTGATCGGCAGCGTGATCCGCTGCGCCACGCCGATCGGCACGTTCTCCACCCGCGGCGGGTCGCCGTCGCGGCGGATCGTCAGGTTGGCGGTGCCGCCGGGATGCCTGGCACCGTAGTCCTCGATCGCCACCCGCAACGTCACCGATTTGCCGACGACGCCGTAGCCCGGCGCCTCGATGACGCGCAGGCTCCGGTCGGTTTCCTCACCCTTGGCCGGGATCAGCACGTTGAGCGGCGCGCCGCCGGGCGCGGTGCTCGGGATGTCGTGGATCTCGCCGTCGGTAATGGCGATCGTGCCCGCCAGCCGCGAGCGCGGGATGTCCGCCAGCGCCCGGTCGATCGCGGCAAACAACCGCGTTCCGGCATCCCCCTGCTCCGGCACGGTGATGGTGCGCAGCTCCAGGTTCGGCAGCTTCGCCGCCTGCGCCGCGATGGCGGCGCGCGCGGCTTCGGCGAGGGCGGCGCGGTCGCCGACCTGCATGGAGGCGGTGTGGTCCACCACCAGCAGGCCGACATCGGGCAGCGTTTCCCGGGTTTCCTGCACCAGCCGCGGGCCGGCGAGCCACAGCAGCAGCACGGCAAACGCGCCGAGCCGCAGGACCGTGCCGCGCGCCCGCCTTGCCGCGGCCAGCGCGACGATCAGTGCCGCGAGGACGCCGAGCGTGACGATCAGCCACTCCGGCAGCAGCGGATCGAAACGCAGCGCGGCAATGGCCTGTTCAGGGTGCATCCGGTGTCCTACGGCCGCGGGCTGGCGACTTGCCGTGCGACGAGCGTCACGGCTCTGCCGCGCACGTTAACGCCTTGGTGGCTGATTTGTGCTGTAATTCCACCACCCGCGGCGGAGCCGGAGATGGACGGAGTGAACAACCTTGCAGGGGGCGACGGTCCACCGCATGATCCGAGCATGGAAGCCAGGGTCGCAGTGCTGGAAGAGATCGCCTCCGCGACGAAGCAGGGCATGGCCGGGTTGCGCCAGGACATCGGCGATCTGCGCAACGAAACCAGCGGCCGGGACGAGGGGTTGCGGCAGGAAATCCACGAGCTGCGCAACGAAACCAGGGGCCGGGACGAGGGGTTGAGGCAGGAAATCCACGAGCTGCGCAACGAAACCGGCCGCCGGGACGAGGGGCTGAGGCAGGAAATCCACGAGCTGCGCAATGTCCAGGAGCGCGACTTCCGCATCATGTTCGGCGCCCTGATTACAGCCACCATTGGGCTCGCGGCGCTGATGGCGAAGGGGTTCCACTGGTTCTGACCAGAGGCACGACGTAGCTGCCACGTTGCCCGTCGCGTCCCGGTGCCACACGTCCGCGGCGGCCGCCGCCGCGGCATCACTGCCCCAGCCTCTCGAGAATGGCCGGCACGTGCACCTGGTCGCCTTTGTAGTTCCCGGTCAGCGCGTACATCACCAGGTTCACTCCGAACCGGTACGCCATGGTCCGCTGCCGTGCGCCGCCCGGCATCACCGCGTAGGGGTTGCGCCCGTCCGCATCCACCGCCCACGCCGCCACCCAGTCGTTGCCGCCGATGATCACCGGGCTGACGCTGTCATTCGTGCGGTCCTGGTCGCGCTGCACCCACACCGTGTCCCCGGTGTATCGTCCTGGAAAGTCCTGCAGCAGATAGAACGCGCGTGCCAGCACGTGCTCCGTGGTCAGCGGCGCCAGCGGCGGGATCACCAGCCCGCGCGCCACCCGCCGCAACGCCGAGTCCGTCCCTGGCGCGAAGCCTGCTCCCGAACCCGAATCGCGGGTGTCGATCAGGATGATTCCCCCCCGGCTCATGTAGTCGTTCAACGCCGCGGTCGCTGCGGGCGACAACGGCTGGGCGTCCGGCGTGATCGGCCAGTACAGCAGCGGATAGAAACTCAGGTCGGTCTTGCCCGGCTCGACCGGATCGGGTTCCACCAGGGTCGCCGCGGTGCGCTGGTTGACGTAGTCCGACAACCCCTCCAGCCCGGCCTTCGACACGCTGTCCACCTGCGCGTCGCCGGTGACGATGTAGCCCAGCCGCGTCGCCAGCGCCGGGAACACGCCGGTCTCCAGGGCCGCCGCCTGCGCCGGCCCAGAGGCCAGCGCCGCCAGCACCACCGCCGCCGCACCGGCGGTGCGCAGGGGCAGCAGCCCGCGCAGCCCCAATGCGATCAGCAGGTCGCACGCCAGCAGCAGCACCGCCAGCGCCAGCAGCGGCGGACCCAGCGCTCTCTCCGGCACTGTCGATGCCAGTCGCTCCACCTGCGCGCCGACGACCAGCGGCGCGGTCCGCGGCGGCGGCGTGGCAGCCCCCAGGTTCAGCGCCCGCCGCTCGCTCTCCGGCCCGTACAGCCCCGGCGGATGGCGCGGCGACACGGCCGTGGAGTCGAACGCGTCGGCCGGCAGCCCGGCGGCGGCCGGTGGCGGCGCGGTCAGCAGGCCGAACCCGTCCAGCGTTTCGGCCGGCGCCAGCATGATGTGGCCCTCGACCGCGGTGACCCCCACCGACAGGGCGACCAGTCGGCGCAGCATATCGACGAACAGGCCGGATAGCGGCAGGTTCGACCAGTCGGCATTGGCGGTGACGTGGAACAGCACGATGCGCCCCGCGCCCCTGGTCGCTTCCGTCACCAGCGGCGTGCCGTCCGCCAGCGTCGCCCAGGTGTGCGCGGCCAGATCCGTGCTCGGCTCGGCCAGCACCTGGCGGTTCACCGTCACCTCGTTGGTCACGGCAAGCCCGGCGAACGGCGAGCCGGGGGGAAACGGCGCCAGCCCGGCCGGTTTGCTCCAGGACATGGTGCCGCCCAACTGCCGGTCGCCCACCAGCAGCTTCACCGGCAGCAGCGGATCCGTCTCGCCGATCGGTTGCTCAGCGGTGCGCGGACCGGCGAAGCGGATCAGCAGCCCGCCCTTTTCCACCCATTGCGTCACCGCGTCGCGCTCCGGCCCCGCCGGCAGCGGCCGGTCGGCCAGGATCAGCACCGACAGGTCGCGCTGCAGCAGCGTCGCGATGCTCGCCTCGCGCAGTTCGGCGTACGGCGCCAGCGCGCGGTGCAGGAAGAACAGCGGGCCGGAGAACGGGACATCGGCGTCAGCGAGGTTGCCGGCGACCAGACCGACCGGCCGGCGGCGCCAGCGCTCGTCCAGCAGCACGGTGGAGCCGGCCGAGGGCGGCCCCTCCAGCACCAGCCGCGCCAGCCGGTTGCGGAATTCCGGTGGCAGCACGATGCCCGAGGCGCCGGCCGTCGCGCCGGCCGGTATGGCGATTGTCGTCCGCGCCAGGGTGCGGCCGTCGCCGGTCTGTGCCAGCACCACGGCCCGGGTGGCGATCGGTTGCGGCGCCTGCGCCAGCCGCGCGACCAGCCGGTCCGCTTCGCTGCCGGGCGGCAGCAGCAGGCGGACAGGGGCGGTGTCGCAGCAGATCTCCGTCACCGCGCCGGCGTCGCGCAGCGCCGTGGCGAAACGGCCGAAGCCGGGACCGTCCGTCAACCCGTCGGCAAGATACACGACCGCGGTGCCCGGCTGCTTCCAGCCTGCCAGCGCGGACGCGGCGGCGGCGCGGTCCGACGGCCAGGGCTCGGGATGCAGCGCCGCCAGCCGGGCGCGCAGGTCGGGGATCGGCATCGCCGCGGTGATTTGCGGCACGGCGCCGTTCTCGTCCGGCGCGGTTGCCAGCAGCGCCGCCGCGCGTCCCGAGCGCGCCGCGCGATCCAGCATGGTGCCGGCCGCCTGCATGCGCTTCGGCCAGCCCGCCGCGGCGGCCCACCCGTTGTCCACCACCAGCAGCACCGGCCCGCCGCCGGCGAAGCGCGACCCGGCGTTCAGCACCGGCCGTGCCAGCGCGACGATCACCAGCGACGCGGCGGCGAGGCGCAAGGCGAGCAACCACCAGGGCGTGCGGGCCGGGGTTTCCTCGGTGGCGCGCAGGCCCAGCAGCAAGCGGATGGCGGGGAAGGTTTCGCTGCGCGGAGCGGGCGGCGTGACCCGGAGCAGCCACCACAACAATGGCAATCCCGCCAGGGCGAGCAAGATCCACGGAGCGGCGAAGATCATCGCGCCGAGCTTAGCGCAGTCGCGCGCCCTAGCGCACGCCCAAAGCGGCGTAGAGCGCCAACAGCGCGGTCTCCGGCGGATGGTCGGTGCGATGGATGCCGAAACCGAACCCCGCCGCCGTGCAGATGGCGGCGAGGCCGTCCTGCTGCGCCTTCAGCCGGCGAGCGTATGCCTCGCGCACGGCCTCCACGCGGGGGATCAGCGTGTCGCCCTCGCGTTCCAGCCCGCGGAAGCGGATGCGGCCAGTGTACGGCAGCAGGGTCTCCGCCGGATCGAGGATCTGCAGCAGGTAGCCGGTGACCGGCACCGCGGCGAGCCGGCCAACCGCCGCCTGGATTTCGGCCAGCGGCGACAGGAAGTCGCCGAACAGCACCACGCAAGCGTGCCGCGGCAACGGCAGCGGCGGCGGCATGCCGGCATCGCCCGCGGCCTCCCCGGTCAGGTCCTGGGCGAGCCGGTCCAGCCCGCCGCGTCCGGACACGGGGCGCACGCCCGCGCGCATCAGCAGCACACGCTCGCCGCCGCGCAGCAGCAGGGAGGCGAGCGCCAGCAGCAGCAGGTCGGCGCGTTCACGCTTTTCGATCGGCACCGCACGCGAGTGCCAGCGCATCGAGGCCGACGCGTCGCGCCACAGGCAGACGGTCTGCGCCGCCTCCCATTCGGTCTCGCGGATGAACCAGCCTTCCGGGACGGGGCGGCCGGACTTGGCGGATTGCCGCCAGTCGATGCGCGCGATCGGGTCGCCGGCGACGAAGCGGCGGAACTGCCAGAAGCTGTCGCCCTGGCCGACCCGCCGGCGGCCATGCACGCCCTGCGCCACGGTCGAGGCGACGCGTTCCGCGGCCACCAGCAGCGGCGGCAGCCGTGCGCCGACTGCCTCGGCCCGACGGGCGTCCGCGAGGGGCGCCACTTACTCCCCCTCCCCCCAACCTTGATCCGCTGCGCGGCTCAAGCCCTCAAGGAGAGGGGGAGCAGATGGCGCCGCGCTACCCAAGACGCGCCACCAGGCGATCGACCACCTCTCCCAGCGCCACTCCGTCGGCCCGCGCCGAAAAGCTCAGCGCCATGCGGTGGCGCAGCACCGGGCGCGCCAGCGCCACCACGTCGTCGATGCTGGGCGACAGCCGCCCCGCCAGCAGCGCCCGGGCGCGGCAGGCCAGCATCAGCGCCTGCGCGGCGCGCGGACCGGGTCCCCAGGACACGTGCCGGCGCACCGCCTCGTCGTCCGCCGTCTCCGGCCGGCCGCCGCGCACCAGCGACAGGATCGCGTCCACCACCTTTTCGCCCACCGGCGCGCGGCGGATCAGCGCCTGCGCCGCCAGCAGCTCCGCGGCGGTCATTGCCTGGCTGGGCGGCACTTCCGCCACACCCGTCGTGGCCAGCAGCATGGTGCGTTCGGCGTCCAGGTCGGGATAGCCGACGACAACCTCCAGCAAAAACCGGTCGAGCTGCGCCTCCGGCAGCGGATAGGTCCCCTCCTGCTCAATCGGATTCTGCGTCGCCAGAACGTGGAACGGCCGCGGCAACGGATACTCCACGCCGCCGACCGCCACGCGTTGCTCCTGCATCGCCTGCAGCAGCGCCGACTGGGTGCGCGGGCTGGCCCGGTTGATCTCGTCCGCCATCAGCAACTGGCAGAACACCGGCCCGGGAACGAAGCGGAAGCTGCGCTTTCCCTCCGCCTCGTCCAGCACTTCGGAACCCACGATGTCCGCCGGCATCAGGTCCGGGGTGAACTGCACCCGCTTGGTCGCCAGCCCGAGCACCACGCCAAGCGTCTCCACCAGCCGGCTCTTGCCCAGCCCGGGCACGCCGACCAGCAGCACGTGCCCGCCGGAGAGCAAGGTGATCAACGTCTGATCGACCACCTCGTCCTGGCCGAAAATCACCCGCCCGATCGCCGCCCGCACGTTGGCGACACGCGCGCCCAGCGCCTCCACCTCGGCGAGGATCGCGCCTCGGTCCATCGGGGCGATCTGCCCCGCGTCGGCCGCACCCAGTGGCGCAGCAGCCATACCGGCGGACATTCAGCTAATGCCTTCCACGTTTTGGACCCTGTCCATCATATAGGCTCTTCCGTGGACAGGGGGATGCTACCTATATCGCGAACAGCAGAGTCAACACGCCAGCCATCGGAGACGGAGACGTGAACGAAGGCAGTCCCATCGCGCCGCTCGGCGCCGTTCCGCAAGGCGGGCCGACGGCGGGGCAATTTGGCGGCGCCATGGCGTTTGCCAAAGCGGCGGCCCCGCGGCCCCGGCGCGCGCCGATGGAATGCGGTAACCTGCCCTTCCTGATCCGCCGCGACGGTACCTGGCTGTATCGCGGCAGTCCGATCAACCGCAAAGAGCTGGTCTGCCTGTTCTCCAGCGTGCTGCGGCGCGAGGAAGACGGTTCCTTCTGGTTGCAGACCCCCGCCGAGCGTGGCCGCATCGAGGTCGAGGACGCGCCGTTCATCGCGGTCGAACTCGACTGGGCCGGCGACGGGCGCCAGCAGGTGCTGTCGTTCCGCACCAACGTGGACCAGGTGATCACCGCGGGGCCGGAGAATCCGATCCGCGTGTCGCACGACCTGATGACCTGCGAGCCGACTCCGTATCTCCTGGTACGGCCCGGCGCCGGCTCGTTCGGCATCGAGGCACGTATCAACCGCGCGGTGTATTACGAGCTCGTGGCCCTCGCCGTGCCGGAATGGGTCGGCTGCCGCCGCATGCTCGGCGTCTGGAGCAGTGGCAAGTTCTTTCCTTTGGGCGAGCTGCCGCGCGGCGAAGAGTGACCCCGGACGACCTTCGCGCTCGCCTTCGGGCCGTGATCGCCGCGCCGCACGACGGCGCGGTGGTGTATGGCGACGAGGTTCTGCAAGGACTGCACGCGCCGCCAATTCCGGCCGCGGTGCTGGTGCCGGTGGTGCTCGGGAAGGTGCCCGGCATCCTGCTGACCAAGCGCAACGCGCATCTGAGCAAGCATGCCGGCCAGGTGAGCTTCCCCGGCGGGCGGATCGACGCCGGCGAGACGCCCGAGGCCGCCGCGCTGCGCGAGGCCGAGGAGGAGGTGGCGCTCGCATCCCGCGACGTGGAGCTGCTGGGACGCATGGCCGACTACGTCACCGGCACCGGCTATCGCATCACCCCGGTGGTGGGGCTGCTGCCGCCCGGGCTGAAATTGCACCCGTCGCCGGACGAGGTCGAATTGGTGTTCGAGTTGCCGATCGACGTTCTGCTCGATCCGCTGGCGCCGCGGCGGCAGCGCCACGAGAGGCACGGCAACCTGCGGGAATACTGGGTTTGGCCGCATCCCGACCACTACATCTGGGGTGCCACCGCGGCGATCCTGGTGCATCTGGCGCAGAAGCTGCGCGGATAGAAGCCAGGCGAACCTCTCCCGCTGCGCGGGGCCGAGCCGCGAAGCGGATCGACGCGGAGCGCGGAAGCGCTCCGGGTGAGGGTAATCGGGTCGGCCCGCCGGCTTGCGGCCCGCCGCACCGGAGAGCCGGTGGTGGGGCGACCCGATCATTCTCCCCCTTGGCGCGCCAGGGGGTGCCCACAAGTAATGTCGGCAAAGGAATGGTCTATTGGATCAAAATGAAAAAGACAGCAGCGGCGCGGCAACGGTCAGCGCGCTGGTGTCCCACGCCACCAATGTGGTGCGCGCCACCAACGCGGGCGCCGGCCAGGATCGACCCCGTGGTCACCGGAACCAGGCCGGCCTGCGCGGTGCGGCGCCAGGGTGCGTAGCGAAAAGGGGCACCGGCGCGACAACCACGAGCACCAGTGGCAGCGGCCGCCGCACCACGGCAATGCCGGCAAAAGTTACCACCGCGACGGCGATGTCGGGCAATCGCGCGCGCAGCGGCGCGGCGATCTTCAACGCAGTGGCGAGCACCAGCGCCGTCGCCGCCGCTTCCAGGCCATCGAACGCGGCATGCACCACCGGCAATCCGCCATAGCGGGCATAGATCACGCCGAGCGCCAGCACGATCGTCATCGGCGCCGCCATCAGCCCGAGGAAAGCCGCGGCCGAGCCGGCCACGCCGTAGAACCGCGCGCCACGGTGAGATTCAGGATGTTGCCGCCCGGCAGGAACTGGCACAGGCCGAGCATGTCGGTGAACTCCGCCGGCGTCATCCGCCGCCGTCGCTCCACCACCCTGCGGCGCGCCCACGGCAGGGTGCCGCCGAAGCCGCACAGTCCGACGGTCAGGAAACGTAATAGGGGCAAAACCCCGGGCAGATTATGGAGAATTGCGCTTCGTTCCGATACTCTCCGCCGTAACGATGGCGGATTTCCGCTATTCCGCCAGTCGACCCTCGATCATGCTGCACCTGCGTGCCCCGGGGTTTTGCCCCTATTACCAGGAAACCGAGAAACAGGCCGGGAAGACTCGTGGGGCTGGCGCGTCTGGCATGCCGCCTGGATACTAAACCTCTCCCGCCTGCGGCGGGAGAGATCGGGATGCGCAAGCATCGAGGGTGAGGATGAGCGGGTCGCCTCGCTGCGCGATCGTGCCGCACCGAAAGGCGGCTACGGGCGGCCGGCCAGCTTCACCCGGCGTTTCGCGCCGAACTCTCCCGCCGCAGGCAGGAAATCCAGCCGCCTCGCAACGACGGGACTGCGATCATGCGCCTGCTCCTGCTGATAGTCCTCGCCGGCCTTCCCGGATGGCAGGGGATCGCTCACGCGGCCTGCGAACTGCAAGAACGCGCCGCCGTGTCGTTCACCTTGATCAACGGACACCTGCTGGTGCCGCTGACCGTGAACGGCATCGCGGCGAGCTTCGTGCTGGACACCGGCGCCGAACGCTCGCTGGTCACGCCGGCTGCCGTGCGCCGGCTGGATCTCGCGCTGGACCAATGGGTCGGCACCACGATGCGCGGCGTCGGCGGCGTGGTGGAGCACCAGAACGCCGACCCGCGCTCGCTGTCGCTGGGCGGCGTGGCGTTGCGGCGGCGCACGATCACGCACGACACCAGCCTGACGGTCGGCGCACTGCCGGAGCCGGGCGCCGGCGCGCCGATCGACGGATTGCTCGGCCGCGACTTCCTCTCGGTGTTCGACCTGCAGTTCGACATGGCGGCGCACCGGCTGACGCTGTTCCACGTTCAGGGTTGCCGCGGCCGCTTCCTGCCTTGGACGCAGCCCTACGCTGTGGTCCCGGCCGACACCCCAATGGTCCACGCGCTCATTCTCCCGATCACTCTCGATGCCCACCGGCTCACCGCCTTGCTCGATACCGGCGCCTCCGAGTCGATGGTCACGTTGCCCGGCATGATCCGGCTGGGACTGACGCCCGCATTGCTGGCCGGCGATCCGGCGGCCACGGTGCGCGGCATCGGACGGCAGGCACCGGAAATGCGCAGGCACCGCTTCGCCAGCCTGCAAATCGGCAGCGAAACACTGCGCAACCCGGTGCTGTGGGTGGCGCCGGTGCGCGTCGTGCCGATCGTCGATGCGTTGCTCGGTGCCGACTGGCTGGCGATGCAGCGGCGCGTGTGGATCTCATTCGCTGCGTCGCAGGTGTTTTTCGTGCGGCGATGACGATGCCGCGCGTGGCGCCGGCTGATCTTATGTGCCGGCTGATCCTATGTTAAGGAGAGCGTCATGCTGACACTGTATTTCGCGCCCGGCTCCAGCGCCATGGCGCCGCACATCGCGCTGCACGAGGTGGGCGCGAAGTTCGAGGCGGTGCCGTTGTCGTTCGGAAAACGCGAGAACCGCACGCCCGCCTACCTGGCGCTGAACCCGGAAGGCAAGGTGCCGACTCTGCTGATCGACGGCCGCCCGCTCACCGAGGTCGCCGCGATCCTGTTCTACCTGGCGCGGCGCTTTCCGGAAGCGGGATTGCTGCCCGAGGGCGACGCGGAGGCCGAGGCGCAGGCGGTCTCCTGGATGTCGTTCATCGCCGCCACGATCCATCCCGCGCGCCGCCAGGGCGTGCAGCGCTGCAACGAGGTGTTCGCCGTCGCGGAGCAGCGGCTGGGGCCGAGAGAGTGGGCGCTGGGGCGCTATTCGATCGCCGACATTCATCTGTTCCGGCTGTACTGGCGGTTTACCAATTCGCTGCATCCGGAGCCTGGCGCGTTTCCCAATCTCACCGCGCATTATCAGCGCATGATGGCACGCCCGGCCGTGCAGCGAACCTGCGAGGCGGAAGCGGCGATCGGTTATGAGCTGCCGCCATAACGAACATCCTCCTCTGAGGGACAGGGGAGAATATTACCGGCCGCGGATGCGGCTGTCGCAATGAAACCCGGCCGCGCGCGGCGCGTCCGTCTTCGCCGGCCCGGCCTATTCCGCCGCCGCGCGCTGTTGCTCCGGCCGGAACCGCGTCCGCAGCGCATCCCATTCGCGCGCGCCGACCCGGTTGAACGCCTCACGCACGGTCATGTCCGTGCGCGGCACCGGATGCGCCTGAGTCGCCTTCAGTGCCGCCAGCATCTCGTCGCAGGCACCGATCACCGCCTTCAGCAACAAGCCCGGAACGATCGCCAGCTTGTAGCCGATCTCCTGAGCATGCCGCAGGTCCACTTCCGGCGTCTTGCCGCCGCGCACGACGTTCAGCAGACAGGGGCCGCGCACCAGGCGCGGCACCGCGGCGACTTCCTCCAGCGTCTGCGGCGCCTCGACGAACGCCATGTCGGCGCCGCACCCCAGCGCGGCGTTGGCGCGCGCCAACGCCTCGTCCAGACCGGCGACGGCGCGCGCGTCGGTGCGGGCAATCAGCAAGAAGTCCGGATCGCGGCGGGCATACGCGGCAGCGCGGATCTTCGCCAGCCAGTCCTCGCGCGGCACGATCTCCTTGTCGTCGAGATGTCCGCAGCGCTTGGGCGAAACCTGGTCCTCGATGTGGATGCCGGCGACGCCGGCGCGTTCGTAGTCCTGCACGGTGCGCACGACGTTCAGCTCGTTGCCGTAGCCGGTATCGGCGTCGGCGATCAGCGGCACGTCGATCGCGCGCGTCATGCGGCCGGCATTGGCGATCATTTCCGACGCGGACAGCAATCCGAAATCGGGGTAGCCGTGCGAGACAGAGGTACCGGCGCCGGTCATGTACACCGCGGGAAAGCCGGCCTGCGCCACCAGCAGCGCGGTCAGGCCGTCATAGGCGCCGGGCGCGATCACCATCGCGTCGGCCTTCAGCAGCGCACGCAATTTGTTGGCCTGGGTCATGGTCGTTTCCTTCGGCGCCGTTTGCCGAATGATAGGGACAAGCCAGCCGTACGCCAAATGTCATGCGCCCCGGCACGGGGTTGAGCCAGGTCCGGCGAGCGCATCGCCCGCGTGGTGGACAACGTGCTGTGGTCGAGCGCCCGGCCGGTGCGATATGTGCATGCGAAGGAGTATGCCGAGGGTTTGTCGGCCGGCCTGAAGGCCGTGATAGCGGCGGTGCCGCCGGAGTGCGCGGCGGCATTTGTGCGCCTGGGCGACATGCCGCTGGCGACCGGGCGCATGATCGACCGGCTGCCGGCGGCCTACGATCCGGACGAGGGGCGGCTGATCGTGCTGCCGGTGTTTCATGGGAAGCAGGGCAATCCGCTGCCGTGGGACCGGCGGCTCTTCCCAGAGATCCTTGAAGTCACGGGCAATTCGGGCGCTCGCTTGCCGGTCGGCAAGCACCGGGAGGCGGTGGCCGAGGTGGAGATGGCGGACGACGCGGTGCCGCGCGACTTCGACACGACGGAGTCGCTGGCGAGCCTGCCGCCTGGGCCGCGGCCCGAAGGGGTGGCCTGAGCGCTGCGGCATCTGCTCCCTGCTGCCGCTTTGCATGGCGTTGCAGCTCGATCCTGCGTTGTCGGGCCGGGCCGGATGTGGCGCCTTCCTCACGGTGCGTGGCGTGCCGCATGCGCCACGAGGGCGTTCTACCTGCGCACCGGCAAGCACCTCGCCGCGCGGCTGACCGAGATCGCCATCCGCTTCAAGCCGGCGCCCTTCGCGCCGTTCGACGACACCCATGTCGAGGCCCTGCCGCCGAACTGGCTGGTGCTGCACATCCAGCCGAACGAGGGCATCTCGCTGCAATTCGAGGTGAAGCGGCCCGGACCGGTGGTCGATCTCGCGGCGGTGCAGATGGCGTTCCACTACGACGACTGGTTCCCGCGCGAACCGAATGTCGGCTACGAAACGTTGATCTACGACGTGATGACCGGCGACCAGACGCTGTTCAACCGCGCCGACATGATCGAGGAGACCTGGCGCGTGGTGCAGCCGGTGCTGGACGCTTGGGCCGCCGAACCGCCGCTTCATTTTCCCAACTACGCCTCCAGCTCCGACGGGCCGCACGCCGCCGAGGCCCTGCTGCGGCAGGACCATCGTGCCTGGCGCCCGCTGGTAGATGCCAATGGGGGTGCTCCGTCGCAGGGACGTGACAAGGCATAGGGGCGGTGGTCCAGGCTATCGAGGCGTGTTGCGCGGTGGGGGTGGCGCCACACCGCTGAGCGACCGCGAATCCGGCCTCGGGCAGGTCATTCAGCCTGAATCTATCTGCGTGTTCCGCGTGCATCTGCCTGCACCTGCGTAAAAGCTTTCTTCGGCGGTTTTGCCAACAAATGGTTGCCAAAGCGTTGACGCTCCGGCGCCGGTTCGGGTCCGCGGCTGCGCCGGCCATCAAGCCTCCAAGCGCGAGCGGACTCTCTCAGGGCTTCGCCTTCTTCGAAAGTTTCGGCTTGCCAGAACTGTTGAGTGCGACCGCTTGGTGAACGAGCGCCTTGAAGGCGGACGCGTCAACTTCTTCTCCTTCGTGGTTGTCGATCGCGCGGCGTGCGTTCCCGTCGAGACTCGCGTTGAAGAGACGGGCCGGATCTTTCAGGGACGCGCCCTTGGCGAAGGTGAGCTTCACGACACTCTTGTAGGATTCGCCAGTGCAGATGATGCCGTCGTGCGACCAAACCGGAGTGCCCCTCCACTTCCACTCCTCGACGACGTCCGGGTCTGCTTCCGTGATGAGCTCGCGCATTCTGCTGAGGGTTTCCCCGCGCCAGTCTCCGAGTTCGGCGATTTTTTTCGAGATGAGTTCCGATGCCGACTGGCCTTGGCCCGCGTCCGACTGTTTCATGTTCTCAACCTGGAGGTTCCGGATATATCTCACTTGCAAGACAGTGGAGGACAGTCGCGCCACGTCGTCCCGCATCTCGGGCGACAACGCCTGCGCAGCCTCAATTGCCTGTTCAGGAAGTTTTGCCACGGCGGTGTTGTTTTATCAGGCTGCCACCCTAAAATCTACCGAATTGCCCAGAGACCGCATCAATGGAGCCTTTGAATTGCGAAACTCAAGACTTTCGGGAAAATTTCCTACGTAATGTCCTTGACAGAAAAACTAACATATGGTACGATTACTGTTTTCCCCGCATCGTCCGCCACCAGGAATTCCAATGACCAGGCTTGCGGCCATGCCTTCCCTCCCCGTCCACCTCCCGCCGCCACGATCGCGTTGGCGAAAGCACCCCACCACCAGCCAGCCGTATGCGCCGCCCGCGGAGCAATCGACGGGCGCGCCGCGGAGGCAGAACCCCACGCACCTGTACCGCGACCCGAAGCACCGTCCACCGCCCCGGCAGCGACCCGGCCAGCCGCGGCGGCCCACCAATCAGCCGGACGCCGCCGAGCAGCCGGACCTCCTTGCTGCACGGCGCACCCTGCCGCAAGGAGGTCCGGCTGCTCGGCGTCAGCCGAAACCCCTGCACCTGTACAGATGCCACCAAACCGACCCGGCGCGCGCGGCTACCCCCGCCCCGGCGGCGTTGCCTGGCGCCCCCGTCGCAGCGCCGCCAGAAGCCCATGCACCAATTCCCCCAACCCCGGCGCAGCCCGCGTCCCAACCCGCGCCAGCGAGCGCTCATGCCGAACCGGCGGCAAAGCCCCATGCACCAAATCGCGCCGCGCATGGACCGCACAGCGCCGTGGCGCCGGCCCATCTGGCGACGCCGCCAGAAGCCCATGCACCAATTCCCCCAACCCCGGCGCAGCCCGCGTCCCAACCCGCGCCAGCGGGCGCCCATGCGGGACTGGCGGCAAGACCCCACGCACCAAACCACGCCTCGCACGGCACAAGCAGTGCCCAGCCGCCGGCCGGCCTGCCAGTGCTGCCAGAAGCCCATGCACCAATTCTCCCAATCCCGCCGCAGCCGGCGCCGGAGAGCCCCCGTGGCGAACCGGTGGCAAGACCCCATGCACCAGGGCGTGTCCCCAAAACGGACCGCGTCAGCCGGACGATACTGATCGGTCAGGCAGCGCGCCGCTGGTTGCGCCAGCGGAAGCGCATGCACCAGAACCAGCCCGAAGGTTCCCGGCCGTAATGCGAGCCCCCGGGAACCGGCACCCTCCCCTTGCAGGTCCCCGTGTGGGACGGGGACGCCATGCGGTCCACGCTGCCCGCACACCGCCCCGCCGCTTGGCAATCGCCGTCCCTCACGCCACATGAGCCTCATGCACCGACGCACCCTGCTCCGTCTCGCGCTCCTCCCACCGCTGCTGGCCCCAATCGCCGCGCTGGCACAGGGACTCGTCCCGCCTACGCCGCGGGACGCCGCCGACCTGGGGCAGATCGAGGCCTACCTGAACGGCATCCACACCCTGAAGGCGCATTTCCTGCAGGTCGCGCCGGACGGGGCGATCAGCCAGGGCACCGCCTGGCTGGAACGGCCGGGTCGCATGCGCTTCCAGTACGACCCTCCGGCGCCTTTCCTGCTGGTCGCCAGCCACGGCAACCTGGTTTTTGAGGATCGCTCGATCAACCAGATCAGCGAACTGCCCCTGTCGCTGAGCCCGCTCGGCATTCTGCTGGCCGACCACGTCCACCTGAGCGGCGCGGTGAAAGTCGAGGGGTTCCAGCGTTTGCCGGGGCAGATTCTGGTCACGCTGGCGCGCGGAGGGTCGCCGCGGGATGGCAGCCTGACCCTGCTGTTCACCGACCATCCGCTGGCGCTGCGGCAATGGACGGTGCTGGACGCGCAGCGCCGGGAAACGCGGGTTACGTTATATAATGTCGAACAGGGGATGATTCTCGACCCAAAATTGTTCGAATTCGTCGATCCACGCAGCTTTCAGAGCGGCGGCAGCGGCGGGTAGCCGCCCATACCGGCGGTGCGGGGCCGCCGCGCGTACTGCTCATGCCCACCGGCGCACGGATTCGCTTCATTTTCCCGCCAAAGTCGTGAACTATGTGCGTAGTCATGAGGTCCGGACGAATTATCAAGCCACTGATCGGCATAAGCTGCTGCACGAAACAGTTCGGCGTGTTCGGCATGCCGAACCACGCCGCCTCCAACACCTATGTCCGCGCCACGGATGAGGTGGTGCATGGTGTCCCGGTGTTGATGCCGGCCAATGGCGCGACCTGCGACATCGAGACGCTGCTGGAGCGGCTGGACGGCATCATCCTGACCGGCAGCCGTTCCAACGTGCATCCAAGCTATTACGACGGTCCGCCGCATGCCGAGGGCACGTGGGAGGACCCGGCCCGCGATGGCACGACCCTGCCGCTGATCCGCGCCGCGGTGGCGCGCGGCCTGCCGCTGCTGGCGATCTGCCGCGGCTTCCAGGAACTGAACGTGGCGATGGGCGGCTCGCTGCACCAGCGGCTACAGGACCTGCCGGACCGGCTCGACCACTCCACGCCGATGCAGGCCTCGGTGAAGCTGCGACAGGGCAAGGCGCACACGATCAGCATCACCCCGGGCGGCTGGCTGCACGGGCTGGCCGGGACCACCGAGATCGCGGTGAACTCGTTGCACAACCAGGGCGTGGACCGGCTGGCCCCCGGGCTGGTGGTGGAAGGCACCGCGCCCGACGGCACCATCGAGGCGATGCGGGTGGCCAACACGCCCGCCGGGCCGGCCCCGGGTTTCGCCATGGGCGTGCAGTGGCACCCGGAATACGACTGGCCGACCGATGCCGTCTCACGCCGGATCTTCGAGTCTTTCGCCGCGGCGGTGCGCGCCTATGCCCGGCAGCCGGCGCCGCAGGCGTTGCGCGTCGCGGCAGAGTAGCGCGGCCGGTCAGTGCGTCGGCGGCGCAGCCTGTGCCAGGCCAATGGCGTCGTACAGTCGCGTGCTTGGCGGCCAGGCGCGCATCAGGTCGGCGCGCCAGGCGATGAACCCCCACCCCAACAGCAGCAGCACGACGACGCTTGCCGCCCACGCGGTGTGCAACCCGGAATTGACGTGCGGCAGGGGCGCCGGGTGGCTCGCCAGGCGTTCCATCGCCGTCAGCGGCGGCGGCGCGGCGGCCGGCTGTTCCCGGGGCGACGGGACGGGTCGTTCGGGGGCGGCTTCGGGGGCGGTCGCCGAGGCCGTCTCGATGACCACCCATTGCTCGCCGCACCGCGTGCAACGCACGGCACGGCCGGGGACCAGCAAGGCGTCGCGCACCTCATAGGCCGCGGTGCAGATCGGGCAGACGATGCGCATGCGGGCAGGATGCCACAGCTTGGCCGCGCACCCCAGACCATCCACGTCCTATGCCTCTCCCACCCGCGGCAGGAGAGGTACAGGCGCGAAAGCGGCGACGGCGAGGGTGACCGGGCTCAGCCCTCCACCACGCGTTGCGTTTGCACGCCGAGACCCTCGACCGACAGCTTCATCGTGTCGCCGACCTTCAGGAACACCGGCTCCGGCTTGACGCCGGCGCCGACACCCGGCGGCGTGCCGGTGGCGATCACGTCGCCGGCGTGCAACGTAATGAAATGGCTGACATAGCTCACCAGTTTCACGACGCCGAAGATCATCGTCTTCGTGGTGCCGTTCTGCATGCGCTTGCCGTTCACCTCGGTCCATAGCGCGACGTTCTGCGGATCGGGGATTTCGTCCTTGGTCACCACCCACGGGCCGGTCGGGCCGAACGTGTCGCAGCCCTTGCCCTTGTCCCAGGTGCCGGCGCGCTCGAGCTGGAACTCGCGCTCGCTCACGTCGTTGCACACGCAATAGCCGGCAACGTAGTCCATCGCGTTATGCTCCGGCACGTAGCGCGCGGTCTTGCCGATGACGATGCCGAACTCGACCTCCCAGTCGAGCTTCTTCGAGCCGCGCGGCATCTTCACGTCGTCGTTCGGGCCGCACAGCGCGCCGAGCGACTTCAGGAAGATGATCGGCTCCTTCGGCAGCGGCATGCCGGCTTCCGCGGCGTGGTCGGCATAGTTCAACCCGATGCACACGTAGTTCACCGGCCGCGCGACGCAGGAGCCGAGCCGCGCGTTCGCATCGACCTTCGAAAGAGTATTCGGATCGATGCCGGCGATCATCTTCAGCGCGGCGTCGGACAGCGCGAAGCCGTCGATGTCGCGCACCACGGAGGACAGGCAGCGGATAGTGCCGTCCTTGTCGAGCAGGGCGGGTTTTTCGGCGCCGAGCGGGCCGTAACGCAGCAGCTTCATGAAGGTCTCCTGTTTCCGTTAGAGAGTGAGCCCGCCGTCGATGATGACGGCCTGCCCGGTGATGAACTGCGCCGCGTCCGACGCGAGATAGACGGCGAGTGCGGCGATCTCCTCCGGCGTGCCCAGCCTTCCCATCGGCTGGCGGGAGATGAAGGCGGCGCGCGCGGCTTCCACCGAGCCGGCGGCGGCGGCATTGGCTTCGATGCGCTCGTCCAGGCTGGGCGTGTGCACCGTCCCGGGGCAAAGGCAATTGCAGCGGATGCCGCGCGTCACATAGTCGGCCGCCACCGACCTGGTCATGCCGATCACCGCCGCCTTGGTGGCGCTATAGACGAAGCGGCCCGGCACGCCCTTCAGGTTGGAGGCGACCGACGCCATGTTGAGGATCACCCCCTGGCCGCGATCCAGCATGCCAGGCAGGAACCCGCGCATGGTGCGGAACATCGAGCGGGCGTTCAGCGCGAAGGCGAAGTCCCAATCGTCGTCGGTGGCGTCGAGGATGGTGCCTTGGTGCACGAAGCCGGCGCAGTTGAACAGGATGTCCACCGCACCGGCATCGCGTGCCGCCTGGGCGATGTCGGCCGCGTGCAGCACGTCCAGTTTGGCGGTGTGGATGCGGTCGGAGGCGATCTGGTGCACCAGTGCCTCGTTCACGTCGGTGGCGATGACGCGGGCGCCCTCGGCGGCGAAGGCGAGCGCGGTGGCGCGACCGATGCCCTGGCCGGCGGCGGTGACGAAGGCGGTCTTGTTGGCGAGGTGATCGGTCATGGGGCCTCCTGTGCCGGGGGCGCTACTGGTCAGCGTCGATAGAAGGTTTCGCCGGGCTGGGGAAGGGCAGTGGGCGCGAGGCACACATGGATGGCATTTGGTCCTCCAGGGCTGTTCAACGCTCTCAACTGAACCGCCACTCGAGCAGTACCTTGAATCCAGCGAGAGCGGCGGCATATCTGTCCGGACCGCGGGTGCTGGTCTGAACGCGGCGGGATTGCCGACCGCCTTGTCCGGCGGTACGGCGCAACCGGTGGCGGCGAACCGCGCCGGACGGATGATACCGAGCAACGGCCCGTCCAGCGTGCTGTCCCTGGCCGACATCACCATGTCGCGCTGCTGCGCCGGCAGATCACTGGTTGACGCGCCGGAAGCCCAGGGTTACACCGCGCGCCCTACCGCTCTCCCGCACCCGCGCGGGACACCGAAATGCCCAGGTGGCGGAATTGGTAGACGCGCAGGTTTCAGGTACCTGTGGCCGCAAGGTCGTGGAAGTTCGAGTCTTCTCCTGGGCACCATATCAGCGGTTAATGGTCGGCGATCAGTGGTCAGAATGAGCAATACTCAGTTCATGCCCGGCGGCACCATCCATTTGCACCGGCACGACCTGCCGGAAGGTTTTTCCCCCGGCGCCGTCGTCGCGGTCGATACCGAGACGATGGGCCTGCAGCCGCACCGCGACCGGCTCTGCCTGGTGCAGCTTTCCGGCGGCGACGGCCATGCCCATTTGGTACAACTGGTACCGCCGTCGCTCGGCGGGCACGGGTTTGATTGCCCGAACCTCAAGCACCTGCTGGCCGACCCGGGCACCGTGAAGCTGATGCATTTCGCGCGGTTCGACGTTGCGGTTCTGCAACACAACCTCGGCGTCACCGTGGCGCCGGTCCGCTGCACCAAGATCGCCGCCCGCCTCACCCGCACCTTCACCGACCGCCACGGCCTCAAGGACCTCTGCAAGGAACTGCTGGGCGTCGAATTGTCGAAGCAGCAGCAATCGTCGGATTGGGGCGCCGTGGAACTGACCCCGGAGCAAATGGCATACGCCGCATCGGACGTGCTGCATCTGCACGCGCTGTGGGCCAAGCTGGAAGCACTGCTGATCCGCGAGCGGCGGCTGGATCTGGCCGAAGCCTGCTTCGGCTTCCTGCCGACCCGCGCGCGGCTCGACGTGCTTGGCTATGAGGATCCCGACATCTTTGCGCATTGACGGCCCGCGCCGGGGATTTCACCGCGGCGCGCATCAAGGCCAGCGCCGGAATGCTGCCAGCGTCGGCAGCTTTGCCAGGAAGCGCACCCATGTTCGCACGGCACTGGCATGGCGCGGAAATAACCACGGCACCCGTTGCAAGATATTGCCATCGCTGGTCGGCGCCCGCGGCGCGGTCGCGGGTGACGGCCCGGTCACCGATCGCGAATGCGCCGCCGTGCCTCGCTTTTCAGTGGAGCCGAATACTAAATGACCCCGGCCCCTCGCAGCGCTTCCAGGTCGCCACCGGTCATCCCGAGCCACGATTGCAGCACCTCGCCCGTGTGCTGTCCGAGCACCGGCGAGCTTTCCAGCCGCGGCGGCTTGCCGTCGATCCGCACCGGCCAGGCGGGCATCTTGAAGGCGCCATGCGTCGGGTGATGGATCGTCTGCATGATGCCACGTTGCTCGAAGCTGGGATCGTTCTGCAATTCCATCGTGTCGAGCACCGCCCCCGCCGGCACGCCGACATTGCCGACCGCGGTCATCGCCTCCTGCTTGGTGTGCTGGCGTGTCCAGGCGGCGATGATCGCGTCCACCTCCGCCTCGCGCGCCACCCGGTCGGCCGGCGTGGCGTAGCGGGGGTCGCCCAGCAGATCCTCGCGGCCCATCAGCTTCAGCAGCCGGTCCCAATGCTCGGGATTGGCGCGGCTGGTCATGATGTAAACATAGTCGTTCGGCCCGCCCGGAGCGCACGGATACAGCCCCATCGGCGCGTTGTTCACGCCCGGCACCTTGTCGCCGCCACGCTGCGCTGCCTTGCCGGTCAGCCCCTGCGTCGCGAAGTTGATGCGCATGTAGTGCAGGATCGAGTCCTGCATCGCCACCTGCAGCCGCCGCCCCTGCCCGGTCGTCTGCCGCTTGTGCAGCGCGCTGACGATGGTGATCGCCATCAGCATGCCGGTACCGGTGTCGCCCAGCGAAATGCCCGGCCGAGTCGGCGGACCATCCGGATCGCCGGTCACGCTGAACGTGCCGCCGCAGGCCTGCGCGATCATGTCGAAGGCAAGGTTCTTCTCGTATGGGCTGCCCTCGCCGAAGCCCTTCACCGAGGCGTAGATGATGCCGGGGTTCAGTTCGCGCACCACATCGTAGCCGAGGCCCAGCCGCTCGATCGTTCCGGGGGCAAAATTCTCGACGCAGACATCGGCCTTGCGCAGCATGTCCTTCACCAGCGCCAGCCCGCGTGGCGATTTCAGGTTCAGCGCGATCGACTTCTTGTTGGCGTTGAACACGTGGAAGTAATAGGGGTCGTTGTCCGGCTTGCCGGGCTGCCGCCGCCGGCCAGGGTCGCCCATGTTCGGGTTCTCGATCTTCACCACCTCCGCGCCCATCCAGGCGAGCGCCTCGGTGCAGGACGGACCCGCCTCGAACTGGGTGAAGTCCACGATCCGGACCCCTGCCAGAAGATCCACGTTGGCGCTGCTGCTTTCCATCGTCCGCTCCTGATCCGCTCTCCCGCGAAGTGGGAGGCCGTCAGAGTGAGGGTATTGCGGCGCCCATGCAACACCCTCACCCTCACCTGTGGCTAGCTCGTGATCTGTCCGGGTTTTGTAGCTCGTGAAGTGTCCGGTCCTTTGGCCCCCAACGAATGGGGGTTTGCATGGACCGGGCACGGATTCACGAAGGGATACGCCGGATGCGTTTC